>Ga0134063_10000385_pt1 | contig 15219 bp, 17 predicted proteins | sample 15_taG_11_FD_94467 | JGI IMG/M metagenome (GOLD analysis project Ga0134063, IMG submission 94467) | Grasslands soil microbial communities from the Angelo Coastal Reserve, California, USA - 15_D_Rain_20cm_5_09082015 | ecosystem: Environmental > Terrestrial > Soil > Grasslands ... | reverse complement strand
GACGGCCGACCGAGCGATTGCATCGCCATGGCCACCCAGCAGAAGGCCCCCATTTATGTAAGCCAGGACGTCTGGGATGAAGTGGATGATATGAGCGACGTCTTGCGCAAGATGGAGGAAGAGGGACTGAGACCGGAATCAGAAACGGAAGAATGATTGGTAGCCGCGGTCCGTGCCCGCCGAAATTCATCCAACGGCCCCAAAGCGCAGCTACAGCTCAGCCCAACAGATCGCCGTAGCGCTTGTCTGCTAATTCGAGGCATCGCTCCAGAATTTCCGACGCGGTATTGAGTTTAAACGTTTCCTCCACCAACTGGCGGCACTCAGGAATGGCGAGACTTTGTACAGCGCGCTTGACTCTCGGGACCAGGATCGCCGCCGTGCTGAGCTCGTCCATCCCCAGCCCCAGCAAGAGCGGAATGAGCGCGACATCTCCGGCCATTTCGCCGCAAACACCCACCCAAAGATCGTTGCCGTGCGCCGCGTCGGAGATCATTTTGAGCAAACGCAACACTGCCGGATGCGTCGGTTCGTAAAGATACGCGATCTTCTCGTTCACGCGATCGACGGCAAGCGCATACTGAATCAGATCGTTTGTTCCGATACTGAAAAAATCGACCTCGGATGCGAGCACACCTGCACAGATGGCTGCGCTCGGGATTTCGATCATTGCGCCAACCTCGAGCCTTTCGACCACATCAATTTTCGAATCGCGCAACTCTTCTTTGCAGTCGTCGAGCACGGCGATCGAGCGGCGCAGTTCATCCAGCCCAGAGATCATCGGAAACATGATCTTTACGTTGCCGACGGCACTGGCACGCAGGATTGCACGCAACTGCGTCTTGAAAATCTCTATGTTCTCAAGACAAAAGCGGATTGCGCGCCAGCCAAGAAACGGATTTAACTCATCGGCAATGTCTACTGTGCCCGGAGCCAATTTATCGCCGCCGAGATCAAATGTTCGAATAATCAGCGGATCCGGGCGAACGCGCTCCGCAACTTTTCGATAAATTTCATATTGTTCATCCTCGGTTGGGAGCGTAGGTCGATTCAAATACAGAAACTCGGTGCGATAAAGTCCAATACCCTCGGCGCCATTCGCCTTCACGGCATCGACATCGTGTGGGAGTTCGATATTTGCCGAAAGAACAATGTGACGGCCGTCCCGCGTGGTTGAGGTTGTCTCGCGCAGTTCTTTCAGTTGCGCCGCGACTTTGGCTCTTCTTGATTCGACCTTGACGTACTGCGCCAGCGTTTCCGGTGTCGGATCAACGATCAGATAGCCATCATTTCCATCGAGCAGAACGTGCTGGCCGGTCTCGAGTTTTGCGGTGATATCGTGCAAGCCGACTATTGCCGGAATACCAAGTGAGCGCGCCAAAATCGCCGCATGCGAGGTGCGGCTGCCGAGATCTGTCGCGACCCCGAGCACGTTTGCTCGGTTGATACTTGCTGTGTCCGAAGGAGTAAGGTTATGCGCGATCAAAATGTGCGGCTCGGTCAATGCAAGAAATGTCTTGGGAGCTTTTCCCTGCAGGTTGTGAATTACACGTTTGGTGACGTCCTGAATATCAAGCGCGCGCTCTCGCAGGTAAGGGTCATCGATTTTGTTGAGGGTCTCGGCGTACCGCGTGGCGACTTCCTGGAAAATCCATTCCACATTGCAAAGATCGGTCTCCAGCTTCCGAAGAACTTCGTCAATTAAGGTCCGGTCTTCGACTACGAGCAGATGAGCATCGAAGATAGCGGCATCTTTTGTTCCGATTGATTCTGCAATGCGCTGCTGCATCTCCAGAATCTGCATCCGCGTTTGGATAAGGGCCGTTTCGAAGCGCGCTATTTCATCCGCCACTTGCGAAGGCGCAATGCGATGACGTGCCACCTCATCCAATTCATCGCGGACAACATGGACCTTGCCGCGGGCAATTCCGGGCGAAACGCCAGCTCCTTCAAATCGAATTTCTCTTGGCGTGTTGTCGCCGCTCATCCACTTGCGAGAGTAAGGCAGATGTCAAACAATGCGAACTTGCCGTTGCCCTCAGCACGAGTCGCATGCGCCCTATAAGTCACGTCGGCCAGATAAGCCTGATCAATCTTCGTTGAAACGCGCCTTAATCAGTTCCTCTAACTCCTCCATGGCCTTTTCGGCGTCCGGGCCTTCGCAACGAATACGCAACTTTGATCCCTGTCCAGCGGCCAGCATCATCAGACCCATGATACTTTTGCCGTTTACTTCCTCGCCTTCTTTCGAAACCCAAATTTCCGAGCGGTACCGGCTCGCAATGCGCACAAACATGGCGGCCGGCCTGGCATGGAGTCCGAGCCGATTTATAATGGCAATTTCTTTCTCAACCTTCTGGACGGGCGCCGCGCGGTTCGCTCTTCGATACAACAATGCCATTACGTCGCTCCTTTCTGCTGCATCATTCCGAGTAGCTTCGCGTTAAAATCAACGGCTGCATTTTGGCCCAGTCCCTTTAACTTTTCATCCATCGCCGCGACCTCAATCAAGCGCGCCATGTCGCGGCCGGGCCTAACTGGAATAGTTACATGCGGCACTTTAAGCACCAGGATCTCGTAGAATTCCCGGTCCAGTCCTATGCGGTCGACCTCGTCCACTTCCTGCCAGTCCTTAAGTGTAACTACGAGGTCGAGGCGCTTTTCAACTCGAATACTGCCAATTCCAAAAACTTTCGCTACATCAATAATACCGATGCCACGCACTTCCATGTGATTGCGGGTAAGTTCAGGGGCAGTGGCCATGAGCTCGCGCCCCTCAAGCATTGTGATCCGGGTGACGTCGTCAGCTACCAGGCTGTAGCCACGTTCGATCAATCCAAGCACACACTCGCTTTTTCCAATGCCGCTGGCGCCGCGAATTAAGACGCCGACGCCAAGAATATCGACCATACTTCCGAATTCAGTCACCATCGGCGAAAAATCCATCTCCAAAGCGATCGTGGCGGCGTTAATGAATTTCATCGTGATCATCGGAGTACGAAACACGGCAATTTTTGCCTCCGCTGTGACAGCCAGCAACTCCGGTGCGAGATGAAAGCCGCGCGACATCACAAGACAAGGAATCTTGCGTTCGCATAACGCGCGAAATCTCTTTACCCGAACGTTCGACCGCAAACTTTTCAAATACGAATGCTCGGCCGCTCCGAGTACCTGTACCCGTTTCTCAGCGAAATAGGTGTAGAATCCGGAGAGCGCGAGCCCGGGGCGGTTAATGGTTGGTTCGCGAATTTTGCGGTGAAATCCCACGCGCGGGCCTTCAAGTTTCATGTGGAGCTTTTCGGCGTGACAGTTGTAAAACCCTTCGACCGTGACAACCGGAACGCTTTTCTGCTGATCGCTTGTGGATGTAATCGTTTGGGTCCCGCGTCGTTCCGCCATCAGGATTAACTTCTAGCGTGAATAGCGCTCAATTTCCAATAGGCATCGCGCGCTGGCAGCCCGTCCTGGCTACTGATTGATCGTCGACATCACGCGATGCTCTGGATACGTTCGCGAGTCAGCCGCGCGTCGAGCGACCATTTTCTTCCTGCGCCTACAATGAGAAGAAAGAGGCTGCCGAGTAACATACAAAAGTCCGTGCGCGCCTCGTGCGCCATGCTCCAGAAACCGTAGTTCGCCAATTTCGGCAGACTGAATCCCCAGAATCCGTGACCAAGCAGGATCGGCACCTTCGTTGAAAGAATCGCTATAGAAATGTCGATGATGAGCGGAATCGCAGCGAGCCGCGTCAGGAATCCGATAAGTAGCAACGCGCCGCAAACAATTTCCACGCAGCCAACGAATGGACCCATTACATCCGGCGCGGGAATGCCGATCTTTGCAAACCGCCCCGCACCCTGCGCTTCAGCAAACAGAAATTTCTGAATTCCTTCGGACCAAAAAACCGCACCGACCGAGAGCCGGACCAAGAGAGTTGCCGGCGGCGCGGTGGTACGAAGTAATTTGCTCATGTCTTGGGTGTGAATTGAGCCAGGTCGTAAATGCCGAGTCTCTTTTCAATCTCGGCGACGCGATCGACAACTTTGAAGAATCCATCTTCACCAAAGAGTTCGTCTTCCTTTTTCTCGAAATCTTCGCCGAGCGAATCGAATTCATGTGCGCTCACGATTCCGCGAAAAGCAGGACACAAGACGGTGTCCTCGCGCGCTTCGTGCGGGTTATACATGCGGATGAACTGGCGCATCGAATCGACAAGCTTCCGTCGATCATCTGCATTCTTGAGCGCCTGGTTCGTCGCGAGATGCATCGTGATGTCGGTCAGCCGCCGCCCGGCTTGGTGCTGCTGCAAAAGCACATCCACAAGATCGACTAATTTGTTCGCCTCCTTGAAGCGCGGGAAAAGAAAATTCTCTTCCAGCTTCTCGTGATAATCTTCAATGAAGTCGCGGATGATTTTGGCCGAGTCAGCCAGCGGCTCGGGCGGCAAATCCTCTTTACTATCGATCCGCCGGATGGCTTCGCCGTAAATGAGCAGAATGCGTTTGAGCACGCCGTGCTCGCGCATCAAATCTTCCGGCGGTGAGACCTCGTTCTCTTTCTTTTCTTCTTCTTTGCCGAACAAATTCGCGGCTGCGCTGATTCCCGAAGCCGCGATAAAAATTCCGCCTGCCTTCAGAAACCTTCTCCGGCTGGATTGATCGTTTGTTTTCATAGGTTCGTCGCTTATTGGAACTTTATGGACGGAACATGAAATAGACTGCGCCGACAAGGCACAGACCGGCCCAGAGAAAATTGAGTCTGATGTGCTGATGCATGTAGAGCAAAGCGAATGGAAGAAAGAACCAAGAGCGTGATGACTTCCTGCAAAACTTTGAGCTGAGCCAGGCTCATTGTGGTGTAGCCAGCCCGATTCGCGGGAACTTGGAGCAGATATTCGAAAAGTGCGATTCCCCAGCTCAGGACCGCGGCGATGTACCATTTTTTGTCACTCCAATTCCGCAAATGCGAATACCAGGCGAACGTCATGAATACGTTCGAGCACGTGAGCAGGAGCATTGTGCGAAGAACAAGAAACCATCTCATAATTCGATTACCTCCGTTTTGTTAAGTTGTTGCCTGCATAATCTTCGTTCAAACTCAATTAGCCGAATTGTTGGCTTGACTCGTGTCTTCGACTGACAAGACGCTGAGTCGACGCCGATAGAGATGTCCCCACGCATGCATCATCTCGACGGTCGGCTGGAAAAACTTTTGCGCGATAAGCGTCGGTACAAATGCGCTCAGGATAACTACACTCACGAGAATGGTGTACTGATCCTGGTCAATGATCCCGTTTTGCAGGCCATACAAAGAGGAAATCGTTCCAAAGGTAAGGCCCGTAGCCATGAGCAGTGTGGTGTAGCTCGCTTCCTTGACCTTCATGTAGTGCAATCGAGCGAGCGGAAAGACGCCGACGATTTTCGTCACCATCTTCAGGGCAAGAAACGCGCTGATCACGAGCAATCCAGTCCACAGCGCCGGCAGCGAGACATATAATCCGGCTTTGATGAAATAAAATGGCGTGAACACTGCGAACGCGATGCTGCGCATGCGACGGACAAGCGTTTTGTCGCGGAGAAACACACCTGCGACAACAAGACCAAGGAGATATGCTGGCAAGACGGCTTCGCTTTTGGCTGCAGTGGCCAGGCCGCCGAGAAGGAAGAGGACAAAGAAGATGAATTTAACTTCTGGTTCGCTCACCTGCGTTGCGCCCAGACGCGTAATGATCAATTGCGTCCAGCGCGGCATGAACCAGAGGACGATTAACGTCACGATCACGAATAGCAGCAGCCACAGATTGTAGTTGGCGAACAATGTCCCCAGCGCCAGCACCGTACCGAAATCGGTGATGAAACACGCTGTCAGGATCATCTTGCCCATGGCGGTATCGCTGAAGCCGCCTTCGATCATAACGGCGTAAACGACCGCTACGGATGTTGTGGAAAGCGCGACGCCTGCGATTTGCGCCTGGTGCAGAGGCCAACCAAAAACGAATTGGGCAAAGGCCCACACCACAGCGAATGGTATAGCGAACGAAAGAACACCGATCAGCACACTCGCACGCCAATTGGCTTTCAGCGAGATGGGATCGATTTCCGCACCAGCAAGAAACGTGAGCACGCCACTGCCAAGTAGCGCGAGAAAATTAGTCCACTCCGTTGATTGAAGTACGTGATGCAGATGTCCCCTGCTCGCACCCGCACCGGCAATGCCGATATGCAGAGTGCCGCCTTCCAAACCGACGGCGAGATTACCCGCAACAACACCAACCAAAATTTCAACCAGCGCGACCGAAATTCCCGTTCGGATCGAGACCAAACTGCCGATGAGCGCCAAGCCCATCCAGATCGAGGCTATGAACCAAATGTTTCCGAGCATAAAAAAACTCCTTCCGCTTGGAAGGAGTCATTAGCTCACGCGGTTTTCCCAGTTTTACCTAGGAAGGCAAACTCCATTGCCGTTGCCGGAGTTTACCGCATTTTTGCTTCGATTCAAGGAGTGAGGCAAGCAATGCCCTTGCCCCACAACGACCGCGTTTTCGGCGGCTTACATCTTGAAGCGCTCGCCGAGATAAAGCTGACGGCTGATGGGATCGTTGATCAGGAAATCTTTTGTACCTTCGCTTTCCACCCGGCCGTCGTAAATCAGGTAAGCGCGGTCCACTATGGAAAGCGTCTCACGCACATTGTGATCGGTGATCATGATGGCTAATCCCGATTTACGCAGGTTCACGATAATTTGTTGCACATCGTAAACAGCAATGGGATCGACGCCGCTAAATGGCTCGTCGAGCATCAACAACTTCGGTTGCGTGACCAGCGAACGAGCGATGGTTAATCGCCGCTTCTCGCCGCCGCTCAGGGTAAGCGCGGTATTTTTCGCGATTCTCTCAATGCCAAACTGGTGCAGCAATTGATCGCAGCGATTCCGCCGCTCCGCTTTGCTTAGCGGAAGCGTTTCCAAAATCGCAAGAATGTTTTGCTCCACAGTCATCTTGCGAAAGATCGATTCTTCCTGCGGTAAATAACCCATGCCGAGCCGGGCCCGCTTGTACATAGGATAATCCGTGACATCGGTGTCCGAAAAAATCACGCGCCCGCTGTTTGGCCTGACCAGACCAACGATCATGTAAAAACTCGTGGTTTTACCCGCACCGTTTGGCCCAAGCAGTCCTACGATTTCTCCGGCACGGACATTCATGTTGATCCCGTTCACCACTGCCCGACCGCCGTAAATCTTAACCAGCTCGTCAGTGGTTAGGACAATATGCGCCTTCGTCGTGACTGGCGAAGAAATCTTGGGTTCCGAAACCGGCGCAGTTTGACTGATCATGGTTTCGGAAGAGCAGCGGGAGGCGCAGTCTGACCCGGCGAAACTTGAGAAGGTGAGGTCTGAAAAGGAGACGTTTTATCCTTTTTTTCGTCGTTTGGCTGCTGACGAATCTCGGTGCGACTTGGTCCGTGCGTGGACAACTGGCTATTTTGGTTAATGATCATGACCGTATCAGGACTCGTCGCCACGTGCATATTGGCTCCCTCTTGCACACGCGGCGTTCCCCTCAGTTCAACATCTCCAGTAGCGGCGGTATAGGTAGCCTTGTCTGCTCGGCCAACCGCGCGCGTGGGGGCTCCGCCGTTCGGGTCGGGGCGATCGCGCACCAGTCCCACGTGGCCTTCTGCGATGGCTTTCTCCAAGCCCTGGTTTTGCCCCTTTGTGATGAACACGGTCAATTTGTCAGATTGAAGGTTGAAACGCGGATCGATTACTTTCACTCGGCCGCTAAAGATGCCCATGTTCTTGGTTGAATCAAAAAAAGCCTCGTCGGCGTAGATTTCCGTTGTTGTTGGTTGATTCGATTGTAACCCTGCGGCGCTCGAGCCGAACAAATTCGCGGCGGACGACTTGTCTTCTTTCTGTTTGTCTTTCGCTTTAGCCGGTTTCTCCGCCTTCTTTACAGGGGCAGGCGAACCTGCAGGCGCGGCGGCAATCTGCCCTAGCGAACGCCCTCCGACCGCGCACGTAATAAGCCAAACGAACACAGCTAATTTCTTCATTCGCTCGTGTTGGGTTTCGCCGTCAGAGGGGATTTGTCAGTGATCACCATTTTTACATTTCCGATCAATCGTCCAGTCCTCGAGTTCGTGTCGAACTGCACTGAATCACCGGCAATGTTGAAATCCGACCGCTGAATTGTGGTGCGCTCTTGCGAGCTTAGAACCCGGGTTTTCAAGTCAAGCACCGAAGTGTGCATGTCGATTTGCAGGTCGGGCTGACTCTCCGGGGTATAGGTCGTAATTTTAAGGTGTTGAAACCCGATGTGCTCCTGGTCAATCCGGTGCGCCGTTTCTGCTTCAAATCTTCCCCGCAAATGGCCCTCGGCATCGAAATCGGGAAACACAAGACCTTTCGCTTCATGGCCGATTGGCAGTGGAATATTGGTTAAGCTTGGTTCGCCAGGAGATGCACTGGGCGTCGCTGTCGCTCGAGCTCTCTTCTTGCGGCCTTTTGACTGCCCGAACATAGGAGGCGCCGAGATCACAACCGACAGCACGACTGATAATAACCAAACGAGCCAGCTCCAATGCGAGGAGCGGCCGCTACGAAACAGCAGCATGGATAGCCTTTAACACGCGTAGGTGCTTCGGCAAATCCTTTAGCGGAATCTGATTCGGCCCATCCGATAACGCCCTCGCGGGATTTTCGTGGACCTCCATGAAAATCCCGTCACAGCCCGCGGCCATCGCCGCCCTGGCCAGGATAGGTGCGATAGTGCCATCGCCGGAAGTTGAGTCCCCTGCTCCGCCTGGACGCTGTACCGAATGTGTCGCATCAAAGAAAATGCGATATCCGGCTTCGCGCATCCAAAAGAGCGAGCGCATATCGGCTACGAGATTGTTATAGCCGAACGTTGTGCCGCGCTCGGTAAAACAAAATTGCGAATTACCAAAGGCGGTCAGTTTTTCCGCAATGTTCCGGACGTCCCACGGCGCGAGGAACTGACCTTTTTTAACATTGATTGCGCGACCGGTCGCCGCAGCGGCGCGAAGCAGATCCGTTTGCCGGCAGAGAAACGCCGGGATTTGTAACATATCGATCTTTTCGCCGGCGATCTCGGCTTCATTCGGTGAATGAACATCCGTCGTTATTGGGACCTTCAAATCGCGGCCGATGGCGGAAAGAATCTCACAGCCTTCGCGTACGCCAATTCCGCGAAACGAACGCACGGAGCTTCGATTCGCCTTGTCGTACGACGCCTTGAAAATGAGATGAACATCTTCGGCGGAGCAGATCTCGGCGATCTTCTTCGCCATGCGCCAGACAAACTTCTCGGACTCAATTACGCACGGTCCGAGAATGAAAGCGGGACGTTTGCCCCCAATGGTGACTTTCCCGACTTTTAGGGACTTAGCATTCATTGATCGCGCTCATTCTCGCGATGCGGGCGATTGAGGTCAATCGCCCCTATCTCGGCACTCGCTCTATCTCAGATAGCGGCGGTTCACCTGAACCGCCAGTCGATTGCCCACGTCGAAAGAGATCGACAACCGCAAATGGCGCATACAATCCGAGGAAAAAGAGCAGTGCGACTCCGTGCATTTGCAGAAGGTACAGCGGTCGCGAATCGGAGAGAAAACTTAAAATGGAAAACGCCTCCGGTTTGTGCAGCAGAAATCCATAGTTAAAGCCAGTCATCTCATCGGTGATCAGCGTGACGACGAAATAAAACTCCGACCACAACCACACCCGCACGATCGACATCGGATATGGCCGGTATCGGCGCGTCAACATTAAGAAGACCACACTGATGATGATCCCACAATGGGAAGTAAAAAAACTGATGAAACGCCAATCTGGAAAACCAAACCGCAGGTTTGGTGTGAGCACGGCTTGCAAGGTGCCCCCGATGCCCCAGAAGTATGCCACCTCGAACCATCGCTGGCTTCCCGTCCACATCGCCACAATCACAACGACCATGCCCCAGTCGCACATTTGCATCGGCAGCATTTGCCACCAGTCCACCAGGCCTTGGCTGCGAATAAAAAGTAAATAGACGATATAGTTCACAAGAAGCACGGCTGAGAGCACACCGATGATAACCTTCTCCAGTCGCTGCGATCTTGTGCGCTGGACGATGGCTGCAAGTGCGAACGGCAGGACGATCGTAAGAAAAATGACCGTGAGATGCGGTAAACCGTACGGTTGAAATTTAGGCGCGTCCTGCATCAGAGGAGACAATCACCAATATTGGCGCCGAACAATCAAGGAGTGGTGATCTCCAGACGGCCGATTTCGGCGATTTGAAAACCGCCGTTCCTTGGATCTAGCGAATCAGCCAGAGATTGCATGGAATGAGGTCAGTAATCCAAGCAATGTTGCTGGGAAGCGGCTCACTGCCTTCGCCGTTCTTGTGCAGCGGCACTACCAGCAGATCAGCTTTTACTGATTGAACAAAATCCGAGGCTACCAAACCAGTGTTGCCCCGAATGCAGCGCGCTTCCATGGGAACCGCGGTTTCACCAGCTGACAGAACGAATTGCTCCAGAGCCTCTTCTTCCTCATTCTTGGTTTGAGGCTTTTCACCTTTCCCCGCATCGGCGCGAATTGATGCCCGGGCTTGGTCGAACGTAGTAATGATACGAATGACGTACAGCCGCTCGCAAGATTCCGCGGCAGCGAGTGGCAGCGTTCTTTTTAACCCCTGCAATGCGTCATCGGAGTGATCGGCAACAAAAACAATCCGGCGCAGTGGCTGGGGTTTAACCGCCGGTTTGGTGAAGAGCATTACCGAGCAAGGCGCCTGTCGCACCAGATGACGCGCGACATTGCCGAGAAACGGATGCAACACTACTTCCTTTTCCAGCGCACCTGCGACGATCATGTCAATCTTCTCACGGGCGAGCGTGCGCAGAATAGCTTCGGATGGGTCTCCCTGTTCATAATGAATCGTTGAATCGGCCGGAAGGTGTAGATCTGCGAGAGCGTTGCTAAACTTCTTTGCTATCTCTTCACCTCGGTTGCCCGCATAGATCAGATGAAGATCCGCGCCAAAACGTTCTCGAATTCGCTTCGCTTCAGCAAGAACCTGTCTGAACCGTGGAGAAAACGTTGTTGCCACGGCGATTGTTTTATATGGCGAAGGATCGGGCATGAGACCTTTTGGACTGTCGCGCTCCAGTGAAAATCGGCAAGACGGAGACCAAGCGCTCGGCACACACGCCCACCAATCCGCTTTTCATTTCCAAGTTCCTCTGCGAATTTTTGTAAATGCGACGGGCAATTTACCCAGGCAGCTTTGATCCGGTAACCAACGGTCACCTAGATGTGATCGAGCGCGCAAGAAAACTCTTCGACGAAATCGTTGTGGCTGTAGCCCACAACGACGAAAAGCAACCGCTTTTCTCATTACAAGAACGCCTCGACCTTCTGCGCGAGACTGCCGGCAAAATCAACAACGTGCGAATCGCTGAGTTCAAGGGGCTACTCGTCGAGTTCGCCAGGACAGAAAAAGCGGGAGCGGTCGTCCGCGGCTTGCGCGCAGTGTCCGATTTCGAGTTCGAATTTCAAATGGCCCTCATGAATCGGCAACTGGATGCCGCGGTAGAAACGATTTTTTTAATGCCAAAGGAGGAATACACGTACCTTAGCTCTCGCATCGTAAAAGAAATCGCGCGACTTGGCGGCGACATCTCCAGTTTTGTTCCGGCTTGTGTAGCTAAAGCACTGACCAGGAAATTTCATTGATTAACTCTGAAACGTTTGACTCATGAAAGTGCATCTGAAACAAATTTCAGCCCAAGGTCTGCATCTGGAAGGGGAGGAGGATTGCCCGATCCAGGACTTGGAATCAGAGGGAATTCTTTGCGCTGGCCGCCTGCATTACGATATCGATGTGGGCGTAGCAGGGGGCGGGCTCTGGGCAAACGGCTCGCTGTCACAACCCGTGGAGCTGCGCTGTGTATCGTGTCTCGAAAAATTTGTGCACGAAATCTTAGTTCCTGTCTTCGCGGTGCACTTGGAACTCCACGGGCCGGAGACCGTCGATCTTACCCCCTTTATGCGCGAGGACATTTTATTAAACCTGCCGGCGCATCCGCGTTGCGACAGGGACGGTGATCGGGTTTGCAAGGTGAAAGAGGTTGTAACTGCGGATCAGGACGCCAAGCGGAAGTTGGATTGGAGCGCCTTGGACAAGCTGAAAATCGAGAATCGTTAAATCGACATTCGCTACATCGGTATCGATTCACAATTCACGAATCACGACATTCACATTGTTTTTTCCTGATTTCCTGCTTTCCTGATTCGCTTTCCATATGGGAGTCCCAAAATGCAAAACATCCAAAATGCGGTTACGCACGCGCAAAGCAGCGAATCGCTGGCACGCCGCGCGTCTGAACAAATGTTCCCAGTGCGGAAGCACTCTGCCGTCGCACATCGTCTGCCCATCGTGCGGTTATTACCGCGGGCGACAGGTGTTGACGCTCGAAAGCAAATAGCTGTGGCCGTCGCCCTGCAGGCGACGCCCAATCTTGTATAGCTGGCACGACGCTTCGCCGAGCGAAGCAGCTACAATTTTCACTTTGCATTCCGCGACTAAACTTCGCAAAGTTTCGCACTAATGAAGATCGCCCTCGATGCGATGGGCGGTGATTTTGGTCCGCCTAACCTCGTTGCCGGCGCCGTTATGGCGTTGCGCGATTACCAGCAGATCACGAGGCTCTATCTGGTGGGAGATTCCGCCAAGATCGAAAACGAGTTGCGCAAGCACCAATGCAACGATTCACGGATCGACATTGTGCATTCTACCCAGGTGGTGGAAATGAGCGATCGCGCCTGGACGGCAGTTCGCAGAAAAAAAGATTCTTCCGTGAGCCGCGCTGTCGATCTTGTGAAGCGCGGTGACGCCGATGCCGTAGTGAGCGCGGGACACACGGGCGCAGCCGTCGCCGCGGGTACAATTAAGCTTCGCACTTTGCCAGGAATCGATCGACCGGGTATCGCGGCGGTGCTTCCGACGGAAACGAATGTCTTCGTTTTGATCGACGCAGGCGCGAACATCGATGCGCGCCCAGAACATCTTCTTCAATACGCGTTCATGGGCTCTGTCTATTCACGTCATGTTCTCCATTACAAGAATCCGACCGTTGGTTTGGTCTCGCTCGGCGACGAGGATGTTAAGGGCACCGAATTGACCAAGGAAGTGTTCAAGATGCTGAGACCAAGTTCGCTTAACTTCGTTGGCAACATAGAAGGCCGTCATCTCTTTGAAGATCCGGTTGAAGTTGTCGTGTGCGACGGATTCGTTGGCAACGTAATCTTGAAGACGTGCGAATCGATAGCGGTGGCGATGTTTCAATGGCTCAAACACGAGCTCATGCGCACAACGATGCGAAAAGTCGGCGCATTCCTCACGAAGAATGCTATTGGGACGATTAAGGACAAGACGAATTACGAAGAATACGGCGGCAGCCCGCTTCTCGGCGTCAACGGCATTTGTATCATCGCACATGGTGCGAGCACGCCGCTGGCGATCAAAAACGCGCTGCGGGTGGCGGCAGAGTCGATTGAACAGCAGGTGAACCCGCATATCGTCGAGGAGATTCGCCGTTACCATGAAACGACAGCCCCGCTCGAGCCCGCGCTCCAATAAAGCGCTGCGCACGGTCTCAATCATCGGCACGGGCAGCTATGTGCCCGAAAAAACTCTGACCAACGAGGACCTGTCTCGCATGGTTGATACGAGCGACGATTGGATAACTACTCGCACCGGCATCAAGGAACGGCGTATTGCCGCGAAGGATGAAAACACGAGCGATATGGCGGCCAGAGCAGCGCTAAAGGCAATCGAACAAGCAAGGATATCGCCTAAAGAAATCGACCTCATTATGGTGGCAACAGCCACTCCCGACATGCTCTTTCCGGCCACGGCCTGCTTCGTTCAGAAGAAGATCGGGGCAACCAACGCCGCGTGTCTCGATATTTCGGCGGCATGCGCTGGTTTTCTCTTTGGCCTTGAGATCGCGCAGCAATTCATTACCTCGCATACGCATGACACTGTCCTGGTGATCGGAGCCGACAAATTAACGTCGATCACGAACTGGACCGATCGCAACACTTGCGTCCTTTTTGGAGACGGCGCTGGCGCTGCTGTTTTGCGCCACCGGGGGAGCGCGCACGGTGTCATCAGCACACACATCGGCAGCGACGGCCAGTACACCGATATTCTATTCATGCCGGGTGGCGGTTCGCGCTGCCCGATCACGCGGGAAAATGTCGATATGCATTTGGCAACGATCCACATGACGGGCAAGGAAGTCTACAAACAAGCCGTCACCGCGATGCTGAAGGCGGCCAGGACAGTCCTCGACCAAGCTGGGCTCTCCATTGAAGACATCGCCTGTGTTATTCCGCATCAGGCAAACCTCCGCATCATGGAGGCCATCGCCGACCGGCTCGGCATCTCGCGCGACAAGATGTTTGTGAATCTGGATCGCTACGGCAACACATCCGCCGCGGCTGTAGCAATCGCGCTCGACGAAGCGAATCGTACTGGTCGGATCAAGCGCGGTGATTATGTTCTGATGGTCGTTTTTGGGGGTGGGCTTACTTGGGCGAGCACGATATTGGAATGGTGAAATCAATTGCGGATTTCGGATTGCTGATTGCGGAAAGACAAGATCACTGAAAACTATCCGCGATCCGCATTCACAATCTGCAATGCTTATAGAGACCCACGCCCACCTCGATTTTCCCGATTTCGCGCACGATCTGGATGACGTGCTTCGTCGCGCGACTGATGCGGGCGTGACGCGTATTATCACCATCGGCACGTCGGTCGAAAGTAGCCGGCGTGCGATCGATCTTGCGGAAAAGTATCCAGCCGTTTACGCGGCAATTGGGGTTCATCCCACCTACGTTGAAGAAGCTGAGGAAGATGTTTTTACGCCGCTGCGCGAATTGGCAAAAAACCCGCGAGTGGTGGCCATCGGCGAGACGGGGCTCGATTATCACCGGTTGCCGAGTGAAAAAGTTTCGAAGGAAAAGCAGGTCCAGGTCATGTCCGCGCTGCGGACCGAGACCGATGAAGAAATCGAAGCGCAAATTCGCGATGGTGCTTACAAATCGAAACAGGCGAGTTTATTTCAGCAACAACTAGATCTCGCCGTGGAGCTGGGGCTCAATGCCGTAATCCATCAACGCGACGCCTGGGCGGACACG
>Ga0134063_10000365_pt1 | contig 15603 bp, 13 predicted proteins | sample 15_taG_11_FD_94467 | JGI IMG/M metagenome (GOLD analysis project Ga0134063, IMG submission 94467) | Grasslands soil microbial communities from the Angelo Coastal Reserve, California, USA - 15_D_Rain_20cm_5_09082015 | ecosystem: Environmental > Terrestrial > Soil > Grasslands ... | reverse complement strand
GGAGCCTTGCCATAGAGCTTGATGATGTCCATCGTCGCCATGGCGAGACCTGCGCCATTCACCATGCAGCCGATCGTGCCGTCGAGCGCGATGTAATTGAGATCGTATTTCGAAGCTTCAATTTCCTTTTCGTCCTCCTCGGTGAGATCGCGCAGCGCCACGATCTCGGGATGACGATAAAGGGCGTTATCGTCGAAACTGATCTTGGCATCCAGGCAAACAAGTTCCTTCCCTTTGGTGATGACGAGTGGGTTGATCTCGAGCATGCTCATGTCTTTGGCAATGAAGGCGGCATAGAGCTGCGCTGCGAGTCTTTCGGCCCCCTTGGCGAGATCGTCCTGCAATCCAAGCGCCTGCGCTACGCGCCGTCCGTGATGCGGCATGATTCCAGTTGCGGGATCCACCGTGAACGTTACGATCTGTTGGGGACTCTTGCGTGCGACCTCCTCGATGTCCATGCCACCGGCGGTCGAGACCACGAAAGCAATGCGCGAGCTCTCGCGATCGACCAGTGCCGACAGATAGAACTCGCGCTCGATCGCTGAACCCTCTTCGATATAGAGACGATGAACCTGCTTGCCATGCGGACCGGTTTGGTGCGTGACGAGCACTGCCCCGAGCAGGCGCTCGGCCTCCTTGCGCACGTCCTCTTTCGATTTGACCAGCTTGACGCCGCCGGCCTTTCCGCGCCCGCCGGCGTGAATCTGCGCCTTGACCACGAGCACCGGCGCGTCGATATCGTGCGCGGCCTTGATGGCTTCTTCGACTGAGAAGGCCGGTTGCCCGCGCGGTACCGGGACGCCGAATTCGCGCAGCACCGCTTTGGCTTGGTATTCGTGGATGTTCATGCGGACCTGTTGCGAGCTCCGCAGACGACATTACGCCGCAAGCTCGGCGTGCTGGGCTGCGCCAACAGCATGAGCACCTTCACTTCGCCAGATTTGGCGCGATCTTCTTGCAAGCCTCGACCAGGGTTGCAACGGCCTCGGCGGATTGTTCGAACATGGCACGTTCGGCGCCGTTCAATTGAATCTCGACGACGCGGTCGACGCCCTTCGCGCCGATCACCGCGGGCACGCCGACATACAGATTCTTAATTCCATATTCGCCGTTCAAATAAGCCGCACAGGGGAGCACGCGCTTCTTGTCCCTGAGGAAGCTCTCCGCCATGGCGATGGCGGAGGCAGCCGGCGCGTAATAGGCGGAGCCGCTTTTGAGCAGGTTGACAATTTCGGCACCGCCGTCACGCGTGCGTTGAACGATCTCGTCGAGCCGCGCTTGCGTAGTCCACTTCATCTTGACGAGATCGGGCAGCGGAATGCCGGCAACCGTGGAATAGCGAATCAGCGGCACCATACTGTCGCCATGACCGCCGAGCACAAACGCGGTCACATCCTCGACCGAGACGTTTAACTCATCGGCGAGAAAAAATCGAAAGCGTGCGCTATCGAGCACGCCGGCCATGCCGACCACCATATGCGTAGGCAAACCGCAGGCTTTTTGTAGCGCCCACACCATGGCGTCGAGCGGATTCGTGATGCAGATCACGAAGGCACCAGGCGCATATTTCCTGATGCCGGCGCCGACCTGCTCCATCACCTTGAGGTTGATGCCGAGAAGATCGTCGCGACTCATCCCCGGCTTGCGCGGCACGCCTGCGGTGACGATACAGACGCCAGCGCCATCGATGGCGTCATAGGAATTGGTGCCGGCGAAATGTGCGTCGAAGTCCTCGACCGGCGAGGACTGTATGAGATCGAGGGCCTTCCCCTGGGGAATACCTTCGGCGATGTCAAATAGCACCACGTCGCCGAGCTCTTTGATCCCAATGAGATGGGCGAGGGTGCCGCCGATCTGGCCGGCACCGATCAACGCGATCTTGGGACGTGCCATACTGGGGAAGAACCTCGGATCGAGGGCAGTGGAAGCGCCGAAATCGGTCATAGACCGTTTCCGGCCTGCCATTCAAGTCGCTCGCCAGACTGCGCAGACGGCGACGGGAGTGAAGCGAAATGGCATCACGTCTCCACGAGCCCTTCCGTCGAACCCGATGCAACTGCATGGCCACGCCCGTGCGGCAAAGCGAGATAAGTCTCCGAGCGCATCTCTATCAGCCGGGAGGCGGTGCGCTTGAATTCGCTCGCTTCAAAGCCTTCGTCGGCACAATAAAGGGCACCCGGTTCAGCTTCTGCCGAAGCGACGAGCTTCACCGCGTTGTCGTAAAACGTATCGATCAGGATGATGAAACGCTTGGCCTCGTTACGCCGGTCGTAATCCATGACCGCGACACGATCGAGCACAACCGTATGGTAGTAGCGCGCGATCTTGAGATAGTCGGCGGCAGCAAATGGTTGCTGACACAGATCCGCAAACGAGAACCGCGCCACTCCCATGCTCGCACAAGACACGCGGATGGGGTGCCCCTTCACCACCAAGTCCTGCGGTTCTCCAGGGTGGCCCGCGGTCAAACGCCGCCACGCTTTGTCGAGAGCGGCTTGCGCTGAGCGATCGGCGGGAACGTACCAAACCGGCACGCCAGCCAGCTTTTCCAACCGGAAATCAGTGCGGGCATTGAGGGGTCTGATTTCCAAGTGCTGTTCGATGAGCGCAATGAACGGCAAGAACAGGGCGCGCTGTTTGAACAATCGGCCGAGGATCATTGCATCGGCAATATCGGTGACGTGGAATTCATCGAAGCAAAGAAGCCGTGTCTCCTGCGCAATGGCGGCGGCGACGAGCCCGATAGGATCCTCCCCACTGATTTCACCCAGCTTGGCTTTTTGCCGCAGCGCGTGGGCGCGCTCGTGCACCTCGCCCATGAATTCGTGGAAATGGACGCGACGCTTGCGCACCACGCGTGATGCTGCGAAGAACATATCCATCAGCATGGTCTTACCGCGACCAACATCACCGAAGATGTAGAGGCCTTTGATCGTCTCGGCCTCGCGCAATCCAAACAGCCAGCCCAGCGAGGACGACTTGCGCGCGAGCCGCCGCGCGGCAAGTTCGTTTTCGAGCCGCACGAGGCGATTTACGATCGCCTGCTGCGCGTTGTCGCGCTCGATCTTTCCAGCGGCGACCTGCGCCGCATACTGCGCCGAGATGGAAGCGGACATAGGGGGCTAATGAACCAGCGTTGAGGGGCTGCGACGAATAACGAGCTTGCAGCGCCAGCCGCAAGCCGTTTCGAGAGGTCGCGCCGTTGCCGAGTGGCGACTGCGCGAAGTTCCCAGCGCACCGTCGTCGAGCTCAAAGCTTGTCCAGAGATGGGTTCGCAAACCCGAAGGCGTGCACGCACTGCCGAAGAGCAGACTTGTCGCACCCGAAATAGTTTGGGCTTACCAGGCCTAAAGGAGCAGGCGATGGGTCCATGCTGCATCGCGGTGCCACAGTGCGGGCCAAGGGCGGCGGCTTCGGGACGTCCGCATGACTGCCATGCTCATTTGCCGCGGGGAATCACTAACTTAATCGTGATCAGCTGCCGCTCCCATCATCATTGTTCCGTCCATACTGCGTTGCAATATTCCCCCTCCATGATTCGCAACCACCAACGGAATGGCCCATGCACGATCCGCTACCCAGTGGCGGTCTGATCCGAAAGCTGTGGATCGGGGAGGCTACTCTCTATCGTGACCACTTATTGCGGCTTGATCCCGCCAGCCGCCGCAATCGCTTTGCCGGCGCGGTCCCGGACCAATTCGTGCGCGACTACGCCGAGCTTTCATTCGGAATTGACGCGCTGATTCATGGTTTCTTCGTTGACGCTATTCTGCGCGGCGCTGCGGAACTGCGTCCGATCGGAGGACCCCTGACGCGAGAGGCCGAGGCGGCATTCTCGATCGAGAAGTCGTGGCAGAGCCACGGCGTGGGCTCCGTGCTACTCGAGCGCACGCTGCTGGCGGCGCGCAATCGCGGTCTCAAGTTTCTGCATATGGCCTGTCTCGCCGACAACAAGCGCATGCAGCAGCTCGCCCGCAAATTTGATGCCGAGCTCAGCTTCGATTTTTCCAGCGTCGTTGGCGAGGTTGCAGCGCCGCGCCCGACTCCGCTCTCTGTAATGCGCGAGATCCTCGCCGACGGTCACGGCTTTGCGACCGCTATGTTCGACGTACACTCACGACTGCTCAAACCAGTGTGATTCGGAAACCCGCACGCAAAGACGAGGCGTCAGGCCGCCAACGGATAGGCGGCTTCAACCACGTAGGGGCCGCCACCGACCGACGCACGCGACGAGAACAACACAAACCGCGAGACTTTGAACGGCGAGGAGCGGAACGGGGCACGCACCGCCAGATAGTCCGCAACCTGCCGGCTCGAGGATTCGCGCAGGCGCGCGAGCGACACATGCGGTGTATATTTGCGGCCCTCCGGCTCAAGCCCCACGCGCTGCATCAGCCGCTCGTGCTCTGCCTGCAGCTCCATCAGAGCCTGAGCCGGGCCGAGCGTTGCGATGATCTGGCGCGGCTTGCGCCCACCAAACGACTTAAGATCCTCAATGCGCAATTCGAATGACTCGCGACGCACCCGCCCCAACATGGATGCGATCTCGTGCGCGATGACATCATCGACATCGCCGATGAAACGCAAGGTTACATGATAGTTTTCGGGATCGATCCAGCGTGCGCCTGGCAAGCCGCCACGCAGCATGGACAGCGATTGGCGCACGTCGGGGGGAATTTCGAGACCTGTGAAGAGGCGCGGCATCGGGACGACTGCAGTGCTGGCTGTGCATATAGGCCAAGTTGCAAGGATTCGCACGCCCAACGTGAAGCTCACATCGTGCGTCTGCTGCGCGCTTGCCGGACCAACTCTTCCACCTTGGGCAGAATGCGCGCAACGATCGCATCGACCCCTGCGCCGCTCGGATGAAGTCCGTCACCCTGATTGAGCGCGTTCTCGCCGGCAATGCCGTCGAGGAAAAAAGGATAGAGCAGGAGGTCGTAGCGCGTGGCCAGCTCGGGATAAATGGCATCGAAATCGCGCCTATAGCTAGCGTCGAAATTGGCCGCCGCCCGCATGCCGGCGAGCAGCACGGTGACACGCCGCTGCGTAAGACGGCGCACGATCTCTTCGAGGGCTTGTCGCGTGACCTGAGGATCCATGCCGCGCAGCATGTCATTGGCGCCGAGTTCGAGGATAACGGCGTCCGTCCCATCCGGGACCGACCAGTCGAGGCGGGCAAGTCCCCCAGAGGCCGTATCGCCGGACACGCCCGCGTTCGTGACCTCGACGGCGAGGCCTTTGGCCTTGAGCGCCCGTTCAAGCTTAGCAGGGAAAGCTGCATCAGCCGGCAGACCAAAGCCCGCGGTGAGCGAATCGCCCAATGCCACGATCCGCACCGGCCGATCAGCGGCTGCGGCGACTGGCGCGCTCAGCGCCAGCGCTGTCGCCAACAGCGCAACCACCTGGACCCGCGCCGCGCAACTCGCATATGACCGGAGCAGGACCGGCCAGCGTACAACCAAAGCCACCAACGAGCACCGCAACATGCAGGACACCTCCGCATCAGAGCACGAACAGCCGGCGGTCGCGCTCAGCGGGATCAATCTGTCGCTCGGGCGAGGCGCCGCTCGTGTTCATATCCTCAAAGACCTCAATCTGCACATACGACGCGGCGAGGCCGTTGGCTTGGTCGGCCCTTCAGGTTCGGGCAAGTCGACCTTGCTGATGGTCGCGGCCGGGTTGGAGCGCGCCGATACCGGCTCAGTCGTGGTCGCGGGCAAAGCGCTCGACCCGCTAGGCGAAGACGCGCTAGCGCGCTTCCGTGGACGCAATATCGGCATTGTTTTTCAGTCCTTTCATCTCATTGCCACCATGACCGCGCTGGAAAACGTCGCCGTGCCGCTGGAACTTGCCGGACTCGACGATGCTCACGACCGTGCGGCACACGAGCTTGCCGCGGTGGGCTTGAGCGAGCGGCGAGGGCACTATCCGGTCGAGCTTTCCGGCGGCGAGCAGCAGCGTGTCGCCCTTGCCCGCGCGCTTGCACCAAACCCGGCCATTCTTCTCGCCGACGAGCCGACAGGCAATCTCGACGAGACCACCGGGGCGAAGATCATCGACTTGCTTTTTGCCGGCCACGAGCAACGCGGAACCACGCTCGTGCTCGTCACGCACGATCCGGCGCTTGCTGTGCGGTGCGACCGCATCGTGCGACTGCGCTCAGGCAGCATCGAAATTGTCCCACATCGCGCGTCGGCGAAGGCGCAGTCGTGACTCGCAGTGGCTCGCTTTTCATTACGGGAATGAGAGGAACGGACCGAACATGCGGTGAGAAGCCCCAAGCATGAAAGCCCGCTCGTCATTTCCTCAGCGGCACGGCGGCCGTCTACTGCCGCTGCGCTTCGCTGCGCGCGAATTGCGCGGCGGTTTGCGCGGATTCTACGTATTCATCGCATGTACTGCCCTGGGCGTTATGGCCATCGCCGGCGTGAGTTCACTCGCGGCCGGGCTAGCTGAGGGGCTCGCACGCGAAGGCCGCGTCATCCTCGGCGGCGACCTCGCGTTCACTCTCAGTATGCGCTCAGCGAACGCCGAGGAGCGCGCATTTCTTGATCGCCAAGGGGCGGTATCGCTCGCCGCCACCATGCGCGCCATGGCGCGCGCGCAGGACGGGCGCACAACCCTGGTCGAGGTGAAGGCGGTCGATGGCAATTACCCGCTCTACGGTAGCGTCGCGGCCGATCCGCAACCGCCGCTCGAGCAGACGCTGGCATATCGGAATGGAGCCTTCGGTGCCGCCGCCGACTCCGGTCTGCTCGCGCGGCTCTCTCTCGGGCCGGATGCCCGCATCACACTCGGCTCCGCAATCATCGAAATTCGGGCCATTCTGACATCCGAGCCTGACAAGCTTTCCGGCGGTATTGGCTTTGGCCCGCGGTTGCTCGTGAGCGAACAAGCACTGCAAGCGAGTGGCCTATTACAGCCCGGAAGCGTCGTACGCTGGCACTATCGCTTGCGCCTTCCTGAAAATAACAGAACCGATGCGGCGGTGCGCACGGTGGCGGCCACAGCGCAAAGCGAGTTGCCCAAGGCTGGATGGGAATTACGATCGCGGGCTAATGCCTCGCCGTCGCTCGAACAGAATGTCGAGCGCTTTACGCAATACCTCGTGTTGGTCGGCTTGACCGCTCTCCTGGTCGGTGGCGTCGGCGTTGCGAACGCGGTCAAGAGCCACGTCGGTGGCCGGCGCGAGACCATCGCCGTGCTCAAGGCGATGGGCGCTTCTGGCAGGCGCGTTTTCGCAATCTATCTCACCCAGGTACTTGTGCTCGCCGGCCTCGGCGCGCTGCCGGGCCTACTCATCGGCGCGGCTTTGCCATTTCTTGTGGCGTGGACTCTCGGCGCGGCATTGCCGTTGCCACTCGCGCCGACGCTGCATGCGGGCGACCTTGCGCTCGCCCTTATTTATGGACTGCTCATCGCCGCCGCTTTCGCCGTCTGGCCGCTCGGGCGTGCCCATGACGTGCCGGTTTCGGCACTTTTCCGTGACGAGGTCGCAAGCGATCGTCGCTGGCCTCGCCGCCCCTATGTCGTAGCAACGATACTTCTTGGATGCACGCTCGCAATCCTGGCCATCGAGTTCGGCCATGACCGACGCATTAGCGTGGTCTTCGTGGTTGCGGCAGCGGGCGCTTTCGTGCTGCTTCGCTCGGTGGCGGCGCTGATCACGCTGATAGCACGTCACCTGCCACGGCCGCGCTCCCCGGTCCTTCGCCTCGCCATCGCCAACATCCACCGCCCAGGCGCGCTCACGGCGAGCGTCGTCATTTCCTTCGGCTTGTGCCTTGCCGTCGTCGTCACGGTCATTGCGATCGAGGGCAATTTGCGACGACAATTCCTGGCGGCGTTGCCGGACAGGGCCCCATCGTTCTATTTCGTGGATATTCCTCCCGCCGCCGGCGAGACATTCGATGCCTTCATCCGCACGCGTGCGCCGCGAGCCGTGCTTGAGCGGGTGCCGATGCTGCGTGGTCGCATCGTGGCGGTGAACGGTGTAGGTGTTGAAAACCTGAAGGTCTCTGCCGATGCCGGCTGGGTACTGCGGGGCGACCGCGGCATCACCTATGGAAACGAGCTCCCACCGGGCTCGCGCCTCATTCAAGGGCAATGGTGGCAGCCGAACTACCAGGGCCCGCCGTTGGTCTCATTAGAGAACCGCATCGCCGAAGGACTTGGCCTCAAAATTGGCGACAACATCACAGTCAACGTCCTCGGCCGCAATCTCACCACGACGATCGCCAACCTGCGCGCCGTCGATTGCCAGAGTCTCGGCATCAATTTCGTCATGGTATTCTCGCCCGCTACCTTCCGGGATGCGCCTCACGGGCATATCGCCACCCTGGTCTATCCCGGTGGCAGCACGAACGACGAGGAGACGGCTCTCCTTAACGGGCTGGCGGAGGGCTTCCCGGCAGTCGTCACCATACGTGTGCGCGAGGCGATCGATGCGGTCGGCCACATCGTTTCGAATCTGGCGCTGGGCATCAGGGGCGCGAGTGCGCTCACTCTATTGGCGGCCGTGCTGGTGCTGGGTGGTGCGCTCGCGGCAGGCCACCACCAGCGCGTGCGTGACGCGGTCATCCTCAAGACCATCGGCGCAACGCGGCTGCGCCTTCTGTCTGCCTACGCGCTCGAATACCTCGTTCTCGGCGTGGGAACCGCCGTGTTCGGTGTGGCGGCGGGCTCGGCCGCCGCCGCGCTTGTCATTGTCAGGCTGATGAAGCTTTCATTCATTTGGTTGCCCGGCCCACTGATTGCCGCGGCCAGCGGCGCGGTTGTCGCAATGGTCGCACTGGGTCTGATCGGCACGTTCACCGCTCTCCGCCAAAAGCCGGCCGGTGTGCTACGAAATCTCTAGCCAACGCTTCAAAGGGCTCCCAACAGCCTAAGCCGCGCGTCCTGCCCGGCTTTCGCCCAAAGGGCCTCTTGGCCCATCGGGCGACAACTTGCCGCGTCCGGGCGGCTCCTTTGCGGTGCGCGGCGTATTGCCATAATGTAATTTGGTCGGCCTTTTGAAGGTCAGCGTCAACAAATCGCTGTTGCGGCATCTGGCGTCGGAACCAATCCCGCACTAGATTCCGCGCATCGGACGCCAGCCGCTGTGTCGGGAGGGCGCCCCACCATCCGGCCTCGGGTCGGAATCTAGAGAGAGGTACCTTCCATGTCGGATTTCGACCGGAACTACGCGGCTGCTAGACGCGGCGTCGGTGCGGACCGGGCGGTTGCGATCGATCAAGGCCTGCGCGCCTACATGATCCGCGTCTACAACTACATGGCTATCGCCGTCGCGCTCACCGGCATCGCCTCCTGGCTCACATTCCAGGCGGCGGTCGTGACCAACGCAACTGGCACCATCGTCGGATTGACGTCATTCGGCCAGATGATCTTCAGCGGACCAGCGGTACTGGTTCTATTTTTGGGAACGCTGGGCTTGGTCTTTCTCATCAGCTGGCGCATCGACCGGCTGGAGCCCTCGACCGCATTCGCGCTGTTCATGGTTTATGCGGCGCTGCTCGGATTAATGTTGTCGTCGGTGTTCCTGGCCTACACCCTCACCTCGATCACGCGCGTGTTCTTCATCTCGGCGGCGGCTTTCGGCGCGTTGAGCCTTTACGGCTACACGACTCAGCGTGATCTCTCGCCGGTGGGCTCCTTCCTGCTCATGGGGCTGATAGGGCTGATTATCGCCATGCTGGTCAACCTGTTCCTCAAGAGCAGCGGCCTCGACTTCGTCATCTCCGCGATTGGGGTGCTGATCTTCGCCGGCCTGACCGCCTGGGATACCCAGCGGATCAAGGAGATGTACGATCCGATGGAGGACGGCACTATCGTCGGCCGCAAGGCGGTGATGGGCGCGCTCTCGCTCTATCTCGACTTCATCAACCTGTTCTTGTTCATGTTGCGCTTCCTCGGCGATCGTCGCTGAGCGAACGCAATAAACGACTGAGTTAAGCGGCGCCCCGGCGATAAGCCGGGGCGCCGTCGCGTTTGGAGTGAGAGCCGACCAGCACGCGAGCAGGTGCGCTATCATTCCGGGCATCCGTCGTTCGTCGTCTGATTCATGATCCCCATCCCGATCCGCCCCGCCGAGCCGCCCGATCTCGCAGCAATTACCCTCATCTACGAGCACGCCGTGCGGCACGGCACTGCATCGTTCGAGATCGAGCCGCCCAGCGAGCGCGAAATGGCGCAACGCTACGAGGCGCTTCGGGTCGGCGCCTATCCTTATCTGGTGGCGGAGCTTGATCGCGAGATCGTCGGCTACGCCTATGCCGCCCCCTATCGGGCACGGCCGGCCTATCGGTGGAGTGTGGAGGATTCGATCTATATCGCCCCGGCAATGCAGCGCCGGGGGATCGGCCGCGCGCTGCTCGAACGGCTGATCGCCGAAGCCGAAGCCGGCGGATTCCGGCAAATGATCGCGGTGATCGGGGATTCGGCTAACGTCGGCTCGATCGAACTGCACCGCGCCGCCGGCTTCCGCATGGTCGGCACGTTCGACAATGTGGGCTTCAAGTTCGGCCGCTGGCTCGATAGCGTCTTGATGCAGCGACCGCTTGGGATCGGCGCGACGGCGATCCCGTGATTGCGCCGCGGTCAGCTGGTCACGACGCTGAGCGACTGATCGATTGCGCGCAGCACCGGGTCGAGCTCATGGCCGCGGCGTACGATCAAGCCGGTGGCCGAGATCACGCTATAGGCGCCCTGCCGGCGCGCGAGCTTTGGGCTTTTCTCAATGCGGTAGACCGGAATCTCGGCGGCACGGCGGAACACGGAAAACACCGCGCGGTCCCTCAGAAAATCAATGGCATAGTCACGCCATTCGCCGGCGGCGACCTTGCGACCATAGAGGCCGAAAATACGATTGAGCTCGCGCCGGTCGAAAGTCACTCGGCTTAGGGGAGCGAGGGACACAGCAGCGGGAGCCTCGCCCCCATGCAACTCGCTCGGCTCAGTATCGCCGCGGCTCATTCGGCGCCTCCCTTCGACGGATCAATGCCGCAATGATTGCGCCGGATGCAAGCATCGGCAAGTGCAATGACTGTCGCAGCACGGTGTCGCGTGACTGCGACATAGTCACCCGCGATCCTCACGAATTGGTTAATGAAATCATAATATTGCCCAATCCAGTCAGGCACGCGCCAAGCCGAAATGCCAAGCAGGAGATTGTTGCCTTACGCCCGATCTTTCCGTTGAGCCCGGATTTGCCACCGCCCAGCACCTCGGAGTCCAAGGTGGACCGGCCCCGCTCGGTCAGTCACGCCGCAAGCGGAAGATTCGATGGAGCGAGCCGAAGCCGCGCTCGTGGGCTATCGACTTGCGTTCACTGGATCGCCGCCAGCGCCGCCCCGAGGATCGCCTTCGGCTTTTCGGTCGTGCCGCTTTGCACTAGGACTGCCGCTTCATCGATGTTCGCGCCCTTGAGCGTCTGCACCGGGATGGTCCACGAATGGGCGTTGCCAGTCCAATCGCCGAGCTTCATCCAGCGGCGTACGACATTGTGGTAGGTGATCGTGCGGCCTTTGTTCTCGCCGCGCCCAATGGCGATGGTGGCGGCCCTGGCCAGTCCAACCAGCCAGACTTCGGCGCTCGTGCGAGCATCCGCAACCTCTGGCACCATAACGTTGAGCCGGGTATCCGAGAGCGTCAGCGTCGGCAGCAATGACATCGCGCCGTTCTTGCGGCTGTTCGCGATAGCAGCCTCGATCGCAGCCTTATCGCTACCGACCGCGTGCAGGATTCCGTTCACCACGACTTGAGGCGTGTAGACTTGGCCGTCGCCGCGCGCATGTGCGTAGGCTTTCTGTCGGGCGGTGTGGCGCGGATCGGCGAGCGTGTCCTTCCAGCCGAGATAATCCCAGTAATCGACCGGCACGCTGACGGGAACGAGGGAGGGATCGGCCGTCAGCTGGCCGAGCAGTTGGTCGGCCGGTGGGCAGGACGAGCAGCCTTGACTCGTAAACAACTCAATCACGGCACGCGACTGAGCGTGAGCGGCGGAATGCGGCGGCGCTAAAGAACAAATGACGATCGCCGCGTAGGCGAGGGAACAACGTAGCATCGCAATCCTTCCCCGCCGCCCCAGGCGAGGTTCCGTTTTGCCCCTCTGCCGCTGTGTCATAAGCACGCGCGCGATCACCCGCCACTCAATTCGAGGTGAGCCGGCAGCATCTAGGCCACCGCCAGATGCCGAAGCACATAGTGCAATATGCCGCCGTGCTTGAAATAATCGAGTTCATCCAGCGTATCGATCCGGCAAATAAGCGGCACACGTTTGAGCCCGCCATCAGCGGCGACGATCTCGGCGATCATGCGTTGGCGCGGCTTGATCTCGCCATGCAGTCCCCGAATTGTGACCTGCTCATTGCCCCTCAGACCGAGCGTCTGCCATGATGTGCCTTCTTCAAAGCAGAGCGGAAGCACGCCCATCCCGATCAGGTTGGATCGATGGATGCGTTCGAAGGATTGAGTAATGACCGCGCGCACGCCGAGCAAACTGGGTCCCTTGGCAGCCCAGTCGCGTGAAGATCCGCTGCCGTATTCTTTCCCGGCGAAAACGACGAGCGGAACCTTATCGCTCTTGTAGCGCATGGCAGCATCGTAGATCGACATGCGCTGGCGTGACGGGTAGTGGACGGTCATCCCGCCTTCCACTCCCGGCACCATCTGGTTTTTGAGACGAATATTGGCGAAAGTGCCGCGCATCATCACCTCGTGATTGCCGCGGCGGGTGCCGTACTGGTTGAAATCAGCCGGCTTAACCTTGTGCTCGATAAGGTACTTGCCCGCCGGGGAATCAATCTTGATTGAGCCAGCCGGCGAGATGTGGTCGGTGGTGATGGAATCGAGCAGCAGGCACAACACGCGCGCATCGACGATATCGGTCAGCGGCGCCGGTTGCCGCCCCATGCCGACGAAGTAGGGCGGGTTCTGCACGTACGTCGACCTTTTATCCCAGCTGTAAGTCAGCCCTCCTTTCACGCTTATGGCGCGCCAGTTCGAGTCTCCTTTGAAAACGTCGGCGTATTTCTTGGCGAACATCTGCTTGCTCAACGTCTTTCGTATGACGCCGTTGATCTCGCGGCTCGAGGGCCAGATATCCTTGAGGAAAACCTTCTTGCCCTTCTTGTCGAGGCCGAGCGGCTGCTTCACGAGGTCGGAATACATGGAGCCCGCCAGCGCATAAGCGACGACGAGCGGGGGCGAGGCTAGATAGTTCGCTCGGACATCGGCATTGACCCGGCCCTCAAAGTTGCGATTGCCGGAGAGCACGGCAGCGGCGACTAGGTCCTTCTCGTTGATCGTCTTGGAAATCTCGGGCGCGAGCGGACCGGAATTGCCGATGCAGGTGGTGCAACCGAAGCCGACGAGATTGTAGCCGAGCTTGTCGAGGTCCTTCTGCAGCCCTGATTTATCGAGATAATCGGCGACGACTTGCGAGCCTGGCGCTAGCGAAGTCTTCACCCATGGTTTGACGGTCAATCCTTTGGTCACCGCTTTGCGCGCCAGCAGGCCGGCTCCGACCATCACGTTCGGATTCGACGTATTGGTACACGATGTAATCGCGGCAATGACCACGTCGCCGTGACCGAGATCGTGCTGACGGCCCGCAACTGGAACCCGCTTCGCCGGACCTGCCTTTGCGAAGCTCTTGTCGAGGGATGTAGCGAGAGAGGGATGAACATCGAAGACGTCTTTGCCTCCGTCGCCGCCTTTGTTGAACTCTTTGTCCATGGCCAGCGCGAACCCAGCCTTGACGTCCTTGAGCGCGACACGGTCCTGCGGGCGCTTCGGTCCAGCCAGGGAAGGCTCGACTTGCGATAATTCCAGCTTGAGCACGTCGGTGAAGATGGGATCCGGCGTGGATTTGGTGCGGTACATGCCCTGTGCCTTGGTGTAGGCAGCCACTAACGCGAGGTGCGCGGGCGGGCGGGCGGTATCAGCGAGATATCTCAGCGTATCGTCATCGACTGGAAAGAAGCCGCAGGTGGCGCCATATTCCGGCGACATGTTGCCGATGGTGGCACGATCAGCGATCGAAAGGTTGGCAAGTCCTGGCCCGAAAAATTCTACAAATTTGCCGACAACGCCGCGCTTGCGCAACATCTGCGTGACGGTAAGCACGAGATCGGTCGCAGTGACGCCCTCCTTGAGCTTGCCGGTGAGCCTCACGCCGATGACTTCCGGCAACAGCATGGAATAGGCTTGGCCAAGCATGGCAGCCTCGGCCTCGATGCCGCCCACGCCCCAGCCGAGCACGGCGAGACCATTGACCATCGTGGTGTGGGAATCGGTGCCCACCAGCGTATCGGGATAGGCGACATCCATCACCATCGACTTTCCGTCGATTTTGACCTTGTCTTTCTTGCTCCATACCGTCTGCGACAAATATTCGAGATTGACTTGGTGGCAAATGCCGGTGCCCGGCGGCACGACGCGAAAGTTGTCGAACGACTTCTGCGACCATTTCAGGAATTCATAGCGCTCCCGGTTCTGCCGGTATTCCTCTTCGACATTTTTCTTGACTGCATTGCTGGTGCCGAAGATCGTTACCGATACAGAGTGATCGCAAACGAGATCGACCGGAACGAGCGGATTGATTTTTTGCGGATCGCCGCCGAGCATCTTCATGGCATCACGCATGGCGGCGAGGTCGACGACCGCCGGGACGCCAGTGAAGTCCTGCATCAACACGCGCGCGGGTCGAAAGGCGATCTCGCGTTCTGACGTCTTGGTTTTGAGCCATTGCGCGACCGCCTGAATATCTTCCTTCGTAATCGAGCGGCCATCCTCGTTGCGCAGCAGATTCTCCAACAGCACCTTCATTGAGAACGGCAACCGCGAGATGCTCTTGAGGCCATTCCTCTCAGCGGTCGGCAGGCTGTAATAGGCGTAGGTCTTGCTGCCCACCTTGAGGGGTTTGCAGCAGCGAAAACTGTCGAGTGACGTCATTGTGGTCGGGTCCCATCCAACCGGGAGAGAAGCGGCTCGACGGTAGCGAACTACCGAAAGCGCCTCCCGTCACCGGTCGAGTCCAGCGCGGGTTGATAGGGGGCGCGGGACGATGGCTTATAGGGTCTTTTTTTGCGCCGTTCCAGAAAATCGACGCTCGCCAACGACATGCACATGGAATCACGGTTTTTTCTGATTGCCGTGCCAGCAAAGGACGCGCCGGACCGAGTCAGCGGAGCCGGGGCAGGGCTACGGGGTCGTGAAGGCAAGCGGGGGGCTGCCCCATGATGGAGCTGGTGGGGTCGGATCTCACCTGCGTCAGAGGCGGCCGGCAGGTCTTCAGGGGCGTTGGCTTCACGGTTTGCGCGGGCGAAGCACTGCTGGTGACCGGACCTAACGGCTCTGGCAAATCGTCCCTGCTGCGCCTGGTGGCGGGTTTACTGCGGCCACAGCAGGGCCGGCTAAAACTCGAGGGCGGCGATCTGGAGCTAACCATCGCCGAGCAGGCTCACTATCTCGGCCACCAAGACGCCCTGAAGCCGTCCCTATCGCTGCGGGAGAATCTCGGCTTCTGGACAGCTCTTCTCGGTGGAGACGCGGCGAAGAGCGGTCACGCCCTTGCCGCCGTTGGCCTCGATGGCCTCGCTC
>Ga0134063_10000355_pt1 | contig 15778 bp, 15 predicted proteins | sample 15_taG_11_FD_94467 | JGI IMG/M metagenome (GOLD analysis project Ga0134063, IMG submission 94467) | Grasslands soil microbial communities from the Angelo Coastal Reserve, California, USA - 15_D_Rain_20cm_5_09082015 | ecosystem: Environmental > Terrestrial > Soil > Grasslands ... | reverse complement strand
CCCGGGACGTGGTCGAGGTTCCACGGGTTGCGCGTCGGGCCGAAGAAGTAGTTGTTGGTCGTGACCCCGCGGCCGAATTCGTGCGTCGCCGTCTTCCCGACGATGATCGCGCCTGCGGCGCGCAGGCGCTCGGGGACGGCGCCGTCGGCCGCCGGCACGTGATCGCGGAACATGCCCGACCCGTAGGTCGTGCGGAGCCCCGCCGTGTCGATCAGGTCCTTCACGCCGGCGGGAATGCCGTGCAGCGGGCCGCGATACCGGCCGGCGGCGATCTCGTGCTCGGCGGCGCGCGCCGCGGCGCGCGCCTCGTCGACCGGGACGAGCGTGGTGAAGGCGTTCAGCCGCGGGTCGACCGCCGCGATGCGCGCGAGCACCGCGTCCAACAGCTCCACGGGGGAGACCTCCCGCCGCTGTATGAGAGCGGCGGCCTCGGCGAGCGACAGACGGACGAGCGCGGGATCGACCACCCGGGTTCTCTATCACGCCCGCCGCGCGGAGACACGGCGCGTCAAGCCCCTGGCCCCGGCCGGATGCGCGGGGCAATATGGCGGGGTGGCCGAGCGCGGCTTCATCCTGACGCCCACCTACCGCGTCGTCGGCGGCCGTCCCGAGGTCCACCTGTACGGCGTCCTCGAGGGCGGCGAGCCGGCGCTGATCGTCGACGACCGCCAGGCGCCCTACTTCTTCATTCGCGCGGCCGACGCGGGCCCGGCGGCGGGCCTCGCGGGAGGCGCGCGCATCGTTCCAGCCGACCTCGTCACCTTCGCCGGGGAGCCCGTGGCGCGCATCGAGATCGCGCGGCCGGCCGACGTGCCGCCGCTGCGCGCCCGTCTCGGCGACGCCGGCATCGAGTGCTTCGAGGCCGACCTGCGCTTCGCCTACCGCTACCTGATCGACCGCGGCGTGAAGGGGGGATTCCGGGTCGAGGGGCCGTTCGAGCGCCGCTCCGGCGTGGGGCGCGTCTACCGCAACCCCCGGCTCGAGCCCGCCGACTTCGCCCCGCGCCTGCGGGTGCTCTCCCTCGACATCGAGACGAGCCTCGACGCGAGCCGGCTCTACTCGATCGCGCTCGCGGGCGCGGGCGGCGAGCGCGTGCTGCTGATCGGGCGATCACCGGTCGCGGGAGCCGACGTCTTCCCCGACGAGCGCGCCCTCCTCGCCGAGTTCCTCGCCCACGTCCGCCGCGTCGACCCCGATGTGCTGACGGGATGGAACGTGTGCGAGTTCGACCTGGCGGTGCTCCTGCGGCGCTGCCGGCGCTACGGGCTCCGCTGCGCGCTCGGCCGCACCGAGGACGAGGTCGAGATCCGCCGCGACCAGAACTTCACGCGCGAGCCGCGCGCCATCCTGTGCGGGCGCCAGGTGCTCGACGGGCTGGCGCTCATGCGGAGCGCCTTCCTGCGTCTCGAGGACTATCGCCTGGAGACCGCCGCGCAGGCGCTGCTCGGCCGGGGCAAGCTCTTCGGGCCCGAGGACCGCGGCGCCGACATCGAGAAGGCGTACCGCGAGGACCCGGCGCGTCTCGCCGCCTACAACCTCGAGGACGCGCGCCTCGTGCTCGCCATCCTGGAGAAGACGGCGCTCGTCGAGCTGGCCGTCAAGCGGAGCCTCCTGACCGGCATGCAGGTCGACCGCGTGGGGGCGTCGATCGCCTCGGTCGACTCGCTCTACCTCGGCGAGCTGAGAGCGCGCGGGCGGGTGGCCCCGTCGGTGCGGGCCGCGGCGGAGGGAGACGACGCCGGCATCGTCGGCGGGCTCGTCCTCGACTCGGTGCCGGGCCTCTATCGCAACATCCTCGTCTTCGACTTCAAGAGCCTCTACCCGAGCCTCATCCGGACCTTCAACATCGACCCGCTCACGTTCGTCGCCGACGGTGCCGCCGCGGGCGCGCTCCGCACCCCGGGCGGGGCCGCCTTCCGGCGCGACGAGGCCGGCATCCTGCCGGGGCTCGTCGCGCGCCTGGCCGAGGAGCGGGCGCGCGCGCGCGGCGCCGGCGACGGGGTGGCGGCGCAGGCGATCAAGATCCTCATGAACTCGCTCTTCGGCGTGCTCGGCTCGCCCGCGTCGCGGCTCTTCTCGCCGGCGGTGGCGAACGCCATCACGACGGCCGGCCAGCACGTCATCCGGCTCGCCGCCGCGGCCGTCGCCGAGCGCGGCCAGCGCGTGATCTACGGCGACACCGACTCGCTCTTCGTCGACGCCGGAGAGCCGGACACCGCGCGCGCGGCGGCGCGGGCCGAGGAGCTGCGCGACGGGATCGGCCGGGACGTCGCCGCGGCGCTGACGCGCGACTTCGGCTGCACGAGCCACCTCGAGCTGGAGTTCGAGAAGGTCTACGCCCGCTTCTTCATGCCCGAGATCCGCGGCGGCGCCATGGGCAGCAAGAAGCGCTACGCGGGGCTCGTGGTCGGGCCCGCGGGCGAGACGCTCGAGATCGTCGGGCTCGAGGCCGTGCGGCGCGACTGGAGCGAAGTGGCGCGCCGCTTCCAGCGCGCGCTCCTCGACCTCGTCTTCCACGACCGTCCCGTCGCGGAGTTCATCCGCACCTTCGTCGCGGACCTGCGCGCCGGCCGCTTCGACGCCGAGCTCGCCTACCGGAAGGCGATCCGCAAGCCGCTCGCCGAGTATACGAAGACGACGCCGCCGCACGTGAAGGCGGCGCGCAAGCAGACGGGCGCGACGGGCCGCATCGTCACCTATCTCGTGACGCGCGCCGGGCCCGAGACGGTGGGCGAGACGACCGCACCGCCGGACTACGACCACTACGTCGCCCAGCAGCTCCGGCCGATCGCCGACGCGATCCTGCGCTTCCTCGGCGGCCCGGACTTCGATGCCATCGTCGGCGCGCGCCGCCAGCTCTCGCTGTTCTCGTAGCCCTCAGCCGAGGCGCGCGAGCGCCCGGCGGGCCGCCGCGAGGCCGGCATAGGCCCCGATGTCGAGGACGGCAGCGGGCGCCTCGAGCGTGGACGACGCGAGATAGAGCCCGTCGATGCCCGGGACCTCGAGCCCGTGCCGGACGACCGGCGCCCACGCCCAGCTCATCGACTGCGGCGCCGTGACGTACTGGTAGGCGCTCCACTCGAGGCACGCGTCGAGGTCGGCGTAGAAGCGGCGGAGGTAGGCGATCGCCTCATCGAGCGCCGCGCGCGCTGCCGTCCACGGCTGGCCGGCGGTCGAGCCGCCGCGGAAGAAGCGCGCCATGACGAGGGAGAGGAGGTGCCGGCCGGCCGGGGCGGCGTGCCGGCTGGTGAGCGAGGTGATCTGGTAGCCGCCGCGGTACACCCGCTCGGGCCCCGCCAGCAGGCGGTTCCAGCCGGCATGGTCATCGGGGTGCCCGGTGACGCGCACGGCCGGCAGCCGCCGGAGACCGGCCTGCCAGCCGACGAGGTCGGCGCGATGCGCCTTCAGCCGCCACGCGGCGGCGGCGAGGTCGGGTGGAAAGAGCCGCTCGTCGATCAGGTCGAAGTTCTCCCACACCGGGTAGGTGCTGATCGCGACCGGCGCCCGCACCTCGCGCACCAGGTTCGCGCGGTCGACCGCCACCGCGCCGCGCACGCGGCCGCCGTCGACGACGATCTCGACCGGCTTCCAGCCGAGCGCGATCTCGCCGCCGTGGGTCCGGAGGGCACGCGCCCACGGCTCGATCAGCCCCTGCATGCCGCCCACCTCGCCGTCGTCGGGGATGAAGGCGCCGCCCGCCGCCCGGCGCTGGAGGAACTGCATGAAGCGGCCGGCCGACGCCTCCTCGGGATGGCTGTGGAAGACGACCGCGGCCATGAGGAGGATCGCCTGCCGCACCTCCGCGCTCCGCGTGTGCGCGCCGAGCCAGGCGCCGAGCGTCTCCGGGATCGCGCGCGCCACCTCGTCCGGCTCGGCGGCGGCGAGACGGCCGACGAGCGCCCGGAGCTCCTCCACGCTATCCGCGCCCGGGGAGAGGGCGGCACACGCCATGGCCGCGAGCCCGGCGGCGCTCCAGTCGCCGCCCGTGGTGACGCCGCCGTCGGGCAGGTGGTGGACGCGCAGCGGCGCCGTCACGCGACGGAGCGTGACCTCGACGCCGGCCTCGCGCGCCGCCTCGACGCCGTGGTGCCAGGCGACCTGGCAGTCGCCCACGTCGTGCCCGTCGCGGTGGCCGAAGTCGATCCAGTAGCCGTCGTGCGGGACGCTGCCGCCGCGTCCGCCGACCGTGTCGGCGTGCTCGAGGACGACGACGCGCTTCCCGCGGCGGGCCAGGATGGCGCCCGCGACGAGGCCGCCCAGCGCCGACCCGACGACCACCGCATCGGCCTCGAGCTCGCGCCGCTCCATCGGCGCCGGAGGCTCGCACTCGCCGTCGCGGGCTGTCAACCCAACGTCATGCGGCGCGCGCCGGACGCTCAGACCCCGGATGGCTCGAGAACCAGCCGAACGCCACTCCAGATCTCGGCGAGCCTCGGGCGAGAGAGTCGTCCCGCGACGGACTCGATGTCCAGTCGATCGATGGTTGCGATCTGCGTGACGTTGACGACCGAAGGGCGCGGCACGCCGCCTTCTCCTTTGCGCAGGCGAACGTTGCCCGGCAACGCGCCGTACCTCGGGTTCGAGGTGACGGCCACCACGACGGCCGTGCCGATTCGCGTGCGGTTGAAGCGGTCGTGCTGGAGCACCACGGCGGGTCGGCGTCCCGCTGGCGCGGAGCCGCGGGCGGGCGGGAGGGACACCCAGACGACGTCGCCTTGCTGGATCACCATCCGGCGCCGGCAGTCGGAGCCGAGCGGCGGAACGCCCTGGCAGTTTCGACCTGCTCACGCGCGACTTCCGGGTCCGAGAAGAGCTCGTCCACCTTCCGTGAGATCTCGGCATCCGTCTGCGCTCGGGCCACGCTGGCCAGCACGCGCGAGATGAAGCCGCTGCGGGTCATCCGCCGACGCTTCGCAGCCCGGTCCACCTGACGCATCACGTTCTCGGGGACGGAAATGGCGAACTTCCTGGCAGCCACGTCGCACCTCCTCGGCGTCGGAGTATTCCATTCAAGGAATACCGTAGCACGATCGGCTGCGGAAGGCCCGCCGGCCTCGAACCGCAAATCAATCGCCTTGCGGCTCGTGTGCCCCGTGTGTTAGCGCGGCGCATGGACACCGTGATCTTCGACGTCGCCGAGCGCGTGGCGACCATCACGCTCAACCGCCCCGACCGCCTGAACGCCATGAACCAGCAGATGCGCGACGAGCTCCGCGCGTGCTGGCAGCGCGTCAAGGACGATCCCGACGTCTGGGTCGCGATCGTCACGGGCGCCGGCCGGGCCTTCTCGAGCGGCGCCGACGTGGAGGCGCTGGCGACCGGCGGCTTCGTCAAGCCCGACCGCTGGCGCGAGCTCGCCATCCACGAGGGAATCGCGCTCCTGCCGACGCCGCGCCGCATGCGCGTGCAGAAGCCCGTGATCGCGGCCGTGAACGGTGTCGCCGCCGGCGTGACCCTCGACCTCGTCACGGAGGCCGACATCCCGATCGCCTCGGAGCACGCGGAGTTCGTGGATCCTCACGTCTCGCTCGGCTACGTCTCGTCGCACGAGATGGTGAACATGGCGCGCCGCGTCCCGGTGGCGGTGTGCCTGCGGATGGCGCTCCTCGGCAGGCACGAGCGGATGAGCGCGCGGCGGGCGTACGAGGTGGGGCTGGTGACCGAGGTCGTACCGCACGAGAGCCTGATGGACCGCGCGCAGGAGCTGGCCGCGCTCGTCTTGAAGAACGCCCCGCTCGCGGTCTGGGGCACGAAGATGGCGATCGTCCAGGGCCTCGGGCTGCCGATCCCCCAGGCGGAGGAGATCGCCGCCGGCTACCTCGAGGTCGTCGAGCAGAGCGAGGACCACGCCGAGGGCCCGCGTGCCTTCGTCGAGCGCCGCGAGCCTCGCTGGAAGGCGCGCTGAGAGCCGCGTGGCGGATCAGCCGGCGCGCGGCGCCAGCCGGCGGAGTACCGGCCGCGCCCGCGGCGCGTGGGCCAGGGCCCGCGTCGCGCCGGTCAGGGTGGCGGACGCGATGTCGATGCGCAGGTCCCACTCCGCCGCCGTGGCCCACCGGCTTCGCCAGGCCGCGAGGCCGGCGCGCCGCACGGCGCGGCGATGGCGGTCCGGCGTCTCCCAGTCGAGCCCGCGGCACTCGAGGTAGGCGATCTCGCGCGCCAGGCCGACGATGAGCGCCGCCCACTCGCCGTAGACCGCGGCGTCGCGCGCGCGCGAGCGGGCCAGGAGCCGCGTGACGAGCGCATCGGTGGCGACGAAGGACGGCACCAGGAGGTCGATCCGGCCCACGAGCCCGAGGCGTCCGGCGAGCAACCGGTTCGCGACGGCCTCGGTCGCGTAGAGCGGGACGTGATGTGAGCGATGGGCCTTCTCGGTTCGCCCGAGGACGAGAACCGGATGGCGGCGGGCGGCGCGGAGCACGGCCGCGAGCTCGCGCGGCGCTCGCTGCACCCAGTGCAAGGCGCGATCGAAGTCGACGTAGTGGACGCGGGGCGCGCCGGTCGCCAGCGCCCGTCTGAGCGCGAGACGGTAGAGGGGGCCGCGCCGGTTCGACGGCGGGGTGCCGGCGTGCACGCCGGCGCTGGCGAGGAGCGCGGTGACGCGGGCGTCGGTCGGAGGGCTCGTCGCTACCACGACGCCGCGATAGAGCGCGTGCAGCCGCGGCAACAGCCGCTCGACGTCTTGCCGCAGGGCCCCGGAGGAGTCGTGCAGCGTGGCCGCGAGCGCCACGTCCGTCGGCCGGACGGGTCGTGACACCGGCAATCACCCCAGATCGGGACGAGAGCCGTCGAGCGGGCGGACCTTCCGCAGCTGCTCGGCGAATACCGTCGGGTCGGTGGTCGGCAGCTCGCAGCGGCGGCGCTCGCAGACGTAGGCGGTGGGTCTGCCGCCTTGCGCCACCTTCCCCTCGACGAGCGGGACGAGGTGAGCGACGCGCTCGGTGTCGGACGGCACGACGAGCACACGGTTCGGCACGAAGGTACCCCGGACCGCCCGCAGGAGAGGCTCCGCCGCCGCACGTCCGCCTGCCGTCACGATGACGATCTCCTTCGGCGTGTCCAGCGCGAAGTCGAGCGCCAGGAGCATCTCGGAAAGGCCCGTCGGCGCCCGGCCGAGGACGTCGCCGAAGGCGGCGAGCGCCCGCTCGGCGCGCTGGCGGTAGCGCTCGTCGCCGGTGAGCTCGGAGAGCCGGAGGAGGTTCATGATCGCGACCGAGTTGCCCGACGGCTCGGCGCCGTCGCTGCTCGGCTTCTCGCGGGCGAGCAGCGCCTCGCCGTCCTCTGCCGTCCGGAAGAAGCCGCCGGCCTCCCGGTCCTCGAAGCGCGCGCCCAGCACGCCGTCGAGCGCGATCGCGGCCTCGAGCCAGCGGGACGCGCCCGTCGCCTCGTAGAGATCGAGGAGGCCGGCGCCGAGGAACGCGTAGTCCTCGAGATAGCCGGGCGGGCCCGCACGTCCGTCCTTCACGGCCCGCGGGAGCCGCCCCTCGCGGTCGCGGTGCGCGAGGAGGAACTCGGCGGCGCGCGCCGCGCGCGCCGTGTACTCCTCGTCGCCGAGCGTGAGCCCGGCGCGGGCGTAGGCGGAGATCATGAGGCCGTTCCAGCCGGCGAGGATCTTCTCGTCGCGAGGCGGCGGCGGCCGGCGACTCCGTGCGGCGAGGAGGAGGCGCCTGGCCTCGTCGAGCGCCCGCTCGGCCTCGGCGGGCGGCAGCCCGAGCTGCCGCGCCACGTCGCTCAACGGCTTCGGATTCGGCAGGATGCTGCGTCCGTGGAAATTGCCGGCCGGCGTGACGCCGTAGTACGCGATGGCGAGCGCCGCGCGGTCGGCCCCGACGGCCGCCTCGATCTCGGCGGGCGTCCAGGTGAAGAACCAGCCTTCCTCGGCACGGCCGTCGGCGTTCGGGCTGTCGGCGTCGGTGGCGGCGTAGAAGCCGCCCTCGGGCGCCGTCATGTCCCGCGCGACGTAGGCGAGGATGTCGCGCACGATGCCGGCGAACTCCTCCCGCCCGGTCGTCTGGTAGGCGTCGAGGTAGGCGAGGGCGAGGAGCGCGTTGTCGTAGAGCATCTTCTCGAAGTGCGGCACGAGCCAGCGCGCGTCGGTGGCATAGCGGTGAAAGCCGCCGCCGACCTGGTCGTGCATTCCGCCGGCCGCCATCTTCTCGAGCGTCAGGGTCGCCATGCGGAGCGCCTGCGCGTCGCCCGTCCGGCGGTGGTAACGGAGCAGGAAGCGGAGCGGGAGGCCGCTCGGGAACTTCGGCACGCGATCGGCGCCGCCGTTCGCGGCGTCGAAGTGCGCCGCGGCCTCGCGCGCGGCCGCATGCAGCACGGCGGCGGTCGGGAGGCCGCTCGGCCCGCCGGGCCCGACGCTCCGCCGGACGCGCTCGGCGACGTCGGCGGCGGCATCCGCGACGCGCGACGGCTGGCGGTCGAAGGCGTCCTTCAACGTCTTCAGCAGCGTCAGGAAGCCCGTCCGCACGCCCCGCTCGCCGTCATGCGGGGGAAAGTAGGTGCCGCCGTAGAACGGCTGGCGCTCGGGGGTCAGCCAGACGGTCATCGGCCAGCCGCCGCCGCTGCCCATCGCCTGCACCGCGGTCATGTAGAGGCTGTCGACGTCGGGACGCTCCTCGCGGTCGACCTTGATGGCGACGTAATTCTCGTTCAGGTAACGCGCGATCTCCTCGTCCTCGAACGACTCCTCCTCCATCACGTGGCACCAGTGGCAGGTCGAGTAGCCGACGCTCAGCAGCACCGGCCGCTCGAGACGCTTGGCCGCCTCGAACGCTTCGTCGCCCCAGGGATACCAGTCGACCGGGTTGTGCGCGTGCTGGCGGAGGTAGGGGCTCGACTCGAGCACGAGGCGGTTGGTGTAGAGCGGCGCGCCGTCGGGCCGGAGGTGGCGGGTGTGAGGCGGCTCGCCTGCATGCTGCGCGGCCGCGAGCGCGGCGACCAGGCGGGCGTCGAAGGGCGGCGCGCCGGGCAGCGGGTTCGTGATCTCTCGGCCGCGCCGGCAGGCGAGGGCAGCCAGGAGGACCGTGAGCCTCAGCCGACTTGCGGCATGACTTCGCGTGCGAACCATGCGACCCGCTCGAGGAACTCGGTGAGGCTCCGCGCGCCGAGCCCGACGTGGAACGACGTCGCTCCGGCCGCCAGCCACCGGCCGGCCTGCTCGACGACGGACGTCGATGCTGCGTCGGGTGCGACGGCGAGCGGCGCGACCAGCTCGAACGGGGCGGTCGTCGTTCGCTCGGCGCGGGCGTAGGCGGCAGCGGCGGCGAAGTCGTCGGGCGTGAGCTGCCACGGGATCCAGCCGTCGGCGTGGCGGGCGGCGCGGCGCACGGCGGCCTGCGAGTTGCCGCCCACCCAGATGGGCGGCCGCGGCCGCTGCGCCACGCGCGGCGCCACCATGACGTCGCGGAAAGCCACCGTCTGGCCGTCGAAGCCCGCGACCTCCTGCTCCCAGGCCGCGGTGATCGCATGGATGTACTCGTCGGTCACGCGGCCACGCCGGGCGTAGTCGGCGCCGAGGACCGCGAACTCGGGCTTCAGGTGCCCACTGCCGACGCCCAGGATCAGCCGTCCGCCGGAGAGGTGGTCGAGCGTGCCGTACTGCTTGGCGACGACGAGCGGGTGGCGATAGGGCAGCACCAGCACGTGCGAGAGGAGGGCGATCCGCGTGGTCGCGCCGGCGACGAAGGCGAGCGTGCTGCCCGCGTCGTACCAGGTGGCGCCCATGGTGTCGGCGCGCGACGCCGGCACCAGCACGTGGTCGCTGCACGACACCCAGGCGAAGCCGGCGCGCTCGGCCGCGCGCCCGGCCTCGACGAGCTCGGCGCCGCCCACCTCGCGCTCCCACGGCTGGCTGCGCGACGGGATCTGCTGCACGCCGGGGAGGCCGAGGCCGAAGCGGCGCATCGCGTGTCCCATAGCAGGCAGGGGTCGGCCTTCACAGGGCCGTGCCGCACGGGGTTCCCGCGCGGCGAGCCTGCGGATATAAACGTGGAGCATGGACGCACACGAGCACCACGCGAAGGCGAAGCGGGTGGTCGTGTGCGCCGTCCTGACCGTCAGCGACACCCGTACGGCCGAGACCGACACCAGCGGGACGTGCATCCAGGCGCTCCTCGAGCAGGCCGGGCACCGGGTGGCGAGCTACACGATCCTGCCGGACGAGCCCGCGCGCGTCCGCGCGCACGTGCAGGGCGTGCTCGGCGACCCCGAGGTGGACGTCGTCATCCTGAACGGCGGCACCGGCCTCGCTCCGCGCGACCGGACGTACGAGGCGATCGTGGATCTCCTCGAGAAGCAGCTCGACGGCTTTGGGGAGCTGTTCCGCATGCTCTCCTACCCGCACGTGGGAGCCGCCGCCATGCTGTCGCGTGCCGCGGCCGGCGTGGCGCACGGCAAGGTCGTGGCCGCGCTCCCGGGCGCGACCGCCGCCGTCGAGCTGGCCATGACCAAGCTCCTGCTTCCCGAGCTCGGCCACATGGTGCAGTTGCTGCGCGGCTGAGGCATGCGAGTCCGGCTGCGGTTCTTCGCCGTGCTGCGGGAGCAGATGGGCGCCTCCTCCGCACGGGCGGTCCCCGCCGGGACGACGGTCGGGGCGCTGTGGCGGAGCGTCGTGGCGGAGCGGCCCGAGCTGGATGCCATCCCGGTCCGCTTCGCGGTGAACCAGACCTACGTCGAGGCCTCGCATCGCCTGGCGGAGGACGACGAGGTCGCGGTCTTCCCGCCGGTCAGCGGCGGGTGAGCGGCTCGGCGCCGTCGGCCACCCGGACCGCGGCGCGCGCGGGGAACCGCTCCGGGTGGAGTATCCCGGCAAGCAGCTCGAGGCTGTCGACGATGCGCGGGCCGGGACGGCTCAGGTACACCGAGCCGTCGACGGCGTAGACCTCGCCCGCGCGCACCGCGGGCAGGTCGTCCCACCCCGGCTGCCGTCGCAGGATCGGCACGTCTGCCAGCGTGCGCTCCACCCGGTAGCCGCAGCAGGCGAGCACGAGGACCTCGGGCGACGCCGCCCGCACGTCCTCCCACGAGACGCGGGCTGCGTCCTCGCCCTTTCGGCCGAGCGGCTCGACGCCGCCCGCGATCTCGACCAGCTCGGGCGTCCAGTGCCCGCTCCGGAAGGGCGGGTCGATCCACTCGAGGACGACGCAGCGACGCCGGGGCGCGCCGGTGGCCCGGGCGCGTACCGCCTCGACGCGCGCGCCGAGCGCGGCGACGACGGAGGCCCCTCGCTCGCGGACGCCGAGCGCGTCGGCCACCGTGCGCACGTCCCGCATGATGTCGGCGAGGCTCGACGGATCGAGGTCGACGACGCGCGGCGGCCCGGGCAGCGTCTCGGCGAACGCCTGCACGCTCGCGTAGCCGACGGCGCACACGTCGCACAGCCGCTGGGTGATGATGACCTCGGGCTCGAGGCGGCGGAGAAGCGCCTCGTCGAGCGTGTAGAGCGTGCCGCTTCGTCGGAGCGAATCGGTGACCCACCGGTCCACCTCGGCGCTCGGCAGGCCGGACTCGTGGATCGGGCAGTGGGTGGCCCGCGGCTTGGCGTTCACCTCGGGCGGGAAGTCGCACTCGTGGCTGACCGCGACGACGTGATCGAGCATGCCGAGCGCGGCGACGATCTCGGTGGCGGCGGGGAGGAGGGTGACGACCCGCACGTTCGTCACGCGTCGCCCCGCTCCAGCTGCGGGAGGCTGTCGGTGATGGTGAACCAGGGTGCCTTCGACCCGACCCAGACGTGGAGCAGGGGGCGTACACCCGGATCCTCGTCGAGGGTCCCGAGCCGAACACGGCGGAACTCCGGGTGGTCGCGCCGGCGGCTGTAGACGGGTGACCCGCAGCGCGAGCAGAACGCCCGGAACTGACCGGGAGAAGACTCGTACTCGCGGACCAGGCCTGCGCCTGCTCTCAGGTGGAAGTCCGCGGCGGAGATGCCGGCGTTGGTCGCGAACGCGCTGCCGCTGGCGCGCCGGCACTGCAAGCAGTGGCAGAAGCTCGGCGAGCCGATCTCGCCGGTGATCTCGAAGCGCACGCCGCCACAAAGACAACCTCCGGTGAGCATGCGCGCGAGGATCGCGCCACCCGGCGCTCGATTCAAGAGCCGCGCTGCGCCTCGCCCCGGGTCCGTTTTCTTATATTGACACCCGCCCGCGCACGGCAGTAAGCGGGACGGGCCGGCTCGCCCGAGCCTGGCCCTCCGGGTGTGTCACCTCGAGGTTCCCCAACGGAGAAGAGCCATGAAGGGTCTCCTGCAACTCGCCCTCGGCAGCCTGCTGGTTCTCCTGACGAGCGGCGGCCTCGCCGCGCCGCCGACCCCCGGCCAGCACTTCGATTGCAGTGACGGAGGGTCGGGCGTCTCGTGCGCGAGCGACGACCCGGGCTGCGTCCCGCAGACCAAGGACGACCCATCGGGCGGCGTCGCCGCGACCCTCAAATGCGGCGACGCGATCGCGAAGGCGTTCGGTGCGGCGGTCAGAGCCGTCATCAAGTGCCACAAGGCCATGGCGGACTCCGTCCTGAAGGGCTCGCCGGTCGACGACGAGGCCTGTGAGAGCGGGCCTGGCAAGTCAGCCAAGGGGAAGCTCGACGCGGCGATCACCAAGGTAGGGCCGGTCTGCACCTCCACCCAGCTGACGCTGGCGGCGGCGGAGGAGGCGACGCTGTTCGCGAACAAGTCGAATCCGCTCTCGCTCGACGCGCAGGCGGCGGCCGTCTACTGCGACGGCTCGATGCCGATCGACCCGGCGGGCGCGGGGGGCGACGACGCCGGCACGATCGACTCGACGGCGGCGGATGCGAAGGACCGGCTCAAGTGCGCCGACACGGTGGGCTCGGAGCTCGGCAAGCTCGCCGCCGCGGCGATCAAGTGCCACATCAAGCTCGCTGACAGCGACTTCAAGGCCAAGGACTTCGACGAGAACGTGTGCGAGGAGCTCGACCCGGTGAAGGGCAAGTCCGCGCTGCAGAAATACAATGCGGCGATGACGAAGCTCACCTCGAAGGGCATCTGCACCCAGAGCTGCCTGACGGAGCCGAACCGGCTCGCGCTCGGGCAGAACATCCTGGCGCAGGTCGAAGCGGGCAACCAGATCACCTACCCGTGTGCCGGCACGACCTCGACGACGACGACCACGACGACCACCTCGAGCACCACGACCACCTGCCCGCCGATGAGCTGCAGCTGCGCGGGCGGCACGCCGTCGACCTTCAGCTTCACGACCGTCATCGGCTCCGGCACCTGCGGCCATCTCGACGGCGACGGGAACCCGAACATGTACTCGCTCGCCTGCGGTGGGCTCTACTTCGGCGGCGCGGGGGTGGGCGTGCCCCTGCCCTCGAAGGTGCCCGACTATGGGAGCTCGTTCCTCAACGCCTGCTGCAGCGGGACGACGCTCACGTTGAGCGGCACCTCGTCCGCCCAGGCGGGCGGGAACCGCTGCATCCAGGGGTTGTCCTCGAAGCGCGGGATGTCCTGCACGACCAACAGCGACTGCGCGGGGCCGTGCAGCCTCAACTCGGACTGCTCGCCCGGCGGGACGTGCTCCGGCGGCGGCACCTGCACCAGCGCGAAGTGCGCGCTGCTGCAGTGCACGAACGCCGGCTGCCTCTACGGCCCGCCGCTGCCCATCCCCAACGCGGCGCACAACAGCGCGGCGACGAGCACCTGCGTCATCAACACCATCACCGCCAACGGCAGCGGAACGGCGGACTGCTCGGCGGGTTCGGTGACGGCGCTCAACCTGCCGCTCAGCTCGGCGCTCTTCCTGGATTCGGACCTCATGACGATGCGGTGCAGCGGCGGCTCCAACGCGGGCGCAAACTGCACCGGCAACGGCGGCTGCGGCACCGTCGCCGCCGGCACGCCGTGCCCCGGGGGCACCTGTGTCAATGACACGGGTCGTTGTCGCAACGGCTTCGGGGACCCCGCCGACACGCCGTGCTGCTCGGACACGGACTGCGGCGGTGGCGCGGGGGTCTGCGAGACGGGCAGGTGCCAGGGCGGCTCGAACGCCAACTTCGGCTGCATCACCGACGCCGACTGCCCGGGCGGCTCGTGCATCACCTTCATCCAGCCCTGCCCGATCTGCGGCCCCAACAACAAGTGCGACGGCGGCATCAACGATGGCCTGAGCTGCACGCCGGGAGACACCATCCCGGACGGGGACTATCCGACCAGCCACGACTGTCCGCCGCCGCCGGCGGCCAGCCTCGGCGCGCTGCCGATCCCGTACCTGCTCGACACCGGCACCGTCCAGAAGGTGTCGGTCGACCTTCCCGATCAGGCGGCCGTGTTCTGCGGCTTCTGCCGGAGCAAGACCCTCAACACGTTCGCTCGCCGGTGCAACGGCTCGGCCTCGGGCGTCGCCTGCTCGTGCTCCATCGGTACGCCCTGCGTCGCGTGCGGCGGCGACCCGTGTCTCCCCGTGCCGTGCACGTCGAACACCGACTGCTCCACCCTGGGTGCCTTCAACAGCTGCGGCCAGCGCACCTCGGGCGCCTTCACCGCTGTGGACGTGGCCCGCACCATCGTCGAGACGGGTACCACCGCGGGGGCACTGACGACCGGCGGTCTGCCACAGCCCGGCAACCTGGTCAGCATCTTCTGCATCCCGCTGACCTTCAACTCGCTCGTCGACTCGGCCGGCGACCTGCCGGGCCCGGGCGCCGTCGCCCTCCCGGTCACGATGCAGATCCAGTAGCGCTGCAGACGACCCGCGCCGCGCGGCTCCGTGCCGCGTGGCGCGAGGTTCCGCTCCTGCTCGCGCACGGTCCGGGCCGGGTCGAGCGCCGGACAGCCGTCAATCCCAGCGAACCGGGGCAACTTATGGTGACCTCCCTGATGGGCCCTCTCCCCGTCTCTCTCATCCTGAGCACCCTTTCAGCGCACAGCTTCAACTTCGTCGAGGCAAACGCACCGGGGGGCACCCACAACGTCACGATGGCATGGTACTTCGGGTGCGACGACGGCAGCGGCCAGCTCGCCACGAGCAAGTGCACCACCACGTTTACACCGGGAACCGCTGCCGCGTGCGCGGGTCCGGGGACGCTCACTGTCCAGCAGGTCCAGAACTTCCACAGGGACAGCCAGGCCCAGAGCACGGGCCCGTGACCGACGGCTCCCCTTTTGATCGGCTGTTGTTGGTGCGCGGCGTCGCCGGCGTGATCGCGTCGGCGGGAGGGGCTTCTTGCGCATGGCGCGGGCAATCCGTACGGTAGCGCGGACTCGCGAAGGCTTCGTTCCCGGAATGCCATGGCCAAGAAGCCCCGGGCATCGACGAGACGCGGGCAGCAGCGGACTGGTGGCACACGCGCAGCGAGTCGAGGCGCGCGACGTTCTGGAGCAGAGCGGACTTCGCCGCCCGCCACGGCGCCGGCCACACGCTGCGACCTGTGTGGCGAGGCGACCAGTGGGGGGCCGCGACATGCCTCGGCGGCTGAATGCTTCGTGGCCCTGCGGCAGGCCCTCGACGCCGCTCGCGAGGAGGTGACGCTGGCGCGTGGCCGCCTGGCACTCGTCGAGCATCGTGCCGGCGGCGCCGAGGAAGCGCTGCGCGCGGTCGCCGAGTTGTTCCGTGGTGACACGACACCGAAGGCGCTGCCTCGGCTCGTGGCACGGATCAAGGAGTTGATCGCGCTGCACGCTGGGAGCCCCGCCAAAGGCTAGGAGCGCGACCCAAGACATCTTGGGTCGCGAACCGGACGCGAGGGTGTTCCGTCGGGATCACGCCCGACTGTCCTGCCGCGGCTGGCGAAGCCAGCGCGGCAGACGAACACGCGCGTT
>Ga0134063_10000329_pt1 | contig 16150 bp, 11 predicted proteins | sample 15_taG_11_FD_94467 | JGI IMG/M metagenome (GOLD analysis project Ga0134063, IMG submission 94467) | Grasslands soil microbial communities from the Angelo Coastal Reserve, California, USA - 15_D_Rain_20cm_5_09082015 | ecosystem: Environmental > Terrestrial > Soil > Grasslands ... | reverse complement strand
GCGCCCGCGAAACCTCAGGAAAGCCCGTACAGTGCAAAAAATGCCCATTCCCGCGCTACGTCCTTTGTTTTTAGGTCAGCCGTGATTGCGACCCTGCGTCTTTCGACCCAGAACTGGGCGGCAGGTTTGAGTTATTCGAAGCTGAGGAAGTTTTGCGTCCGATCTGGAGGGCAGTTACCGAGTTTTGTGCCCATCGTTCCAGAACGCTCTTCTTTCATTTCCTAGAACCGCGTTTCTGGATGACTTCCGGCTTGCCAACAGCTTTCGTTACCGGTCTAGTGCGCGAGCGGGTCGGGGCGAAGCTGGAAATGCAGGACCTTGCTGGTCGTTCCTTTACCACCCTCCGCGTGAAAAGGAGTTCGCGTCCCGTAGGTTGCCCATAGTCCTTTTCCCTTCCAGCCTGCCTTCGGATCGTCGATCCGGCCGTCCATCCCTTTCGCATAAAATCCCATAGGATAAGGGACGCGAAGCACAACAAACTTCCCGGTCTCGGGCAACAGCGCCAGGAGCGCGTCATTTCCATTGCCGGTGGCAATCGGCACGTTCTTTCCCAGTCCCAAAGTGTCGAATTGATCCACCCAATCGTAATAACTGGCCTCGGCGCTCCCTGGATCGGTAACTCCCTTCAATTGCGGCCCGGGTAGTGGATAGAGCGTCCAACCTTCGGGGCAATGTTGCCCCGTTGCCGTTGGCCCGTTGAGCGGCCCTTTGCACTTCCGCCGGTCGAAGCTCGCCAAATGCCCGCTGGCAATCACCGTCCACACAACGCCATTGCGATCGATGTCCAGCCCGCGCGGCGAGAACCCATGAACTGGCGCGTTTGGATTGTTCCATGGCAGTTCGTAGACTTCTGCAAGCGCAGTCGCCGGGGGATTTGGTCCGGGGTTCAATCGAACGACTGCACCAGGGAATCCCAACACCGTTCCCCAGATCGACCCGTCCACTGGACTCACGGTGACGCCGTAGAAAGCGGCGTTGATCCGCTTGTCTTTGGTGGGATCGACGGGCTGATCGGGCTCTACATACTCGTCCCGCTTCCCGTTGCCGTTGGTGTCGAGGACGAGCGCCGTCCATCCCTGGGATTTCACTTCATCGTGGGTCTCGTCGAACATCTTCGTGTTCAGCCATCCTACCGCTCCACCGCCGCCACCGCTGCTCGTCCACAACGTGTTGTTGGCGTCCTCCGCAAATACCAGGTGATGGGTACCAAAACAGGTGTTAATGAGCGTGAACTGCCTCGTCTTGGGATCGTACATGGCCAGTTGCCGGCCGCTCGTTTTGAGCGGGAACAAAACCGCCGAAGGATGGCTCGACCCTTCTTTGCAGAACGCTGGATTGTCACTCGGGCGAATCCTGGAGGTGATCCAGACTCGTCCCTTTTCATCAAACATGGGATTGTGGACGTTGGCTTGGCTGTGCCAAATGGCTTCATCTCCCCAATACGGCGAAGGCGCAGGAGCCTTATCGTCGCCGCTCGATGGCGTCTGCGGGTCACGGACTGGCACGCTGACTCGGTTCGCTGCGGCGCCCACTGGGTCGAGGACCGGCAGATAGTCAACGCTAAGTTCTGCGGCGCCGTAAATTGCTCCGTTGGCGTTCAATGTGGGATTGCGCTTGTCGGTGGCAATTTCATCGTGCAGATAGGCCTTCGGGTCTGCCCAGTCCCACTCGGTAATGACCACGTTTCGTTCGGCACCTTGCGGTCGCGGGGGCATGGGCGGCAACTCTCCGGACGCAATCCGGTCGGTCCAATCGGCGAACATGGCCAATGCTCGCTCTGGCCCTAATTGCCGTAGCCCGTTGATCATGTTGTTGCCGGCTTGTCCTGACAGCAAGCGCCGCGCCCAGGCCGCCGTCGACGAGTCGAAATGCCCCAGGCTCTTTGGAATTTCCCGCGTCGCTTTGTCGCCCACTTGATGACACGACCAACAGCTATCCGTTTTCACTAAGTGTAACCACTGGCCTTGGCTCTTCATGTTTTCCGGAATGCCGTTGCCCTTGGGCCCCGTCCCGGGGAATTCACTTTTGTCCGGTACGCGTAGCAGGGAAAACCAATAAATGCCCGGATAGTATTCCGCCGCTGCACGCGCGTTCGGTGCCACGGCTGCATTCAAGTTGCCGATTTTTCCGGGAGTAACCAGCACGGGCGGCGAATCCACAAGCCCATAGCCGCGCGCCCACACTTTGTAGTTCGCCTTCGGAAGCTGAGGCAATACGTAGCGCCCATCATCATCTGTAACAACAATTTTCACGAATTTCGTCGGCAGGTCGGCTGTTTCCGCGATTACCCAAACGCCTGCTTCCGGTCCCTTGGTGCTGGTGACCACTCCGCCGATGTCGTCGTTGCCAATCGAGATCGCTTGTTCAAGCGACTGCCGTGCGTTCACCCTGTTTAACGAAGCAAGGAGAACCACGCCTGCAGCGATGAGCGCGTAAGAGAGTCTTTTAGCTTTAATCATGATGTTCACCTCCCCTGGGCGCGAACGACGGAGATTTTACTGGCAAAGTGGGGAATAGGACCTGCCGGTTTCACAACTGAAACGCAGTCGAATCGTAAGCACGGCGAGTCGCGTTGTCAATTGGCGCTATTCGGCCACGGACAAGCGCAAGGGCAAGGTGTAGAGCGGGGCGGCGCGACTTTGACGACTAATTGCGATTGGGGGACGCGCGATGACTCAAGCTCCACACGTACGCTGCGAGCGCTGATACCTGCTGGGGCGTAAGTTGCGCCCCACCCACCGGGGGCATAGGGCTGCGATATTGTTTTGGTTGCGGAACACCTTCGTTTATCGTTTTCGCGATTCCGGCATAGCTACCATCGCTCCACAGCCATTTCTTACCCATTAGATCGGGCCCCAAAGGACTGCCCTGGCCGCTCTCACCATGGCAGCCCGTGCACGCCGCTCCGCCCACTTGGCCGCGGTAGATGCGCTCGCCGAGCGCAACCATTTCTCGTGTCGCGCCTTCAGGAACGGGAAGACCTGCCACTGCACCGGCATCTGGATGGGTGCCCTCCGGCGGTTTCGCTGTCTCCTCAACGGGATTGCCGGCCGGGGCTGTTGGGCTCGGACACACCGTGACGTTCGCGGCACCGCCTCCCGAGCCGCCATGATAGACAATCCGGTAGATCCGACCACGTATATCGTCGGAAATGTAGAGCGAACCATCCGGTCCCACCGCCAAGCCAGAGGGACGATGTTCGGCTTTGGCCGGCGACTTCACCGCTCCCGCGAATCCATCCGCAAATATTTCGCACTGGCCGGATCCGTGGTCCCCGGCGAGCGGCTGAAAAACCACGTTGTAGCCGCCTTGCGGATATGGCGCTCGATTCCATGACCCATGGAAAGCGATGAAGACGCCATCACGGTAGCGCGCCGGAAATTGCTTCTGGTCGTACCGCACCATTGCATTAGGCGCCCAATGGGCTGGAAAGACGGCAACGGGAGCAATCTTGCTCGAGCATACGCCGATCGTTTTGCCGCCGTCGCCACCGTATTCGGGCGCCAGAACCAGCTTTTCCAGGAACGCGTCGTAGTAGCACTCGGGCCAGCCATAGTCTCCCTTGGGCTTCAAAAGCAACATCTCTTCAGCCGGCAGCGTCGCCTCCTGATCGGGTTTGTAGAAGTCGGGCCAATTCGCATGCAGTTGGTCCCGGCCGTGTTGGGTCACAAACAGTCGCCCACTTGAGTCGATGGCAAAACCTTCCGCGTTGCGGATTCCCGTAGCGAACCGCTCAGCTGTTGAAAAAGTTTGGTTCGTCTTATTCGCGTCATAGCGCCAGATGCCGCCACGGGTCTCGAGTTCCGTGCAAGGGTCGGCGCCGGGCGACCTGAGGGTCCGATTTTTCAGCTGGCAGGAATTCGTCGCGGAGGCGACATCGACGTACATCGAGCCCTGGGCCTCGATGATGAATGGATGCATGGGATGGTCGCCGCCCAGAGGCAATCCGGAGACGATGGTGTCGGCAAAGCCACTCGGCACGATGGAGCCGGCGGGCAATAAATATCGCACGATCCGATCATTGCTCTCGGCGTAGATCGATCCTTTGTAGATGCCGATGCCCGTACCGCCTGCTCCGCCACTTTGCACCGTTTCGCCAAACCGTTCAATCACGTCGGCCTTTCCCGCGCCCTTCTTGTCTTGCAGGGCCACGAGGAAACCGCCTGCATGCGGCGTGTCGTTGCCGTAGTACCGGCCAGACCAGGTGTTGACGTAAAGAACTCCGCTCGGCGCAACGACCATGTGGCGGGCGTGACCAATGCCGTCAGCGAAGATCGTTGCGCAAAAACCGCCGGGTAACTGTAACCCGCTGTCGTCGTTCGGGCATGCTTGGCGCTTTGCTCCCGCAGTGGGACTGGACTGGCTCTGACCCGGCGCCAATGAATTGCCCACATACATCGCGGAGAGCACGACGACGGCAGATAACAGAGTTTTGGAGAGGTTGGATAATTGCATTGAACGCTCCCGAAGCATCGACGAAGAGAAACAACAATGTGATGCACCAAAATATAACTGAAGATAGCTATTATTGCAGGATTGTAGGCAGCCGGACACCTCCCGACAAAAGTATTCCTACAGACATGACCTAGAGGTCCGACCCTCAGAACGTGGACCACCGCCAACGTCCTGGCATCTATTCGGAGCTGAGGAAGGCGTAGCGGAGTAGGAAGAGGATGGAGAGGACCCAGATGAGGGGACTGATTTCGCGGTGGCGGCCGGTGCCGAGCTTGACGAGGGTGAAGGAGAGCAAGCCGAGACTGAGGCCAGTGGCGATGCTGAAGGTCAGCGGAGTGGCGACCAGGGTGAGGAAGGCGGGAAATGCTTCGCTGAAATCGTCCCAGCGGACGCGAGCGACGGCGCCGCACATAAGCGCACCAACGAGGATGAGCGCAGGGGCGGTGGCGTAGGCAGGGATCGCGGCGACGAGCGGAGCACAAAACATGGCGACGAGGAAGAGCGCCGCGATGACAACGTTGCCGAGGCCGGTGCGAGCGCCGGCGGCGACTCCGGCGGCGCTTTCGATGTAGCTGGTGACGGTGGAAGTTCCGGTGAGGGCGCCGAACATGGTGCCGAAGGCGTCCGCGATCAACGCGCGGCTGGCCCGCGGGAGTTTGCCGTTGCGCAGGAAACCGCCTTCTTCGCAGACGCCGACCAAAGTTCCGACGTTGTCGAAGAGATCGACAAAGAAAAGACGAAGATGAGTTCACCAAGGCCGATGCTTGCGGCGGAGCGGAGGTCCAGCTTGAGGAACGTGCCGGAGGGATGCGGCAAGGAGAAAAAATGCCTGGGCCATTGACTGAGGCCGAGCGGAATTCCCGCGAGAGTGATGACCACGATGCCGAGGAGAATGGCGCTGGCGATGCGGCGCGCCATCAGGATGGCCATGAGAACAAGTCCGGCGGCGGCGAGAAGGACTTGTGGGTCGGAAGTCTTGCCCAGGCCGACGAAGGTGGCAGAGTTGGCGACGATGATTTTTGCGTTACGCAAGCCGATGAAGGCGATGAAGAGGCCGATGCCTGCCGCGGTGCCGTACTTGAGGCAATCGGGAATGCCGTTGACGATTTGTTCGCGCACTTTGGTGAGCGTGAGAAGGAGAAAGAGGAGGCCGGAGAGAAAGACGACGCCGAGGGCGGTCTGCCAGGGCACGCCGCGGCCCAGGACGATGGAGTAGGTGAAGTAGGCGTTGAGAGACATGCCGGGCGCGAGGGCGATGGGAAAGTTGGCCCACAGTCCCATGATGAGCGTGGCGACTGCCGCGGAAATGCAGGTGGCGAAGAGAACGCCTTCGACCGGCATGCCGGCTTCGGAGAGGATTCGCGGGTTGACGACGACTACGTAAGCCATGGTCATGAAGGTGGTGAGGCCGGCGAGCAATTCGCGGCGCACGGTGGTGTGATTTTCTTCGAGACGAAAGACGCGGTCGAGCAAACGGTTTTCCCTTTGAAATAAAAAGGTGCGCCACTATAGGCCGGACGCGAGGAGACGTCAATGCGGAAGCGTGGATTCGCGCTCGGTCCAGTTTCGACAATGTCGCGGACGACTTTGTCGCCGACGATTTGAGCGGCTTCGAGGGCGGGAAAGTAGGCGGAGTAATTGCCGGAGACCAGGGTCTTGAGGCTATCGGCAACGGTTGTGCCGGGCGGCTCGCGGTCGTAATTGCTTACGGTGCGAAGGACGAGGACGCGCTGAAGATCGATGCGACCGGCCTGGCTCAAGAAAGTGAGAGCTTGCAGGGTGCCGGAGTCTTCCATGGCTGCAATCATGAAATTCCCTTTTCCGGCGGTGTAGTAGCGTGTCCAGGCGTTGGCCCACTCCTCCATTTTGGAGCCGTGCCAGAAGGTGCTCGAAGAAAGCGTGTCGCCATGGGTAACGAACGGAGGCTTTAGCGCGCTCGGGAAGCCAGCGAAACGGGCGCGGGAAGTGCGGAGAGAATCGGAATCGGGGAGCGGAGTGTCTTTCGTCAAGCGAAACGCCCAGCCGACAAGCTGGGGATTGAGAGTGTAGAGCTCACCTTCCAGTTCGCCGCGAACGGGCTGTTCGTAGGGCGTTGCTTTGCGCAAGGGGACGTAGCCGGTGGGCCAATTTTCCGGAATTTGGCGAGCGTCGATTTCGTAAGCCAGATCGCCGTCGAGAACATGGTCGGCCCAAACGGCGGAGCCCAGAGATACATCGGCGGGATCGCCTCCGCCGATACCGGCGATGAGCCAGTAAGCTTTCGAAAGGTCGAAGCAGGGGTCGAGGCCGACGGCCATCACGGAGGCCGCGGCTTTGGCCGTGCCGACGCCGGTCAGGATGCCGAGGACTCCGTCTTTGTTGAGGCGGACAGGATGATAGCCGGCGGGGAGCGGAATGATTTGATTGAGGTGCTCGCGCTCAACCCAAAGCTGGTATTCGCCCGGCGTGTCGCCAGTGTCCGCACCGCGTTCGAACATGGCGACGATTACTACTTTGATGGGGATAGGCTTACTGGGCGATGCGCCTTGACCAAAAAGCTGGAAGGGAAAAACCACGACTACGATCAAGATAAGAACAAATCGCTGAAGTCCGGTCATAAAATTCCCAGCCTTGATCCGGTAGATCGGCCTGCTATGCTGTGGCGCGCGCGAATGAGACTCTATATCACAGCTGGCAACCGCGAGAATCCGAATGTTGCGTGAGGGCGCTATCAAGCCGCGACTTCCGGGAGATCCTTTGCATGAAAAACTCGAAAATCAATTTTCCGCGAACTCTGGCCTTGCGCGGAGGGTGCGGCGTTTTCGTTCTTCCGCTGCTCTTCGCGTTGCCTGCTTGTGGTCAAAGCAAAGCGGCGCGTTCGGCGGCCACGCCGGCAAGTTTGGAGCAGCGCGCGGAAGCCAACCTCAAAGCGGCGCGAGAGAACCCGCTGCAGCTTCGGCACTTCTTGCGGAACATGCCGAAGGGAGGAGACCTGCACAATCACCTGAGCGGGGCGGTGTACGCGGAATCGTGGATCCGCGCTGGGGCAGAAGATCACTTGTGCGTGGACGTCGTCAAGCTGGCGTTTACGAAAGCGCAAGCGCTGCCGAGCGGCGGAGCGGAGCAGAATGCGTGCGGCGAGGGCAAAGTTCCCGCGGAAGCCGCGCTTAAGCATCAGGAACTGTACGATGCGCTGGTGGATGCGTTTTCCATGCGGGGATTTGTGCCGTCGCCGGGCGTGACAGGGCACGATCATTTTTTCGATACGTTCGCGAAATTCGGGGGGACGGATCACCGGCACGTCGGCGAGTGGATTGACGAAGTCGCGACGCGCGCGGCGGCGCAAAATGAACAGTACCTCGAGCTGATGCATACGCCGGACTTCAGTCATACCGCAGCGATCGCGAAAGAAATCGGCTGGCGCGAGGACTTCGGTTCTTTGCGGGAGGCACTGCTCGCGCGCGGATTGCGCGACGACCTGGCCGTCGCCAAGACCGCCGTCGACCAAGCCGAAGAGTTGCGCGCGAAGCGCGAGCACTGCGGGCAGGCGGACGCGGCGGCAGCGTGCGGCGTCCAGATCCGCTATCTCTGCCAAGTGCTACGAGGCTTTCCCAAGGAGCAGGTGTTCGCGCAAACGCTGCTGTGCTTTGAAACGGCTGCGGCTGATGCGCGATTCGTGGGCGTCAACCTGGTGATGCCGGAAGACGGTTATACGGCCATGAACGACTACGCGCTGCACATGCGCATGGTCGGATTCCTTCGCCGGCTATATCCCAAGATTCATGTGAGCTTGCACGCCGGGGAGATTGCGCCCGGCCTGGTGCCGTATGAAGGGCTGTGCTGCCACGTTCGGCTGGCGGTGGAGGAGGCTCATGCAGAACGCATCGGACACGGCGTGGACGTGATGTATGAGGATCATCCGCACGCGCTGCTAAAAGAAATGGCCGCGAAACATGTGATGGTGGAAATCAGCCAGACGAGCAATGACTTGATTCTGGGCGTGGGCGGGAAGGAGCATCCCTTCCTGATGTACAAAATGTTCGGCGTTCCGATGGCCCTGGCAACGGACGATGAAGGCGTTTCCCGGATTGACTTGACGCATGAATACGTACGCGCGGTAGAGAGCTACGATCTCCACTACGCGGATCTGAAACGGATGGTGCGCACCAGCGTGGAGCACAGCTTCTTGCCTGGGGAGAGCTTGTGGAGCGCGGCGGATACGTTCACTCGCGTCGTTGCAGCGTGCTCGCACGATACTCCAGGCGCGGAAAGACCTTCTGCCGCATGCACGGCTTTCCTGAAGGGCAGCGAAAGAGCGCAGCAGCAGTGGGAACTGGAGCGGAGGTTCCACGCATTTGAGGCGGGATTGTGAAAGCTAGTATTAAGTCCCAGATTCCGGCGGTCACAGATTCTAGGGGCGAGAGGAGCACAAACTGAACGCTCCACTGAAAAAAGCTACCGTCGTTGGCGCGCTGGGCGGGCTGCTGTTTGGATTCGACACCGCGGTCATCGCAGGGACCACACATTCGCTTACGGCTGTATACGGGTTGAGCCCCAGTCAACTGGGCCTCACCGTTGCCATGGCGCTGATCGGCACGATCGCCGGCGCAATGTCCGCGGGGATTCCTGGGCAGAAATGGGGAGGACGCGAGACGCTGCGCGTCCTTGCCGTGTTTTATGTTTTGTCGGCGCTGGGATGTGCGTTTGCGTGGAATTGGTACGCGCTTCTTGCGGCGCGCTTCATCGGAGGACTTGGTATTGGCGGATCGTCGGTGCTGGGGCCTGTTTACATAGCGGAGTTGGCTCCTGCGAAGTTGCGAGGCCGACTGGTTGGCCTCTTTCAGATCAATGTGGTCATCGGCATTTTGCTGGCTTATTTTTCCAACTATTGCATCGCGAGGATGGGGCTTGGAGCGGCAGAATGGCGCTGGCAGTTCGGGGTGGCGATGCTGCCGGCCGTCCTCTTTCTGGTGATGCTCTTCGGCATTCCGCCCAGCGCGCGCTGGCTGGTCACGCAAAATCGCGTTGAGGAGGCACACGCGGTACTTCAGTTGATGGGCGCGGAAAACCCTGAGGCGGAGCTCAAAGAAATCGTCGACTCGATTCATCTGGAGCGGCTGCAAACGGCTGAGCCATTGATCACGTGCAAATACGGGCTGCCTATTTTTCTAGCGATTACGATTGGAATGTTCAATCAACTCTCGGGTATCAACGCCATTCTTTATTACCTGAATGACATCTTTGGCGCGGCGGGCTTCAGCAAAGTGTCCGGGGATTTGCAGGCGGTGGCCGTGGGCAGCATGAACCTAATCGCCACGCTGGTGGCGATGTCGGTCATCGACAAGCTGGGCCGCAAGACTCTTTTGCTGATTGGATCGTTGGGGACGGCGGCGTGTCTGGCCGGCGTCTCCGGAGTATTCTTCACTCAGAGTCACCGAAGCTATCTTCTGTGGCTGCTGGTGGGCTACATCGCGTTCTTCGCAATTTCGCAAGGCGCGGTGATCTGGGTGTACATCAGCGAAGTCTTTCCCAACCGCGTGCGCGCGAAGGGACAGGCGCTGGGAAGCTCTTCACACTGGATCATGAATGCGCTTATCGCATATACGTTTCCACAACTTGCAAAGTCTTCTGGCGCATATCCGTTCGTCCTATTTGCAATCATGATGGTGGTGCAGTTTTTCGTCGTGTTGTTCTTCTACCCGGAGACGAAGGGAGTCACCCTGGAGCAGATGCAGCACCGCCTGGGCATTGAGTGAATGCGAGCAAGAAATCCAAAGGCGGCAGTCAAAATTAGCCTGTTCTGACGGTGACGGTAGCGACAGAGAGACGCGGCAAATCCATCCTGAGTCGTGACCCGTCCAGGGTAACCGTGTGCGGTTGGGGAAGAAGGCGATTGGGATTCTCAAAAGTGTTGCAGGCATTCCAATCCGGATCATGGAGTACCACGGCCTTCGCTTCCCTGGCAGTACTTCCCTGAAGAGTGCAGTCGATTTCAAAATCGGCATCGTGACGCGGATTCACAAACGAGACGACCAGTTCGTTCTGCGCTTTTGAGGCAGAAACGGAGACGGCAAGCGGAGACGAATCTTGCGTTTCCACGCGGACAGCCGTTTTGGAGCGGTGCGGCTTGAAAAGAGCAAAGGCGTGATAGGTCGAGGTACGAATGCAGGACTTGCCCTCGGGGCCGTCGGTAAGCAGAAGAGATTGGAGCACGTTTACGATCTGCGCGATGTTGCACATGAAGAGTTTGTCGGCCTGGCGGTTGAAAATATTCAGGCCTAGGCCCGCGGCAACGGCACTGCGCATGGTGCTCTGCATCCAAAGTTTCCCATAACGCTTTTCGTCTTCTTCTGGAATCTTGTCCCACACACCCCATTCATCCAGAATCAGCCCGATTTTATGCCCGTCGCGGTAACTGTCGAGGAGTGTGCGTTGCTCCGTGACGGCCTCTTCCACGCGCTTGAATATGGACAGTTGCTGGCCCAGGTGGTCGGCGCTGAATTCCGTGGCACGGTCGGTACCGCCTTCATAGTAGTGCATGGAGAGACCGCCAGGTGCGCCGCCCTCGAGCGTGTCCATAAAACCGCGCGTCCACTTGCGATCGTTTCCGTTGGGGCCACTGGCCACGAGAAACGGTTTGGTGCCGCCGAACTCGCGAAGGTACACGGAGAATTGCCGGTACAAATTACCGTAGACTTCGGGACGCATCCATCCGCCGCATCCCCAGTTTTCATTGCCGACGCCCCAGTAGCGCACGCGGAAGGGCTCGGCAGAGCCGTTCCTTACGCGCTCTTCAGCAAGGGTGCTTCCCGAGGGCATGTTGCAGTATTCGATCCAATCCCTTAACTCGCGCGGAGATCCGCTGCCAACGTTGCCAGCGAGATAAGGTTCGGCGCCAAGCAAACGGCACAGACCGATAAATTCATGGGTGCCGAAGCTCCCATCTTCAATGTAGCCACCCCAATGGATATTCACTCGCTTGGGCCGCTGCTCAAGCGGACCGATGCCGTCCCGCCAATGATAATCGTCGGCGTAACAGCCTCCGGGCCATCGCAGAACAGGTATACCAAGTTCGCGGAGGTAATCCACTGCTTGCTTGCGGTAGCCGTCGATGTTGGGAATTGGCGATTTCTTGCCGACCCACAAACCACCGTAGACACAGGAGCCGAGATGCTCGGCAAAATGACCATGAAATTCGGGGCGAACGAGGGCAATCTCTGCGCCAGCGCGGACCACAAACTTCTGCGTGGCTGAGGAGGCAGCGAGCAAGCCTCTCGGAACGAGCGCGGAGAGCGAGAGGGCTGCCGTGCTTCCGACGAATCGCCTACGCGATAGATGCACGCTCATATTGGTCCTCGTGTGCGCAGGAGGCGCGAATTGCGTTTTCCAGAGCTCAGTCGAGTGCTCTGATTTGCAACTGGACAGAAAAACCTCCAAAGTGTGGTGTTAACGACGATTACGCTGACGGCTTATGCCAGTACATGTCCCAGCGGAGGTAGCGGCTGGTGGCTTCATGAACGGCTGACGCGACCGTTGAAAAGTTTGCTGCCACGTGATGTTCGAAACCGCGTTCGCAGATATAGCGAAGAAGCCTCTGCAATTGAGGAATGTGCACGACGCCGGCACCGCCAAAAGTTTCCAGCGAATCGTCGGTGAAATTTCCTTCACCAACATAGCCGCGGATTTTTCCCTCGCGATCGTCCGTGGAGACACGGACAAAACTCATGGGACCGGCTTTGACTCTTCCCACGCAGGTGCCAAAGGTATTTTCCTTGCCCACCGTTCCGGCGATGATTTCCTGGAAATCCATGCGGACGTCCTTGAAAAAATGCTTGGGAAGATTGCTGCAGTGAAAACAAACAGCCTTGTCAGGATCGTCGGCGTAGTTGTTATTCCAGTCGAGCAGGGCGCTGGGAGTTTCGGAGGCCAGTTGCAGCGCGTGCATTCCGACCACGCCGGCAATGTCAACTTCGCAGGCGCTGGACATGCCCTGGTTGCTCATCATGCTCATGACCGTGCAGGGGACGACTCCGAAGTATTCTTCGAGAGAAGTCCAGCACTGAATAGCGCTGATGACCACGTCGGTATCCTGCATCCAGCCATCAATAACCGCGCCCAGCTTAGCCATCTTGAGGAGCGCGGCGACTGGAATGCTCTGGGTGGAAACATACTTGCGAATGGATTGAAGTTTTTTCTGTGCGACGGCGTCATCGTCCTTCATGCGCGCGATGCGCCCAAGAATTTCAGAAAGATCGATGGTCTCAACGGAGATGCCGTTTGCTTCGAGAATCTTTTCGCTGTAGCGGACAGTGTTGAACGCTGCGGGCCGCGCGCCGATCGCGCCGATGCGTAGGCGCCGCAGGCCCTTCACAACCCGGCAAACGGCAAGGAACCAATCGAGGTCGCGCCGGAAAGCGTCTGACTGCGGCAGCTCGGTGTGCAGGGTGGTCAGAGAATAGGGGATGCCGTATTGCGTGAGATTGTTGCAAGCCGACATCTTGCCGCAAAAACTGTCGCGGCGGTCGCGGATCGACATTCGGCTTGGCGTGTCAGGCGTAGCCTGGACCAAGACGGGCACCGAGAGCCCCGCCATGCGCAATGCATCGGCGATGGCCCGCTCGTCACCAAAGTTAGGCAGCGTGACAACGATTCCATCGATGGAGTCCCGGTGTTGCTTGAACAAGTCCGCACAGCGCCGCGCTTCCTGGCGCGTTTCCACGGCACCAAACTTTGATTCCGCTTCCGTTAGCACAACGACCTTTACTCCCGCGGATTCCAGGGCTGCGCGCATTTCCTGGTGGCCAGTACGCGCGAGGTGATCGGGGAAGAATCCACGATTCCCGACGATCATCCCGAGTGTCATTTGTCGTTTCGCTGCTTCGCTCATAGACCTTCTTTCCGTGAGAAGAACTGGCAGGTAAGAATACCGTCGAGCCTCTGGATCAGCAATCTCGAAGACTTCTTGGAGCGCTACTACGAACGGGAGTCTACCGACCGCGGGCCGACCGCAAGAATTCGCAGGTCCACGCGAGCTGTAAACGCTTGCATCCGGACGATATTTCCGAGTCGCGCGCGTTGTCAAGGAGATTTGAATGTGCCGGGCCGGCCGAAGCGAGACGATTCATCGCTATGGCGCCAAGAGCAGCTTGAGCAAGCGTTTACAGTACATTAGAATGCACGACGCAGGGCTTGAGAAAACCATGCATACCAAGCATGCCGAGCTTATGAATTTGAACGCGGTTGCGAAGAGGGCGGGTGTCTCCACCGCGACGGTATCCCGGGTGCTCAATGATTTGAATGTGGTGAAGAACTCGACGCGCGCCCGAGTGCTAAAGGCCGCGGAAGAGTTGAAGTATCATCCCAACCTGCACGCACGTTCCCTGGCCCGAGGGAAGAGCCGTACGCTGGGGATTCTTATCTCGAACATGGAGAATCCCTTTTTCTTCGACATCTTCCGGGCTCTGGAATCAGCGGCGCACTCGCGCGGTTACGAAGTGGTTGTCGCGAACACGGACTACCGCACCGAGCAACTGGTATCCAGCGCGCGGCTGATGATCGGCTGGAGGGTTGCCGGGCTGGCCGCGATTGTCTCTGAGATGGACGCGGACTTAATGCAAGTCCTCACCGATACCAAGATTCCCATCGTGTTTTACGATGTCGGAACACCCAGAAAAAACATTACCAACGTCCGGGTAGATTACCGGAAAGGGATGAAAAAGATCGTGGAGTATCTCTATTCGCTGGGACACACGCGAATGGCTTTCGTCGGGCATCATTCAACTCTGGGACCCATCAGCGAACGAAGAACGACTTTTCTGGAATCCGTTGCGCAGTGTTCGCCCAGCGCGCAAACGCGCATCGTCGCTGGGACGGACGGCCTGGAAGGCGGGCGTGAGGCGGCCCGCGAACTGCTCTCGTCCGGCTTCCATCCAACTTCGATTCTTTGTGTGAACGATTTCATGGCGGTCGGAATCCTGAGGGAACTTCGCGATCGGGGTATTCGAGTCCCGGAAGATATGTCCGTAACGGGATTTGACAACATCAGGCTTGCCCAATTCTGCTCTCCGGCGCTTACCACGGCGCATATTCCGCGCGAGCGGATCGGTCAAATTATTTTCGAGAATCTGGCTCCCGATGCAAAGAAAGAGCATCTGGCCGGGCGTGAGATTCTGATCGAGCCGGAACTGGTCGTGCGTGAATCGACCGGGCCAGCGCGGAAGGATCAGGCGCCAGTTGGCAGCCAGCAGAAGATTGTCGCAGATTGAGCTACGCGTTCTTGCAAACTGCCTCTCATTAGTAGATCTTCGGTTGGTATTCGAAAAGTTCAGGAGCGAACTAAAATGCGTTCCGCTATTCGCCGTTTCATGGTGCAAACTCTTGTGTGCGCGCTATTTTCTGCGGCTGCAGTGGGGGCTGAATCCAAATCCCTTCAAATCTTTTTCGTCGATGTCGAAGGCGGGCAGGCGACCCTTGTAGTTACGCCCTCGGGCCAATCCCTTCTCATTGATACCGGTTGGCCGGGATTTGGTGGGCGGGACGCCGGCCGCATCGTGAGCGCGGCTAAAGCTGCCGGCGCCGACCGCATCGATTATGTGCTGATTACGCATTTTCATCGCGACCACGTGGGAGGAGTGACGCAGCTTGCCAGCCAGATCAAAATCGGAACCTTCATCGATCATGGTTCCAACCTGGAGGATGCCGCTGCCCCGCGAGAGGATTTTGCAGCGTACGAAAAGGTCGCGGCAAAGTCGAAACGAGTGATCGTGAAGCCTGGCGATCAAATCCCCATGAAAGACTTAACCGTGGAGGTTCTGACCGCGGCAGGCGAGCACATCAGCGCGCCTTTGCAGGGAGCGGGGCAGCCGAATTCGCTTTGTGCCTCGGAGCCCGAACCGGCTGCCGATGCAACCGAGAACGCCCGTTCCGTTGGTGTCTTGATCACTTTTGGGAAGCTCCGCTTCATCGATCTCGGTGATCTCACCAAACAGAAGGAAAGAGACCTGGTGTGCCCGAACAATCTGATCGGGACCGTCGATCTGTTTCTGACCACCCATCACGGTTGGAACCAGTCCAACGCAAAAGTCATCGTCGACGCGCTGCATCCACGCGTTTCCATCATGAATAACGGGGCGCACAAGGGCGGAAGCCCGGATGCCTGGGAAACGATTCGCAATTCGCCCGGACTTCAGGACTTGTGGCAATTGCATTACGCCATGGATTCGGACAAAGCGCACAATGTCCAGGAGATGTTCATCGCCAATGTGGAAGAAAAATGCGAGGGTAAGTACCTCAAAGTGACCGCAGAACCGAACGGGACATTCACCGTCTTGAATTCTAGAAACAATTTCAAGAAGACCTATTCGAAATAAAGGCGCAATTGTTTCTTTGAGGCTAGAGGTTATCTGGACGGAGAAAGAGGCTCCCCGCGGCGGCTGGATGCCCAGCGCAAGCCTATGATAATATTTATCGACAGCGCGCCCGTAGCTCAGTTGGATAGAGCGTCTGGCTACGAACCAGAAGGTCGGGAGTTCGAGTCCCCCCGGGCGCGCCATTACCTATGTCTCAGGCCGCGCAAACAAAAATCTAATCACCGCAGAAGCCTCTTCTGTTCGATGAATCACGGCGAGGAATCGCCGGTTTGCGCTAGTGTGCTACGAACAAAACTCCTTCCATGGGCCTCGGAGCCAATCCAGAGGAGCGTTGCGAGCGTTAGAAT
>Ga0134063_10000323_pt1 | contig 16271 bp, 16 predicted proteins | sample 15_taG_11_FD_94467 | JGI IMG/M metagenome (GOLD analysis project Ga0134063, IMG submission 94467) | Grasslands soil microbial communities from the Angelo Coastal Reserve, California, USA - 15_D_Rain_20cm_5_09082015 | ecosystem: Environmental > Terrestrial > Soil > Grasslands ... | reverse complement strand
CTGACGAGTAATAGTCAACCAGCAACTGATCTGATATGCGCCCCAAAAAACTTGTATCGACCTCGAGTTCGTTCGCTAATCTCTCTAGAGAAGCTCGATATTGCTGATCAAGGGTTGGCCCGATAACGATTAGTTTGGGCTTGTCTTCAAGGAAGGAAATGGCTCTAATCAGATTATCGACTTTCTTGTAAGGAGTTAGGCGTCCGACGAAAAGAATATTTTTCTGTCTTTCTCCGTCGAGACGCCTAAACACCTCGGGGTTCACGCCTCCGTACAACGGGTTGAACACTCTAGTGTATTTCTGATAGCTCGAGGAGGAAGCTCTTGTCACCGGAAGCAAACCGTCGAATCCTGAAAACTTCATCATGGGCTTAGATGTTATGAACACGCGACCTAGCGTGAGGCCGTTCCAACCATGATCAGTTACTAGGAGTCCATAGTGTTTCTTAGTAACCTTTCGGATTACTGAGAGTAGAAAGGACGCGTCACATGCCAGATTGTGTGTATGGATTACGTCATAGCTGGCTAGGGCACATACAAACCGTCCCAGTTCTCTCGGAACAGGGTCGAAATTCTGGTTAACGCCATGAACAAAGGGTCTGGCCCTCACGGTGAGGATGGGGATACCATCAACTTCAAATTCGGTTTCTCTCGCGGCAAAAAGCATTAAGGTGCTGTCATGGCCAAGGTTCCGCTGAGCTCGACAGAGATTCATCACATATCTCTCAGCACCTCCAATCCTCTCTATGTTGCCTAGAATGGTGAGATCGTCTAAGAACCGAGGAAATACGTGAAGAATCTTCAGCCCTAAACTTCCTTCAATAATCACTGATTCTCGGCGGCAGGCCTAGGAGCCGATTTCCAGGAGCTGGACGACAAGTAGTCGTACACTTCGAGCACCTGCTTTGCGATAAGTCTCTGATCAAACACTGCCTTACACCGCGCAAGGGCTCGCTTTCCCATTTCTGCCAACAGATTGGGGTGATTCCGGAATAGCAGCAGTCTATCGGCAATTGCAGTTGGACTTCCTGGTGGGACAAGATAGCCAGTTTCATTGTCTTCAATTATTTCGGCTAATCCGCCATGATTGGTCCCGATAACGGGCCTGCCTCTGCTCATAGCCTCTACGGCTACTCTTCCAAAGGGTTCGGGCGTGAGTGTTGGAACTACCGTGGTGTCACACCAATCGTACAATTCTGTCAGCTCTTGGGCGTCGACCCATCCAGTAAACCTGGTTTGATTTGCCACGCCAAAATCTCTAGCAAGGTCTAGAAGCTTGTGTAGATAAGGTCCGGCGCCTGCTATGACTACTTCTAGAGGCACGTTATCTGTTGCGAGCGTCCTTACAGCAAGCAATAGATTCTGGATTCCCTTATGATACTGAATTACCCCGACAGAGAGTACCCGGATGGGACGATCTTCAGCCTGGATTGGAAGACTGCCCCAGTCTTTGATAGCGCCCCCAATATATATTGGCTTCACAGAAGTTGGTGAAAGTCCCGCACTCACTAAGCGTCTGGCAATGTAGTTGCTCGTGGCGAGTACCATCGAACTTTTCTTGGCGACATTCAAAGTTCCACGTTCTCTCGCATCGAGCAAAGAACTGAATGGATATGGTATGCCATAAGATGAATAAGGAATGTTCAGGTTGTTATGATAAGAAAGGACTAAAGGAATTTTCAGAGGCTCCGCAGCTTTACTCGCCCCGCGTAGCGACCATGTATCGTTCACATGCAAGATATCAATGCGGTTCTCGCTAAGTATTTTGATGAGTCGATTTGAGAGAATTGAGTTTAGGCCCGGAAGCCCAAGAAGCTTAAGTCTCTTTGGAACATCAGCAAAGTGGCCTATTGGGATGGTACGATAATCGACGTTTGGTTGAGGCTTCGACAGAGTTAGAATGATGGGGTCGAGGCTCAGTGCCCTGAGACCTTCAAGGAGGAGGGCCAGACTGGTCTCGGCACCCCCCTGAATCTCCGGATAGAAAGAGCTCAGTATTCCTACGTTCAAGAGGGTCTTCCATTGGACGGCGGAACGTCGTTACCTATGCCGTTTAGCGGGCCGAGCTTAGCAGTTGCCTTGGAGTTCATCTTGTCACAGGAACTTATTGGCGTAACCCCGTTCCTGCCACGTCGACTTTTGCCCTAAGGCATAGGGTGCCGTGGGGATGCTTCAAAGAGGGGATTAGGTGCATGTTCAAGGAGTCTGAAATGCTGCCTTTTTTGGTGAGCAGACTACGAAGATGGTATATCCTGTATTTCTCGGGTTCTTGTATTGTGCGTCAGACATCTGACCGAGCTTCGATGGGAAGGGTACTTCCCGACCAAGGATTCTACCTAGAGGGTATACGATAGCATAGTATACCAAAAGGCCGATGCCTTCCCAGACGCCCCCCGAAACAGTAGCTACCTCTATATGTAAACTGGCGCGGTTCACAAGCCCTGAGATTGTCTTTACGCTGTAGGACCGATGGCTTCTTCCCCATCGGCTCGGATCCAGCAACTTGAAAAGTCGAATTGCGTTAGGAGTGCTCAGAACTATGCGTCCAGTGCTTTTTAGGCACCGTTTCAGCTCGGATAAAGCGACAACCTCGGTATCTTCAGGTAAGTGCTCTACAACATCTGTGAAGAGTATCGTGTCAAATAGTTCTGATCTGAATGGGAGATGGAAGACGGTAGCAACGATATCAGGATTGACCCGTCTCTTGAGGTCGACATTTATATCGGCAATCTTGGTCGACTTGGACCCCACAGAGAGCATGAAACCTCCGGCTCTGCGTGCTAGTTGATCTACCACCCTCAGACGCCCCAGGTGCGGTACGTTTTCTCTGACTTCTACCAATCTCTCACAGGATGCCTGCCAGTATCTACGAAGTCCAGACACTGGGAAGCAAATCAGCCTTACTCTTACTAACGCGTTAACTAGCCGATGCCTCTAGTATCTTAAGGGTCTCGTTTGCGGTAGTGTCCCAGTCGAACCTGTTAGAGTATTCGACAGCGGCGTTCGACATGGATCTGCGTAGCTGTTCGTTCTGGTTAAGCACAACAATCCTTTCGGATAGGGCCTGTATGTCCCCGTTCTTTACAAGGTAACCTGTCTCGCCGTCGACGATAGCTTCGCTGCTACCTCCGCCATCGTAGGCCACGGCTGGCGTCCCGCAAGCCGCAGCCTCTGTTATGACGAGGCCCCAACCCTCTACGAGAGATGGTGTGCAGAGCGCCCACGACTTTTGAAGGAGACGGACTCTCTCTTCGTCTTTTACTCTCGACACGAAGAGAACGTCATCCAGATTCAAGCACCTGGCCATGTCGACTATGTGCTCTTTGTAGTCACCGCCCCCGCAGATTACGAGCCTGAGGTCGGGTACACTCTTCTTGGCTTGGCCATAGGCCTGTAAGAGATGTTCTAAATTCTTGTATTTCTTGATTCGTCCCAACGACAACAGAGTCGGTCGAGAAAATTTTTCCCCGTTGGGATGAAACGTCTCATGGTCCACGCCATGGTAAATCACATGGATTCTGGAGCTTTCAACTTTGAGTAATTTTTCAATTTGGTGCTTCGTCTCATGGGAAACTGTGATGATAGTATTGTAGCTGGGCTTGATCGTCTTCTCAGCTAGTTTAACTGCCAAGCCAAGAGGAATGCCGAGTTCCAGGGTGGCTACGGCCTGGTGTACATGGTGAACTATTCCCACAACGGGAGTTCTTGTTATGAAGCTAGACCACCAAGGAACACCATGAGCAATATCGTCAACGACAATATCAGCATCTTTGGCCAATCTGCGCATCAGCAGAGGAGCTCTCAGATGTATCCCGAATCTTCCTCCTCGTCTGACGACCCTAAGGCCGTCAATCATTTCTTCCTCTCGTGAGCCGGGGAACCTTTCGGATAAGAGAGTAACCTTGCAGCCTTTCTTGATCATCCTCTTTGCAACCTCTCTAAGGTGAACTTCGGCTCCGCCCGCCTGTGGATGGCGCGGGTCTCGGTGATTCAGCCAGATAATGTTCATTACTAGACCGATATCTGGAATTTGAGTCTTCGCAGAATCTTGAGAAGACGCGAATTTTCAGAGCCGATAAGTGTCATCTCTGAAGCGAGGGTCTTGCCTGTTATGGGATTGTTAAAGTAACCTTTGCTAGTCTTCCTTACTCCAACGAGGTTCCGTGAGCCAACCGAGATGGTCCGGAGCACTAACAGGTCGATTAGCATTGCGAGAGTGGTTCTGAGAACCGGAAGGTTCGAGTCCAGCCCGTTTCTCTTCTCTAACCAGTCGATCTTAAGCTGAGTGATAGGTATTCCTTGTGACCTCGCCTTTACGATCAGTTCCGCATCAAACGTGAAGTGGTCTGATCCGACCGTTGGGAACAACTTATCGGCGGCACTGCGTTGAATTAGCTTGAAGCCGCATTGGTGGTCAGAAACCTTAGTTCTGAATAGAATGTTCGTCAGAGTATTGAACCCGATACTCAAGATTTTCCTTCGGGTTCTCGTGTAGGGTCGGGCTCGGCGTAACCCTATCACGAATTGGTGTCCCTCCTCCATGAGAGAAATTGCCGCGGAGAGCTCCTCCAGGGAGACTGGTATGTCCGCGTCCAGGATAACTATGATTTCTCCTCGGGCTGCGTTGAGGGCGTTCTTGATCGTTGCCCCTTTCCCAATTCTCTCCGAAAACCGTAGGTGGAAAACACTGTCTGATGAGGCGCGCTCTGCCGCATCCCTCGTGCCATCGTTGCTATTGTCGTCGCAGAGTAAGATTTCGGAAGCAAGCCCGAGCTGGTTGAGTGTTATCATTATGTTACGGACGTTATCGAAAAGTATGGGACCTTCGTTGTAAATTGGCAGAACAAGCGAGACCCTCACTGGCTCGGGATAGGCAATGACCGAAGGCTTCTCTAGGAACCTTTGCAGAGGCTCTACTGTTTGCTGGGGCCGAGGTTCCGCGTAGACTTGTTCGAGCATTTGTTTCAATCTCGGAGATTAGCTATACCGCCAGTAGTCGGAGAAGATATCGGCACCCGATGAGGAACCATTAACATGTCTACCCGATTATGCCTGCTGCTAGGCATACCTGGAAGCTGTCGTCGAACCGCCAGGTCCAAGCCGACTGGTTCTTCCATCGCATGGCGAGCTCGCTCATGCGAATTGCTATTGGTCTGCCACGACCGCGCAAGCTCGAGAGAGCTGAGTTCATTGCAGTCGCCAGCTTCCATAGGATTCGCGTCATTACGCTTCTCAGCTGGTCGTTTTTTATCCTGTTCAGCCAGCATACGGTAACGTCCACTAGTCCTCTCTCTTGACATTCTAAGACCCGGAACCATGCTCCCGTTCGCAAGGATCTCGCCTTGAACTTCATTATCAGGCCGCGTGTCAGTGGCGTCTGCAGTAGCTCTACCGATAGTTGAAACTGCCTGGGCATAGTTCACTTGTCTCATGGCGGCGCGATGGCTCTGGCTTACGAGCTATCGGCCGACTGCTAATACATAAGCTGTTCCGTTATTTTAGCTTACTCCGTAATCCCAGCGCTACCTGTGTATTGAAGGGGCAACACAACGACTGTCAAAACGCGGCAGCAACCAGATTCGTCGCCATTCTCAGAGCATAGTTTGCGCTAAGCAGGAACACCAGCAGAAGCGCGAGGCTCGAGTGGAGAGTCCTATTTCCAGCCGGACGAATCAAGAGTAGTAGTCCCATGGATGCTAGTACGGGAAAAGGCAGGTCATACAGGATTCTCACCTGGAGGCCGCTCTCGAGAAATGCAAAAGGGATCGATCCGATTGCGACCCATAAAGCTAGAAGTCGTTCGAACCTGTCCAGGAATCTGAGAGAGATAACCGCCACGATAGACAGTCCTAACAAGATGGCATTGCCGAAAAGTCCGTTGAAGTATACAAACAGCGAATAGACTATGTTCGGCCAGAAGCTGAATAGTTGGGAGACTCCCGACCCGGATACGGTCGCTGACGTGTATTGTGCAGTCGCCAGTCCCTCAACGAATACGATCTTTGTAACATAGATCACCGTAGTGATCGAAAGCAAGACGAAGAGAGCCTTAGCTAGGATGATCTGGCGTGAGTCTCTCCAGACGCTAAGAACTAATACAGACGCTACTGCGAGGACCACCATCCCAGTCCACGGATGAGTAAGGAACATAGCAATGGACATGAGAGTTAGGAGGACGAACCCGCGTCTCGACATGGTTCTCAAGAAGCGTAGCAGAAGAGTCAGGAAAATGTAGGCCTCGGCGATGGCGAGCCAGTTTGCAAAAAACCCTGCCCACATACCCACGGTCGCGTTGAAAGAGAAGACGGAGAGGAGCGACACCACGCCAGCCAGCTTTTCGCTCTTTTGACCCTCACGGACAAAGACGAAGGTTGACAACGCAACCAGCGGGCCTAGAACGGCTGGAAGAAACTCGACGGCGCGAATCGTGCTTACGACTCCGGTAGAGACAACTAGATAGATGGGTATGAGGATCAGCGGTCTTGAGCCATACGAGGCGTTCCCTATTGCGTAGGAAAAGGCTCCCGCCGGAGACAGTTGCAGCATCTGGTTCAGCCACTCGATATAGTAGTGAGTATCAACGCCAACGGGCGTCATAGTCGGGTTGAGATTCGGCCGATAGGGCACTAGCGCTAGCAAAATCGCGGACGCCACCGCTAGGACAAGTAGCAGTCTTGGACGGTCCGTCAGCGCGAACCTGTGCACGGAGTCGGGAGGGACTCCTGATATCAGGGGTGAGAAAGACTGTGTTAGCCATTTGAAAATATTGTTCAACCGATTCGAGAACTTGTTGTCGAACGAGAGGGCCAGTCTCGGGATCCAACTGTACAGTAGCAGGATTAGAAGGACCGGAGAGAAGGGAGCTAAAAAGTCGAAGATAGCCGCATCTGTCTTAGCGAACAGTAGGGGCTTGTCGGGGAAGTATGGATAAGCAGCCCACTCAATGACGGAGATTGCTTCTACAACAACCGCCAAGACCAACAGCGATACTAGGAGGGTATACCAGGATAGCCTCAAGTCTGGATGGGCTCGAGATAATTGTCCCTTCTATCTCTTACCGTGTTCCTCGTCAGAAATGTATCAGCCATTCCTATTCGCACTGGCCGAGGTAGATGCCTCAGCCTGTAGTCTCTTATCGTTTCGACTGTCTGAGTCAATAGGACTTTCTGTAGCACTCCGGACCAGAACCCGCTTAAGCGTTCTCAGATGTGACGACAGCGCCCCTGGAAGCGCGTTCTTCAGAAGCACAAAGTCGTCTTCACCAAAAACGTTGAACCCTCTGCTCGCAGCGAGAAAGCAAGCCACGAACACCACCAATAGCACTGGCATCCGGAGGAGAGGGACGAGACGGAACGGACCCGACAGAATCATGTCGACTACGAGAAGAGGAAGTGCTGTGAGTAGGGTGAGAGCCAGAGCCTTTGATAGGCCTTGTCCTACAGGAGCATGCAGCACTCGTCGGAGGGAAAACCATGCGAGAAGCATCATCGCGACAGCCAGCAGAGCTCTTCCCATGGCACCTGCTGTTGTCCCGAGAATGTTGGCCCCGAGGCCGACAGTAACAAGGTCAATTATTGTCGCGGTGACGCTTACTCCCAGAACTTGCAGGGTCCTGTTGACGGATTGGAGAGCTGTTATCAAGAGGAAGCTCTGCGCCGAGAAAATTAGGGTAGCGGCGATTATCGCGAAAGGAACTGCTTGATTCCCCAATGATGCTCCATAAACGGCCTCCAGCGCGGTCGGCGCGATGACTGCGAGGGCTATACCTGTCGGGAGGACTGTTAGGTTGACGAGTCTTGTTGCTACTGCGAGTCTGGCGGAGACTGCTGCTGTTCCCTCGCTCGCGTAGCTTGAGGATAAGGCTGGGTATAGCGCTGCCGCGACTGGGGTCCAAAGGATGGAGAGAAAGCCGACGCTGGAAACGACGATGTAGTAAGCGCCTGTATTTCCGAATTGGCCTAGGATGCCCTGTAGGAGCGCAATATCTCCCCAGCTCTGCAGGAGCATGATGAGACCAGAGGCGAAGAGCGGGAAGCCGAAGACCAGCAGAGGACGAGCAGGATATCTGCGCGAGTGCACTAGTTTACCTTTCCATTGATACAGGCAGAGTAAGAGCGTGGCGAGCGCACCTATGGCCCAGCCTAGTGGAATTCCGAGAACTCCGAGACCCTTGTAGGCGAGCCCTAGCCCAAGTCCTCGGCTCAGGGGAAAGAATAGGATATTCTGGTAGAATATTTCTGCATATCGTCCAAGTCCCAGAAAAAAGGCGCCGTAGAGCGTCATGAGATCAATGAGGAAAGAGGCAGCGAACGTGACTATGAGTAGGGTGCTAGAGTCAGGCGTTCTGAAGACCGTTGCTCCGATCCAGGGAGATGCGAAAATCGCTATTACCACCCCAGGTCCTGCGATGGCTAGTAGTAGTTTCAGGCTCGTGGGGGCTACGCTGCCCGCACTGGTGGAGTCCTTGCTTCCTATGTGTGTGGAGATGAACCGGGTCGCGGCTGTGGGAATGGCCAGCTGGGTCAATGTCGTAAAGATCGAACTGGCCGCAGCGAGGAGTGATACTTCCCCAACTTGTGAGAGGTTGAGAACTCGGACCAGGAGGACGTAGTAGAGGAAGGATGTGCCGTAGAAGACTACCTGTTGGATTGTAATGTACGCAGTTCCTTGAGGAACGTTGAAAGTGGTTGCCGTCTCTACCAAGGATGATCAAACTCGGACTGGATGGGCTATTGTAGATTGTGCTCCGGCGTGTCAAGGCGGTAGTAGTACGAGCATCTTTCGGAGTCACACGTTAACAGTCAAAGTTATCTGAGCTGAACTTAATGCTGGTCCTTCAGCGCGAGTTGTGACAAACTCAGGAGCCAGCTATGGACGAAAAGCGGGCGTGGGAAAGAAGGAGGTAGCTAGCACCGTATAGAGCTATCCAATGATAACCGATCGGAGAGAAACTCTTAAATGCAGAACTCAAGTAGTCGGCTCGTTTAAGATGAGCTCCAGCGCTCGACTACGCAGTCCAGGCAAGCTCGCAATAGCCATTACCTTGATTGCGCTCGCTGCCGTGGGCCTCGGAATCGGCTACTACTTCGCGGCTGCAAGCACTCCCTCGTTCCAGGTCATGTGGAGTGTAAGGCCCCTAAACATCAGGTTCACGGTGACACAGGGATCTGGGAGCGCTCAGGACTCCTTCACATGCAATCCATCTGTTTCGCCAGTCACCCTGCAAGTCTTCTCGAGTCAGCCGGACGCAATCACCGTGACGGTTTCCCCGTCTGCCTTTCCTAGTTGCGGGTCTACACCAGACAACGTGACAATAACCGCATCCTGCACCCCTGCTGCTCTAGCGAATGGCACTTGTCCCGGAGACAGGTACACAGCAACGGTACAAGTGTGCGGACCTGCACCCTACACCTGCCTAAAGCAATACTTGACCGTCAACATAGCCGTCCAAAACAAGTAAGCCGACCCCACTTCGTATCGCGTATTTTCTTCGCGCTCTCATCCTGCTCGCAACGGTAGCGGAGCCGCCTGCGGCCGGCTCCTGTCCTGCGTCCGCGAGTCTTCTCGTTTTTCCGATTATTCACAGTGTGAGTTTGGATTGTCAGGCTTCCCAACAAACTGTCGCTCTTGCGAAGCTTCTCTAGGAGCGACAATTTTTCACTCGCAAATAATCAGACTTCCTCAGGACAGCCTGACATACTAATCTGAGATCGTCTTCCTCTTCGCCTCCTGGTATGGGTCTCCGCGGACAATCTGGTCGTCACGGCTGCTTGGTAGCTGAGGAATGACTCGCTCGATATTCCGACACTCTGAACGCTATCTGCGTATATTTAGCAGAATACATGGATTGCTATAGTCCTACGCCACTTCTCATTGGAGAAAGTCTTAACTCTCGGATCCACTTAAGCAATGGCCTCGTATGACGCCACCCAGCCGCCTGCGAACTTTGCTCGTGGCCACTGCATTGGTCGCCTTGGTAGCCGCTGGGTTGGGGGCCGGATACTATTTCGCGTCCGCGGAAAGCAATTTTGTGATTACTTGGAGCCAGAATCCTCTCATGATAAAGTTCTCGGCAAGAAGCGCAACCTCGGGGAGCGCTCCTGACTCGTTCACCTGCAGCCCGTCCGTTGCACCCGTGACGCTGAAAGCGCAGTCAAGCGCACCCGATACCATCGCCCTGACTGTAAATCCCTCAGCATTTCCGAGTTGTGACTCTATCCCGGACAATGTGGTTGTAACCGCGTCTTGCACCGCCTCGGCCACAGCCAGCGGCAGTTGCCCAGGAGAATACACGGGAACAGTGGTCGTGTGCGGACCTACTTCCTACACATGCCTGAAGAAGGCTCTGGCTGTCAGCATAACCGTCCAGAACAAACCGTAGTAACAAACGGCACCAAAATCGTCCGGGCCGGTCAGTTTTAGTCACACAAGACACGTGGACTTATGCGAAGCGCCCACATGAACGTTTGATATCGTCCTTATCCCCGATTTTATGTGAAGAAAGTCTGATTTTTTCTGTCCTGGGACCATAGGCTCTATGTCCTCTCTAACAAGAATCATGGAGCTTGTCCTTCTGTATAGATTCGGATAGCCTGGATAGACCATTCATATCCGGTGATGGCAACCGATTACCTCCCTTGAAGACCTCCTACGCCAAAGATAAATACTTCCGGAAGTGATAGCAAACGCTTTAGAGAGTAGGTTTTAGTTTGAATAGGCGCCTTATCCTCATACTTCCTCTAATCCTGGCCGCCGCGCTGTTCACGGTTTCGCCCTCTGTTCCATCCGCTTACGCGCTGACCGGTCTGGTCTGTATTACCGATTCCACGTCGGCCACGAGCTGTCCTGCGAGTCCGCCCTCACTCGGTCCCTTCACAGTCGGTCAGACCTTCAGCATTGGCATCTTCGTCCAGGGTTCTGATGCTATGGGCGGCTTCGACATCTACATTGCCACGGACGCTGGTTTCGTGAATCCTACGAGTGCCGCTCTGGGCACTCTAATTACGACTCCGACGTCGACGATTATTTGTATCAACGGCTTGTCCGTGAGTGGCGCGTGTACGGTTGGCACTGCTAACGGTCCGGGCGTTGTCGAGGTTTCCACTCTAGAGAGTCTTGGGAGCAACGAGTGTGGCGGTCTCTCGCCGTGCTCTGGTATGGCTTTCACAATAACATACCAGGTGGTCGGAGCTACTCCGAGCACTCAACTGTCCTATCCAACAGGCCCGGGCTGTGGCACCAGCAGCGTGGCCAATCCTCCGAACGTGTGCGTTCTGGTTTCCACCGCGTTCGGAGACACTCTCAGCGAGAGTATTCAGGCCGCAACCGTGACCCAGGCGCCCACTGCCGACTTTTCGATTACTGCCAATCCGACAAGTGTGTCCGCGGTTGTTGGCGTTCCTGCTACCTCGACCATCACCATCTCGCCGTCGAACGGGTTCAACAATGGTGTCTCTCTGACCAGTGACAATCCATCGTCGTGCACTCTTACTCCATCAACAGTGACTGGCGGCTCTGGCACTTCGACATTGTCGTGTACGTTTACAGGAACCGGCAGTGTACCTGTTACTGTGACAGGAGCCGGTGGAGGCCTCTCTCACTCCACGACAGTTACGTACACTGTTAGCCCAGCTCCCGACTTCACCATTTCTGCCAATCCAACTTCTGTCACTACGACCGTCGGTGTTGCCGGTATCTCGATCATCACGATTGGGCCGTTGAACGGGTTTGCCGGTGATGTTGCACTGGTCAGCGACAATCCGTCAGCTTGCACTCTTACGCCATCGACTGTGACCGGTGGTTCTGGCACTTCAAATCTGTCATGCGCGTTTGCCGTCGCCGGTAGCGTGACTGTTACCGTCACCGGCACGAGTGGCAGTCTAACTCACACTGCTACTGTCGATTATACCGCAACGCCTGCACCGGACTTTAGCATCAGCGCTAACCCGGTGACGGTCAGCGTCACTGTTGGCACTGCCGGCACCTCTACCATTACCATATCACCTCTCAACGGATTCACGGGTGACGTGGCTTTGTCCTCCGACAGTGCAGCGTGCGCTCTGACTCCAACCACCATAGCCAGTGGTTCGGGCACGTCTACATTATCCTGCACTTTCACAAGCGCAGGATCAGTAACTGTCACAGTTATAGGTACCAGTGGTTCTCTTTCTCACACTGCTACCGTAAGCTTTACCGTAACTGCTGCTCCCGACTTTAACATCTCGGCCAATCCAACAGCTGTGACGGTAGTCGTCAATTCCGCAGGAACTTCAACCATTACCATCTCGCCCCTGAACGGGTTCACAAGTGACGTGGCCCTGTCGGCCGACAATGCGGCTTGCACTCTTACTCCTGCGACAGTTACTGGCGGTTCGGGTTCCTCCACCCTATCGTGCACCTTTACATCTGCGGGCAGTGTAACAGTCACCGTCACGGGTACGAGTGGCAGTCTTTCCCACTCTGCAACTGTAGACTTTACCGTCACTGCCCTTCCTGACTTCACTATCTCAGCCAGCCCAATCACGGTTACCGTATCCGTGGGATCTGCTGGCACTTCAACTATCACCGTTGCCTCTTTGAACGGATTCGCAAGCAATGTCGCGTTGGCCGCCGACAATGTTGCATGTACTCTGACCCCTACGACCGTGACAGGAGGCTCCGGTACTTCCATTCTCTCATGCACCTTCAATACCGCAGGCTCTGTGACCGTGACCGTCACCGGTACCAGCGGTTCATTGTCTCATTCAGCGACTGTCGACTTTACCGTGACTGCTGCCGCTGACTTTTCGATCGCCGCCAATCCGACCAGTGTGTCTGCGACCATTGGTGTCGCTGCCACTTCGACTATCACTGTCTCACCGTTGAACGGCTTTACCGGTGATGTTGCTCTGGTCTCCGATAATGGTGCGTGTACTCTTGGCCCGTCGACTGTGACTGGGGGTTCTGGCACTTCGACACTGTCGTGCACTTTCACCTCTACTGGCAGTGTAACGGTAACTGTGACGGGAACCAGTGGCAGCCTGTCTCACACAGTGACCGTCGACTTTACTGTGGGCGGTGCTCCTGACTTTACCATCACAGCAAATCCGACAGCTGTGAGTGTAACTGTAGGCACGGCTGGTACCTCCACGATCACGATCTCCCCTGCTAACGGTTTCACCGGCGATGTCGCGCTAGCCAACGACAACAATGCGTGCATACTTACTCCAGCCACTGTCACCGGAGGCTCGGGCAGCTCAACCCTGTCTTGCACGTTTGGCAGCACTGGTAGCATCACTGTCACGCTGACAGGTACAAGTGGGAGCCTGTCTCACTCCGCAACAGTAACGTACACCGTTACTGCAGCTCCCGACTTCACAATCTATGCAAACCCAACAGCTGTGACGGTAGTCGTCAATTCCGCAGGAACGTCAACCATCACAATCTCCCCTGCGAACGGATTCGCAGGCGACGTGGCCCTCATATCCGACAACGCGGCGTGTACCCTCACCCCGACCATGATAACAGGAGGCTCGGGCAACTCCGTACTCTCTTGCACTTTTGGTGCCGCAGGAACCGTAACGGTGACGGTAACAGGCACCAGCGGGTCACTCTCCCACTCTGCAACCGTCACCTACACAGTGACTAGTCTCCCCGACTTTACTATCTCCGCTAGTCCGACTGCTGTGACAGTAACAGTCGGCTCTGCAGGCACTTCGACGATCACTATCTCGCCGCTGAACGGATTTACAGGCGATGTCGCTCTCGCGTCAGACAATGCCGCCTGCACTCTAAATCCGGCTACCGTGACGGGTGGTTCTGGAACATAGACTCTGTCGTGCACCTTTACCTCCGCGGGCGGTGTAACTGTCACCGTAACAGGTACAAGTGGGAGCCTGTCTCACTCTGCAACAGTCGACTATACCGTCACTGCTCTTCCGCCTCCGTTCGACTATTCCTTGACCAATAATGGTCCGGTGAGCATTACCGCCGGCAGCTCAGGTACTGTCACCATCACCGCGACGCTGACCGCCGGCACCGCGCAGCCCGTTGCACCGTCTTGCGTGACTCCTCTGCCCTCAGGAGTCACATGTACCTCGTTCAATCCGTCAAGCGTGACTCCCACTGCGTCGAGTGTACTGACTATCACAGTCGCTTCTGGTACGGCTGCTGGCACTGTCACTGTGGATGTGACAGGTACGCCTCTGGGAGCGACCACCGCAGCGACCACTGTCAGTGTAACCATCACTTCAGTCATTCCACCTTTGACCGTCGACTTCTCCTTCTCGCCCTCCTCGCCGAACGTCGGTCAGTCCGTCAGCTTCACCCCCACCGTGAGCGGTGGAACCGCGCCCTACACGTACGCCTGGGACTTCGGAGACGGTGGGACCAGCACGGCAGCGAATCCGAACCACACATACTCCACGGCAGGATCCTTCACCGCGAAATTGACCGTAACCGACTCCTCGTCCCCAACACAATCGCAGACCGCGTCACACGACATCAGCGTGAGCCCAATCACCGGCCAGAAGGACTTCACGATCTCGGCCAGCCCGACATCGATAACACTGGTGGGCGAGTCGCCTCTCTGCGAGGGCGGTAGTACCCTCTGCGACGACGAGGGGTCAACGACCATTACCCTGACGAGCATCAACGGCTTCAATGGTACAGTCCGCCTAGCACGGTCAGTCAGCCCACGAAACGGGTTGCTGACAGTCTATTGCAGACCCAGCGCCACCCAGCTCCTGCCGGGTGCAACCATTAACATCAGATGCTTCGTGGAGCCGGAGACTAATCCTGACACAACAACGACGTTCACCATGACGATTACAGGCAGATCAGGCGCTATGGGCACTGGAACGTTCCTATCCCACTCTGTCACCATCACCGTCACCGTTACACATGCTCCTACGCCCCCAGAGGATAATCAGGATGATCCGCCGCCAGCACCATCGGCAACTTCTACCGGCGTCAGTTCGACGAGGACGACGTCAGCCGCAAGCGGTCCAAATGGTCCATCCGGGACCCACGGCAACTCCAGAGGTGACGTCCGCGGGCACGCGCACGGCCACCACGGACACCACCACAGCCACTCCGATTAACTCCACTCCGTAGGACCCTTTTTTCCTGGACGATGAGTCCACGCGCGGAACCGTTCCCGAGCCGGCTGGAGACTCCTGCGAGCCCCCGCAATGCACCTTGAAGGCGCTGTTCTTCGGACAGCCGATATCAGTCGGGACTAGGCAGTGCGATCTGGTGCGGGGGGTGGGATTCGAACCCACGAAGGCCTTCGCCACAGGGTCCTAAGCCTTGAGCAGGCCCCCGGATCCGCCTTCTGCCCATTAGACCTGGCTCTGGTACCCCCGCAGTTCCGACGCCGGACCCAATTCCAGCGAGGGTCGTAGAGACAAGTTAAGACTATTCGCCGCAGGCCAACTAGTCCGAGCCTAAGTCCCGGGTCAAAAACTGCGCAACCTCCAAGCGAACAACCAAAACATAACGCTCCAGCGCGCCCCATTCCAGTCCGAGAAAACCCTCCCGGAGCCTGACCCCGAAGACCAGCCCCCGACGATCCCACCACGAAACCAGGCTCCCGCCCGACTGTTACCATCCACGGTTACCAGAAGCGTTACCACCAGACAAATCTCAAAAGCAGTTGATCCTCACGATACAGAAGAGCTGTTTTGAGAAGAAATCCATCCGGAAGATCGCCCAGAATAAGCCCGGATCTGCAATCCGGGTGGGGGGGTCCCAGGCGGCGGGTTTCGCACGCTTGGAGGCCGCCACGCGGCAACTACTGAAAAACACTGATCAGCCCGTTCTGCGCGACAGACCGATAATCTCGCCCAGAAACGTTCCAGATGGCGAGACGACCCGTCCAGGATTCTGAAAATAAAAAAATTCCCGCGACACAAACCAGCTCTTTGGAAACTGAGAACCGCCCCCCCGGGGCATGGTTATGATACTGGCTTCGAGCTCTCCCAGAGGTACTCGAAGTAGCTCTTCCCGAACCTCACCAGCCCAATATGATCCGAGGAAATAGCCAGAGTCAAACCCTTCTCCGGATCCTCGCCTAATAGTATTATGATCTGATTATCATCCGAGATGATACCCCCTCCAAACATCTGCTCCCGGGTCCGAACCTGGGCAAGCCCCTTCAGCTGCCGAACAGTCTCCCGGCTAGTCGCCAAGGGAAGCATAACCGAGACGTTAACCCCCTTCTCTCTCATCAACGCGAGAACCGGGAGAGCCATTGAGACTATCGCATCTGGAACAACCGGCATGGCCACCAT
>Ga0134063_10000310_pt1 | contig 16578 bp, 16 predicted proteins | sample 15_taG_11_FD_94467 | JGI IMG/M metagenome (GOLD analysis project Ga0134063, IMG submission 94467) | Grasslands soil microbial communities from the Angelo Coastal Reserve, California, USA - 15_D_Rain_20cm_5_09082015 | ecosystem: Environmental > Terrestrial > Soil > Grasslands ... | reverse complement strand
TGGCTCTCCGCGACGTACTCATCCTTTGTTGCCAACTGCCCGACGGACTCCTGGCTATCCGGGCGGTACACAGAATCCCACGAATCCCAAGTGTGTTCCGCGTAGAGCATGAGATTTATCCAAATGCGGTCTAGGAGTTGCCGCGGGACAGCCAGGGTCGGATTTAGGTAGCGCGAAATCGTCGACAGTTCTTCGGCGGAAACCGCCCGGGTCTGGTTGTTGCGGTCGATCGCTGTGTTCTTTGCATCCGATCCTGTCCCGTCCTCCCAGTACGGGCCACCGTCGCCGGAAGCGATCGCTAGTTGCGAGCCGTATTTCCGCTCGACATAACGAAAATAGTCTGGAAACGAGCTGAGAATGAATTTCGGATAAGCGTACGTGGCATTCCAGTTGGCAATAAATTCCGGTTCGCTCAACCGAGCGTCCGTATTCTCCAGTTGACTGCCGAACATTAGCACGGCATCCGGCTTGTACTCTGGCGCGGAAAATTGTTGCAAGTAGGCCGGAAGCCCCTGGCGGCAATTGCCTACATCCGGCGGCAGCTCGCATACGAACCAAAGCTGCGAATACTGCCGAGTATTGGCCATCAGGATTTTCGATCCGTCCGGCCCTTCCCGCCAGAATGGTGACTTTTCATTCCATTTCCCGTACAACACGATTGGGCCGCGGTCACTATTCGTAGCCTCCGCGAAATACCGAATGCCCGCGGCATTCAGTACGGAGGGATACGACCAAGTCACGCTCGGGACATCCGTGATATTCGCGTAGTCAAAAGGAACACCTTCCGTCCGGTGCAGCGTGTGCGCGTATGACAGCGAACGAATCAGTTCCTCCAGGCTTGCATAGCCGGTCAGCAAGTTCGAGTACTGCGCCGGGACGCTGATCTCGCCTTCGTGAATGTACTTTAGTAGTCGTCTCCGCGCCGCCTCATTGCGCGTCGCAAAATAGTTTTGCGCCACCCACGAACCGTCCAGACTGAATCGCATCTCGGGATGTGTCGGCAAGAAATCCAGCAGCTTGTCAATGTTGCGGTTCTGCAATTCCACAACCTTCGCCTGGTAGTCGGTGTAGCCAATGTCGAGGTGGGCGTGGGGTACGAAATAGACCAACCATTTCCGCTCCGGGCTGACCTTCGCGCTTGATCGATACGTCTTGCCGCTGGAGTGAATCGCCACGTTCGCCATGACCTGTCCCGAGAATTCCGGCACGTCGAAATCAATTCGCTCCTGTCCAAAGTCGTTTGCGCCCGCCAGCGCCGCGCGAAAGTGCTTTCCTCCCATCGAGAGGTCTACAGAGCCGGGCCGGAGCTTGTCAGCAACGGTAACGGTCACCCGAGTTACCTCGTACGTCTGATTTTCTTTTTGCCTGAAAAACACGCTAGGCTTCACCGCAGCCGACGGCTGGACTCTTCTGCTGGGACATTGTGTCAGTTTCAATGCATCATAAATCAACGACGCGCGGGTGTCTGGGTTATCCGCATCTTCGACGGCCGTCAGAACCAGTTTGTTTTCCTTGGCCTTAAAAAACTTCGCGGGCAAGTCGATTGCCAGCGTATCTCCCCCATAAATTGGCGAGTCGATACGATCATCGCCTGGGTAGTAGCTGATCTTGCGGTCGAAATAAAAGCGCCCCTTGTGTCCGTTCACCTCAATCATCAGGTCCGGCACGCTCGGATTTACAAGGAAGACGGAAATGGTGAGCCGGTAGACTCCCGATGGCGGTTTCGGCAACGAAAAAAGAATCGTGTATGGCGTCGGGCGTTTGCCGGCCGCGCCATTCACCCATGTGGTTTGCCACGCCGGCCAATCGGCGTTCTTACTCTGGCCAACAGTGAATATCGGCTTCAGTGTTTCTCTTTCCAGATCGAAATTGTGGCCGAACTCGCGCGAGGTCTGATCAAACTCTCCCATCCGCCAGACAAGAACATCCTTCGCTTTCATCTGAGCTGCAGCGCTGTACGCGAACAACCCCAGCAGCAAGACAGCGATGATCGGCAGACGATACATCCATTTCCGAGTTCTCATTGTTCTCATCCTGTGGAATCGTGAACAGTGTTGCTCAATCTTGCCCAACTCTGCAAGACCACGAATTGTTGCCGTTCTCTCCCCCGGAATGAAAGAATGACGATAGCGGGAGCAAAGACTGAGGCAAAAAGGCTAAGTAATCTGTGACGAAGACCTGGAAGATCAACAGAGCAATCGCCAAAGCAAAAGTGGAGGGCACCTCCCCACCTGCCGATATCGACAACTATGGATTATTTCTGCGGGCGTCCACTAGAACAATTACCTGCTTCGCGAACGACCTCCGCAGCGTATCGAAATTTAGATAGGTATTAGGTTTGCCGCAGACGCGACAAGTGTCCCTGTCAATCTCAAAATTTGGCGCGCTTTTGAGGCCTTCGTCTGTTCCGTCCGCGGCTCGCCGAATATGTCGCCACGACCATCAAGGAAGGTTCGCACGTGCTCGTCGAGGGCAGCCTCGTCAGCACCACTTACGAACGCGGAAACGGCAAAGGCAAGAAAGCGAAGACCAACAAGCAGACGTTTTGGTGCATTCGCGCCGATGTGGTGCGCAAGCTCGACCGCGGCGAACCTGAACCGGAAACAGTCACTTTTTCAGAGGGCCTCGGTTTCCGAGGCCCCCCTTGGCATGTTCAGGAGCACTTGACCGTCGCCAATCGCACCACGAACGCTAGCCGCATGCCGCTCTCCCTAAGAGAGCCCGGACCAAGCCGGTACGGGGGTACTAAAGCATGACGTACAATCAGCTACGCCCCTGCCGCAACACCCGACGGCGGTGGCGGCCAAAATTTTCCCGTTGAGCGTTCATTCCTCACCCCCGCGCGTTTCTCCGAGTGTGAAATTGCCATTTCTCGCGAGCGCATGCACGACGGGCGGCGGCGACCGGCATTTTCCCGCTCCACCTGTACGATACCGACGTGCGCAAGAGAACAGTGCCCGTTGATAACGCTGCGCAAACGCCCCGGTATTTGGCCAAAGTTGTCGCTTGCATGGCCGGCCAAATTCATCGCTTACGCGAAACAGCGGATACTTTTTTGGCCGCGCGTCGACCGGGACGGAGAAACAGAATTTTCGTTTCGCGCTCGCGGCAATGGAATCACGTTTACTTTCTCCGAGAAGGAATGGACGGCTCTGCAAAAGCTGTTCCGTCGCGCATGGCCGTGCGACTCGCGTGGGATGCACTGTCAGGCAACGGGCCCACAAAAGCGTCGGCAGAGTCCTGAAGCTCGAATTCCGCAGCGCTAGGGAGGAAAAATCTGCTGAACTTTTGCTGAACTATAGGCCGCAAATGAAGGTATGTGACTGCAACTGAGCAGTGCCTAATGCAAACAAAACACGTGAAAATCGGTCTGTGCGAATCGGGCAGGTGGGTTTAGCAAACCGCAGCCTTCACACTCTCGGCCAACCTTTCCGGCGACTGGTTTCTGTAGCTCACCACATGTTTCTAGCTCGCGTGCTTCACACATGAGAACTGTTCTTGGAAACAATGAGTGCCGCTGCCTTTTAAGCATGTGCTCTCCCCCTCAATTGGCTCGAATGTGTCTCGGAGTAAATGGTTTCTAACCTACGGCCACTCGTTCCAATCGTTCGAGGGTGTCGGGGTACTTGCGAACCAAAAGGACGAGCGCTGCGGCTTGAGGATTAGGCTTAGCGCGACCCTGTTCCCATTTCTCCAAGGTTCGTTCGTTGATCCGAAGCTTGCGGGCAAAAACAGCTCGTGAACAGCGCAACCTCTTTCGCGTGTCCCGAATCAACTTCGAGTCCACCTTCGGGAGCGGTGCCGCTTCGACCCTATAGGTGCGGAGCGTGATTTTGCCCCTGCGATGACTCTTCATAGCTGCGACGCCTTCCATCAATTCGTCGAAAATCTTTCTCTTGCTCATTTGCATTTACCTCTTCGATTTTCTTTGTTTTGCAAGCCTCGCGGACTGACGAGCCTGAAGTTCAGTTTCAATCGTGCCCTTCAAGGCCTGCTTTTCTTTGGGCGTAAGGTCCGAAGCTTCGTCCTTGTCGTATAGCGTCATCAGCCAGATCTGTTGTTCACCCGGGAAGTAGTAGTAGATCACGCGGAGGCCGCCTCTTCGTCCTTTGCCGCGTCTTGGGTCTCCCCAGCGAAGCTTCCGAAATCCTCCCGTTCCCGGCATAACGTCGCCAAGCTCCGGCGCGGCGGCAAGCCGATTTTGCAGTTCCCGGTACTCGTCGTCAGTCAAATAGTCGGAGAGGTAGCGAGTAAATGCCGGAGCCTCAAGGAATTCCATCCTGTTCTCAGTACGCCACTAGCGTACACCCCATAAGTATACGCTATTAGCGTATGAAGTCAATTGTGAGAGGTTTGAAAGGAGTTGCAACGTGGAAAGGAAATGGCATGGGCGATATCCTCAGAAATTCCGTATTCGAGCTGTGGAGCGGATGAACAGTTGTGACAATGTCTTGCGACTGGCTCGAGAACTCCGTTTGAATCGCGGCCTGCTGTACAAGTGGCGGCATCGGCTCGACCCAGCTAACGATCAGGCTCAAAGCGAGGCCACGGTACGCAATTCCACGGAATCCACACTGCGCATGGAAATCGACAAACTGAAGCGACTCCTGGCGAACAAAACCGTGGAGGTGGATTTTTTCAGAGGTGCCTTGCAAAAAAGTCGAGGCTCGACGCCGGAACAGCGGTATCTCTGGCGAGCGGGCGTCTACGATGCAATCCGAGACGTCGTTGCAAGGCAGCTTGAGCGTCGAGCGAATGTGCCAGTTGGGACAAGTGAGCCGAGCGGGATTTTACCGGTATTTTCAGGCCCGAGCGCCGATCGAGGAGAGCATGACGATACGATCTGCCATTCAGGAGATTGCCTTGCAACATCGGCTGCGTTACGGCTATCGCCGCATCACAGTGGAGCTTCGGCAGCGTGGGATGAACGTGAATCACAAACGGGTCGCGCGAATGATGCGGAACGACAACCTCTTGACGATCCGACGCCGTGAATTGCCGTGGGCGACAGACTGGGGAGATGAAGTGGAAATCTACCTCAACTTGGCAAGTCGCTTGAAGGTTGGCGGCCCAAACCAGGTGTGGCTTGCGGATATTACCTACATTCGGCTCAAGACCGAATTTGTTTATCTGGCGGTGGTGATAGATGCCTTCTCTCGAAAAGTGGTGGGCTGGGCACTCGATCGAACTTTGCAGGCGAGGCTTCCCCACGGCGCTCTAAGACAAGCGATTTCAAATAGGCAGCCGCCTCCTGGACTCGTTCACCATTCGGATCGAGGTGTGCAGTATGCCTGTGAGGCTTACATCCAGATGCTTTGGGAACACCGGATAATACCTAGCATGAGTCGTCCGGCACATCCACATGACAACGCCAGTTGCGAAAGTTTTCTAAAGACTCTGAAGCGCGAAGAGATCTACGCCAACGATTATCGCGACATGGAGGATCTGGCTGCAGGGATCGAAGAGTTCATCGAGAGGTACTACAACCGGTCCCGTCTACATTCGGCGCTCGGATACCGATCGCCGGAGGAGTTCGAGAAGCAAGCTGAAACTGAAAGCGGAGACAATCGGCAAATGCGCATCGTCTGGCCAGCTAATGAGACAGTGTACCCATAAAATTGTCTCAACAGGGGGTTCACGCGCGCAGTTGCGCGTTTAAGTCTTACTTGAGCTGTACCAAAACTGTGCCAAAACCCTATCCAATTGTAATTTCGAGGCTTACTTCGAGCGAGAAGCAGATTCCCCGAAATTGTTGGAAACATTAGAAAGTGAAGCAAAGGAATGGAGTCGTTGGAACGGGGGCTCGTGCTTGCAAAGCAGGTGCTCTCGCAGCTGAGCTACACGCCCATTCCTCGGCGAATCATTCTAAGACATTTTGCATTTTCCTTCACCTGCTACCTTACGAGCCTGTTTTTGGACCTAAGTCAGCTTACTCGAATGTGCCAAAGCTTCCTTTCGTTTGTTTTCTGCGACTTGCAGGTTCCATTCGAGTCAAAACGTAGTAAAAAGGTGCAGCCGTTCCACACTCAGGCGGCAGCTCAACATGAAAGAAAAAGATCGCTTCGCTACGTATCCAAGTCTGCGCGACCGCGTAGTTCTCGTAACCGGCGGAGCTACGGGGATTGGCGCCGCGATTGTCGAAGAGTTCGCATTCCAGGGTTCGCGCGTAGCGTTTCTAGACATCGATGGGAACGCTTCCTCGAAATTAATTGCTGATATTTCTCCCCGAAGTACTCATCCACCGGTTTTTCTCGCTTGCGACTTGACCGATATTGCCGCGCTGCGAGCTGCGGTTGCACAGACCGAGGCCACTCTCGGCGCGATCAACGTTCTTGTGAACAACGCAGCCAGCGACGACCGGCATTCTTATGCGGACGTGACGCCGGAATATTGGGATGAGCGGATGGCTATCAATCTCCGCCATCAGTTTTTTGCCATTCAAGCGGTAGCGCCGCGCATGATTGCCGCCGGTTGGGGCTCGATCATCAACATGAGCTCGATAGGCTGGATTATTCCCTCAACTGGAATGCCCGCTTACATCACGTGCAAAGCCGCAATCGTCGGCCTCACGCGAACGATGGCCCACGAACTCGGAAAGTCCAATATCCGCGTAAACAGTGTCTTGCCGGGAGCAATTCTGACGGAGCGCCAGCGCCGCCTCTGGTGGACGCCGCAATACGAAGGCGAAATCATAGCCAATCAAGCCCTCAAGCGCAGTTTGGCTCCTGAAGAAGTCGCGCGCCTCGTTCTGTTTCTTGCCGCCGACGACAGCGCGGGAATAACCAACCAGAGTTATGTGATTGATGGGGGTTGGGTGTGATCGATTCGCGCTATGTCAGTGCGCGGTCCAAATGCACGTATCCGCCGTCCACAAACAAATGCTGCCCCGTGATGTGATGTGCCTGCTCCGAAATCAGGAAAAGCACCATGGCCGCGATCTCTTCCGCTTTGGTCATGCGTTTCTCCAGCGGAATCTTCGCAACAATCTCCATTAGCTTCTGCTGCGGATCGGGGAACGTCCCCAGCCATTGTTGATAAAGCGGCGTCATCACTTCCGCGGGCACCACCGCATTCACGCGAATTCCGAAAGGAAGCAGCTCCGCCGCCCACTCGCGCGTGAGCCCGAGGATCGCTCCCTTCGCGGCCACGTAGCCCGAAGTTCCTCCCTGCCCAGTCACCGCGGTCTTCGAGCTGATGTTCACGATCGAGCCGCGCGAATTCTTCAGCGCCCCCAGGGCATGGTGCGCCATCGCATAGTAATGAACCAGATTGCGCTCCAGCGAAGCCACAAATTTTTCGGTCGTGCCATTCTCGAGTCCCACGCCGTCGTTGACGCCCGCATTGTTCACCAGCGCGTCCAGCCGGCCCAATTTCTGAATGGTCCCCCCGACGACCTCCGCACAGGCTTCCGCATCGGAGAGGTCCGCAATGATCAGCCCGGTTTCGGCTCGGTTCGTTCGCAGTTCGGCTTGTAGCTGCTCTCCTGCTTGCTCGTCGCGGTCCACGATCACTGGTGTCGCGCCTTCCGCGCAGCAGCCGCGCACAATCGCAGCGCCAATGCCCTTCGCGCCGCCGGTCACTAGAACAACTTTTCCTTTTAAGCGCAGATCCATGATTTAGCCGCGCAAGTTAAAAAATCCGCCGTCCAGCGGATAATCGGCGCCGGTAACGAATGCCGCTTCGTCCGAACATAGGAACAGTGCCAGCGAAGCCACTTCTTCCGGCTCTCCCATTCTTCCGATCGGCTGCGATTTCGCCAATTTTTCGAAGATCTCCTGCTCTCGCCCCGGATAATTCTTCACCAGGTAGTCATCCACGAACGGCGTGTGCACGCGCGCCGGAGAAATGCAATTGCACCGGATATTGTGCTGCACGTAATCCTTGGCCACGGAATACGTCATGGCAATCACCGCGCCCTTGGTCATCGAGTATGCAAACCGGTCGGCAAGCGCCGCGGACCCGGCGATGGAAGCCATATTAAGGATCACGCCGCCGCCGTTCGCTTTCATGTGCCCAATGCACGCGAAAATGCCGTTGTAGACGCCCTTAACATTCACGCGAAAAAGGCGGTCGAAGTCCTCTTCGGTCGTGCTCTCCACCGTGCCGATATGCGAAATCCCGGCGTTGTTCACCAGGATCCGGACGCGCTCTTTCGTAAAAAGCTTCGCGAATACTTCCCGGACCTGCCCCTGGTTCGTGACATCGCACGCGTGCGCCGTGGCCTCCCCACCCGCTTCGGCGATCTCTTCCGCGGTAGCTTCCGCCTGCGAAAGACTGATATCCGCAATCCGTACCGCCGCCCCATTCGCTGCGAAGCGGAAGGCAATCGCTTTCCCGATGCCGCTGCCGCCGCCCGTTACAATAGCGGTTTTTCCGTCAAGCCTGAAATTCCTGGCGCCGCTGCTGGGACTCTTCAGAGTGAGATTCCTCTTTTCCATGGAATAAAATCTTCCTGGCCTTTTCCTTCGGCCTTGGTGCACGCCTCGCCGCTGGCGGTTTGGATGACGAACTCCAGAATCTCTTCGCCTATCTGCTGGATGGTCTTCTCTCCGGAAACGATTCCGCCCGTGTCGATGTCGATGATATCGCCCATCCGCTGCGCCAGCCCCGAATTCGTCGCCACCTTCACGACCGGCGCGATGGGATTTCCTGTCGGCGTCCCCAGTCCGGTTGTAAACAGAACTACACTTGCTCCCGCGCCGACTTGCGCCGTTACGCACTCCACGTCGTTTCCGGGCGTGCACTGCAAATTCAGCCCAGGCTCGGTCGAATATTCCGGATAGTCCAGCACCGCCGTCACGGGAGAACTTCCGCCTTTTTTCGCCGCACCTGCCGATTTCATCGCGTCCGTCAACAGTCCGTCGCGCATGTTCCCCGGGCTGGGATTCATTTCAAATCCCGAACCCACCGCTTTCGCCCGCGCCGCGTAACTTTTCATCAGATGGATGAACCGGTCCGCAACTTCCTTGTGCTTGCTCCGGTTGATGAGTTCCTGTTCCACCCCGCACAATTCCGGAAATTCGGAAAGTATCGTTCTCCCGCCGAGCGCGGCCAAAACATCTGCCGTGTGCCCGATCGCCGGATTCGCCGACAGGCCGGAAAAACCATCCGAGCCGCCGCACTTTAGTCCGACACACAAACTCGAAAGCGGCGCCGGCGTCCGTTGGCACCGGTTCGCTTCCATCAAGCCCAGGAACGTGTTTCGAATGGCCTCCGTCAGCATCGCCGCTTCCGTGCCGCTCTGCTGCTGTTCCACAATCACGAGCGGCTTATCGAAATTCGGATTGCGCTTCCGCAATTCCCCGCGCAGAATCCCGATCTGCGCGTGCTGGCAGCCCAGGCTTAGCACCGTCGCGCCGGCCACATTCGGATGATGGATATAGCCCGCGATCAGTCCACAAAGATTGTTGGAATCTTCCCGCGTTCCTCCACAGCCACCGTCATGCAGAAGGAACCGCACGCCGTCCACGTTTTCGAAGACTCGGGAACGCTGCGGCCTGGCCGTCTCTCCCGTCAACTCGCGCGTCTTGATCTCTTCGGTGCTGCCATCCGCATAGAGCCGCGCCAACTCCGCCACCTGCCTCCGGTACACTTGCGGCGCGGCGAATCCCAGCTCCTCTTCAAACGCCTGCTTCAGCACCGCAATGTTCCGGTTTTCGCAGAACACCAGCGGAACCACGATCCAATAGTTGCGCGTGCCCACCTGGCCGTCCGATCGCCGGTATCCCAGGAATTCCCGTTGTTTCCATCGCGATGCGTCCGGCGGCGTCCAGCGGTACTCATCCATTTTTTCCTGAAACGCTGCGGCCTCGTGATGGATATTACGCGTGGTCAGCAATCCTCCGCGCCGGATCGGCTCCATTGCTTTCCCGACGAGCACCCCGTACATAATGATGCGCGCCCCGGCAGCTAGATCTTCTGTGGCGAACTTGTGCTTGGCGGGAACGTCCGATTCCAGCGTGTAGGTCTGGGAGTTAAACGAAACCTGCTCGCCTTTGCGCAAATCCGTCAGCGCAATCAGCACGTTATCTTTGGAATCGAGTTTCAGCACCTTTTTCTGCATTTCATCTGAACCAATAATTTGCTCCGAGAACACCTTGCAGCCGCCGCGCCGCTTTTCCCCTGCATTGTAGACCACGCCGCGCAGTTAGTCGCGCACCTGCTTCTCCGTCCGTTTTAATCTCCAAAACGCCGCGGCGTTCCCTCCCAGCACCGCGTCTCTTTCGCTCGCCGTGTACTTGCCGAGATAATCCTTCACCACATTCATGACCCGCGCATACGGAGCCGCCACGGCGCACACCGGCCAATCCGATCCGATCATCAACCGGCTCGCTCCAAAGCATTCGAAGGCCACATCCAAGTACGGGCGCAAGTCCGCAGGCTTCCAGGCCTGCCAATCCGCCTCCGTGACCAGGCCGGACACTTTGCACGAAACGTTGGGAAATGCCGCTATCTCCCGCATCCCTCGCGCCCAGACGTCAAGAGCTCCGCTCTTGATCGGCGGTTTTGCCATATGGTCCAGGACAAATCTCTGTCGCGGAAATCGTGCCACGAACTCCGTTGCCACCGGCAGGTGCCGCGTATAAATAAGGATGTCGTAGGCCAGATCGAATTCTTCCAGCATGGCGATGCCGCGAAGAAAATCCGGCTGCACTAGGAACCGCTCATCCTGCTCGCTCTGCACAATGTGGCGAACACCTACCAGCTTGGATTTGCGCGCAAACGACTCCAATTCGAATCGCAATCGTGGCGATCGCAAATCCACCCAACCCACCACTCCAAGAATGAAGGACGCTTGCTCCGCCAGTTCCAGCAGCCATCGCGTTTCTTCCAGCGTCTGCCGGGCTTGAACCGCAACGCATCCCTGAAACCCGCCGCGCTCCAGCTCGGGGTTCAAATCAGCCGGAAGAAAATCCCGGCGCAGCGCCGCCATCGAGTCATCGATCCAGCCATACTCCCGCGGATCGTAAATCCAGAAATGCTGATGAGCGTCAATGTGCATCGCTCTCGGCTCGCATCAAAACTGATCGCAATGTTTCCGCCGGCCCCGAATTCTCTCTCATCGGTAGTCCACAACTTCCTGCCGCGACTCCCCTAACCCATCGATCCCCAATTCCACCACGTCGCCCGCTTTCAGATACTGCGACGGCTTCATCCCCAGGCCCACACCCGGCGGCGTCCCCGTGCTGATCACGTCTCCCGGCAGCAGCGTCATGAATTCGCTGATATACGCCACTAGCGCCGGCACATCAAAAATCATCTTGGAAGTGGAACCTCTTTGCCGGAATTCCCCATTCACCTTCAACCACATTCCCAACTGATTGAAATCTCGAATTTCGTCTTTTGTTGCCAGGAACGGTCCCAGCGGCGCGAACGAATTCGCGCTCTTCCCCTTTACCCATTGCCCTCCGCGTTCCAGCTGAAAGCTGCGCTCCGAATAATCGTTGTGCAGCGCAAAACCGGCCACGTGATCCATCGCGGTTTCTCTGCTGACGTAACTCGCTTTTTTCTCCATCACGACCGCCAATTCCACTTCCCAGTCCACTTTCGTCGCATTTTTCGGAATCACCAGGGGATCATTTGGTCCCACCAGCGCAGAAGTCGCCTTGAAAAAAATCACCGGCTCTTTCGGAATTTCCATTCCGCTCTCTTGCGCGTGGTCCCGGAAATTCAGTCCGATGCACACAATCTTGCTCGGTCGGCAAATCGGCGGCCCCAATCGCACCGATTCCCGCACTCGTAGCGACGAAGCGCCTTGCCTCGCCAGCCAGTTCCGAAGTTTGGCAATTCCGCTGCCCGCGAAAAAATCCTCGTCGTAGTCCGAACCAAATCCGGAAACGTCCAGCCGTGTTCCATCCTCAAGTAGTACGCCGGGCTTTTCGCGGCCCATCTCGCCGAATCGAATCAGCTTCATTTCGCAGGCACCTCGAAGTGCACGAAAGTCTACCAACGACACGGCCACACACGCCATGTTTTGCGAAGTCGCGGAGGGGCTACCCAACAAAGTGGCAGTGCGACATACTATTATCCTCTAGCCCTCACCGGGACTCCGTGCCGCCTCCCATGGAGGCTCCCGCTACAGGAGTCGGTATCTTATGCCAGAGCGCTCTAGCCGATCTCGCCCGCGGATCGCAAAAAGAGCCATTGTAGAGCTTGGCCGTTGCGGAAAACATAAGTGCGCGCGGGATACGCGTGGCGACAGAACACGTGTGGAGCGTAGGGTCTATCGTTCTGCTGACCTCTCCCGAGCTTGGCATCCATTCCGAAGCGCGGGTCGTCTACTGTCAACGCGTGGAAAAACAGAAGTATGCTGTTGAGCTGGAACTCGTATCGCGGGAAAAGAATGGAGCAAACCGAATTAATTCGTTGCGAGAATGATGCCGGAAGATTATGTGTTGAAGCTTTACGGAGTTTGCGATTCTGCTTCGCGTTGCCCGCTGACATCCTGATTTCCCCGCGACGCCACGCCTACTAAGCCTTGCTCATGCGTGCGTCTGCCGCCGCATTGCGGGCATATCCACAAACGATAGTCCCTCTTGTCCAAATCGATTTCGGCAAGGTACATGGGCGTCCCGTCGTCGAGGCACCGCACTGCGGGAATCACTTCCAAATCATTTCTATGTCCGTTTTGGCTTGCCAGGAAATATCCACCAGAGATGCTGTAGTGGACGAGGCAACTGGCCTCCGGACAAGCAAACATTGCAGTTTTCCTGGTGTTTTGCTCGCCGTTGGAAAAGTTTTGCTTCAGCCTCATCTCCACGTGGTGCTCATAACAAAGTGCGCGAAGTGCCTCGCTTGGCTGGTTTGCAGGCATACAACCTCCTTTACGACACACTTCAACAGCGGAAGTCGCGGTTGCGGAACACGCCGGTTCCCTCAAGTCTTTGAAATCCCTACCCCAATAGTTGTTTTCTTACGCCTGCTTGGTTCTGCTGTCAAGAGGCTACTCCGTGAAAAAAATATTAAAAACGAACGGCACAATATTATTGCGACGAATACTTATTCATTTTATCCCTTGCGAACTCGGGCCGTCCGCGGCGATTTCTACGCGGCTGAGCATCTTATCGAGCTCGGCGCGGCTGTAATAGCGGCCGTTAACGACGACGCCCGCGATCTTTTGCGTGTTGGCAATATCTTCGAGAGGATTGGCGGAAAGCAGCAAAAGGTCCCCGAGCTTTCCTTTTTCGACGGTTCCGGCCTGGTCTTCGATTCCCAAAAAACGCGCAGGATTGATCGTCGCAGTTTGCAGCGCGTCCAGCGGAGTGAAACCCGCGGCCACGAATCGCTGCAATTCTTCATGCAAGCTGAACCCAGGGAAAATATGGACGCCGGCGGGCGTATCCGTTCCGGCTAGAAATGGCACGCCGGTCTTGCGCAGCATTTGCACGACTTCTAATTCTCTCTCGATGAATTGTTTGCGCGTGTCGAGATCATCCGTGCCGTAGCCTTGCGTGATTTCATCGGTGAATCGTTTCCACGTTTTGTTCTTCCATGCTGCCGGCACGTATTTCACGCGCGTGTCTTTGCTGAAGTCGCTCACATCGACGAGGTTGCCGCCGCGTTCCCACACCAGCGTGGGGCATTGCCAGGTCTGATTCTTCGCCAGAATCGCCGCCAGCGCAGCAGCGCGTGCCGCATCGTAAGTCGCAAGGAACTTCCCTTCTGTCTTGTCCCCTTTCAAGAAATCGTCCTCGTTGGGCGAGCTCCCTTCAAAAATGCCGATGAGGTGCTCGAAGCTTTTCATGCCCGTTTCAGACATTTCGCTCGCCCGGACGGAGTCGGGCACGTGTCCCTCGAAAGGTATCTGCTGCTTCCTGGCTTCTTCCGCGATGGCAAAAACTGCTTCGCGCGGAATCAGCGATTGCAGCTTGATAAAATCCGCGCCGCGTCGCTTGAGATCCGCGACGGTGCGATGCGCATCTTCCGGTGTGGCAATCGCCACGGAACTCGGAAAGCGGGGCCTGGGCCCATCCAGCATGGGCCCGGAGGTGTAAATGCGCGGGCCGACCAGGCGTCCGGCCGCAATTTCGTTGCGCCATGCCTGCACGATGTCCAGCTCGCTGCCCATGTCCCGCACGCCGGTGACGCCGTTGGCGATGAAGAGCGGCAGCGAAATATCTCGCGCATCCGGAAACCAGTCGCCAAACACCAGGTGCACGTGCATGTCCCAGAGCCCGGGGATGAGGAAAAGGCCGCGGCTATTCACGATCGGCGCATTGCGCGGATGCTTCGCCGATTTGCTCGGTTCCACGGAAGCAATGCGATTGCCTTCGAGGACTACGGTTTGTTCCGCATGCAAAGCGCCCGTACGAACATCGACGACGGTCACATTGCTGAGCACCAACTGGTCGCTCGCTGTGGGCTTCTGCGCGTGGCTCGCTGCGCCGAAACACAGGCAGAACAGAAGAACGACGCCGAAGTGCGGCTTAATGCGTTCGTGAATTTTCATTGCCCGGATACTATCTGCTTTCCGCATGGAGTTCACGCAGAACAATTCGCTTACGGCGATTCATTCCGTCATATCCGGCCGGGAGTATGATGAAAGAAGGTCCGGTCCAAGAGATGGAATACCCGGAGAAGTCCAATGATTAAAACGGTCATCAAAGAAATAATCAAAACAATAGCCATTTGCGGAACGCTTTTGCTGGCCGCGAGCGCAGCCCTCGCCCAGGAAAAACAAACGGAAGGCGCAGCGAAACCGATGCCCATGCAGCACGAGCATCATGGATTCATGCAGGAAGGCATGCACCACGCGGTGGCGAAGGGGGTCAAGCTCGATCCGAATTTCGACATGGCCACGCATACAATCACGCTTCGCGTGGGTCCCATGAATTTGCCGGCGCACACCTCGCACATGAAAATGCCGCAGCCGCCGGACCTGATTTGGACAGTGCCCCTCGATGGCTGGCTGCTGGCGTATCACCCGAAGCTCGTCGATGCGGTCGGAAACTCCGTGCCGGGAACGGTGCTGCATCACGTGGCGTTCTGGAACGAGAATCGCGCGGATTTTCTGTGCCCTAACAAGGAAGAGCATATTTTCGGCGCGGGCAGCGAATTGACGGATTGGGCCGAAATCCCCGGCTATGGATATCGCGTGCAAAAAGGCGAAAAGATCCGCATCGAGACGATGATGTACAACCCCACGGCAACGTCGTATGACAAAGCGTATCTGGAAGTCGCGATCCCGTTCCAGGAGACGAGCGATACGGCTGCGCCGCGAAAGAATGTTTATCCCGCGTGGATGGACGTGGCGGCGTGCGGCAATTCCGGATACGACTTGCCGGCGGGAAAAAGCGAGAAGACCGGAACGGTGACGGTGAAATATGACGGGGTTCTGCTTGGCGTGGGCGGGCATCTGCACGATTACGGAAAAAAAATTATCCTGCAGGACGTGTCGCGCAAAGAAACCGTGGCGACACTCGATGCAAAGTCGGACGCGGAAGGGCATCTGGAGTCCGTGCCGGTGAAATTGTTCGTGCAAGACGGTGGGTACAAATTCGCGGAAGGCGACGTCCTGAAAATCTCCGCGACGTACGACAATCCGACCGGCAAACTCTTGCGCGACGGCGCGATGGGCATCGCGGTCGGCTACTTCGCCGCCAGCGACGATACGAAGATGGCGGCGCTGCGGCGAAGTTCGAAAATGCCCCACGACATGGCAGGCATGTCGCACGACCACTAAGAAAGGGCAAAGTAAAGAAGTAACGAGGCAAAGGAAAAGCAGCGGCGAGTTGATGGATAATCACCTCCGGGTGTTTGCGCAAAGAGTCGGCCTCCTTCGTTCGAAATGACGTGTGGGGACGCGGCGCTTGGGAAAAAGCAGAACAGAGCAGAGAAAGTCGCGACCAAGCAAAGGATAGCCGGACGATGAAACTTGTTTCAGTTAATACCGGAATGCCGCGGGAGGTGAGCTGGCACGGGAGAATGGTGACGACGGCGATCTTCAAGGAGCCGGCCACGGGACGGGTGGCGCTGCGCAAGCTGAACCTGGACGGAGATCGCCAGGCGGACCTGAGGGTCCATGGGGGCGAGCACAAAGCGGTTTACTGCTACTCGCTGGCGCACTACGACTCCTGGAAGAGAGAGTTGCCGGGACGGGAACTGCCGATGGGCATGTTTGGAGAAAACTTCACGATTGGGGATGGCGGTCCCGGATTGCCGGAAGAATCCATTTATTTGGGCGACCGATTTTCCGTCGGCACGGCGGAAGTGACGGTGACGCAGCCACGGCTGCCTTGCTACAAGCTGGGCGTAAGATTCGGGTACGACGACATGGTGAAGAAATTTCTGGCGAGCGGAAGGACGGGATTCTACGCGGCGGTCCTACGCGAGGGAGAAGTGGGCGCGGGCGATGAGATGAAGGTGATTGCGCAGGAGGCGAACGCCGTCGCGGTTTCGGAGATCACCCATCTATATGTAGTGAAGAGGTATGGAGAAGCGGAGATCCGCGCGGTGCGGCGGGCGCTGCGAGTGGAAGAGTTGCCTGACAGTTGGAAGGAATACTTCCGGGAGAGGCTGCGGCAAGCGGGGCAGATAAACTAGAAGTGTAAAAGTAGAAACTAGAAAGTAGAAAGCAGA
>Ga0134063_10000251_pt1 | contig 18328 bp, 18 predicted proteins | sample 15_taG_11_FD_94467 | JGI IMG/M metagenome (GOLD analysis project Ga0134063, IMG submission 94467) | Grasslands soil microbial communities from the Angelo Coastal Reserve, California, USA - 15_D_Rain_20cm_5_09082015 | ecosystem: Environmental > Terrestrial > Soil > Grasslands ... | reverse complement strand
CGTCCGTCCTGCAAATCCGCAATCCCCAATCCGCAATCCGCAATTGCTCGCCGGCGCACTCATCCTCGCCTCGCTGCCTTCGCTCGCCGGCGCCCAGCAGCCCGACTCCCTCCCCACCGACACCCTCGCCGCCGTCGTGGTCAGCGGCGTCCGGCTCCCCACCGTGCGCGAGCTGGCGCGCGGGCTCGCCGGCCGTACCGCCACGCTGCACGCGGCGGACCTCGATGCGCGCGGGGTGCGCTCGCTCGCGGACGCGCTCGAGCAGCTGCCGGGCATCACGACGTCGGACGAGCTCGGTGCGCCGGGCCAGCTGGACGTGACGCTCCGGGGATTTCAGGTCTCGCCGACCATCGGCCTGCCCCAAGGAGTGACGGTGTACCTGGACGGCGTGCGGGTGAATGAGCCCGACGCCCACGAGGTGAACTTCGACCTGCTGCCGCTCGAGGACGTAGACCACGTGGACGTGACCTACGGTCCCTCGGTGCTGCTGGGCCGGAACTCCCTTGGCGCGGCAGTGAACCTCGTGACGCGACGCGGCACCGTGCCGGCCGAGCGGGAGGTCGAGGTCTCCGGCGGCAGCTTCGGACGCTACGAGCTGAAGGCGCGCGCCGGGGATCGCCGCGGGATGTGGGACTACTACGTCGGCACGCGGTACGAGCACGAGGATGGCTGGCGCGCCGCGACCCCGAGCCGCACCGCCACGCTGTTCGGCAAGCTCGGCGTCACTTCCGGCACGTGGGATGCGACGCTGAGCTACGCGGCAGCCGACAACCGCATCTTCCAGGCGGGGAGCCTGCCCGAAAGTGCGTACGCCGCGGCGCCCCGCGTGAACTTCACACCGGGAGACTATTTCGCCCCGCTGGCCCATCTGGTCACGCTGAACGCGCACCGCCTCGTGGGTGGGATGCAGCTCGCGCTCAACGGATTCGGCCGGGCCCTCACCACTGATCAGTTCAACCGCAACGCGAGCCCGCCCGACACCCGCGAGCGCAATCGCGAGCGCCTCGGCGGAGGGGCGGTGCAGGTCTCGGGCTCCGTGGCCCTGGCCGGGCGGCCGCTGCGCTGGCTCGCAGGCGTGGACGGCGCCTATCAGCACACGGCGGTGCGGCTCTACGCCGTGCGCTCGACCAGCCCGGACTCGCTCACCGAGTCGGTGCTGACGAACGAAGTCGACCTGGGCGCCTTCGTCGGCGCCAACTGGCCGCTCGCGCCGGCGCTGACCGCGACGGTGGCGGGGCGCTACGACTACATCCGCGTGCCGTTCGAGGACTTGCTCGATCCGGGCCAAAGCGGGCTCAACATCTTTCGACGGCTGAGCCCCCGGGTGGGCCTCACCTGGAGCGCGGGGTCGGGGCACGAGCTGTTTTGGTCGGTGAGCCGGGGGTTTCGCGCCCCGGCGCTCGTCGAGATCGGCTGCGCGGATCCGGCGGCGGCGTGCCCGCTGCCGTTCGCGCTGGGGCCCGATCCGGCGCTCCGACCGGTGATCGCGACCACGTACGAGAGCGGGTGGCACTTTCGCGGCCCCGGGGGTCACGTGGACCTGAGCGCCGACGCGTTCTGGACGGACGTGTCCGACGACATCTTCTTCGTCGCCTCGAATCTCACGGCGGGCTATTTCCAGAACATCGGGGCGACGCGGCGCGTGGGGATCGAGCTGGCGGGTCAGTGGGAGAGCGGGGGCGTGCGCCTGTACGCCAACTATGGCTACACCGCCGCAACGTTCCGGAGCGCGGCGCGGCTCGCGACACCGCGGGACCCGGCGGGCGAGACGGTCGTCCCGGGCGACGTGTTGCCCCTCGTCCCCGACAGCCGAGCCAACGCAGGGATTCAGGCCCCGGTCGTCGCGGGCGGGACCACGGGGCGGTCGCTGCGCGTCGGCGTCGACGCGCGTTACGTCGGCCGCCAGTGGCTCCGGGGCGACGAGGCCAACACGACGCGGCGGCTCCCGGACTACGCGGCGGCCGACGCGTCGCTCCTCCTGGAGTGGCAGCGGTTCGAGCTGCGCTGCATGGTGCGCAACGTCTTCGACAGGCGATACGCGAGCTTCGGAACGTTCGCGGCGAACCCGCTCGCGCCGGGCTCGCCGGTGCAGCGGTTTCTCACGCCCGGCCTGCCGCGGCATGTGCAGGTGAGCGTGAGCGCGGAGTTCTGAAGGCGTTGTACGACGCTACGTTGTATAAGGTTGCCAGCCAGACGTCGTCAGGTTTCTTTTCCCCACGCCTTTTCGTACAACCTAGCGTCGTAGCGTCGTACCACGTGAGGACTCAGTGAAGATCGCTGTATGCGTGAAGCGGGTCCCCGACTCTGAGACCCGCGTCAAGATCGCCTCCGACGGCAAATCGCTCGACGAAGCGGGCGTCAAGTTCATCCTCAATCCGTACGACGAGTTCGCGGTGGAGGAAGCGCTGCGACGCAGGGAGCAGGCGGGCACGGGCGAGGTCGTGGTCGTGTCGCTCGGTCCCGCCGCCGCGCAGGAAACGATCCGGACCGCGCTGGCCATGGGGGCGGACCGGGGCGTGTTGTTGCAGACCGATCGGATCCCCGCCGACGGGCTGGAGGTGGCCAAGGCGCTCGCCGCCGAGCTCACGAACGGCGGCTACGATCTCGTCCTGTTCGGCAGGATGGCGATCGACGACTACAACCATCAGGTCGGACCGATGGTGGCGGAGTTGCTCGACCTGCCGTGCGTGACCGCGGTCGCGCACTTGGACATCGCGGGGCAGCGCGGGAGCGCCGAGCGGGAAATCGAGGGCGGGGTCGAGATAGTGGAGTTCCCGCTTCCCGCCGTGCTCACCACCGACAAGGGGCTCAACGAGCCGCGCTATCCCGCCCTGAAGGGCATCATGGCGGCGAAGAAGAAGCCGCTCGAGGTAAAACCCACGACGCCAGCGGCGGGCGGGCTCGAGGTGGTCGCGATGACCCCGCCGCCCCAACGCAAGGAAGGCAAGGTGGTGGGCGAGGGGCCCGCCGCCGTGCCCGAGCTGCTCCGACTGCTCCGCGAAGAGGCGAAGGTCCTGTGAGCGACGTCCTCGCGGTGGCCGAGCAGCGCGAGGGCGCGCTGCGGAAGGTGTCGAGCGAAGTGGTGACGGGGGCGCGACGGCTCGCGGACGCCCTCGCCGCCCGCGTGGAGGCGCTCGTAGTCGCCGCAGGCCCGGTCCAGGGGGCGGACCAGCTCGGCGGATTCGGGGCGGACAAGGTGATCACCCTGGCGAATCCCGCCTTCGGGCGGTACGCGCCAGAGGGCTACGCTCGGGTGATCGCGGACCGCGCGCGCGCGGGTGGGTACCGAGCGGTGGTGTTCGCCGCGAGCGCGGCAGGACGGGATCTGGCGCCCCGGGTGGCAGCCCGCTTGGGCGTCGCCCTGGCCCAGGATATCACCGACGTTACCGTCGAGGGCGGCGCCGTGACGGTGATGCACCCGGTGTACGCGGGAAAGGCGCTTCTGAAGCTCAAGCTCACGGCGACGCCCGCGGTCGTGTCATTGCGGCCCAACGTGTTCACGCCGGTGCAGCGCCCCAAGGCGGGGGCCGCGGAGATCGTACCGGTGGACGCGGCGGCGGGCCGCGTGGTGGTGACGGGAATCAAGGCCGCCGCAGGCGCACTGGACGTGGCCGAAGCGTCGATCGTCATCTCCGGTGGTCGCGGCCTGAAGGAGCCCGCCAACTTCAAGGTGCTCGAGGCGCTCGCGGCGGCGTTCGGGGGCCGGGCCGCGGTGGGCGCTTCGCGGGCAGTAGTGGACGCCGGCTGGCGGCCGCACGCCGATCAGGTGGGCCAGACCGGGAAGACGGTGAGCCCGACGCTGTATATCGCGGTGGGGATCTCGGGCGCGATCCAGCACCTCGCCGGGATGCGCACCTCGAAGGTGATCGTCGCGATCAACAAGGACAAGGACGCACCCATCTTCAAGGTGGCCGACTACGGGGTCGTGGGGGATCTGTTCGAGGTGGTGCCGAAGCTGACGGAAGAGATTAGGAAACTGCATGGCTGAGGGAGCAGGGAGCCGGGAGCAGTTCCTGCCGGCGCAGTACCAGCCGGCGCTGCCTTTAGACCGGCTCATCCTCAAGGATGGCTCCCCCGGCGCGGGCGATCGGATGGAGCTGGACGTGCTGATCGTCGGGGCGGGACCGGCAGGGCTGGCCTGTGCGATCGAGCTGGCGCAGCTCGCCAAAGGCGCGAGCACCGAGCTCAGCATCGGGGTGCTCGAGAAAGCGGCGGCGCTGGGGGAGCACTCACTCTCCGGCGCCGTCGTCAACCCACGAGCGTTTCGCGAGCTGTTCCCCGACATGCAGGATTCGGACCTCCCATTCCGCGCGCCGGTTCGCAAAGAGGCGGTATATCTGCTGACGGCCGAAAGCCGCCTGCGCTTTCCGACCCCTCCCACGATGCGCAACAAGGGCAACTACATCGCATCGCTGTGCGAGATCGTCCGCTGGCTGGGCGAGAAGGCCGAGGCGCTGGGCGTGAATGTCTTCACGGGTTTCCCTGGCGCGAGCTTGCTCGTGGACGGCCCTCGCGTGGTGGGCGTGCGCACGGCGGCGAGTGGCCTCGACCGCGACGGCCGGCCGCTCGCCACCTACCTCGCGCCCAATGACCTCGCCGCGAAGGTGACGGTACTGGCCGAGGGGACCCGCGGGATGCTGTCGCAGGCGTGGTGCACGTGGCAGCAGGTGACGGCCGCGAATCCGCAACTGTTCGCCCTCGGCGTCAAAGAGCTGTGGGAGACGCGGCACCAGCTCGACCGTATCATCCACACGCTGGGATGGCCGCTGCCGAGGGACGCCTTCGGCGGGAGCTTCATGTACCCGCTCGCGCCCAACCTCGTCGCGCTCGGGCTCGTGGTCGGCCTCGACTACCGGGACGGCGCGCTCGACGTGCACAGCTTGTTCCAGCGGATGAAATTGCATCCCCTGTTCCGCCGCTACCTCGAGGGCGGAGAGATGGTCGAGTGGGGCGCGAAGACCATCCCCGAAGGAGGCTACCACTCCGTACCGGCGCGACGCTCGGGGGACGGCGTGGTTATCCTGGGTGATGCGGCTGGCTTCGTGGACGTGCCGTCGCTCAAGGGGATCCACTACGCGATGCAGTCGGGGATGCTCGCGGCACGAGCCATCCTCGGCGCCCTGCAGGCGGGTGACGTCTCCCCGGCCCGACTCGCTGACTACGACCGGATGGTGAGCGAGTCCTTCATCGTGCAGGACCTGTACCGCACACGGAACATGCGGCTCGCCTTCAAAGACGGGTTCTACGCGGGCGGGCTCAAGGCGGCGCTCATGACTCTCACGGGTGGCCGTTTCCCTGGGAGGAAGATCACCATGCAGCGCGACGCCGAAGTCGCCCGTCACATAGCCCCGGGCGTGAGCCCGGGGCCCTTGGTCCCCGACGGCCGCCTCACCTTCTCGAAGGTCGACGGGGTGTTCAAATCCGGGAACGTCACCCGCGACACGATCCCTGGCCACCTCATCGTGGGTTGGGAAGGGACGGCCGAACTGGCCGAGTTCTATGCGCGTCTGTGTCCGGCGGGCGTGTATGAGCAGGTGGACGGCGGCCTGCGTGTGAACGCGCCGAACTGCATCGATTGCAAAGCGACCGATGTGCTGGGGCCCCGTTGGACGCCCCGGGAAGGGGGGAGCGGGCCGAAGTACAAGCGGATGTAGGCGCAGGCGCAACACCGCTGCGTCGGCGTCGCCGCACCATTAATGGGGCCCCTCGCACACGATTGGTGCGTGGTCATTTGACCACAAAACGTGGCCACATGGCATCTCCAATCCTGCCAACCAGATAGTTTACCGCGCCTCGCGGTCGGTATATGGCCCCGAACGTGCAGCGAGTTTCGGGCGCCGCGCGAAACCATCGTCCATTTCATGTGCATCTCGTTTGCAGAGACAGGCTCGTGCGGCCTGCGAACGAACGCCGCGACAGGGCGTCAGGCGAGGGAAGGTGGTTCACATGGTAGGGGAAGGTGGTTCACATGGTAAACGATACCAGGCTCAGCGATCCAGCGCGGGAACGGCCCCACCGACGGGGGTGGGACCGGCGGACGAATCTCGGGGGCCGCCGCATGATCCGCGATCGGCGCCGTGAGACGATCACGGTCCAGTTCGAGCGCCGCGATGGTGTCGACCGCCGCTCCGGCGGGCAACGGCGTGCTAGCGCCGAGCGCCGCATTTCGGACCCCGAAGGCTTCCATCGCATAGAAATGTAGTGAGCCGGCGCCGTACGCCATGGCCTGGAACATCACCGTTGTGGCGGCGCTACTGCTCGCGCTCGGCTACATCGGATTCCTGCACTCCCAGGGGCGTCGCCGGGAGCGCGCGCTTGCGCACACCGACGATGTGACGCACATCGACAACCGACGCGCGTTCTACCAGAGTGCGAGTCGGGAGTTCGAGCGCGCACGACGGTACAACCATCCGTTCACCCTGGCGTACTTCGACGCTGACGATTTCAGGGAATTGCACGATCGGTTTGGGCGCCAGCTAGCAGACGGTGTACTCCGCCTGGTAGCCGAGACCGCGCGAGACGCGATTCGCGCCAGCGATCTCGTAGCGCGCTTGGGGGCCGACCAGTTCGCCTTGCTGCTGCCGGAAGCCGGCGCCGACGCCGCGAGCGCGGTGATCCGGAAGCTGCAACAGGCGCTGCGACAAGCGTCGCAGCTGACGGGCATGCCGCTGACCGTGAGCGGGGGCGTGGTGACGTGCCTGCAGCCGGCGGAGAGCCTGGAGACGGTGATGGGTAGCGCCGACCAGCTGCTGCACGGAGCGAAGAGCGCGGGGCGGGACATCTTCTGGTCCGAGGTGGTGGCGCCTCAGCCGCTCGAGGGGTTCGAGCCGGCGCGCCTGCGCCGGCCATGGCGCCTGCCGCCGAGCTTCGACGTCCCGATGCCGCCCCACCAGTAGGCCAGCAAGGCTAGCCGATCGTCACAGCGCCACCTGCACCACGCGGTCTTTTCCTCCCCGCTTCGCTTCGTACATCGCCTGGTCGGCCTTGCGCAACAGCTCGTCGGTCCCCGCCTCGCTGCCGGTGACGGACACGACGCCGATGCTGGCCGTGACGGATGGCGTGCCGCGGAACACCGTGCGGATCCCCGCCGCGAGCCGGGTGGCGGCGGCGTGCGCGACGATGCCCTCGGTCTCCGGCATCAGAACCCCGAACTCGTCGCCCCCGAGACGGCCCACCACGTCCGCCTGGCGGACGGCGCTGCGCGTTGCGTCGGCCACGAGCCGCAGCACGGCATCGCCCGTGGCGTGGCCGTGTACGTCGTTCACCTTCTTGAAGTCGTCGAGATCCAGGTATATCACGGCCAGCGGACGGCCGTAGCGGCGGTTGCGACCGAGCTCCTGCGCCAGCTCCGCCGAGAAGGCCCGTGCGTTGAGCACGTTGGTGAGCGGGTCGTGGGTGGCGAGCTGCTGCAGCTGCGCCTGCGTGCGCCGCAGCTGTGACAGTCCGGTGATCGCGACGCCCACGACGGCGAGATAGGATACCTCGTTCACGAGCCGCGCGATCAGGGGGGTATCCGCCGGCATCTGGTCGATCCCGATCACGAAGCGGAGCAGTGTCGTCGCGGCGGCGAACCCGCTGCCCCACGCCAAGCCGTCGTGCCACGCCACGAGCAGGACGGGTATGACGTACAGGATGCCCAGGCGGAACTCGGGCGGCGTGCGCACGTTGGCCCAGTACACCAACGCGCTGAGCGCCAAAGCGCCTGCGAGGCGGAGGGCGCGGCGCAGGTCCGGGGCGAGGGCCACCTAGAACGGCGCCTCGGCGACGTGATGCGGATCGTCCAGGAGCAGGGCCCGGAGCGTCTCCCCGGGCGCAACCGACGCACGGTCTTCCGGCACGATCAGGAGCGCATTCGCGCGGGCCATGGACGTGAGGATGCCGGAACCCTGGGGGCCCGTCAAGCGCGCCGTGAGCGCTCCCGCTCCGTCCGCGGGGCTGACCACGGCCCGCAGGAAGTGGCGCAGCCGGGGGCCGAGGGTGATCGGTTCGACCACGCACACCGGCACGGCGCGCCGGAATGGCAGCGCGTGCCCCAGCATCTTGCGGATCGCTGGGCGCACGAACAGCTCGAACGTCACCATCGTGCTCACGGGGTTCCCCGGGAGCCCGATCCACGGCTTGCCGTCGAGCAGCCCGAACCCGAGCGGGGCGCCGGGACGCATCCGAATGCGCCACAGCTTCATGTCGCAGCCGAGCTCGGTGAGCACGGCGCGCACCAGGTCGTGCTCGCCCACGCTGACCCCGGCCGTGGTGACTAGGAGGTCGGCCTCCCGAGCCCGAGCGAGGTGGTCGCGCAGGCTTTGCTTCGTGTCGCGAGCCACGCCGAGGTCGAGCGGTACCCCGCCGGCCCTGAGGATCGAGCCGAACAGGGTGTAGGAGTTCGACGTCGCGATTTTCGTCCCGGCGAGGATCTCGTCGGCGTGGTCTAAGTCGACGATCTCGTCCCCTGAGCCCAGGAAGGCGACCCGCGGCGGGCGATGCACCAGGGGCGCAGCGTGAGCGATCGAGGCGAGCACCCCGAGCTGCGCGGGGCCGAGCGCGGTGCCTGTCGCGAGCGCGACGGCTCCCGTCCGGATATCCTCGCCGCGGTGGCGGATGTTCTTGCGGGCGTCCCGGCCGTCGCGCACAGCGACGCGGCCGCCCTCGAGCGGCTCGGTGTCCTCCTGGCGGATCACGGTGTCGGCGCCCGCGGGAAGCGGCGCGCCCGTGAAGATCCGGACCGCCTCGCCCGCACTCACCGGCTTCGCGGGAAAGCGGCCCGCGGGGACGGTCTCGATCACCGCGAGCGTGACGGGGTGCTCCGGCGTGGCGCCGCCGACGTCCTCGGCACGGACCGCGTAGCCGTCCATCGCCGAGTTGTCCCAGCCCGGCAGGTCGATCGGGCTGATGACGTCCTCGGCGAGCACCAGGTCGAGCGCCTCTTTGAGTGGCCGGCGCTCGGTGGGGAGCGGCGCGACGTGCTCGAGGATGGTGCGCGCCGCTTCGGGCGGGGTCAGCATCTCACGGCGCCAGAATCTTGGCGCGGTCCCACGCCAGGTTGGCCAGCGTCACGAGCCACGCGGTGTCGGAGAAGCGGAACACGGGAAACTCGGCGCGGTAGCGCGGGTGGTCCGTGACCATCGCGACCCAATCCTCGGGGTCATGTGCCGCGGCGTCGAAGATCGGCTCCGGGCCAGCGACCAGCCGATACACTTCGACCTTGGGGAGCGGCGCGCGCTTGAACCCCTCCACGAGGACGATGTCTGCGCCGTCGAGGTAGCGTCGGGCAAGCGTGATCGGGTCGGACTCCTGCGGGGTGCGCTCGAACAGGACGCGCTCGCCAGGGGCCTCCATCAGCACCCGCTCGACCTTCCCCTCGTGCCAGTGCCGCCAGGTGTCCTTGCCCTGCTGGTCCATGTCAGCCGGGTGGGTGCCGTGCTTGATGGTCATAACCCGGAACTTGCGACGCACCAGCTCCGCCGCGAGGGCCACGAGCAGGGTGGTCTTGCCGGCGTTCTTGCGCCCGATGATCGAGATCATGCGCGTCGCCGCCACAGGGCCTCCGCCTGCTCCAGGTCTTCCGGCGTGTTCACGTTGAAAAACAGCACGGCCGGGTCGCCGAACGCCCGGACGCGCTCGAGGGGTAGTGTACCGACCTTCACGGACCGGTGGAAGCCGATCGCCTGCAGGTCGCCCCCGGCCAGCTGGCGCTCGATAGCGGGGCCGCACGCCGGGCCGTACACGGCGCACAGCGGCTCGACCCCGCGCCGCGAGCCGCTCTCCGGGAGGTAGGCGTCACAGCCGGCGGCACCATCCCGCAGCGCCTGTAACAGCTCGGGACTCACGAAGGGCATGTCCCACGCCACGCACAGCACCGGGCCGGAGCCCGACACGACCGCCGTATAGATCCCACCCAGGCTGCCGCATCCCGGGCGCACGTCGGGCACCGTGCGGAGGTCGGGACGCCAAGTGGACGCGTCGGGGGCGTTGGCGACGAGCAGCGGCGACTCGCCGGCGACGCTTTGCACCGCGTCCACCACGCGGTCGAGGATGCGTCGCCCGCCGAGTGCGACGAGCCCTTTGGGACGGCCGCCGTAGCGGCGTGCCGCGCCGCCGGCGAGGACGGCCGCGCGCACGCTCAGTAGCGGCGCCCCCGCTTCTGCTCGAGCACCACGTCGAGTCCCATCGTCAGCACGAAGTGGTGGAAGAACCTGGCTCCGGTGGGGGGGACGAGCGATGCGTCCGACGCGCCCGTGACGCGCTGGAACCGGGTCAGGGCATCGCGCGCCTCGAGGCGGAACCGGTACGCGCTTCCGAGCGCCATGGTGAAACCCGCGCCCGCGATGAAGCTCACGGCGATCCGCTGTGGCGAGTCGTCGATGAAGACCTGATACGAGTTGGCCGCGCTGTCGACGCCCACGAGCTCGATCGGGCTGTGATCGAACGTGACGAGCCCGACACCGCCGCGCAGGTATGGGCTGAGCTGCCCGCGAGACGCCCCGCGCACGAGGGCGCTCGCCGCGAACGAGATCGCCCCTGTGGAATGCGACGCCCCTTGCATGTTGGCGCACAGCTGGCGGCTTGGCTGGCTGGGGGAGAGGTTGAGCACCGCGCAGGCGTCGCGCAGCGGCAAGCCCAGGTAGGCCATCTCGGCTTGGATGCCGACGCTCGAGCCGGGAAAGTAGCTCACCGCCGCGCCGATGGTGATGCTCGAGCTCTGCTCGCGCGCGAGGCGCAACGTGTCGCTGGGCGCGGCGCAAGAGCCGCTCGAGTAAACCGGGCAGAACGGTTGTCGGGGAACCGTCCACAGACCGGCGCCGTCCGCCACCCCGGCGACGAGCGTCAGGACGAGGGTCGGCCGGGGCCCCACCTGGACGGCCGCCCGCCCCGGGGCGGGCACGCCAGCGAGCAGGCCGAGCAGCAGAAGCACTGGGCGTGGCTGGGAGCCGGGCACTTCACACCTCGAGCAGTTGCTGGTGGTCGACCATGAGACAGCGGTCCATGATGCACGGGATGCCGGCGGCGGCTGCACGCCCCCCCGCCGCGGGGTCCACCACGCCGACTTGCAGCCAGATCAGACGGGGCTGCACGGCGATCGCCTCGTCCACGATCGCACCCGCGAACTCGCTGCGCCGGAACACGTCTACGACATCGATGGAGCCCGCCGCCGCGGCCGCGGTGAGCGACGGGTAGCTCCGCTCGCCGAGCACGGCCTCGTGCTCGGGGTTCACCGGTACGATGCGGTAACCGGCCTCCTGGAGGTATCGCGCCACTTGATGGCTGGCCCGCCAGGGCTTGGGCGACAGGCCTACGATCGCGATCGTCGTCGCTTCCCGCAGGAGGGCGCGCAGCGCCTCCGGGTTCATGCGTCCGGCCGGTGGATGTGCGGCGTCCCGCTCACCGCGCGTCCGACGAGCACCATGCCCGCGCGCTGGGCGACCGTGAGCGCGAGCGTGGACGGGACGCTGGGCGTCGCGACGTACGCGAGGCCGGCGCGGGCTGCTTTATGCGCCAGCTCGGCCGAGATGCGGCCCGTGACGAGCAGTCCCCGGCCGGCGATCGGGTGTCGCGCGATTACGGCGGCGCCGATCACCTTATCCACGGCGTTGTGCCGCCCGATGTCCTCGGCGTGGAACTGAAGCGCCGCGTCGTCGGTCAGGGCGGCGGCGTGGATTCCGCCGGTCTCGTTGTAGCGCGCGCCGCGGGCGAACAGCTCCTTGAAGAGTGCCCGCAAGTTCTCCGGAGAGGGGGGCTCGCGCCGGGCGGGTGCGTGCCGCACTGCGGGCGGATCAGCCAGGAAGGTGGACACCGCGCCGCACCCCGACGCGAGCACCCGGCGCCGTTCGTCGCCCTGCACCAGCGTCACGCGCTCCGGTTTCACCTCCGCCCAGAAACCGAGATCCGTCGCGCAGGGGCGCAGCTTGACGAGGTCGTCGAGCGTCTCGATGTAGCCCTCGCCGTGCAGCCACCCGGTCGCCAGCTCTTCCAGCTGGTCGGGCGTACACATCCACGTCACCGCCGGCGCGCCGTTCACTTCGAGCCACACGGGCCACTCCTCGACCACGGCCGAGTCGGCGAGCATCCGGCCCCTCCGGGAGCCGGCGGCGTGCGCTGGCGCTGACCCCGGGCGCAAGCCCGGGGTTAATGGGTCAGCGTTCACCGAAGTACTCCGAGTAAATGTGCGACCCTTCCTGCACGCGCACGGCGTGCAATGTCACGCCCGGCGGCAGCCGCGCGGCAAGTCGTTCCCAGACGTACACGGCCAGGGCTTCACCGGTGGCGAGGCGCCGGCCGTCCGCGAACTCCGGCAACGCGTCATTGATGCTGCGCCCGTCGAGCCGCGCGGTCACTTCCGCGGCGAGCAGGACGTCGAGCGCCGCCAGGCTCATCACGCCACCCGCCTCGGCCACGAGCCGTCCCTGCACGGTGACCCGGCACTGGTAGCGGTGGCTGTGATCAAGGGCCGCTTTGCCGAACTCGGCTCGGTTCTGCTGGTCGGTCCAGTCGGCGCGCCGGATCCGGTGCGTCGCGGTAAACTCAACGATACGCGTAAGATAGCTGATCGGCATCCCTAGAACACCCGCACCGCATTGGCCTTGAACGCCAGCACCACCGGGCTCCCCGGCGTGAGCTGGAGATCGCGGGCGGCCTCTTCCGTGACCACCGCGACGAGCTCCACCCCTACGTCCGCTGTCACGTGCACGGCTCCGGGACGCTGTCGGGCGAGCCGCGTGACCCGCCCGCGGAACGCGTTCCGCGCCGACGACGCGAGGGGCTCCCGGCTCACCAGGATGTCGGTAGGCGGCACGGCGAGGATCGCGGGCCCCGTCTTGTCGGTCATCGCGGCGATCTCGATCGTGCCGACGCGCACGTGCTTCAGGTCCCCCGCGCCGGTCTGCGGCAGCTCGACGCGAAACAGATTCTCGGGGGTCACGGGCGAGAGCTTCCCCTCGGCGAGGGCGCGCACATCGTCCGCCCAGCGGTAGGCGTCCTCGAGCTGGTGCGACGCGAGGCAGATGGCGAGCGGTCGGCGGCTGCGCTCCTCGCGCAGCGCGGCGTACAGCGTTTGCGCCGCCGCGCGGTCGGCCGAGCTCACCGGCTCGTCGAGCAGCAGGACCTGGGGCTCGACGGCGAGCGCGCGGGCGACGGCGACGCGTTGCACTTCGCCTTCCGACAGCTCGTGGCGGCGGCGCTCCAGCAGCGGCGTCACGCCGAGCCGCGCGGCGACTTGTTCTATCAACCGGTTCACCTCTGCCCGTCTCATCCCCCGCGCCCGTAATCCGAATCCGATATTATCACGGACCGTTCCCTGCAGCAGAATCGGCCGCTGCTCGACCAGCGTGACCCGGCGGCGCGCCGCCGTGCCGGGCCGGACGTGCGCCGGGCCGCCGGAAACGGCCTTGCCGTCGAGCCGCACCTCGCCCTCGCTCGGCCGCTCGAGCAGGGCGAGGAGCCGGAGCAAGGTGCTCTTGCCCGAGCCGTTGGGTCCCACCATCGCGATGAGGGCTCCCGGCGGGATGGCGAACCGGTCCAGGTCCAGGACCACGCGCGCCGCATAGCGGTGGCGCACGCCCACGAGCTCAAGCATGACCTTGGCCCTGGAGCACCTGCAGGGCGATGTTGACGAGCAGCGCGAGCACCAGCAGGATGACGCCGAGCGCGAGCGCCAGCCCGAAGTCGCCCTGGCCGGTGTAGAGCGCGATGGCCGTGGTGAGGGTCCGGGTCGAGCCGCGGATGTTGCCGCCGACCATCATGGCGGAGCCGATCTCCGCGATCACGTGACCGAAGGCGGCGGTGATCACCGCCGCCAGCGCGAAGCGCGCTTCGCGCGCGACCGCCCACGCCGTGCGCCACGCCGAGGCGCCGAGGGTCTGGGCGGTGCGGCGGATCCGCGGGTCCACTCCTTGAACCGCCGCGGCCGACAGCGCCGCGGCGATCGGGAGCGCGATGCACACGTCGCCCAGCGCGATCGCCTGCCACGTGTACAACCACCCCACGCCCCCCAGCGGCCCGCGCCGGGACAGGAGGCCGAACAGCAGCAAGCCGGTGACGACGGTGGGGAAGGCGAGCGCGGTGTTGACGAGCGTAAACGCCGCGCGGCGTCCCCAGAACGGACGGGTCGCCAGGAAAAAGCCGAGTGGCAGCCCGAAGGCGCAGGCGATCAGCGTGGCCGTGACGGCGACCTTCAAGGTGAGCAAGACGACGCCGCTCACTTCGGCGTCGCCCCCGAGCAAGAGGGCGAAGGCGCGCCGCAGGCCCTCCCCTAGAAAGTCCACCCCAGGCCAATCGTGATCCAGGGATGGGCGGTCCACTCGGTGAGCGGGGCGGTGAGCGGCAGCACGCGGCTGCCGTCGGGGGACGGGTTCTTGTAGTCGAGAGGGTACTTGAGCCGCCACAGCACCACGCGGAAATCGGTTCGGACCGACACGCGCCGCGCGGGATACCATCGCAGCCCCGCTCCCGGCGCGACGGTCAGCTTCGTGCCGAAGTCGTACCCGGTCGGATCAGGCGGCGAGCCGCCGCCGATCGCCGCGCCGAACGCGCCTCCCAGGTAGGGCGCAAAGCCGTGCCACGTCTTGCGGCCGGTGAGGGCGAGCTGCAGCGCCACATCGGCGAGCACGACGTCGGTATTGAACGGACCGGTGCGACGCGACAGGGAGTCCTTGGTCGGGTCCACGACGAACCGCGTCGTCTGCGCGTAGGCGATCCCGAGGGAGGCGCCCAGCGCGTTCCCGAAGGCCACCTCGTAGCGCAGCCCGCCGGTCGGCCCATCCGAGATCCCGACCCCGGGGCCCCCCCGCGAGCCACCCAGATAACCAACCGTGATCACGCCGACCCCGCCCCGGCGGATATCGTGGTAGGGCGAGTGCGAAGGCTCGTGGCCGACCTGAGCGGAAAGGTGCAAGGCCGGAAGGATGGAAAGGAGCAGCCACCGTCCAACCTTCCAACCTTGATTCGTTCGTCCCATCAGTCCGTCTCCCTCAGATCCCGCCCCGTCATTTCGGGCGGCGGTTCGAGCCCCAGCATCCGCAGCACGGTGGGCCCCACGTCGCGCAGGGCGCCGCCGTGGCGGAGCGGGGTGGTGGCGTGATCCCCGACGATAAGGAAAGGGACGGGGTTCGTGGTGTGGGCGGTGTGCGGGCCATCGGTCGTCGGGTCGATCATCAGCTCGCAATTGCCGTGGTCCGCGGTGATCAGCAGCGTGGCGCCGGCTTGCTCGGCGGTCTTCAGTACTCGCGCGAGGCACTGGTCCACCGTCTCCACTGCCTTGACTGCCGCCGGTAGTACCCCGGAGTGACCGACCATGTCCCCGTTGGCGTAGTTGCACAGGATGAAGTCGTGGTGACGCGCGCGGATCGCCTTGCAGAGTACGTCGGTCACGCCGGCCGCGCTCATCTCCGGCATGAGATCGTAGGTCGCCACCTTCTGCGACGGCACGAGCAGCCGCTCCTCGCCCGGGTACGGCGTCTCGAGGCCGCCGTTGAAGAAGTAAGTGACGTGCGCGTACTTCTCGGTTTCGGCGGTGCGGAACATCGTCTTGCCCTGGTCCGACAGCACTTGGGCCACGATCTGCGACAGCACCATCGGTCCGAACGCCATCGGGAAGGAGAAGGTCTCGTCGTACTGCGTCATCGTGACGAGCTCCACGGACGGTCGCCGGCCGGTGTCGAACGCGTCGAAGCCGTCGAGCGCCAGGGCCCGCACGATCTGGCGCATGCGGTCGGCGCGGAAGTTGAAGCAGAAGACGCCATCCCCGCTCCGGATGCGGGGCGTGCCCGTGATGACCCGCGGCTTCACGAACTCGTCGGTCTCGCCAGCCGCATAGGCCGTGCGGATCGCCGCGATCGGGTCCGGGGAGGGCTCGCCCACCCCGTGGACCATGGCATCGTAGGCGATCTTGGTCCGTTCCCAGCGCTTGTCGCGGTCCATGGCGTAGTACCGGCCGACGACAGTGGAAACGACCGGGGCCGGGGGGCCGGGCGCCGGGTCCCGGGCCCCGATTCCGTCCAGCAGCTCCTGCATGAACCCGAGCCCCGACTGGGGCGGCGTATCCCGCCCATCGAGCCAGGCGTGGATCGCGACCGGCAGCTCGTGCTGGTGGCCCAGCATGATCGCGGCGACGAGGTGCTGATCGAGGGCGTGCACGCCGCCGTTCCCGAGCAGGCCCATGAGGTGGAGTGTGGCACCGCGTCGCTTCACGCCGCGGCACAGCTCGACGAGCGCCGGCAAGCGGAAGAACTCTCCCGACTGGATCGCCTGCGAGATGCGCACGATGTCTTGGGGCACCACGCGTCCGGCGCCGAGATTCAGGTGTCCGACCTCGCTGTTACCGATTTGTCCGGCGGGGAGTCCCACAGGGAGCCCCGAGGCGTCGAGCAGTGTGCGCGACGCTTTGGCCCAGAGGCGGTGCCAGGTGCGCGTGTCACCCAGCTCGACGGCGTTTCCCTCGCGGCCGGGACGGAAGCCCCAGCCATCGAGCACGATCAAGACGACCGGGGTGCGCGGCCCATCCCTCTTAGGCATATTTGAGAGCGATGCAATTTAGTCGGGCCCTCCGCGCCCTACCAGTTGTCTTCTGGCTCGGGCCCGCCGCGCCGGATGCGTCGCTGGCCGCCCAAGCGCGCTACCGCATCACCACCGACGGCGCCTGGTTCTTCCAGGAGGCGGGCGGCAAGCGCCTGGCGCGCCTCGCCCGCGGAGCGCAGGTCGCGGGCGGCGACGCGCGGGGCGACTGGCTCGCCGTCACCCTCGAGGGCTGGATCTTCGCGACGTCGGTCGGGCCGACTCCCCGCGCCGGCTTCGACCTGGCGGTCACCCGCACGCCCGAGGAGAACCTGCGCTCGGCGCCCGCCGGTGCGCTGGTCGGCAAGCTGCCCCAGGGGTTCCTCCTGACGAAGGTCAACGACGGGGACGCGGACCACTGGGTCCACGTGACGCGCACCGGCTGGGTGCAACAGGGCGACGTCGAGGCGGTCGCGCAGGTGGCGAGCTCGCGGGCGGCAGGGACCGACCCCGATACGAGCCCCGCCTCCCCCGACCCGTCGCACGTCGAATCGGCGCGGCGCACCGTGCTGTATCGAGCCCCCGAAGGGGCGCCGACGGGAACGCTCGCGCCCTCTGCGCCGCTGCGCGTGCTGGGCCGCTCGGGCGATTGGACACGGGTGGAGATCGACGGGTGGGTGCGGAGCGGCGACCTGCAGGCGGCGCCCGCCGGCGTGCTGGTGGGGGTGTCGGCGGCGGAGCTGCGCGCCGAGCCGCAGCGCTACGTGGGGCAGGTGCTGCGCTGGACGCTCCAGTTCATCGCGGTGCAGAAAGCCGACGAGCTCCGCCCCGACATTCCGAACGGCGCGACCTACCTGCTCGCGCGGGGGCCGCTGCCCGAGCGCGGCTTCGTGTACGTCGTCGTTCCCGACGCGAAGCGCGCGCCGCTCGACGCCCTCACCCCGCTCGCGACCGTCCAAGTCACGGCGCGTGTGCGCGCCGGTCGTACCCGGTTCCTGGGCAACCCGGTGCTCGACCTCATGTCGCTGGAGACGCTGCCATGAACGAGATCCTGCGCGACCGGCTGCAGCGCAAGCTGGAGGCGCTGCCCGAGGACAAGGCCTACCTGGTGCTCGACTACGTGGAGTTTCTCGAGTCGAAGTACGCCGAGCGCCCCGCCGGGGCCGCGCCGTTCCAGCGGGTGGCCGAAACGCTGGAGGACACGCTGCGGGCTGGGCGCGTTCCGGTGAACATCATCCGGGGGACGATGGATGCGGTGGGGAAGGCCGGGAAGATTCTCGAGAAGTTCGCGGCGGCGGGGAAGGCGGCGGTAGAGCAGGCCGGGAAGAAGCCGGTCGAGAAGGTTGAGGAACCGCCGCCCTCCCAGTAACTTTCGCCATGGGAACCTTCCGCCCGGGCACAGCCCTCACCTTCGACGACGTCCTGCTCGTCCCGCGGCACTCGAGTGTGCATCCGCGCAACGTTGACGTGCGCTCGCGCTTCACCCGGGGCATCCCGCTCAACCTGCCGCTCGTCTCGGCCGCGATGGACACGGTGACCGAGTCGGAGATGGCGATGGCCATTGCGCGCGAGGGCGGCATCGGCGTGATCCACAAGAACATGCCGATCGACCGCCAGGCGGCCGAAGTGGACCGCGTGAAGCGCAGCGAGTCGGGGATGATCCTCCATCCCATCACCCTCGGCCCCGACCGCCCCCTGCGGGAGGCGGTGCGCCTGATGGAGCGCTTCCGCATCTCCGGCGTCCCGGTAGTGGACGACGCGGGGCGCCTGGTCGGCATCATCACCAATCGCGATCTCCAGTTCGAGCGCGAGCTCGACCGCCCGATTCGCGCCGCGATGACGCAGG
>Ga0134063_10000182_pt1 | contig 21036 bp, 16 predicted proteins | sample 15_taG_11_FD_94467 | JGI IMG/M metagenome (GOLD analysis project Ga0134063, IMG submission 94467) | Grasslands soil microbial communities from the Angelo Coastal Reserve, California, USA - 15_D_Rain_20cm_5_09082015 | ecosystem: Environmental > Terrestrial > Soil > Grasslands ... | reverse complement strand
GCTTCAGTCCGCAGTCCGGTCACGAACAGGCGGGTTGGCGGCCGGCGTTCGTCGTTTCTCCTGAGGCGTACAACCGGGCCAGCAGCCTCGCGCTCTTCTGCCCGGTCACCTCGCGCTCGACGGGATATCCCTTCGAGGTCGCGCTGCCCACCGGCGCTCCTGCTACGGGAGTTATCCTCGTCGACCAGGTGCGGTCACTCGACTGGCGGGCCCGGCGCGCGCGCTTCGTCGGCCGCGCCCCCACCTCGGTGCTTGACGAGGTGCTCGCCCGCCTCGCTCCACTCGTCACTTGAAGGAACTGCCGGGCTCACCACCCCACCCGGGCCGGGTGTGGTCTCGCTCCTGCCCGCGGCGGGCCTACACCTTACCGGCGAGTTGCTGCACCGCGCGCGCCCGCTCGGCATCCGGGACGTGATCGCTGTGGCAGGCGTGCTTGCCATCGACCACGGGCAACGCGCGCTGCCGGAGCAGCTCGCGGCCCTCGGTCCCGACGCCAGGGCTCCGCACCGCCTTCCGCTCGGGCTGGAAGTCGGCCGCCTTCCCGCTGGCGAACTCCTGGATCTCCTTCGAGATGCGCATGCTGCACCAGTCGTCGCCGCACATCGCGCAGAAGTCGGTGTCGACCTCCAGGTCCTCGTCGTGCAGCGCGCGGGCCGTCTCGCCGTCGAAGGCGAGCTCGAACTGCCGGGGCCAGTTGAGCGCGGCGCGGGCCCGCGAGAGGTCGTCGTCCCAGTCGCGGGCCCGCGCGATGCCGCGCGCGACGTCGCCCGCGTGCGCCGCGATCTTGTAGGCGATGCAGCCGGCCTTGACGTCCTCGGCGCGCGGCAGCCCGACGTGCTCCTTGGGCGTCACGTAGCAGAGCATGGCGGCCCCGGCGCGGGCCGCCTCGGCCGCGCCGATGGCGCTCGTGATGTGGTCGTAGCCCGGGAAGACGTCGGTCACGAGCGGTCCGAGGACGTAGAACGGGGCGTCGTCGCAGATCGCCTGCTCGATCCGCATGTTCCAGGCGATCTGGTCGAGCGGCACGTGGCCCGGCCCCTCGACCATCGCCTGGACGCCCGCCTCGCGCGCCCGCTGGACGAGCTCGCCGAGCGTCCGCAGCTCGGCCAGCTGCGCGGCGTCGCTCGCGTCGGCGAGGCAGCCGGGGCGGAGGCCGTCTCCCAGTGAGTACGTGACGTCGTACTCGCGCATGATCGCGCTGATCTCGTCGAAGAGCTCGTACATGGGGTTCTGGCGGCCGTGGTGGAGCATCCACTTGGCGAGCAGCGAGCCGCCGCGCGACACGATCCCCGTCACACGCGGGCCGACGAGCGGCAGGTGCTCGCGCAGCACGCCGGCGTGGATCGTGAAGTAGTCGACGCCCTGCCGCGCCTGGCGCTCGATCTCGGCGAGGATGACGTCGTAGGTGAGGTCCTCGATCCGCCGCCCGACGATCATGCTGTAGATCGGCACGGTGCCGATCGGGATGGTCGCGTGGTCGATGATCGCCTGGCGGCAGGCGGCGAGGTCGCCGCCGGTGGACAGGTCCATCAGCGTGTCGGCGCCGTACTGCTGCGCCCAGTGGAGCTTCTCGACCTCCTCGGCGGTGCTGCTCGACACCGGCGAGGCGCCGATGTTGGCGTTGATCTTGGTGGTGATCATGCGCCCGATCCCCGTCGGGTCGAGGCGCTTCGGGGCCCGCTCGCCACGGAGCGCGTCGGGGTCGCTGATCGTGACCGAGCGCTGGGCGACCGTCTGGTTCACCCAGTAGCGGGCCCTGGCGCCCGCGCCGGGATGAGCGACAGCCGGGTCGGGACGGCCCGCTCGGCCGTTCGAGGCTACGGGTGGCTGGCCGGAGCTCCCCGCGAGGTGCCGCTTGTTGGCCGGGATCACGAGGCGCCCGCGGGCGACCTCGTCACGGATGAACTCGGGGGTGGCGCACTCGCGCTGGGCCACCCTTCGCATCTCGGGAGTGGCCCCGCCCCTGCGGGCCGCTTCGAGCTGGGTCATGTCGCGCTTCCCTCCGCCGGCATTATCCGGGTCAGGTTCGAGGGGTCAGCAGGCCGGACCTGCTTTCTCAGCCGCCTCGGGATGGGCGGCTCCCCCAGCGTTCTCCAAGCGATGTTCCGACCATACCCCCGGCGGGCGGGCGGTCAAGTGGTCCGTTGTCGCGCCGAGAATTGCGGGCTAGACGGCTCGGAGTCAGCCTGCGAGACCACGTACCGGCTCGAGCCGGGCGGACGCTGCGGCTGCATCGATTCCCTGTGGACATCGTGCGGGTTCCGCTCACGGTGATCGAGGAGACGTTCCTTCGTCTCGACCGGCAGGGTGAGCCGTGCACCTCGCACGTCGAGATCGGGCTTGGCGGTCGGCTGGAGGAGGACCGGTTGCGTGCCGCAGTCGCGAGCGCGCTGGGGGTGCATGCGATGGCCCGTGCGCGGCTCGCGCCTGGCGGGCCGGTCGCCAATTGCTACTGGTGGGAGATCCCTGCCGCGCCGGACCTGGACTCCTTGGGCGTCGTCGACAGCCACGGCGCCACCGACGTCGCGGCCGAGCGATCGATGTTCGTGAACCGGAGCATCCCCCTCGACCGGTCGCCCGGTATCCGCGTCGTCCTCGCCCGCGCTCCTCGTGGTGATCGCCTGCTGCTCGGCATGCATCACGCCATCGGCGACGGGGTGGGCATGCTGCGCGTCCTGCGGTCGGTGGAGCGAGCATACCGTGGTGTGGCGGACCCGGTGCCCGACGTCGATCCGCTGGCGGTTCGGGACGTCGAGACCCTCCACGCGCCCACCCACCTCGTCGACCGGTTGCAGCGGACCGCGGATCTGCTCCGGCGCATCGGCGAGGCCAGCGAGCCCCCGACGCGCGTTGCCCGCGCGGGCGATTCGCATGCCGGCGGCTACGCGCTCCAGCGCCACGCACTCCCGCTGGAGCAGCTCGCTCGCGAGCCCCGGGCCGTGGAGCGCGCGACCCTCAACGATCTGCTGCTCGCCGCGCTCCACCAGGCGGTCGACCAGTGGAACGCAGACCACGGCGTCCGCAGCGGGCGGATCTCCGTCACGACGACGGTGAACCTGCGGCCTCGGGAATGGCGACAGGAGATCGTCGCCAACCTCTCGCTGTTCGGGTCGATCTCGACGCATCCCTCGGATCGGGCCACCCGGTTGCGCACGCTCGAGACGGTCGCCGCGCAGACCCGGCGCCTGAAGGAACGGCACACGGCCCGCTTCTGGGTCGGCCTGTTCGGGCACAGCCACCTCGTGCCGACGTGGGTCCGGTCGCCGGTTTTCACCTGGCTGTCGTCTTCGACGAACCCGTTTCTCGACACGGCGGTGCTCTCCAATATCGGCGTGCTCGCACCGTTCGACTTCGGTCCGCGCGCGGGTCCGCTGCTCGAAGCCTGGTTCTCGGCCCCCGTGTGGATGCCCGTGGGGCTGCTCATCCTGGTCGCTTCCACGGGGGGGACCCTCCACCTCGTCCTGCGCCACCACCTGAGCGTTCTCGACGAGGCCGCGGCGGCCGAGTTCATGCACCTGTTCGCGAGCTTGCTCCAGACCGTCGGTTGAGCCCGCGGCCACCCGGGTAACGCCCAACGCCTCTTGCTTCCAGGGCACCGGATGGCGCAGGCTGCGGGCTCGCATGGGCGGGGATCCGGGCGACGCCACGTCCGTCGGTTCGATCTTTCAGGGGGGCTACGAGATCCTCACGCCCCTCGGGAGCGGCTCATTCGGCGACGTGTTTCGAGCCCGACAGCTCTCGACCGGTCAGGACGTGGCGATCAAGATCCTTCGCCGGCGCCCCGATGCGGCGCCGGGCGTGCGGGACGAGGTGGAGCGCTTCCGGCGTGAGATGCGTCTCTGTGCGCGGCTCTCTCACCCGAATATCGTCCGGCTGATCGACTCGGGAGAGACGGCGCGGGGCATGCTCTACGCCGTGTTCGAGTACGTACCGGGAGAGACTCTCCGCCACCTACTCGATCAGGAGGGGAAGCTCAGCCTGCCGGAGTCGGTTCACCTGATGACCCAGGTGCTCGATGCGCTCAGCGCCGCGCACGCGTCCGGCGTCGTCCACCGCGACCTCAAGCCGGAGAATGTGATGATCACCAAGACCGGCGCGCGGCGCAACGCGCTCGTCCTGGACTTCGGTCTCGGCGGACTCACCGGCGACGCAGGAACCTGGACCCTGCCGCGTCTCACCGCGACGCACGAGTTGATGGGAACGCCCTGCTACGCGGCGCCGGAGCAGCTTCGGGGCGAGCCTCCCACGACGCGCTCGGACCTCTACTCGTGGGGGCTCACGCTGCTCGAGTGCCTGACCGGCGAGGTGGCGGTGAGCGGGAGGTCCGCACACGAGGTGATCTACAAGCAGCTCGGCCCCGATCCGGTGCCGATTCCGGCGCAGCTGCGCGAACACCGTCTGGGTCGGATCCTCGAGGTCGTCACCGCCAAGCCGGTCGAGAAGCGCGAGGCGACCGTCGAGGGGCTGCTGGACGCGCTCGCCCACGCCGAAACGGGGTTGACGGGGGTCGTGAAGCCCGAGTCCGCCGCACCGGTCACCGAAGGGCAAAAACGCCAGCTGACGATCGTGTCGTGCCGCATCGAGCTGGCCCGTGCCGACCGCCAGGAGCTCGACTTCGAGGAGGTCGACGAGGTGCTGCACGCGCAGCACGCCTTCGTGGGAGAAGTCGCCGGGCGCCACGCGGGGCGGATCGCGAGCGTCCTCGCCGACCGGATCCTCCTGGCGTTCGGGTACCCGAAGGCCCAGGAGGACGACGCGCGGCGCGCCGCGCGCGCGGCGCTCGAGATCGTCGCCGGCGTAGGCCAGTCGAGCGCGCGTCTCGAGGCGGATCGGGGCCTGCGGCTCGACGTGCGGGCGGGGATCCATACCGGTCTCGTCGTCGCGCGCGAGCTCCGGCACGCGGGCCGCCTCGAGCTCTCGGACCTCGTCGGCCTGACCCCGCAGCTCGCCATCCGGGTCGAAGAACGCGCGGCGCCGGGCGAGGTGCTCGCCAGCGCCGCCTCGGTGCGACTGGCCCGCGGTGACATCGACGCCGAGCCGGCGGGCTCGCTTGCGGACCGCACCGGCGGCGTCGAGCTCCCCGTCTACCGGCTCCAGCGGGATCAGCGATTCGGCCGGGAGCGCCAGACGATCCCGTGGGTCCAGGAGACGCCGTTGGTCGGTCGCGCCGGGGAGGTGCGCCAGGTCGTCGGTCTGTGGCAGCAGGTGGAGGGTGGGACGTCGAGGGTAGTGCTGGTCAAGGGGGAGCCGGGGATCGGGAAGTCCCGTCTCGTTCGGGAGCTCCGGCGTCGCATCCCGTCCGAGGCGTGGCTCGAGGCGCGCTGCACGGTCGAGCACCAGAACACGCCGCTCCAACCGTTTGCCGACCTCCTCCTCTCGCTGGGTGAGCCCATCGAGCCGCTGTTGGTCCGCGTCGGCCTCGACGTGGCGGAGACGCTGCCGCTGGTCGCGAGCCTGCTCGGCTTCCCACCGGACGATCGATTCCCGCCGCCGGCACTGCTGCCCGATCGACGCAGAGAGCTCACGCTGAACGCGATCCTGGCGCTGCTCCTTCGCCTGTCCCACGCGCTCCCGCGGGCGCTCGTCCTGGAAGACATGCAGTGGGCCGACCCCACCTCGCTCGAGCTGGCGACCATGCTCGTGCAGGAGAGCTGCGCCGCCGAGGCCGTGGCCGGCGACCGACCGCCCCGACTCCTCATCGTGTTCACGGCGCGCACGGAGTTCGAGCAGCCCTGGCCGGCGGCCGACGTCTCGGTCGTCCAGCCCTCGCGGCTCTCGCGCTCGGGCATCGAGGAGATGGTGCAGGCGGCGTTGTCGAGCGGGCGGCCCCTGCCGGGAGCGTTGCTGGACGTGGTGGTGAAGCACGCGGACGGCGTGCCGCTGTTCGTGGAGGAGGTGACGCGCGTGCTCCTCGAGTCCGGCAGCGCCTGGGACAACGAGACGTCGGCGCGCGACGACTACCGGTTCGAGATCCCGACGACGCTGCGCGAGCTGCTGGCGGAACGCATCGACAGGCTGTCGGCCAGCGCCCGCGATACGGTTCAGCTCGCGGCCGTGCTCGGTCGAGAGTTCCGCTACGAGCTGCTGAGCGCCGTCGCCCGGACGGACGAGTCGCTGCTCCGCGGGGACGTCCGCGAGCTCTTGACCGCCGGCCTGCTGCACAGCCGGCCCAGTGCGCCGAGCGAGACCTACGTCTTCAAGCACGCGCTGGTGCGCGACGCCGCGTACGACTCGCTGGTGCGAGGCGTGCGCCAGGCGCTTCACGCGCGGGTCGCCAACACGCTGCGCGAGCGCTTCCCGGACGCAACCGCACATCAGCCCGGGATCCTGGCCCTCCATTTCGAGTACGGCGGCGACGGGTCGACCGCCGCCGACTACTGGCAGCAAGCGGGGGACCGTGCGTTCCGCCGCGCCGCGTATACCGAGGCGATCCAGCAGCTCGAGCGCGGTTTGCGGCTGGTCGAGACCGCCGACGACTCCCCGCGCCGGCGCGCGCGGGAGCTCGAGCTGCTGGTGTCTCTCGGCACCGTGCAGCTATCGACGAAGGGCATGGCAGCGCCGGAGGTGGAGCAGCTCTTCGCTCGCGCGCAGACCTTGTGCGAGGGCGTCGGCGGGATGATCTCGCTCAAGGTCCTCGCCGGGATCGCCAGCGTGCTCCTCGCCCGCGGCGATCGGCGCTTCGAGGACTTGATCCCCCATCTGGAGACGCTGATCCACCACTCCGAGCTGGCCTCCCGGATCACCGGGCACGTATCGCTGGCTACCTACTTCTACTTCCTGGGTCGCTACGCGGATACGCGCGAGCACGCGCTGGCGGCCAAGCGCCTCTACCGCACGGAGACGTTCCAGGAGTTCGCCCGCGAGTACGGGTACGACGGCGGTCTTCACGCATTCGCCTACCATTGCATGTGCCTGTGGCTGCTCGGATACCCCGAGCAGGCCGAGGCCTCGTGGCAGGAGATGTTCGCGATCGCGGAGCGGAGCCGGAACCCGTACTCGATGGGGATGGCGCTCGCATGGGGGGCGCTCCTGTACCACGAGCTCGGCCAACCGGATCGGACCGGGGAGCTGGCGGAACGGCTGGTGTCGCTCGCGAACGAGCAGCGTCTCATCATGTGGCTTCCGGCCGCACTGGTCACCCGTGGCGGCGCGCTCCTGCAGCGGGGCCACCCCGAGGACGCCATCGGCTGGATTCGCCAGGGCGCCGACCTCTACCGCATGATGGGAGTGCGGATCAGCTATGCTCCGTTCCTCATGTACCTGGCCGCCGCCTACCGCGACGCCGGCATGCTGGCCGAAGGGCTCGCGGCGGTGGAGGAGTCACTCTCCATCGCCCGCGAGACCTTCGCTCGCTATCACGAGCCGGAGCTGCTGCGCCTGCGAGGCGAGCTGCTCTACCGCGCGGGCGATGTCGAGGGGGCGCAAGCGAGCTTGCGGGCGGCGCTGGACATCGCGCGCCGCGACCAGGGGAAGGCGTATGAGCTCCGTGCGGCAACGAGCCTCGCCGTTGTCCTGCGCGAGGTCGGCCGCTCGGACGAAGCCCGCAGCCTGCTCGCGCCGGTGCACGGGTGGTTCACCGAGGGGTCGGGGTGGGTCGACCTGCGCCGGGCGGCGGCGCTGCTGGCGGAGATGGGCTCCCCGTCAGGGGCGTCGGCAGCCCCTCCATGACGATGGCGACGACGTCCCACCAGTCGGTCGTGAGCTGCACCGCCAGGCTGGCGCTGTCCTGGAGCCACGCGAACGGGTTGAAATCGCGCTCGGCGATCCGCTCGGCGCTCCGCTCGATGTAGCCGGCGATACGGTCGACGGACCGCTTCTGCACCTTGGAGCAGCGCTGGATGCGGCCTCCGTCCTCCGCGTCAGCCGGTTTCGAGGGCTCCAGGGTGGGCTTTGATGGGTTCTCCTGTGTGTTCATTGGTCCTCCTACCTTCCAGGCCACGCACTTCACGGGCACGGGATCGCGGCGCAACACGCGGCCATGGACGCCGCGTAGCCCAGCACCTTCATGGCGGCGACCGCCCAGAGGTCCGCGAACTGGTTGAAGAGCAAGCTGTCGGCGAACGCAATGGTCTTGGTCGCGGTCAGGCTGACGCACTGCTGGCTCGGGTTCTCCGTGGCCACGAGCGCGCCGTCGTCTTTCGTGAGGCCGTCGGGGCGCGGCGACAGCTGACCGATGATCTGGCTGCACAACGACCAGCCCTTGGGGAGAGAGTACGTGAACTTGTACTCCCCCGGCGTCGGCGGGGCCGGCGCCCGCCAGCTGGAGTCGATCCAGATGAGGTTCTTGAACCACGTGGGTGTGAGCGGGATCTGGAAGTGCTCGAAGAGCGCGGCCGACCACGTCGTCCCGGGAGTGGGAGGGGGTGGGTTCGTGGTTGCAGCAACGTCGCAATTCTGGTCGTAGGAGATCGTCCCCCCCACCGCCTGCGCCACGTGGGACTGCACGAAGACCAAATCGGGGCACTTCTCCCAGCTCTGCGGATCCATCCTCTTCCCTACGCAGCCGATGTTCGGCGTCACACACGCGGTTCCCACGCCGGCGATCTCGTTCTCGTCCGCCTGCACCGTCGGGTCCTCCGACTGGGGCGCCCCTCCGGGAGCCCAGCAGGACGTCACCGCGAACACCGGTGGATCGACGCCGTCCAGGAAGAGCAGGACGGCGTGCTCGCGCGCGGCAGGTGGCTGGTCCAGGTGGGCGGCGACAACCTGTCGGAGCTGCGCGACGCTCGGCGCCTGGAGCGTGGCGAGGGCCTGCTGGAAGTCGTGACGCTCGAGCCCCCGCGCGGCGAGGGCTGCGATGGCAACGCGGCGCCATGCGTTCCGCAGCGGGTCGTTGCTGTGCATGATCGTCGCCGCCGCCTGGCCCACCGATACCGGGTGCACCGACGGTGGGAGGTGAGCCTGCGGCCGCTCCAGCCGATACACGTTGACGTAGATGTGGATGATCGCCTCGAGCAGCGGATTGGACGGCGGGCGGTGGCGCCGCGGCGCCACGCCGCCGCCCGCAGCGGGTGCCACCCGTAGGGCAGCAGCGGCGGCCGGCGCGGCGCCCGCGCGCGGCAGGGATGCCCGGCGCTCCGTCGGCGTCGCCGCTCGCGCCGTCTCCGCAGGAGGCCGGCGACGGCCGGCGCAGCCCGCGGCGCTCACCACCGCGACGAACATCAGAGCAGCGGCCGTCACGCGTCTTTCCATGCTCCCTCCTGCCTGTCAGTTCCGGGCCAGGACCCAACCCGGCAGCGCCTCGATGAACTCGCGATCTCGCGTCCGCGGGAGACCCGCGTAGAGTGCCGTGCACTCGTGTCGTGCAGCGCCCGCCAGCGCGTGGGCGACCTGCCGCGCGTAGTCGACGCAGCCGTACGCCGCCATGCGCTCGCGGACCCACCGGACGTCGGCCGCTCGGCGCTCGGGGCGGGGGAGGCTGAGGAACGCCGAGAGCCGCGTGCGCTCGTCGTCGCGCGCGGCGCGCAGCAGGGCGATCAGCATGAGCGTGCGCTTGCCCTCCCACAGATCGCCACTCGACTCCTTGCCGTACCGAGCCTCGTCGCCCTGGAGGTTGAGGACGTCGTCCTGGATCTGGAACGCCGCCCCGAGGAAGAACCCGAACCGGACGAACCGATCGAGCGACTGCGGCTCGCGGGTGCCGATGAGCGCGCCGACGCGGCTCGGAAAGATGGTCGTGTACCAGCAGGTCTTCTTGAGCACCATCTCCAGGTAGTCGGCATCCGTCAGATACAGCGCGTTGTCGCGCCGCCAGCCCAGCTCCAGCGCCTGTCCTTCGACCGACTCGCACGCCATATGCGCTGCCTCCTCGAGGACGCACAGCGCGAGCCGCGTTCCGAGGGTCCGCCGGTTGTCGGTCAGCGCTCGGATCCCGAGGACCACGAGGGCATCACCGACGTTGATCGCCACCGGGACGCCGTGGATCGCGTGCAGCGTGGGACGCCCGCGCCGTTCGTCGCTCTCGTCCTCGACGTCGTCGTGCACCAGGAATGCGTTGTGCAGCAACTCGAGCGCCACGGCCGACGTGAGAGCCTCGTCCGCGCTGGCGCCGAACGCCCGTGCGGTGGCCAGGCAGAGGCTCGGGCGGAGCATGCGCCCCCCCCGCCGTGGGTAATCGGCCACCAGGTTGTACAGGTGACGCTGCGGCGCGCGGGGCCGGAGATACTCGCACAGCGCCACGCGCGTGCGATTGCCGTAGTCCTCAAGGAGGCGTGGGACGAGATCGCTCGTCATCGGGGCTTCCGCCGATCCGCACGTTGATCGTTCCGACGAGTCGGCTCGCCTCGTCGTCGACGACGAGGCCGCTGTAGACGCCGGCGGGCTGGTCGTCGGGCACGCACACCCGAAGCACCGCCGGGCCGCCGGCGTCCGGCCGCAGGCTCACCTCGGTCAGCCGCGGCTTGTCCTGGTCCGCAGATCGCAGGGCATGAGCCGTCGCCGGTCGCGTCGCCGCTTCCGGTGCCAGCTCGACGGACACCGTCACGACCCGTGATGTGACCACCTCGAGCCGCACGCGGGTCGCCTGGCCGACCGGCGCCGCGTACGCCGCACCGTCGGGCGACGCGCCGGGCGCGCCGTTGGTCTCGGCGGCTGTCGAGCGGGTCTCGGCCGCGCCGCCGGAGACCTGGAGGAAGTCGACCCAGGTGGCGAGCAGCTCGGACGTGTAACGGACCATCCGTGCGGTCACGTCCTGCACGTCGTGAGCGACGTTGGCCGGGCCGTAGGAACGATCGGCGAGCCGTTGCGCCGCCCGCTGGCCCTGCTGGAGGTACTCGTCGACCACCCGGTAGCCGAGCGCCACGGAGCGCGAGATGGCATCGCCGACGGAGGCGTCGCCCGGTCGACCGCTCGCGCCCGGCGGCGCCGGGGCGCCGGCCGGCCCACCGAACAGCGTGGACCAGTTCCGGATCGGCTGTGACCGTGGCAGCGCGGGACGCCTGAACCGTTGGTCCCCGTTCATCGTCGATCCTCCTCGCTACGGGTGGTCGTAGCCCACGATGTCCTCGAGCGGCGGCGACAGGGAAACCGCGTGCGCCGCCAGACGGCCCGACATCACCGCCGCCTCGACGCAGCCCGCGTGGACGCCGCACTCGGTCCAGTCGCCGGCGATCGTCAGGTTGTCGTAGGTGCCGTCGAGCGGCGAGATGCGATAGGCCGTGCTGCCCGGCAGCGTCAGCGTGTAGCGGTCCGACGGGCTCACGTTGGCGCTCCAGTGCTGCGACGCGAAGCGGTCCTCGCCCCGCGACCCGGTGGGGTCGACGAGCAGGTCCCAGCGGAACCGCCGGGGAGCCTCGCCCGCGTTCGGCCAGAGATGCACGATTTCGTCGTTCAGGAAGCGGATGGCATTCCGCCGCACCTCCTCGCGCTGCGCAGCCGGGAACGACCCGTTGGAGCGGTCATCGGACGCGGCGGAGTCCGCTAGCACGCTGCAAAAGTACACGAGCCCTCGCGGCGGAGTGGGCCAGCCCTCGCGCGGGAGCAGGTGACGCATGTCCGCCCAGGTGTCGAAGGGTGTGATGAAGCCGGCGAGCGTGAGCGGGGGGGACATCCACCCGAGCTCCTTCAGATCGCACGCGAGCCAGATCTGGAACGCCTGCGTGGCGACGGTCTTCACGTGGTCGACCATCGCCCGCCAGCGGGGATCGCGCGCCAGCAAGTCGCCGGCGACGAACGGGATCGCCCCGATCCCGATCCCGAGCACGACCACGTCGAAATCGTCCGTCACGCGGAGGGTCCTGGTCCGCGCGCGCCGGCGGTCCCAGTGGGACTCGAATTCCCAGCGCTCGTGCTCCACGCGCACGCCGTCGACGAGCTGCCGGTAATCGGGGGTCGATGGCCAGCAGGGCAGTCCACCCACGTCGACCAGCGGCTGGTACTCGCGCCCGCCGATCACGTCGGCCTGCACGTCGAAGGCAAGCGCCTCGACGTACGGCGCGTCGCCAGCCGCCAGACGCCCCGGATCGACCAGCCGCACGTGCTCCAGCCGGTGGAAGAACTCGAACCGGACCCCGCGCCGCTTGAGCACCTCGTAGAACGGGGCGAACACGACGTCACCCATCCCGGCCTGCATCCGCCAGAAGAAGGCACCGCGGTAGGTGAAGAACGCGCGCACGATGCCGCGCAGCGCATGTCCCGCCGCCACCCGCGGACGGGCCGGGTCACCGTCCTCGTACGAGAAGCCGAGGTCGTACAGCGCACGCAGGAACCCGCAGCTCACCGAGCTCTCCGCGGCACCGTTCAGGAGCAGCCATTCGCGGCAGTCGTACTCGTCCACGGCGTCGAAGCCGCGCGGATCGTTGAAGACACCGAACCGGATCTCCCCGCGCAGCGTCGCGAAGGTGAGGTCGAGCACCTGCCAGACGCGCCGCAGCTCCGGGTTCTCGTCCAGACGCGCTTCGATCAACGCGCGGGCGTTGCCGGCGATCGCATCGAGAAAACGAAGCGCGACGTTCTGCGGGTATTGGGAAAGCCCGCCCAGCATCACCTCGAGCACGGTCACCGCCTGCACGAGCCCCGTGAGCGTGGCGAGCTCGCCGTAGCGGAGGAAGCGGGCGATGCGATCGAGGACGGTCTGCGTCGACCACCCGCCGGTTCCCGCCGACGGGTTCTCGGTCGCCGCGGAATCCGCGCCGCCGGGATCGGCGCGAAAGACGTTCGCGAGGAGGGAACGCAGCAGGACCGCCGTGCGGATCATGTAGTCGCGCATCGTCCAGCGTTGGCCGCTCGGCAGCGGATCGCCCGGGAGCCCCTCGGTCGGCGGGAGCAGCTGCTCCCAGACCGTCCACGATCCGCCGCGGTCCCGGTCTGCAACACCGACGAGCGGCGCCGGCACGAACGCGTCACGCCAGCCCGCAATCGGGCAGCGTACCGGGTCGCGGCCGAGCTCCTCGTAACACTCACGCACCAGGCGAAAGGCATTCTCGTACCAGCCCATCCACACGTGCAGCCCGTGCTCTTCGATCCGGCCGGCCGGCCCGCGTCCCGAGGCGCCCTTGCCCCCGAGGCGCCAGCCGAGCTGGTAGACGGTGACCTGGTAGCGACCCCGATGCACGGGTCGAGTCAGCTCGAAGGCGGCCGCCATCGACGCACAGCCGCCGCCGACGATCGCCACCTTGACGGGCCTGCCCTCCTGTCGCTCGACCTTCACGACGGCGTCGCCGCGCTAGCAAGAAGGGGCGCCGGCTGGCAAGACGACCCGCGTCATGCGATGTCCTCCCGCACGACGGCGGGGAGGGCGAGGACGAAGTCCCTCCCGTAGATCCGCGCCGGGGTGTGAAACCCGCTCTCGAAGTCTCCTGCCAGGACGCGGGCGGCAACCGCGGCGCCGGAGGTGCCCGTGAAGGTGTACGCCTCGGGCGTCCCGAGCCGGGAGATGGCCCGATGGCCGCGACGGTCCTCCGCCTCGGCGACCACCGCCACCCGCCGCGCGGACCGCTCCGCCTCGTCCGGGCCCTTCGCAAACGTTTCCATCGAGGCCCGCAGCCAGACCTGCCACGGGGCCGTCCCGAACATCCACCCGAGGGCGCGGCAGGTGCCGAGGATCGCGCGTGCCAGCGGGGTGGCCTCCGCATACACCGCGATGTTCGGGATCCCCGTCGTGTAGTAGCTCGCAGCGACGTCGCCCCACGAGAGGTTCAAGCTCTCCCGGGGGCCGTCGCCGTAGTCGAAGCGGTGGGAGAGCGCGCCGAGGGGCACGCGGGCGATGACGCCGTCTCGGCGCACCACCCCGTAGTTCACGGCCTCGACCAATGCCTTGCCCGAGCCCCGGCTCGACGACCCGAAGCCCCGGATGCCGAGCGCCAGCCGGTGCGCGCCGGGCAGCCGGTGCGCGACGTGAGCAGCGAGACAGTCGGTCGCCACCACATCGAAGCCGACCGCGGGCATGATCATGATGCCGCGCCGACGTGCCTCGGCGTGGCGCGTGGCGAGCTGCTCGATCACCCGGACTTCCCCGGTGATGTCGAGGTAATGCGTGCCCGTCCGCAGGCAGGCATCGACCATCGGCCTCGCCGTGGCCGAGAACGGTCCCGCGGCGTGCAACACGACGCGCACCTTCCGCAGCGCTGCGTCGAGCGTCGGGGGATCACCGAGCCGCACGACGCGGTACTCGAGGCCGAGGCGCTCCGCGAGCGGGGCGAGCGTTGTCTCGTTGCGTCCGGCCAGGATCGGCCGCAGGCCGCCGCTCAGAGCGGCCTCGACGAGCAAACGCCCGGTGTATCCGGACGCGCCGTAAACCATGAATGGGACCGTCATCGGTCCGGCCTGGTCTTGCGCAACGAGCGAGGCGGGTGTGAGAAGATGTATCCCACGCCCGTGTTTCTGATTCGCGGAGGCTTGCCCGGGCCCATCATCGACGCCCACGCGGCCGGCGCGGTGTTCGCCTTCCAGGCACATTTCGACGGCCTCGTCGTGTTCACGCTCTGGCGCCGCGCGGACGTCGAGGCCCTCCTGCCGGCGGGGCTCGTGCCGGCCACGGACCCCACGGGTTTCGAGCTACATCCGGTGGTCTTCATCTTCGGGGAGCAGCATCGCGGTGAAACGCTCTTCGGAGGGCGGGCGCTCCCCACGGGCGGTGACTATCACGAGTGCGGGATCTTCATTCCGTACGTGAAGCACGTCGCCGGCCGCTACCTGCACTGCTACGCGCAGCGGATGTACGCGAGCTACCATCCGGCGGTGTGGACGGGGAACGCCCACTGGGGATTGGCCAAGAAGCAGGCCACGATGTGGTGGCACGAGGCGCTCTACGTCGTCATGGACACGACCGGCCGAGCGCTGATCGAAGCCATGGCGGAGCCGGACAGCGACTGGCAGCCTGCCGACCGCTGCACCCTCGCGAATTTCGCTGCCGTGCGCGCGCTCGGTGTGCTCCCGGTCTTGGGGCGGCGCCCGGACCGTACCTATGTGACCTCGTACTTCGACTGGGACTTCACGCACGCGCAAGCGCGGCCCGCCCGCGCGCACGTGACGATCCTCGCGCCACTCGGGGGCGGTCTGCTCCCGCGGGAATGCCCGAGCGCACCGGGCGGCGCTCTCGAGGTCCGGGGTATGCGGTGGAAGCTCAGCTGGTCCGGGCCGTGCCGGTTCTGACATGGCGTACTGCGGGTGCTGACGGACCCCGTCTGGACGCCCACCCCTCGCTGCCCCGGGGGAAGAGCCACGGATCCGTTCGGCTTGTCAACCCCGAGGTAACCGACCCTTGCGTCGCAGCGGGCTACCGGTGCTAAGCTGCGCGCGCCCGGGATGTTCGAGCACTCGCCTGACGCGGAGCTCGCCCGCATCCGTCGCGAGCGCGACCTCTACCGGCGGCTCCTTCACCTCGGCGCGCAAAACGAGCTCGGACCGTTGCTCAGCGAGGCCCTCGGCCTCGTCGTCGATGTGACGGGCGCTCACCAGGGCTACCTCGAGCTCCACGACGACGAAGAGCGCACAGGGCACCCCCCGCTGTGGATCGCCCATGGCTTCTCGGCCGCCCAGATCGAGGCAGTCCGCGGGACGATCTCGCGCGGCATCATCGCGCACGCGCTGGCCACTGGGCAAACGGTCGTGACGCCGTCGGCTCTGCTCGACCCGCGCTTTCGCGATCGCGACAGCGTGCGCGCAGCCCGCATCGAGGCGGTGCTGTGCGCGCCGATCGGCGCCGATCCCCCGCTCGGCGTGCTCTATCTCCAGGGACGCGAGCAGGCGGGCCCGTTCTCGGAGGAGGACCGCGCGAATGCCGAGCTGTTCACGCGCCACCTGGCGCCGCTCGCCGAGCGCCTGCTCGTGCGGCGCCGCCGTGAGGAGGCCGACGCGACCCGCAGCCTGCGGCAGGCGCTGCGCCTCGAGGGCGTCATCGGGCGCAGCGCGGCGCTCGCCGCGGTGCTTCGCCAGGCGGCGCTCCTCGCTCCGCTCGACGTGAACGTGCTCCTCACCGGCGAGTCGGGCACTGGCAAGAGCCAGCTCGCCCGCGTCATCCACGACAACGGCCCCCGACGGGTCGGCCCCTTCGTCGAGGTCAACTGCGCGGCGCTGCCGGAGGCGCTGGTCGAGAGCGAGCTCTTCGGCGCGCTGCCCGGGGCGCATTCCACCGCCGTGCGGCGGGTCGAGGGCAAGGTGGCTGCCGCCGACCGCGGCACGCTCGTCCTGGACGAGATCGCCGAGCTTCCGCTGCCGTCACAGGCAAAGCTCCTCCAGCTCCTGCAGTCGCGAGAGTACTACCCGTTGGGCGCCTCGAAGTCCGTTCAGGCGGACGTACGCGTGATCGCCGCCACCAACACGGACCTCCGTGCGGCGATCGCAGCGCACCGTTTCCGCGAGGACCTGTTCTACCGCCTCGAGGTCCTGCCCGTTCGTGTGCCTTCGCTCGCCGAGAGGCGCGAGGACATTCCCGAGTTGGCGGCGCACTTCTGCGCCCGCGCCGGCGAGCGCCACAACCTGCCACGCCTGACACTGTCGCCGGGCGCGCTGTGCGCGCTCCACGCGGCGCCATGGCCGGGCAACGTGCGCCAGCTCGCCCATGCGCTCGAAGCGGCAGTCATCCGCGCGGCGGGAGAGAGCGCCGAGCGGATGGAAGCTGTGCACCTCTTCCCCGATCCGGCCGCGACGGCGCCGGGGTCGCCCACGTTCCAGGAGGCCACCCGCCGGTTCCAGGCACGGCTTCTGCGGGAGACGCTCGAGGAGAACGGCTGGAACGTGGTGGAAACGGCGCGGCGCCTGGATCTGGCGCGCTCGTACGTCTACAGCTTGATTCGTGCCTTCGGTCTGGAGCGCCAGAAGTAGCACCGCCGAATCGCGAAGCCAGTTGTGGCCCCGGGGCGAGGCCAAGGGCTGCCGCGCCGGCTGGCTTCGGCGCGGGCTCTCCCTCCCGGTCGCCGCGACCGTCCTAGGTGGAGGACGCGCGTCCGGAATCCAGGACACGGCCCCCGAGCCTGACGGGCTCTCCAAGCGCACCGGCGCGTCGTCTCGGCGGCTTCCCGTGGCGGGCACCACTCTTGCTCCGCAACACACCACAGGAGGGACGAGCCATGATGCCATCCGGAGCCGTGATCCCAGACCCGACGTACCAGCTGAGCATCCCAGTCGGCGGCCTCCTCGGCCCGATCGCGACGCTCGGGCTGCTGAGCACCCTCGTGGTGCTGGTCGTCATCGTCGCCTGCGCGGTGAGGGAGCTCCGCCGCAGCGCCGTGTCGCAGCGCGTCGCCACCCGGCAACCCGAAGCCAGATCCGCGCAGCGCGCCGCATGAAGAGGAGCGGGGACGATGGCGACGCCAACCGAGCGACTGCACGGACTCCGGGGGCACGGAGCTCTCGCGCTCGACGACCCCGCCTTCTTCGCGCGGCTCGAGCGAGACGCAGAATGGCTCGCGGGACGGCTCGAGAGGCTCGCTGCCGATATGCGCGAGTCCCTCCAGACGCGCGCCCTCACGGCCGCCGCAGGCGAGGCCCGCCAGGAGCATTCCGGCGGCCGGTCCGCCGGGCTCTGCGGCCTCGCCGGATTCGGCCTGTTGGTGGTCGGCGCCGCCCTCGTCCTCGCGGTGATCGTCGTGCACCAGGGCCTGGCGCTTCCCCTTTCCGAGCTCCCGGCCCGCCCGGGACTCTGGCCGGGTCTGCTGATGACCGCGAGCGGGCTTGTGCTCGTGCATACCTCTCGTCAAGGGCGCCAGGCGTCCCGCGAATCGGGGCTGCCCGCGCAGGCGGCTGCAAGCGTGAACGGCCATGTCGACGGCGACCGATCGATGGTGTGATGGATGATCCACCAAGGAAGCGAGCAGGCAATGGATACTGAAGAGACCGCGGCATCGCGAGCCACTCTCGGTCGCGAACTGGGAGCGGAGGTCTTTCCCCCAGCCGCCGGAGACGGGCAGGCTCCTCTGGGGTTCGTGTACGTCCCCGAGTCGGCCTTCTCGCCCTGCCACCTCTGCCCGCTGGCGGGCGCGGTCCGGATGGGGCCCGCGTTCCCCCTGGCTTCCGCTTTGCAGAACGGCCATCGAGTTCTCCCCGTTCCCACGGGGGCGCGCGAGCGGGAGACTCGGCCCGCGTCCCAGCCAGACGGCACGGTGACGATCCTCTTCACCGACATCGAGGGGTTCGCCCCGCTCACCGAGCGCCTGGGCGACCGGCGTGCCCAGGAGGTCGTGCGCGCACACCACGCCATCGTCCGCGCGCTGGTGGCGACGCACGGCGGCCTGGGCGCCAAGTCGCAGGGCGACGGCTTCATGGTGGTCTTCACCGGAGCGCGTCGGGCACTGCGCTGCGCCATCGCCATCCAGGAGGCGCTGACCGTCTACAACGCCGAGCGCCCCGACGCCCCGCTGCGCGTGCGCATGGGGCTCCACACGGGCGAGGCAACCCAGGAGGCGGGCGACTTCATGGGCCGGAGCGTCATCGTGGCGGCTCGCATTGCCGCCCAAGCGCAGGGCGGCGAGATCCTCGTCTCGCCGCTGGTCCGTGAGCTCACCGACAGCGCAGGCGAGTTCTCTTTCGAGGAGGGCCGGGAGGTATCCCTGAAGGGCCTGAGCGGGCGGTACCGGCTATTTGGCGTGCGGTGGGGCAGTCCCTAGAGGCTCGTCCCCCCACACCTGGTGACCACGGGACAACGAGGCCCGGACGCCGCGCGGCGTCCGGGCCCTCTTCCGACGCTTCAGAACTCGTCGCCGTGCGGCATCGGCGGCGTGGCCGCCTTCTCCTCCTTCGGCTTCTCGGCCACCATCGCCTCGGTGGTGAGCAGCAGGCCGGCGACGGAAGCGGCGTTCTGCAGCGCGGTGCGGACGACCTTGGTCGGGTCGATGATGCCGGCCTTCAGCAGGTCCTCGTAGGTCTCGGTCTGGGCGTTGAAGCCGAAGGCCGCCTTGCCCTCCTTCACCCGCTCGAGGACCACCGAGCCGTCGGCGCCGGCGTTGCGGGCGATCCAGCGCAGCGGCTCGACGAGCGCCTGCCGGACGATGCGCACGCCCGCCGTTTCCTCCTCCTCGAGCTTGAGCGCGTCGAGCGCGCTCTGCGCGCGCAGCAGCGCGACGCCGCCGCCCGGCACGATGCCCTCCTCCACCGCGGCGCGCGTGGCGTGCATCGCATCCTCGACGCGCGCCTTCTTCTCCTTCATCTCCACCTCGGTGGCCGCGCCGACGCGGATCACCGCCACGCCGCCCACCAGCTTGGCGAGCCGCTCCTGCAGCTTCTCGCGGTCGTAGTCGGAGGTGGTCTCCTCGATCTGCGCGCGGATCTGCTTGATGCGGCCCTCGATGTCGGTCCGCTTGCCGGAACCGTCGATGAGCGTCGTGTTGTCCTTGTCGACGACCACGCGCTTGCAGCGTCCGAGATCCTTGAGCCCGACGTTCTCGAGCTTGAGACCGAGCTCCTCGGCGATCAGGCGGCCACCGGAGAGGATCGCGATGTCCTCCAACATCGCCTTGCGGCGGTCGCCGAAGCCGGGCGCCTTGACGGCGCAGCAGGCGAACGTACCGCGGATCTTGTTCACCACCAGCGTGGCCAGCGCCTCGCCCTCGACCTCCTCGGCGATCACGAGGAGCGGCTTGCCCGACCGGGCGACCTGCTCGAGCAGCGGCAGCAGGTCCTTCATCGCCGAGATCTTCTTCTCGTGGATGAGGATGTAGGCGTCCTCGAGGACGGTCTCCATGCGGTCGGGATCCGTGACGAAGTACGGGGACAGATAGCCGCGGTCGAACTGCATGCCCTCGACCACGTCGAGCGTCGTCTCGAGGCCCTTGGCCTCCTCGACCGTGATGACGCCCTCCTTGCCGACCTTCTCCATCGCCTCGGCGATCATGTCGCCGATCGTGCGGTCGCCGTTGGCCGACACCGTGCCCACCTGCGCGATCTCGTCGCGGCCCTTGGTCTCCTTGGACACTTTCTTGAGGGCCTCGATGATGGCGGGCACGGCCTTGTCGATGCCGCGCTTCAGGCTCATCGGGTCGTGGCCCGCGGCCACGAGCTTGGCGCCCTCGGTGAAGATGGCGCGCGCGAGCACCGTCGCCGTGGTGGTCCCGTCGCCGGCGACGTCCGAGGTCTTGGAGGCGACCTCCTTGACCATCTGGGCGCCCATGTTCTCGAACTTGTCGGCCAGCTCGATCTCCTTGGCCACCGTCACCCCGTCCTTGGTGACCGTGGGGGCACCCCAGGACTTCTCCATCACGACGTTCCGGCCGCGCGGTCCCAGGGTGACGGTGACCGCATCTGCCAGGACGTTGATGCCGCGGAGCACCTTCGCCCGCGCGTCCTCGCCGAACCGTACCAGCTTCGCTGCCATAGCCTTCCTCCTACGCCTCGACGACGCCGAGGATGTCCTCCTCCCGGAGGATCAGGTGCTCCTCGCCGTCGAGCTTGATCTCGCTGCCGGTGTACTTGCCGAACAGCACACGATCGCCTTTCTTGACGTCGGGCGCCAGCACCTTCCCGTCTTCGCGCCGGCCCGGGCCCACGGCCACCACGAGGCCCTCCTGGGGCTTCTCCTTGGCCGTGTCGGGGATGATGATCCCCCCGGTGCTGCGCTGCTCCTGGTCCTCGACCCGCTTGACGATCACCCGGTCGTGCAGCGGACGAACGCGCATCGCCATGTCGCAAACCCTCCCATAACGGTGAATGTGAATCGCACGCCGGCGGGGATGCCCGCCGTGGCGGCGAAAAGGTAAAATCGCCCCGCTTCCAGTCAAGGGCCGGCGGCGGCCGAGTCCCCGCCTGCAGACCGGCGACGGCCTGAGGCGATTTGTCACACCCCGGGAGGCTCTAGGACCGTGTCTTTTCACGGCTTTTCGCTGGTACCTGCCTTGCTCGGGAGGCCCGCGGATGCGCCGTGTCCTTACGTTGTCCCTCGCCCAGCCGCTGGTCGTCCTCGCCTTGACGGCGCTCTTCGCCGTCGCCGGGGTGGTCGCCTTCTGGCACCTGCCGATCGAGGCCTTCCCCGAGCTGGCCGACCCCCAGGTCTACGTGATCACGCTCTTCCCCGGCCACGCCGCCGAGGAGATCGAGCGGCAGGTCACCCTCCCGATCGAGCAGGAGCTGAACGGCCTGCCGGGGCTCACGCGCATGCGCTCGGTCTCG
>Ga0134063_10000181_pt1 | contig 21050 bp, 22 predicted proteins | sample 15_taG_11_FD_94467 | JGI IMG/M metagenome (GOLD analysis project Ga0134063, IMG submission 94467) | Grasslands soil microbial communities from the Angelo Coastal Reserve, California, USA - 15_D_Rain_20cm_5_09082015 | ecosystem: Environmental > Terrestrial > Soil > Grasslands ... | reverse complement strand
TGCCCGGATTCACCGTGCCGAGGGTCGCCGCGGCGGGTAGCTTCTGCACCGCCGTGTCGGCGACGAAGGTGTTGGGCGACGTCTCGATCTCGAGCACGTAGCTGCGCGGCGCCGTGAACGTGATGCGGTAGCGGGCATTGCGGGCGATCGCCCGCTGGCGCGCCACCTGGAGGTCCGCGACGATCTGGGTGGTCGCGCCGGAGAGCGCCCACGGGGCCGACATGGCGCGCAGATTCGGGACCGCCATACCGAGCACGATGGCAAACACCGCCGTTGATATGAGGACTTCCAGGAGGGTTGCCCCGCGCTGCTCGGCTCGAAAACGTCGCACGCCGGACTTAGCAACGCCGGTGCCCAAGGGCGTCGTGACGCCCGGCGGGGCGTCGCAGCACGCGGCCCGTCACGCGCGCGTCGCTCCGTCAGAGTCGCTCGCCGCACGTGCGCAGGGCCACTCTGCAGCGGCGCTCCGCCTCGGCGCGTCGCGTCCGCAGGCAGCGCCGTGTGCTGCACGCCCGCGTCCGCCCTGGCGAACGCGCCGCGGCAGCGACCCCGCCTTCCCGCGAGTCGTCCAGGTGAGGTAAGGGGTGTGATCTCACCCCCGAAGGAGGTGGCCATGCCGCTCAGCGTGAAGCGCATCACCCTCTGGCGTGCCGACGTGGAGAACCAGCCCGGCGTGCTGGCCCGCGTACTCGAACCGCTCGCCGCCGCCGGCGCCGACCTCCGGGTCGTGATGGGCTATCGCTTCCCCACCACCCCCGAGCGCTCCGCGGTCGAGCTCTACCCCGTCGGCGGACGACGGGTGACGGCGGCGGCCGGGCAGGGCGGGCTCGCCGCGTCGGACATCCCGTGCCTGCTCGTCGAGGGCGACAACCGGCCCGGCTGGGGCGCCCAGATGGCCCGTGCGCTCGCCGACGCCGGCATCAATATCGCGTTCGTCATGGCGCAGGTGATCGGGCGCCGGTTCGCGGCGGTTCTGGGTCTGGAGAACGATGCGGCGGCCGCCGAGGCGATGAAGATCATCAAGAAGACCGGCGCCGCCCCGCGCGCGGCCCGAAAGACCGCCGCCCGCCGGCGCTGAGCAGCGCGACGGCCGTGCGCGTGGCTGTGTGCGCCGTGCTACGGCGCGGCGGAGGCGAGGCGGTCGAGGTGGCGGTAGGCGTCGTCGGCGCCGAGGGTGGGGAGCGAGACGACGACGCGGTCGGCGCCTGCGTCCCGGTAGCGGGCGAGCGTGTCGCGATCGGGGATCGTCTCGAGGCTCGGCGTCTCGAGGCCGGGCGGGGCGCCGATCATCACGGTGAGCGAGATCGCCTCCGGGTCGCGGTCGTGCTCGAGTGCGCGCCGGCTGATCTCGCGCCGTGCCTCGGCCACGTCGTCGGGTGGGAGGCCGATGGGGAGCCAGCCGTCGCCCCAGGCCGCGACCCGCTTGCGGGCGTTCGGCCCCATGCCGCCGAGGATGACGGGCGGATGGGGCTTCTGCACGGGCTTCGGCCGGCAGACGACGGGCGGGAACCGCACCCAGCGGCCCTCGAAGGACGGGCGCTCCTCGGTCCAGAGCTTGCGCATGGCCGCGATCGCCTCGCGCAGGAACGCGAATCGATGCGGGAAGTGGGGCGCGAAGAGCTGCATCTCCTCGCGCAGCCAGCCGGCGCCGACGCCGAAGAGGAAGCGGCCGCCGGAGAGCAGGTCGAGCGTGGCGACCTGGAGCGCGGTGTGCAGCGGGTCGCGCTCCGGGACGAGGCAGATGCCGGTCGCCACCCGCAGCTCTTGCGTGACCGCGGCGGCCGCGGCGAGCGTGGCGAAGCAGTCGGGCAGCTCGGTGTAGGGCCGCGGCATCTTCCCGTCCTCCGCGAGCGGGTAGCGCGTCTCGTACTGCGCGGGGACGATCGGATGCTCGGGCACCCAGAGCGACTCGACGCCTCGCGCCTCGCAGGCGCGCGCCAGATCCGTGACCGGGAGCGCCCGCTCGGTCACGAACATGAGGATGCCGAGGTGCACGCGGCTACTTCGCGTCGGCGGGCATGGCCGCCTTGGCCTTCTTGAAGTGGTCGACGGCCTCCTCCTGGAGCCCGTCCTTCAATGCCTTGTCGCCCTCCTCGTACTCCTTGGCGGCCTGGCCCAGGTCCTTGCCCTCGGCCTGGGCCTTCTTGATCTTCGGCAGGAGCTCCTTCTTCAGCTCGACGGCGGTCTGAGCCCATGCCGGCGCGGCGAGCGCGAGGCCGAGCGCGGTCATCCGGATCATGTGGCGCATGGCGGGCACCTCGTACGGGCCCCTTAGCCGGAGTGACTCGCGCGGCGCAAGCACCCCGGTGCCGTCCGGCTCATCCCTCCTTCAGCCGGCGGTACTTTCCCTGGAAGAACACGAGGGGCGGGCCACCGCGGAACTCGGCGTGCTCGACGGCGCCGACGTGGATCACGTGATCTCCCCCCTCGTGCGTCCCGACGATGCGACATTCGACGTGGCCGAGCGTCCCGTCGAGCACCGGCGTGCCCAGCCGACCGAGGTGGTAGGGGACGCCCGTGAACTTGTCGCCGCCGGACTGGGCGAAGCGCGCCGAGAGCGCTTCCTGGTCCTCGGACAGGATGTTCACGATGAAGCATTTCGAATCGAGGAAGTGCGGGTGGCTCTCGGCCTTCTTGTCGACGCAGACGAGGAGAAGCGGTGGGACCAGGGAGAGCGACGTGACCGCGTTGGCGGTGAGCCCGTAGAGCCGGCCGCTGCTGTCGCGGGTGGTGATGACGGTCACGCCGGTGGCAAAGAGGCCCATCACCCGGCGCAGCTCCTTCGCGTCGAACATGCGCCGCCTCAGTCGGCCGGCGTGTACGCGATGAGGATTCGGCTTCCGTCCTTGAAGCCCGCGCGGAACTTCTCCTCGAAGCGCGCCCAGCCGTCGGGGTACTTGCGGCCGTAGGCGGCCATGAGCCGGTCCTCGAGCGCGGGGTCGTGGAGCGTCCGACCGGTGGCCGCGAACGAGGGCCCGTCCGGCTTGCCGACCGCGATGCGCGCCTTTCGCCGCCCCGCCTTGATGCGCCGCACGCGCCAGGCGGTGGGCGGGGAGGCGACGTAGACGGTGCCCGCGTCGTAGAAGAACCAGATCTCCGCGGGCTTCCCGAGGGCGCCCGACTTCCGCTCGCTCTGCACGTAGACGTACTTGCTCTCCTTGAGCGAGCGCTCGAGCTCCGGGGAGAGGGCGGCCGCGGCGACGGCCGCGAAGACCAGCGCGGGGATCGGGACGGCCAACCGCAGGACCCGCATCGCGCGCCCCTTCTACCGCATCCGGGTCCCGGCGCGAAGCAGCCCCTCGGGGGTCCGGACCGCTGCTTCGCGATGGGCGGCGTCTCTTGCTACGCGGCGCGAAAACACCTAAAGCCGGGCTCAAGCGACTCCAGAAGGGCAGGGCGTCGTTCGCGCGCTGAGCCGCTCCGGAGTCCGGCCGGGAGGCCCGGCCGAATGGAGGAGGTGCCGTGAGAGCCGCGCGACTGCTGGTGTGCCTCGTTCTCATCCCTTGCTCGGCGGCGGCGGCGTCGCTCCGCGATCGCCTCCGCGCCAGCTCGCTGACCGTCGGCATCAGCGGAGGCTCCGCCTTCGACGCCCTCGCCGACAACATCGCCGATACGGCGGCCCGCAACCTGCCGATCATCTCGGCCTCCGCGGGCTACACGTACCGCTACAACGCGCAGCTCGAGATCTTCGAGCGCACGTCGGAGACCCTCGGTCCGATCTTCCTCGAGCGACCGGATACGCTCGGGCGGGGCAAGCTCAACATCAACGTCAGCTACCAGTACGTCCAGTTCGACGAGTTCGACGGCCGCAGCATCAAGCGGCTGGAGGCACCCGACCGGATCGTCATCCAGGAGTTCGACTCCGCCGGCAACCTGCTCCGGTCGACCGCCAACCGGCTGCGCTACGGCCTCAAGATTCACAGCAACATCGGCTCGCTCAGCCTCACCTACGGCATGCTCGACAACCTGGACGTCAACCTGCTCGTCCCCGTCATCGACACGGATTTCCGCGTGGGCGTCGAGAGCCAGGTGCGCGCGGAGCAGCTGCCCGGCCAGCAGGGTTTCAGCCCCGCCCCCGAGCCGCCGCGCACCGGCACCACCCGGGGCAACGCGGTCGGCGTGGGCGACATCCTGCTGCGCGGCAAGTACCAGCTGCCCGAGTTGCAGGGTGGCGTCCGTTCGGCCGCAGGTCTCCAGCTCCGCCTGCCGTCGGGCAACGAGAACGACTTCCAGGGCACCGGCGACTTCGAGGCTTCGCCGTTCCTCTACCTGTCGACTTTCCTCTGGTCGCGGGTCGAGCCGCACGCCAACCTGGGCGTCGACCTGCGCACCGACGGCGTCGAGCGCAGCCAGGCCCGCTACGGGCTCGGCGCCGACGTCGACGTCACCAAGCGCGTCGGCGTGTCGCTCGCCTTCCTCGGCCGCAGCCAGTTCAAGGAGAGCGCCGCGGCGAGCGACACGAACTTCCGGCACCTGACGGCGGCCGGTGTGCAGGAGCGGCCGCTGCTCGGCGTCCGCTTCGACCGCAAGGACTTCTTCGACCTCTCGTTCGGCGCGCGCGCCGTCGTCTGGCGCCAGATCATGGTGTTCGCCAACGGCATCTTCGCCCTGAACGACGACGGGCTCCGCAATGACACGGTCATCCCCACCGCCGGGGTCGAGGGAACCTTCTAGCCCGGTCGGCATGGCCCGCTTCGCGCGGTGGCTCGTCCGCTACCCGGTCGTCTTCGTAGCGGCGAACCTGCTCGTCACCGCGGTGCTCGGGGTCTTCGCGCTCCGCATCCGCATCGAGAGCTCGCTCGAGAGCGTGCTGCCCGCGGGCGACCCCCAGGTCGAGTACTACACCCGGGTGCGCGCCACCTTCGGGAGCGACGACGTCGGGGTGGTCGGCGTCCGGGCCGACGACATCTTCGCCCCGGCGACGATCGGGAAGATCGCGCGCGTCACCGACGCGCTCGGCCGCATCTCCGGCGTCGAGCGCGTGCTCAGCATCGCCAACGCGGTCGACCCGGCCGAGGACGTCTTCAAGCCGCCCCGTCTGCTGCCGAGCATCCCGCCCTCGAGCGTCGAGGTCCAGGAGCTCAAGCAGAAGCTCCGGACCACTCCGCTCTACGGCAAGAACCTCGTCGCCGACGACTTCAAGGGCGCGGCGATCAACGTCTTCTTCCGGAACCTGACCGACGCCGAGTACCTCGATCTCGGCATCGACGACCAGATCCGCGACGTGCTGGCGGGCGAGAGCGGGCCCGAGCGGTTCTTCTATACCGGGGCGGCGCACGTGAAGCAGGCCGCGGTCGAGCTCATGCGCCGCGACCTCTTCCGCTTCACGCCGATCGCGCTGCTCGTCATCCTCGCCGTCCTCTGGCTCTCGTTCTGGACGGTGCGCGGCGTCGTCCTGCCGGTCGTGTCGGTCGTGATGGCGCTGGTGTGGACGCTCGGCGCCCTCGTGCTCGACGGCAAGGCGCTCACGCTCGGCACGTTCGTCCTGCCCCCGCTGCTCTTGGTCGTCGGCAGCTCGTACGCCATCCACGTGATGGCCCGCTACTACGAGCAGGTGGACCTCCGGGCGCCGCGCGAGGAGCTGGTCGTGCGCGCCTTCCTGCGCGTCTGGCTCCCGCTTCTCATCTCGGCGGTGGTGACCGCGATCGGCTTCGGGTCGCTCGGGGTGAACCGGATCACGGCGATCCGCGACCTCGGGCTCTTCGCCGTGGTGGGCGTCGCGTGCCTCACCTGCACCTCGCTCGGCTTTCTCCCCGCGGCGCTCGAGCTCCTCGGCACCGAGCCGCGGACCGCCCGCTCCGGGAAGATCTCGCCGCGGCTGTCCCGGGCGCTCACGCGGCTCGGCCAGCACGCGTACGCCTCGCGCGCCAAGATCCTCGCGGGCGCCGCGGTCCTGTGCGTCGCCGGCTTGCTCGGGGCGCTCGCGATCCGCGTCGACTCCGACTTCCTCTACTACTTCGACGAGAAGTCGGAGGTCCGGACGGACACCGAGACGATCAACCGCGAGATCGTCGGCAGCAACCCCTTCTACATCGTCATCGAGGGGCCGAGCCCGGGCTTCCTCAAGCGCTGGGAGGTCCTCAGGGAGATCAAGGACCTGCAGAGGTTCCTCGGCGGGCTACCCGGGATCACCTCGTCGGTCTCGCTCGTCGACTACATGGAGCTGCTCGAGAGCGGGCTCAACCGGAGCGGCGCGGGCGACCTCGTGATCGACGAGGAGGGCAACATCGTCCCGGCGCCGAAGCCGAGGTCGTTCCTCGAGGAGCCGAAGAACCTCGAGCCCGTGCTCAGCATGATCGCGACCAGCCCGGCCACCTTCAAGAGCGTCGTGACCGAGGACTTCGGCGAGACCAACATCCTCGTGCGCACGAACCTCTCCGGCTCGCGCCGCATCGAGGAGACGCTCGCGCGCATCCGCTCCTGGATCGGCGCGCACTTCCCGGCCGAGCTGCGCGTCCACCTGACCGGCAACCTCGTGCTGCTCTCGGGCACGGAGTCGGACATCGTGGCCGGGCAGATCAAGAGCCTCTCGCTCGCGCTCGGCATCATCTTCGTCGTCCTGGCGCTCATGTTCCTGTCGGTGCGGATCGGCTTCTTCGCGATCCTGCCGAACGTCGTGCCCATCGTGCTGTTCTTCGGCACGATGGGCTGGCTCGGGATCCTGCTGAACCTCGGCACGAGCCTGATCGCGGCGATCGCGCTCGGCATCGCGGTCGACTCCACCATCCACTACATGGCGCGGCTGAACCTCGAGCTGCGGGGCGAGACCGATCAGGTGGCGGCGCTGGTGCGCACGGTGCGCACGGTCGGCGTGCCGATCGTGTACACGACCGTGGCGCTCTTCTTCGGCTTCCTCACCTTTGGATTCTCGAGCTTCGTGCCGATCCAGAACTTCGGCATCCTGACCGGCTTCACCATGGCCGCCTCGCTCGGGGCGAACCTCGTGCTCTTGCCGGCGCTGCTCGCCACCACCAAGGTGATCACGCTCTGGGACCTCGTCGGGGTGAAGCTCGGCCAGGAGCCGGCGCGGACGATCCCGCTCTTCGCGGGACTCCGGCCCGGGCAGGCGCGCATCGTCGTCCTGATGGGCGAGCTCAAGCGCTTCGCGCCCGGCGAGATGGTCGTGCGCCGCGGCGAGCTGGGCGACGAGATGTACGTGATCATCCGCGGGCGCGCCGAGGTCTGGGCGGGCGACGGCCAGGAGCGGCGGCGGGTGGCCGAGCACCGGCGCGGCGACGTGTTCGGCGAGATGGGGCTCGTGCGCCACACCGAGCGGAGCGCCGACGTCGTCGCGGCGGGCGACCTCGAAGTGCTTGCCGTGGACGAGCGCTTCCTCCGCCGCATCCAGCTCCGCTACCCGCGCATCGCGTCCAAGGTCTTCCTGAACCTGACGCGCGTGCTGAGCGATCGCCTGCAGCGCACCACCGAGCAGTACGTCGCGCTCGTGCCCGAGCAGCGGGCGACGGCGAGGTAGGCGCGTGTTCGCGGCGCGCCGCTCCTGGCGGCTCGTGGCGGTCGTCCTTGCCTCGGCGGCGTGCGGGCGCGGGCTGCCGCCGTCGGAGGCGGAACGGGCGGCGCTGGCGGTGGCGAAGGAGGTGGCGCCAGCGCCCAGTGCCGGCTGTAGCGGGCGGCGACTCGGGACCGTGCGCGGCGTTCGCCGGACCATCACCGCAGGAGGCGAGGAGCGCGGCTACCTGCTCGACGCGCCCGCTGCGGGCGGACCGGCGCCCGTCGTGCTCGCTTTTCATGGTTTTCGCGGCAGCGCGCGCGGGCTGCGCTGGTGGACGGGCTGGGGGCAGCTCGCGCGGCGCGACGGCTTCATCGCCGTTCACCCCGAGGGGCACGACGGTGTGGCGCTGCTCGGCACGACCGGCCGGGGCTGGGACATGCGGCCCGCCGAGACGCACGACGTCGACTTCGTGCGCGCCGTCCTCGACCGCCTCGAGCGGGAGCGGTGCGTCGATCGGCGGCGCATCTTCGCGACCGGCATGTCGAACGGCGGCTTCTTCGCGAACCTGCTCGGCTGCGCGCTGGCCGAGCGGCTCGCGGCGATCGCCCCCGTCGCGGGCGCCCTCGACCTCGGCTCCTGCGTGCCGGCGCGGCCCATGCCGGTGCTCATCCTCTACGGCCGCGCCGACCGCGTCGTGCCGGCCGCGCTGATCGCCGCCGCGCGCGCCTGGTGGGTACGGGCCGACCATTGCGCCACCGCGGCGGCCGACGGGGACTGCGAGCACTACACCGGCTGCGCCGCGGACCTCGTCTACTGCGAGGGCCCGCAGGCGCACCGCTGGCCGGTTGACGCAACCGAGCGCATCTGGCGCTTCTTCCAGGCGCATCCGGCAGCATGACGAAGCTCTTCTTCCTGTGCCGGCGCCGCGGGGATCTCACGCACGACGAGTACGTCGAGCGGCTGCTCGGCGGGCACGTGCCGCTCGCGCTCGCCCACCATCCGACGCTCAGGCGCTACGTCGTGAACGTCGTCGAAGGCACGCGAGGGCCCGCGCCCCCGCTCGACTCGATCGGCACGCTCTGGTTCGACTCGCTCGCCGACTACCGCGAGCGCCTCTACGACTCGCCCGGGGGCGAGCGGGCGATCGCCGGCGACGTGGCCGGCTTCCTCGGCCGCGCCGACGCCTACGCGACCACCGAGCACGTCCAGCGCGCGCCCGCCGAGCCCCCCTCCCTCGGCCCGACGCCGGGCGTGAAGCTCCTGGTCGCGCTCGGCCGCGCCCCGGGGCAGACGCGAGAGGACTTCCTCCGCCACTGGCTCGAGCGCCACGTGCCGCTCGCGCTCGAACACCACGGCATGAGCCGCTACGTGACGAGCGTCGTCGAGGAGCGCCTCGGGGTCGACGCGCCGCCGTACGACGGCTTCGCCGAGATCCACTTCGCGTCCCCGGAAGACCTCGAGCGGCGGCTCTACCTCTCGGCCGAGGGCAAGGCCGCGATCGAGCGGGACGTCGGGCGCTTCCTCGGCACGATCCACGCCTACTACGTGGCGGAGCACGTCGCGCGCTGGGTGGAGCACCGTCCCGGACGGTTCTCGATCCGCGTCGGCGACGCGGAGGCGTTCCTCGTCTACGAGCGCCGCGGCGACGTCCTCGACCTGCTGCACACCTACACCCCGCCCGCGCTCCGCGGCCGGAACCTCGCCGCCGAGCTCACCCGGGCCGCGCTCGAGCACGCGCGGGCCGAGGGCCTCCGCGTGGTGCCGACCTGCCCGTACACCCGCCGGTATCTCGCGCGGCACCCCGAGCTGCGCGGGCTGGTGGGCTAGCGCGCGGCGAGCGCCTGGACGTCCGAATCGGCGGCCGTCTCCGCGTCGGCGTCGGCCGTGACCGCGTACATCTCCCAGCGCATGCCGTCGGCGTCGAGCGCCCAGAACTTGTCGGCCTTGGCGTAGCAGCAGGTGGTCCCCGTCTGCTGGAGGACCTCGACGCCCTCGGCCTTGACGCGCACCATCTCGGTGGCGACGTCGGCCGTACCCGGGTAGCGGATGCCCAGGTGGGCGACGGTGCCCGGCTGGCCGCCGGGGTTGAGCGAGAGGATGACCGGGGGGTCGGCGAGCTCGAACTTGGCGTAGTCGTGGCGGACCTTGGCCGGCTCGATGCCGAGGAGCTTGCGGTAGCGGGCGATCGCGGCGTCGAGGTCCTTCACGTGGAGCGCGATGTGGAACGTGTTCTGGGCCATGCTCTCACCTCCATCTGGTTGGCGCCGGTCAGCAGCATGCCGAGCCGGCGCAGCAGTCGAGGACGAACTTCCGCAGGCGGTCGACGGCGCTGCGGCACCGCTTGACGTCGAGCCGGTAGACGCGCTCGCGCCCCTGCCGCTCGCGGACGAGGAGCCCGGCGTCGGCCAATACCTTCAGATGATGCGACATCGCGGGGCGCGAGAGCGGAAAGCGCCCGGCGAGCTGCCCGACGTTCAGCCGCTCGCGCGAGAGGGCCACCACGATCCCCTGCCGGATCGGGTCGCCGAGCGCGACGAGGAAGCGGCCGAGGTCCGCGAGGTCGGGAGCCTCGAGGGTCGACCTGGCAGCGGCTGTCCGGTTCATACGTTCAAGTATTTAAACCATTCGACTCTACGTGTCAACGGCCTCCGGCGGGTTCGCGTGGCCGCCGTCAGCGGACGCCGGGCGATGCGGTCATGTACATATTGATACGGTACGGCGCCAGCGGTATGGTCGTCGTCGCTTGAAGCTGGTCGTGCGCGGCCTCAGAGGCTTCGACTGGGATAGCGCCAACTGGCGGAAGTCGGAGCTGAAACACGGGGTAGCGGCGGCCGAAGCGCAGGAGGTCCTGCTGAACGACCCGCTCTGCCAGGTGGACACGCGACACCCCGACGTTGAACACCGCTACGTTGCGCTGGGAGTCACCAACGAGGGACGTCGGCTCTTCGTCTCGTTCACGGTGCGGCAGGGCCGGGTGCGGATCATCTCGGCACGACCGATGAGCCGGAAGGAGCGTGCAATCCATGAAGAAACGCAGAAGGCGGAGCGACGCTGAAGTCGCGGCCTACTGGCTCACGCACGACAGCGCGGGCGACATCGACTGGACGGGCCCCGGGGTACGGCTGGAGTTCGATCCCGACGTCGAGCGGCCGACTCGATCCGTGACGCTGCGACTCCCGCGGCGGCTGCTGCAGGAGATCCGGGTGCTGGCGAAGGATCGCGACGTCCCCTACCAGTCCCTCATGAAGGTCCTCCTCGCGGAGAAGGTCGCGGAGCTACGGCGCAGGCGGGCGTCCTAGCCGAGCACGTCCTTCCGCTTCGTGAGCGCCCACGCCGCGCCGCTCGACACGCCGACCGCCACGACGATGTAGGCGATCCCGAAGAGGAGGTACCCTGCGCCCGGCGGGCGGGACGTGCGCAGGTTGAAGAGCAGGAGGTTCACGACGACGTAGGCCGCGTACGCCCAGCCCATCGTCAGCGCGATCCGCTTCATGCGCCAGATGCTCACCGCGTAGACGAGCAGATAGAGCCCGAAGAGCGGCCCGACGATGGTGTTCGCCGTTTCCGTGAGCCGTCGCCCGAGGAAGACGAAGCCGGTGCGCTCGCCGCCGATCTGGAAGGGCTTCAGGAAGTTCGAGACCGCGAGGAGCGCGAACAGGACCGCGAAGACGGTGAGCATCCGGCCGCGGGCGGCGGGAACGTGCGGGTGCGGGCGCATCGTCACGAGGCCGGGCAGCTCACGGTGCCGTCGGCGTTGAACGGCGGCACCGGCGGGCTGGGAGCCGGATCGCCCGGGTCGAGCGAGCAGTCGGTGCACTCCTGGTTCGACCAGGCCGGATCGTCCATCCGCATCTGCTCCACCCACTCGACGAAGGGAATCACGCCGCCCTTCGTCTCGGTGTAGATCTTGTCGCTGCCCCAGATCGTATGCCGCGACCCCGCGCCGATGTAGTAGCGGAAGTTCGGCGCCCGCGCCGCGGTGTCCTGCACGATGGCGCGCATCTGCGTGTGCCAGTCGCAGGTGCTGAGCCACCACTGGAGCCAGCGGGCCACGTCGTCGCCCTGCACCATGACGTTGTAGAAGAAGGTCTGCCCGCCGAGCCCGCCGTCAAACGCCGTCGTGTACTGGCCGAACTTGTGCCGGGGGTAGAAGTTGGCGACGGCCGCCCAGAGATCCGCGATGTTGAGCTTCGCGAGATCCGTCACGTCGAGCGCGGGGATCCAGCGCGGCAGGTTCTTCTCGATCCCCCAGCCGAGGAGCTGCGTGCTGACGAATGCCTGCGTCACGACGCCGGCCCCGGCGTCGCCGACCACGTTGAAGCGGCTCGCCGTGTAGACGTTGCGCAGCAGGTAGGCGGCGCCGGCAATGGTGCCGTAGGCGCCGGCGCTCGAGCCCGTGACGAAGACCTCCTCGGGGTTGACGAAGTGCTCGCGTGCCCATTTCTCGACCACGCGAGCGTTTTCCGCGCCGCGATGGTTGATCGTGACCGGCGGCGCGTCCGGCGCCTCGTAGGTCACGGTGGCGTCTCCCCAGTGGATGTCGCCGGTGCAGTACGAGACGAACACCGCGTTCCAGTCGCGGAACGGGTTGTCCGGATTGGTCACGTTGGCGATGCCCTCGGTGTACTGGGTCGGGTCGTCGCCCGGGCCGGCGCTGTCCTTGAAGGCATGGACCGCCGGCGCGCAGGAGAGGTTGCTGAAGCAGGCGCCGCCGCCCTGGTAATAGACGACGAGCTTGTTCACGGTGCCCCGGCGCGCCCAGAACGAGTAGGGCGTCCCGCGCGCGCAGATCGGATGGAGTGTCTGGCCGTTGTACTCCACGTCCGACGGGGGCGAGTACATGGCCCACGTCGACGGCACGTGGGGGGCGGTCTGGAGCCTCACCGCGATCTGGTCGATGATCGCCTCGGCCGCGTCGGCCAGCGCCGCCTCGAAACCCGGGTAACAGCCCGCGGGGAGAGCGTCGAGCAGCCGGGCGCGCACGTGGTCCCGGGTGGTTGCCAGGCGCCGTCGCTGGGGGTCGCGCTTGGGGAAGGCGACGTTCCGTCCCTCGGCCTCGAGGGCCTTCCGGCAGGCGGTCCCGGCGGCGCGGAGCGCCGCACCGATGCACGCCTCGGAGTTTCGGCCGCCGACCTGACCGAAGAAGGCGCCGGCGGCGCTGTCCAGGATGGCGAACGTCTCGGCGGCTGTCCCGCTCGCCTCCGCGCAATCGGTCCCCTTCTTAGCGGCGCTCGCCTCCGCGAGACCCCAGCGGCTGGCGAGACCGTGCGCGACCCGCGTTCGGCTCGCGTCGAACGCCGCAAACCTTAGTGACCGCTCGAAGCGCGCCCGCGCCAGGAAGGTCCCGCGGCAGGCGCCGGCGGCGGCCTCGAGCTTCCTGGCGACGCAACTCCGGGCGGGATAGGGGGCGGCGACGACACTGCGGGCCCCCGCGAGAAGCAGCGCGCCTGCCGCCAGCCAGAGCAGCGTTGGCCTCGGTCCGTTCGGCATCTATTGGTCTCCCGTGTGCGTGGTTTTCGCGAAAGGCGGCGGAACGTACCAGCCCCGGGGGGCGTTTGAAAAGACGTCGCGAGGCCCGGCCGCCGGAACGCTCAGTCGCTGCGATCGGCGAACTTCCCCGGTCCGTTGGCGATGGCGGGCGCGCTGAACGTCGCCTCCCAGCACTTCCCCTCGTTGTTCTTGAGCTGCACGGTCACGGGCTGCGAGGCCGGGAGCGGGGAGAGATCGAGGGCGACGCCGGTGCCGCGGGCGACGATCTCGGCCTTGCCGTCGGGGCCCGGGCGCAGGCGCAGGGAGATCGAGCTGCTCCCCCCTCGCCCGTACGTGAACCGTGTCGCCGTCTCCCGCCAGCACGGCCGGCCGCCGCAGGTGCCGCCCGGCGGCATCCCGCCGCGCGCGATGGTGTGCCCGTTCCCGTCGTAGACGCAGAGCTGGTAGTCGGTCGTGGCGAGCGGGTTGCCGAAGTCGGTCTTGGAGGTCGCGGCGCCGTGGCCCCAGCGCCAGGTCAGCCGGTCATTCCTGTCGGGCGACCGGTCACGGAGCGAGAGCGAGGCGGCGCGCGAGCGGGTGGGCCGGCGGCAGCCGGAGGCGGGGCCGTTGGCGCACGTGGCCGGGTTCGTCTGCCTCACCGTGATGCTCACCGTGGCGGGGCTCGAGTCCGTCGACCCGTCGTTCACCGTGTAGGTGAACGAGTCGCTGCCGTGGAAGCCGGCGGCCGGGGTGTAGGTGACCGTGGCCGTGTCGCTGCTCGGCAGGCCGAGCGAGCACGCGTGATTCGTGATCGATCCGAGCGTCCCGTGCCCCGGCGGCGTGACGATCGAGAAGGTGAGCTCGCAGTCGTTCAGGTCGGCGCCGCTGAGCGTGATGTCCACCGCGGTGTCCTGATCGGTCGCTGCCGACGCGCTGGCGGCGCTCGGCGGCGCGGGGTTCGGCAGCGTCGTCGAGGTGGTGGTGGTGGAGGTCGTGGTGGTGGCGGGGGTGGTCGTCGTGGTGAGGCCCGGGAGGGTGGTCGTGGTCACCCCCGGCAACGTGGTGGTGGTGACCTCGGGCAAGGTGGTCGTGGTGATCTCCGGCAAGGTCGTCGTGGTGACCGCCGGCAGCGCGACGATGGATACGACGGCCGCCTCGAGCGGCGCGATCACGTCGTTCCCGTACGGCTGCCCGACGTTCGTGGGCTGCGGCGTCGGCACCGTGAACTGCCACTGCTGGGCGTCGATCTCCGTGATGTCCTCGGGCGCGGCGAGGTTGTCGGTGTCGTTGCTGAAGAAGTAGTGGATGCCGTGGGCGGCATGTGCCCCTTGCGTCTGACCGAGCTTGCAGTCGACGTCGCAGGGCCCCGGGTCGGTGGCCGACCGGCAGACGTGGCAGCCGTTGGGCTTGCCGGCCGCCGCGCAGTAGCCGTTCATCACGCGCGTGTCGTCCGACGCCTCCCCGGGCCACGGCCGCGACACGGGGTCGTCGCCGGTCCCGTCGTCGAGGCACGAGTCGTCGCGGTAGTAGGGCACGACGGCCGGGTTCTCCGCCGTGGTGGCGCCCTTGATCTCCACGATGTAGACGAGCGACCCGTTGTCGCTGGCCCCGGAGACCTCCTCCCAGTTGAGGACGGCCGTGGGCGCGTTGAACGTCGGGTCCGGGGCGTCGAAGTACGCCGGCATGCCGAACACGCCGTCCACGTTGCCGGTGTCGTCGTTCATCCCGTCGATGTCGACGCCGTCCGGCTTGATCGTGTTGTAGTACTTGCTCACCACGCCCCGGTTGTAGTCCCACGAGGTGTAGAGGCCGTCGGGCGGGATCGGGTGCACGCGCACGTGGTAGTGGTAGGTGATCACGTCGCGGTAGAAGGTCTCGGTCTTGGTGACGTTGGTGCCCGAGTCGGCGCCCCAGATCTCGCGGATGGCGCGCACCGGGCCGGCGCGCTCGCCGAGGAGCGCGTTGTTGCCCTCCCAGTTCACCTGCTCGTCCTCGAAGCCGACCAGCGAGATGGTCGAGTCCGGGCTCTGCTGGAAGGCGCGCCCCTTCCAGCGGTCGATCAGGTCGGGGCCGTAGGCGCGGGTCTGGTTCGGCTTGGTGATCTGGAGGCTCCGGACCATCCAGCGGCCGCTCGCGTGCCACTGGTAGGTGTCGGTGTTCACGGTGACGCCGTCACGCGGGAAGCGGTCGGTGGACGGGCGCGGGGTGCCGTCGGCGACGTTGGGGCAGCCGCCGGGGGCGCTGCTCGCCGTGCGGCAGACCGTCCCGGAGAGGTTCGGCCCGTAGCCCGAGTTGCTCGAGCCGAGCTTCTCGGGGCTGTCGTCCCGGAAGCTGCACTTGTCGATCCACTCGTCGGCGTCCGCGTCGCGGACGTAGGAGACGTAGCCGTTCGAGGTGTTGAACGCCGAGCCGCCGGGCCGCAGGAAGAGGTAGACGAAGCGGACGCTGGAGGGGTCGAGCGGGTCGGTGATCGCCACTGCCTGCCCGTTGCTGGTGCCGGGAGGCGGCAGCGTGCCGAGCGGCACCTGCGCGCCCGTATCGCGGGCCATGAAGACGATCTCGTCGTCGTCGTCGAGCGTGGAGACCGGATCCGGCATCGGCCCCGTCATCGACGGCGGGCTCGACGGGTAGGTGGCGGAGCACTGGCCCGCTGTCTTCTTCCACGCCTCGACGTCCCAGGCGTAGGTGAGCTCCTTGTCGGTCTGGGAGTAGAACTGGCCGAAGGTCTGGGAGTTGGGGTTGCCGAGGCAGTAGTAGTACATCTGGTCGACCTGCACGGGGATCTCGACCCACTGCAGCCCGTCCCACTTGAAGGCCACGACCTGATCGACAGGCACGCCGGTAGCCGGGGGCGCGATGACGGTCCCCTTGTGGGCATCGCGCCCGGGACTGGCGGCCACGGGCGTGCAGGTCACCTCCGCGGCCGGACCCGACCAGGCCCGCACTTGCTTGCCGGTCAGCACCACCGGCTCCACGTCGCGCGCCGCCAGGGGCTGCGCGCGGACGGCCTGTCCCGACAGTGCGAGGACGATGATCGCGCCCGCCACGACCGACGTCGCGCTTCGCAGCCTCCGTGTCTGGATTCGCAAGTTGCCTCCCTCCCTACCTTGACAGGTCGAGCGACCGATCCGGGAGCGACCGTCGGGGCTTGCGTGTAGCGCCCTCCGCCATCCCGGCGCACCCATTAGGGGGTGAGTTGCTATACCACAATAGGTTAGGGAACCTGGAAAAACTCGGTACCCCCCCGGCGACCTCAGAGCCCCGAGGCCTCGAGCACCCGCTCGGTCAGGTAGTAGAGCAGCACGCCCGCGAACACCGTGAGCGCGATCGCCGTGCCTCCCTCCCGGTTCACCTCCGGCACCAGGTCGGAGGCGGCGACGTAGAGCGTCACGCCGGCCGAGATGCCGAGCGCGGGGCCGACGAGCGTCTGCAGGCCGAAGATCGAGAACCCGCCGAGGATGCTTGCCGTGCCGACGGCGGAGGCGGCGAGGAGCGCCTGGCGCCGGCTGCCGCCCGTCGCGAGCACCACCGAGGCGATGGCGAACCCTTCGGGCGCCTTGTGGAGGACGATGGCGGAAAAGACGAGCAGCCCGAGCGCCCGGTCGATGATGAAGGCCGACCCGATCGAGATGCCGTCGAAGAAGCTGTGCACGAGAAGGCCGAGGAGCGCCGAGGCGCCGGCGTTCGCGGAGAGCAGCTCCGGGTGGATCTCCTCGCCGAAGTGGAAGTGGCGCGCGACCGTGTGCTCGAAGAGGTGCACGAGCAGGTAGCCGGCGAGGACCAGGGCGGGAGCGAGCGACGTGAGGTGCTGGCTCTCAGGCAGCATCTTCAAGATCACGGCCGCCAGCATGAACCCCGCGCCGAGCGCGACGGCGTAGCGGAGGAAGCGGTCGTCCCAGCGCCGGAGCGTCACGACGGCGCCGCCGAGGAGGTTGGCGAGCGCCGCGAGCCCGACGCAGAGGAGGCCGAGACCGAGGTGTCGTCGGTCCACTACCCGTCCGGCGGCCGCGCCGCCAGCTCGGCGCCCAGGCGGACGAGCTGGCGAGTGCCGGAGCCGAGCGTCAGCTCGATCTGCTTCGCCCAGAGATAGTAGCGATGGAGGGGGTAGTCGATGTCGACGCCGATGCCGCCGTGCAGGTGCTGCGCGGCATACACGACGCGGTGCGCGGCTTCCGACGCCCAGAACTTCGCGACCGCCACCTCGGCCGTCGCCGGGAGACCGGCCGCGAGCCGCCACGCCGCCTGCCAGGTGGTCAGGCGGATCGCCTCGACGTCGATGTAGGCGTCCGCCGCGCGCTGGTGTACGGCCTGGAAGCTCGCGATCGGGCGGTCGAACTGCTCGCGGCGCGCCGTGTACTCGGCCGTCAGCCGGAGCGCCCGCTCGGTCACGCCGAGCTGCATCGCGGCGAGTCCGACGAGCGCGCGCTCGACGAGCCAGCCGACGTTGGCGCCCGGCAGGACGTCGCCGGGCGCGCCGTCGAGGACGAGCCGCGCCTGCGGCTCGCGGTTGGTGGCCACCTGGCGTTCGAGCGTGCAGCCGCGGCCGCGCGGGTCGACGAGGAAGATGCCGACGCTGCCGTCCGCCAGGCGGGCGGGCACCAGCACACGTGCCGCCAGCTGCGCCGCGGGAACGCACGTCTTGACGCCGTCGACCCGCCACGAGGCGGCATCACGCGCCGCCGCGGCCGCCGGCATCCCGGGGTCGTCGGCTCCGGGCTCGACGAGCGCCGCGGTGAGCACGACCTCGCCCGTCGCCACGCCCGGCAGCCAGCGGCGGCGCTGCTCGGCGGTGCCGAACTCGGCGATCGCGAGCGCGCCGAGGACGAACGTCGGGAAGACCGGGACGGGCGCCACGGCGCGGCCCACCTGCTCGAGGAGGAGGCAGAGCTCGAGGACGCCGAGGCCGCTGCCCCCGTCGTCCTCGGGCAGCGCCACCCCGAGGAGCCTCGCCTCGGCGAGCGCGTGCCAGGCTGCCCGATCGAATCCGTCGGGCGCGGCCTCGACCGCCTTCAGGCGCGCGGCCGTCACGTGGTCCTCGAGGATGCGGCGCGCCAGCTCGCGGAGCGCCTCCTGCTCGGGCGTGAACGAGAAGTCCATCGGCACCCTCAGCGCGAGCGGGGCATCGAGAGCCCCGCCATCGCGATGATGTCGCGCTGCGTCTCGTTGGTGCCGCCCCCGAAGGTGAGGATGAGCGTGGCGCGGTACATGCGCTCCACGCGGCCCCGCAGGACGGCGTCGGGCGAGCCGCGCTTGAGCGCGCCCGTCTCGCCCAGCACCTCGAGCAGCAGGCGGTAGGCCTCGACGTAGAACTCGCTGCCGAAGACCTTCACGGTGGACGCCTCGGCATAGTTGAGGGTGCCGCGGGTCATGCTCCACGCCTGCTGCCAGTTGAGGAGCTTCAGGACCTCGAGGCCCGCATACACGCGGGCGAGGTGCGTCCGCACCCACGGCCGGTCGATCACCCACCCACCGCCGGCGAGCCGCGTCTCCTGCGCCCAGCGTCTGACGTCCTCGAAGATGCGGTCGACGTGGCCGAGCGACATGAGGGCGACGCGCTCGTGGTTCAGCTGCGTGACGATGAGCCACCAGCCCTCGTTCAGCTCGCCGACCAGGTTCGCAGCCGGGACGCGCACGTCCTCGTAGTAGGTGGTGTTGGTGCGCACGTCGCCCATCGTCCAGATGGGCGTGATCTTGTAGCCGCGGGAGCTGGTCGGCACGATGAAGATCGAGAGCCCCTTGTGCTTGGGGGCGTTCGGGTCCGTGCGGGCGGCGAGCCAGATGTAGTCGGCGTACTCGGCCTGGCTGGTGAACACCTTGGTGCCGTCGATGACCCACTCGTCGCCGTCGCGCACCGCGCGGGTCTTGAGCGAGGCGAGGTCGGTGCCGGCCGAGGGCTCCGTGTAGCCGATCGCGAAGTGCACCTCACCGCCCAGGATGCGGGGCAGGTATTCGGCCTTCTGCGCCGGGGTGCCGTACTGCATGATGGCCGGCGCGACGGCATTGATGGTGAGCGTCGGCAGCATGACGCCGGCGCGCGCGGCCTCGTCGAAGAAGATGAACTGCTCGATCGGCGATCGGCCCTGGCCGCCGAACTCCGTGGGCCAGCCGATGCCGAGCCAGCCGTCGGCGCCGAGCTTGCGGACCGCCTGCATGTAGAGCGGCCCGCCGCCCTCGCTGCGGGAGAGCTCCGCCTGGTACTCCGGCGTGACCAGGCGGCCGAAGTAGGCGCGCAGCTCGCGACGGAGCGCCTGCTGCTCGGGGGTGTAGTCGAGGTACATCGCGGTTCCCTTAGCGCGAGGGGCGGGCACCTGTCGACGGCGCCCGACACGGCGCGCTAGAGTGCGACGCTCGACCATGAGGCTCGAGCGGGTGTGCGTGTACTGCGCGTCCAGCCGTCAGACCGACGGAGCGTACTACGAAGCGGCGGCGTGTCTGGGCCGGGCGCTCGCCCAGCGGGGCGTCGCCATCGTCTACGGCGGCGGTGCGGTCGGCTCCATGGGGGCGCTCGCCGACGCCGCGCTGGCGGCGGGCGGGAAGGTGATCGGCGTGCTGCCGCGCTTCATGTACGACCTCGAGTGGGGGCATCCGCGCTTGACGGAGCTCCGCCTGGTCGGCGACCTCCACGAGCGCAAGCGATTGATGATCGAGGAGGTCGACGCGATCGTCGCCCTCCCGGGGGGCTCCGGCACGCTCGAGGAGCTGATGGAGGCCATCACCTGGAAGCGCCTCGGCCTGCACGGCCACCCGATCGTGCTCGTCAACGTGCGCAGCTTCTTCGACCCGCTCGTCGCGCTGCTCGAGCGCTGCATCGCCGAGCGTTTCATGGACCCGCGCCACCGCGACATGTGGACGGTCGTCGGGTCGTCCGACGTGGTCATCGACGCCATTCGCAGGGCACCGCCGTGGGGACCGGACGCGCGCCGCTTTGCGCTGGTCTAGCGGTTGCGGCGGGCGGTCGCAGCGGGATTGCGCTCGTCTCCGGTCACCGGCTACGCCTGCGAGGGACGATCTGGAGGTGTCATGAAACGGTGGATGATGGTGACCGCCCTGGTAGTCGGCGCGGCGCTGCCCGCCGGCGCCCGCACCATCGGCGACGCACGCAGGGCCGCCTGGCTCTCGGTCGCCCATCCGGGTCTCGGCGAGTACTACAACGCGGGCTGGGGCGATTTCTTCGAGAACTGCCCGCAGAAGAAGTTCTGGCTCGGGCTGATCCCGCTCTACGGCTGGCCGGGATACCTCCAGGTTCTCTCGGCGATCGACGCGTATCACGGGCGAACGTCGGACAACCTCCGGCCCGTGAACGGGCGTCGCTGAGGGCTCAGTCTGCGGTGCCGATCCTCTGGGGCCCGCGCGGGACGGCAGTCCGCGCGGCAGTCTCGGGCCGGTTCTTCAGATAGCGCTTGGCCAGGACCCTCGCGTCGCGGAGCACTCCCCTCAGCGCCCTGCCGCAGTCGGCATCGATCGCATGGCTGGCTTCGGTCTTGCGGAGCTTGCGAGCCGCGGCGTCGAGCAACCGCAGGGCGCCGCGGAGGGCATTCCTCGCGTGCTTCACGCTGCCCGAGCTCTCCGCTGCCTCGATCGCAGCCCGGGTCCGGCCGAGTGCGAGACTCAGGGTCGGCGGTAACGGCCTCCCGCCACATGCGAGTGCCCGCTCTCCCTCGAGCGCCAGCGCGCAGCGCACCGCCTCGAGGCCCATGAGCGGCGCGTCCTGACAGCGCTGCGCCACGCAGCGCCTCGGCCTGCACGGATCATCACGATCGCAATCGGCATCCGTCTGGCAGTCGTCGGGGGGCGTGGTGGTGGACGTCGTTCCCGGCGGCAATGTCGTCGTGCTGGGAACGACAGATGTCGTGGTGGAGGTTGTCGCGCTCGGAGATGTCGGCGTGGTCGTGGTGCTGGTCGAGGTCGTCGTGGTGGACGTCGTGGTCGCCGGCACGGTGGTCGACGTGGTCGGCACGGTCGAGCTGGTCGTTGACGTCGTTGTTGTGGTGGAGGTGGTGGACGTCGTGGTCGCCAGCACGGTGGTCGACGTGGTGGAGGTCGACGAGGTGGTGGAGCTGGTTGTCGAGGTCGTTGTGGTGGACGTCGTGGAGGTGACCGACGTCGTGGTCGACGTCGTGGAGGTGGACGT
>Ga0134063_10000134_pt1 | contig 23881 bp, 28 predicted proteins | sample 15_taG_11_FD_94467 | JGI IMG/M metagenome (GOLD analysis project Ga0134063, IMG submission 94467) | Grasslands soil microbial communities from the Angelo Coastal Reserve, California, USA - 15_D_Rain_20cm_5_09082015 | ecosystem: Environmental > Terrestrial > Soil > Grasslands ... | reverse complement strand
TGGCGATGCTTTTCCCGCGAATGACGAGCAACACTTTGGCAGCGCCCTCGGAAAGAAACATCGCGGCCTGGCCGGCAGAGTTGCCGCTCCCGGCGATCACAACCGTTTCATTGCGACAAATCTGACCTTCCATTGCTGTCGCAGCGTAGTAAACACCCATATTCTCAAACTGCTCGCGCCCCTCCGCATCCAGCCGGCGGTAATCCGCGCCGGTCGCGATCAGGACGCTTTTTGTTCGGAGCACAGCTGAGCAACCTTCAACTTGAAGACAGGCACGGTATTCGTCGCCGGCATCGTACTGAAGCGAGAGCGCTTGCGCTGGCGTGGAAAATTTCGCGCCGAACCGATACGCCTGAAGCTGCGCGAGCCAGGTCAAATCGCCGCCACTAACCCCGGTCGGGAAACCAAAAAAGTTTTCGATCAGAGAGGAGGAACCAGCCTGACCGCCCGGAGCATAACTTTCCAAAACGACGGTGCACAATCCCTCGGAGGCGGCGTAAACGGCCGCGGCAAGGCCGGCCGGACCTGCCCCGACGATCGTCAGGTCCGACATGATTTCGTTTTCATTCTCGAATGCAAGTGGACGGAGCAAACCGGCCACCTGCGCGACTTCGCGCAATGAAGGTCTTCGCAAAGGAGCGCCGGCCGCAGTAATCAGCGCGGGCAAGTCGCGACTGGTTAAGTGCAGACGTTTGCTCAATGCCTGTCCTTGTTCGCTCTCAAATTCGATGAGCCGATGCGGGATACGATTTTTGTCGAGGAAATCATCGAGTTGACGGCCTTCGCGTGTGCCGCTTGCAGCGAGAACGCGCAACCCGGCAAACTCCCGATCGCGTCGCAGTCGCTTGCGACGCATGATCAATGCCTTTACGATGACCTCGCTCACACCGGGCAATTCGGCGAACGCGCGCCGGAGTTCGGCCGTGGGCACGTGGAGTATCTCGGCTTCCGGCGAGGTTACCCGCACCGTGGCCAAGGCCGACGTGCCCTGCAACATCGCGACATCGCCAATGAAATCGCGCTCGCGTGCAGTGGCGAGGATTTGTTCCGTGCCATCGCGCGACTCGAAAGCCTCGACCTCGCCGCGCAAGATAATGGTCAGACCAAGGTCGCGCTGCCCGGCTTTGAAAATCAGGTCGCCACGTTTTAGCACGCGTCTCTCTGCCAATGGCTCAAGCAGAGAAAGCTGGTGATCGTCCAGCTTCGGAAACGCGATATTTTCCGTGTCGCGATAAAACTGCTCGTCTCTCTGTTCGTCCGGCGTCACTTCCTGCACTTTACGCGCTGGCGATCAAAACGCGAAGATTCTGGTGAGGGAAAGGACTCGGAAAAGATTGCCTTCACGTCAATTCAGCGCGACGAATCCAGGCGCAGTCAGCCCCAGAGGTCGCGAGAGGGAAGAACTATTTTTCCTGCCCGATACGATAGTCGATGATGACGATCGCCGGCAAGAAGCAAGGGCCCGTCCAGGTCCACGTAATCCGCGGCGCTCGCGAGAAGCCGAGCCGGAGCGATTCCCAAAGATGTGCAGACCATGCAACCGATCAGTAATTTGAATCCGCTTTCTCGCGCTCGCTCGCTCAAGAGCAGCGCTTCCGTTAGCCCTCCAGTTTTGTCCAGTTTTACGTTAAGCACTTCGTAGCGATTCGTTAGGCGGCGAAGATCGGCACTGGTATGGCAACTTTCGTCCGCGCAGACTGGAACAGGATGATCCAGAGTTTCGAGGACCTCATCGCCGTTCGCAGGAAAAGGTTGTTCGATCAGCTCAACACCTAATCCGCTCAACGCCGGAACAATGTTGCGATAATGCAAAGGAGACCATGACTCGTTAGCGTCGATGAGCAGACGCGCCGCGGGCGCCGCCTCGCGCACAGCTTCGACTCGCGGAAGATCCACGTTGTCGCCTCCAAGTTTGAGTTTCAGGATGGGAGCATTCGCATTTGCTTTGGCTGCTGTCGCCATTGCGGCCGCCGTATCCAGACTAATCGTAAGCGACGTTTCAACGGCAGGAACGATCGGGATGTTCGCCAGTTCCCAGACGCGTTTGCCGGAAGCCTTCGCTTCAACGTCCCATAACGCGCAGTCCAACGCATTACGTGCAGCCCCCGCCGGCAGCAGGTGTTGGATCTGCTGTCGATCCAAACTCGGTACGCTTTTCATCGATTCGATCTGCGCCAAAACCGACGCCGCGCTTTGTTTGTAACGCGCAAGAGGGACCGCCTCGCCGCGTCCGCTGTGTTGCCCGTCGCTTATTGTCACGACGACGACTCGCGCTTCCTTGCGAGTGCCACGCGCAATGCGAAAAGGTTCGTCTAAAGGCCAGCTTTGTTCGTGTGCGTCGAGCGAGAGACGACGATTCATTACAGAAGGAAACGAAGTTAACAAAGTATACCTGTAAGTCCCTTTTTGTTTTCTTAGTTATCTTTTGTTGAGATCCTTTCCGAGGCCGAAGACCCAAAGCGCGACTGTTCACCACAGAGGCCGCAGAGCTCACGAAGTCCGAACCAAGTAATTCCTCTGTGTGCTTCGTGTCCTACGTGGTTAACTGCCAGCCATGAAATTCACCAAAAACATCGGCATGCTTCTGCTCGCGGTTTACTTGATCATCGACGGCCTTTTAGGGTTCGGCTTGAATATCGGGCCGGCCATCTTCCTGCTCTACATCGTGGCATTGGCCGCCGGCGTCTTCATTCTCATCGGAAAATAGCAGTAGCTACTTCAAATATTTGTCGAACCACGCGACCGTCTGATCCATTCGATCGGCTTGGTTCTTTGGCTCTAGAAAGAGATGGCCTTCGCCGGTATATACGATGAGCTGCGTCGTCACACCAAGCGTCTTCAAGGCGTGCCAGAATTCGTAGGACTGCGGAGCGGGGCATTCTGCGTCGTGCTCGCCGACAATGACGAGAGTGGGGGTCTTGACGTTCTTGATGAAGTGAATGGGAGAACTTTTCTCGTAAACGGCGGGATCGTCGTAAACTGATGCGCCGAAGAACGGAATCATCCATTGATCGATCAAGTTCTGGCCATAGTAACTTTGCCAATTGGCAATGCCGGCACCTGCAACGGCGCCGTGGAAGCGGTTAGTCTGGGTGACAGTCCACATGGTCATAAAGCCGCCGTAACTCCAGCCGGTCACGCCGAGACGCGCAGGATCGACTGGATATTTTTTTATTGCGGCATTGACCCCGGCGAGCATATCGCGCAGATCGCCGGCGCCAAAATCTTTCACGTTAGCGCGGGTGAAATCTTCTCCCTGACCGTAACTTCCACGAGGATTCGGCATCAGCACGTAGTAACCTCGAGACGAGAGAGCGGCGATGATGGCTCTCGACATTCCAAATGAAGCGGGCCAGTCCGGCGTCGTGGCGCTGGAAGGTCCGCCATGGATGAGGACGACCATGGGATATTTCTCGTCGGACTCCACTTGCCGCGGTGGAAGAAGCCAGCCCTGAATGTTGAAGCCATCGTTAGTCCACTCAAGATTCTCGGCTTTGCCCCACGTGGCAGTTTGAGCGGAATTGCCACTTGTCAACTGGCGCCATTCACCGATCGGTCCAGCCCAGATTTCTGGTGGCGTTTCAAAGCTGCTGCGTTCTGCGGCCGCGAGTTTTCCATCCCTGGAAATGGCAAAGTCAGGGAAATTACCGAAGGCATGAAGAGCCTCTGCGCCTTTCCAGATTGTGCGCACCGAATTATTGGCGAGTGTCAATTCAGAGATCGCGCCTCCGCCGCCGACTATCTCGGTGAAAAGGATGCGATCCGGCGTTAGCCAAAACAGCGAACTCACCGAGCTTTTGCGATTTCGCGTGCGGTTCCGCACGTCATTGCCATTCGCGGCGATAGTAAAGAGGTCGCCACCATGAAATCCTTCGTCGCTCATCAACCCTTCGATGAATGCGACCGACTTGCCATCCGGCGACCAGCGCGGAACTGCTACTTGAAGAGAAGGCTTGTAGATCGATGTGGCGTTACCCTTTGCGATGTCGATCGTGTAAACCTGCGCGATCCACCAATTGTTATCGCCCGGTCCCGGGGCCGCCGTTGTTACGAACGTCGTGTCGTCGGGCGACCAATCGTAATCGTAGATGTGGAGATTCGCCGGCGAAACCTGGCGCAACTGCCTGGTGGCAATATCGAGAATGGCGATCCGCTGATTATGAATGGCGGTGTCGATCACGCCGGTGGTCGCGGGCGCAGCCATTAATGGACCGCCGCCGTGCGCGCCTTCAATGTAGAGAAATGCAACCTGTTTCCCATCGTGCGACCAACGAGGTCGCGCAGCGTATCCTTTTAGGTTCGTAATCTTTTTAGCATCGGAACCGTCTGCCTTCACAGTCCAGAGTTGCCGCTGCTCGGTCTCGCCGGGGCTCGAAAAAACTGCGAGCGTTTCCGAATCGGGAGACCAGGCGGGATCGGAATCGGTCCTCTCGCCGGCGATTGGAATTTTGGCAATCGTTGCCGGCCCATTTTCTGATGTTTCACGGACGTAGGTCTGTTTTGACGTCGTTGCGGCAGTCGATTGCACCCATGCGACATGCGTGCCCTCGGGCGAAAGGGCAATGTCACCGTACAGGACGGTCTTACCCAACTGTTTGGTCAGATGCTGCATGGTCTGAGCTGTTAGCGTCATCGGAAAGAGACAGGCCAGAACAAAATGCTTCATGTGCTGCATCCTGACAAAGGCGCGGCGGAGCGGCAAGGTCATCCTGTCTGTCCGGCAACTGCCAGACTACGACGTGACAAGGAGGATAGTCGCCTTCGCACGAGGCTACGGCGTGCCAAGGGAGACAGAAGCGCAGATCACGTGTTTACGAGTAGCGACCAATCGGCCAATCAGGTACCATCGACCAATGGTTCGGGTCCGGATCCGTTTGGCAAAGTCAGGCGATTGCCGTGCCCTGGCCGAGATGCGCTATCGATTTCGTGCCGAAACCGAATCGGTGGCCGAAATCAAATCGCGATTTGTGCGCAGATGCACATCTTGGATGAAGAAGCGTTTTCGCCCCGGCTCCTGCCCGTGGCGCTGCTGGGTCCTCGACGATGGCAAGCGGGTGCTCGGCCATGTTTGCGTGCAGTTGTTTGAGAAAATCCCCAACCCAGTTAACGACGAACCGGAGCTTCATGCTTACGTGACCAACTTTTACGTCATCCCGGAAATGCGAGGGCAGGGACTCGGCAAGAGATTGTTGAACAAGGCGCTATCATGGTGCCGCGCTCGAGGCACTGACGCGGTCATTCTGTGGCCGAGTCCTGCAAGCAAATCGCTTTATTGCCAGTACGGATTTGTCGCGCCTTCGGATATTTTTGAGCTCCGATATGGCGCTCTATCAACCGCGTTCCCGTCGCCGGGCAAAAGGATGAACGGCCAACGCCGTTGAAGACTACCGAGCCGACAAGTCGATCGAAAAATTGTTTGAACATTTTGCTTGCCAAGGAAACTAAATATACTATAATAGTTTCCATAGTGGCTATGAATACCAATACGTTCCTTTCTCCAATTGAAAAGCCCAAAGGGCTGATGATGAAGCTGGCGTATTACTTTACCCGCCGGCAATTCGGAAAAGTGCTTACACCGCTGAAAGTGCACAGCGCGCGCTTGCCGTCCGCATTTGGCCTGTTCTACGCAAAGATCGGCAAGCTGGACAAAAAGCTGACGCTCCCGCCGGAGACTGTTCTACTCATCCGTGAACAGGTGGCGCGTATCAACGTCTGCCGTTTCTGCATGGATATCGGCCGATCATTCGCGATCAAAGCGTCGATCAATGAAGCCAAATTCGATGCACTAGATCAGTACAGCATAAGCTCTCTGTTTACCGATGCAGAACGCGCCGCACTCGACTATGTGACGCAGCTGACAAAGAATAAAAAGGTTCACCCTGATACTTTTGCTCGGTTATCCCGTTATTATTCCGAGCGCGAAATCTGCGAGATCGTCTGGCTGATCGCCAGCGAGCATCTTTACAACCTGACCAATATCGGTCTGAACATCCACTCGGACATGCTCTGCGACATCAGCAGGAAGAACTTGAGATCATCCAAGACATGAAAGACGCGAGAAAATCGGTCCCGCGAAACCGAACAGCCGATGCCAGTCGGCAACGCATCGTGGAAGCGGCGCGTGCGCACTTTTTCAGCCACGGATTCCGCAGCGTGACCATGGACGATCTGGCGGAGGAGCTGGGCGTCAGCAAGAAAACGCTCTATTCGCATTTTCCCAGCAAGATCGCGCTGCTTGAGGCTGTGCTGGCGGATAAGTTCGCCAGCCTCGAAGCAAACCTGGAAGAAATCACGCGCGCATATCCACACGATTTCCCAGTGGCGTTGCATGAACTGCTGACCAATACGCAACGCGAGTTGGATGAAATCAAACCGCCCTTTGTTCGCGACATGCGGCAGAAAGCGCCGCAGGTGTTTAAGATTGTTGAGCGCCGCCGTGCCGATTTAATCGAACGCTTTTTCGGAAAGCTTTTCGTCGAGGGTCAACGAACCGGGATCGTGCGCAAGGACCTTCCAGCCAGGCTGCTGATCGAGATTTTACTCGGCGCGGTCCAGGCAGTTGTGAATCCGGCGAAAATCGAAGAGCTCGGACTGACGCCGCAGACCGCTTTCGCATCAGTAGTCAAAGTCGTTCTCGACGGTGTGATCGCCCGGAAAGGCAGAAGAACATGAATGGGTTTTCATTTGTACGGAATCGGCAAGCATTTCGTGTGGCCGGCGTGCTGTTGTTGCTTTTGTTGGCCGGCACTTGCAGCGATTCGCCGGCGAATTTCTTTCGGAGGCAGAATGAGAAATAAGCACACGAGAAAGGAAATCGATTATGAAATCTCCAACAGCCCTGAACCAAGAATTAAGGCAAAGAATTCTCAACTTATCCGATGTCACGGAGCGGCCGAATGCGGGAATCCACGAAGACGCGTTTCTCGTCCGACGGACAATGTTCATGCATATCCATGGCCACGGTCACTGCGACATTCGATTGTCGAAAGGTGATCAAGAGCGCGTTCTAGCGGAAGGCAAAGCCCGCCCGCACCGGTGGGCGCCGGAAGCAGGATACGTCACGTTTATTGTGGACGATGAAGAGGACTTGGAGCCGGCAATGGATCTGATTCGGATGTCACATCATCATTTTGCCGGCAAACAGAGCGTTCTGCGAACGGAACACCAATAGAAACCAACAAGGATCATAAAAAGGAGCCGATTATGAAACTATTTGTCATCGGAGCGACTGGTCGGACCGGGCGGGAGGTTGTTCAGCAAGCTCTCGCAAGAGGTCATCATATTACCGCGTTTGTTCGTTCGCCCGAAAGCATCACGTTAAGAGACAAGCGACTTACCGTCGTCAAGGGGAATGCGACGGATGAGAACCAACTTGCTGAGGCAATTCGAAATCACGACGCGGTCCTTTCCGCGTTAGGTCCGCGAGAGGTTTTCAAGCCGAGCTCACTTCTTCACGATAGCGCGCTTGCGACGACTCACGCAATGCAACGTTCAGGAGTGAAACGGCTCGTGATTCTCTCAGCTGCAGCGCATTTCCCTGGCATCCCAAATCGCATTGTCAGTCTTATTCTGCGAAATCACATGCGCGATTCCCTTGCCATGGAGGAAGTCGTGCAAAATGGCGGTCTTGACTGGACGATCGCACGGCCTCCACGTCTCACCGAGCAGGACTATACCACCTATCGCAGCCGGGAGGATGCCGCACCCAAGATGGGTTTTAGTCTCTCCCGCAAAGCGGTTGCAGCATTCATGCTCGACGCGATCGAGCAAAAGAAACATTTTCACAAAATCGTAGGCATTGCGAAGTGATTATTGGAGGACGCCATGTTTACCGCCTACATCGTTGTCACTCTCCTGGCCGCTGCGGCTAATATCTTCTCGGCCACACTCGATTTCATCCGCTTTAAGCCCATCCTCATCAACATGGCCAGGGTGAGTGTGTCGGAATCGTGGATAACCACGCTCGGCACGCTCAAAGCAGCAGGGGCGCTTGGACTGCTGGTTGGAATAGCCATGCCACTGATTGGAGTCGCGGCCGCAGGCGGCCTTGTCTTGTTCTTTGTGGGTGCCATCGTCACGCACCTGCGAGCTCGCGACTACTCGTTCGGTCTGGCGGTCGTGTTCCTCATGTTGGCCGTGACCGCGCTTATATTAAGGCTCGCTGCGTCGTGAAGGAGGGACCCGCCTTCTTCAAATCAAGACGCGGCAAGGAGAGGACAGACGCACACGCCTAGCTGCGAAGCGCTTTGGTGAATCGGACTAGTTCATCTGCCACGATTTCGGTACGCGCGATGATTTTTTTGTCGGTAATGTTGTCGCCGTCGAAGGCGTCGCTGGTGGCAAATACGAACCGGGGAATAATCACGCAACGAAAATCGAGCATGAGACTGTTCGCATAGGCCATAACCGACATGTAACTGGCAGTGCCGCCAGCCGCGCAAAGAAAGCCGACGACCTTGTTTTCCCACGCGCTGCCGGCGAGTTCGATCATGTTTTTCGCCGCCGCGGCGACATCATAATTGTATATCGGCGCCGCGACCAGGACCCCGTCCGCAGCTTTAATTGCGGCGCTTAATTTCTTCGAGCCTGGCATTCCGTAACATTGGTCTGCGTCACAGAGGGGCAGGTCCATTTCGCTGATGTCGATCCACTCGCAGTCCACTTTTCGCTTTCGCAGGTGCGCCAGCGCGACACGGCCAATGCGGCGGCTGTTGCTGTCGGGCTTACCGCTCGTGCTGATGACAAGATACTTTGGCATTGGCAACGAATCAGTCAGCCTGATTGCGATCGTAAGGAACAATGCTGTCCCATTCGTCGGCAGATGAGCGGGCGACAAAGGCGACGACGGGTTCGGTGTCGCTCATATTGAAGACTTCGTGAGGCACCCCCGGTTTTATGTAAATGAAATCGCCGGCTTTGTTTTCAATCGCTTGCTTGAGGCCGGGTCCAAATTCGTGGCGCACTTTTCCTTCGAGAATGTAAAGGATTACCTCGAACCCGACATGAATATGGGCATAGGCGACGCCACCAGGTGGGATCGTCGCGATGTTGGCCGACAGGCTCGTTGTGCCCACATTTTTGGCGGACATGCCCTGCTTATAGTGAATGCCGTTCCAATGCCGGCGGGCGCCGCCGCCACGAATGGTCAATATCCCATCGTGATCTTCTACCGCGCTGAGTTGGATGTTGTCTTTGTCGTCTTTCATAACAGCGATCTCTGAATCTACATCATGATCACGATTCTTTTGTGGGGAAGCAGTTTCCTTCACGACGACATTGGGCGGGACGCCACCAGCGTCCCTTCAGTCCAGACCAGCGTTTCAACAGAAGGAAACGAAGCTAGGAAAGAGCGGATCGCAAAAGTTCACCTGGCCCTTTGTTCTCTTTGTTGCCTCCTGTTCCCGTCTTCTGAATCCTGTTAATCCCGTAAATGCTGTCCGTTTTTCTTTTCCTGCGTTCCCGCCACGGCGGGCAGGCTCTGGTCTCCTGATTCAAATTTGTGTAAATCTGCGGATTAGTTTGTTCTGTAGTATGCTTTGTTCTCGGGATGAAAAAGGGATACGGCGAAGATCGACATCTACATGCGCGATGTCGATCGCACGTTGTTGCGCGAGAACCTGAAACTGACCCAGGCACAGCGGCTCGAGAAATTCGTGAAATTTGTCCGCTTTACATCCGAACTTCGACGCGCAGGCGAAAAGGCCCGGCATCACGGCCAGCCGGGACAGCGCGAGCAGTGAGCGCGGAGTTCGAGAAACTCCTGCCGGTTCTCGTAAACGGTGGCGTCGATTTCATTCTTATTGGCGGTGTCGCTGGAGTCGTGCACGGCTCGGCGCGCGCGACATATGATGTCGATCTTGTTTACTCGCTCACGGATGAAAACATTAAGCGTCTGGTTACTGCCTGCGGGAAGATCGATACATTTGAACCGCACACTGAACGCTTCGACGTCGAAAGGATGTGGGAGCAAATCGAACAAAAGATCACGAAGCGCTCGCTGAGCTGCGAGCTCTTCTAGAGGAAAAGGGCGCAACGATTGAGCGCTTCAATCCGGCTGGCTGCGGTCGTAAGGAATAATGCTGTCCCACTCGTCGGCAGATGAGCGGGCCACAAAGGCGACGACGGCTTCGGGTCGCTCATGTTGAAGACCTCGTGTGCCACGCCTGGCTTGATGTAAATGAAATCCCTGGCTTTGTTGACTCACGAGTTCCCGTCGCTCGGTCGCATCCCCATGCGACCAGTGCAGTCTATCCACCGGCGTCCCCCGCACGGCGTATTCTCCAACGCCTGTTTGAGGCCCGGGGTCGGCAGAGCATCCGCAGGGATGTCTCCTTGCCGCTCCATTGGGACCAGCTGGCGAGAAGCTTTGGCCAGAAATTTTATTTGCAATGGTGGGTTTATTTGGCTAGATGTTTAACCAGATGGTTAAATATTCTTCAAACCCACTGGACCGCACGTTCGCCGCATTGGCTGATCCGACCCGGCGCCGGATACTGGGTCACTTGGCGCGCGGCGATAAATGCGTGACGCATCTGGCCCGGTCGCACGCGATGTCGTTGCCCGCGGTTTCAAAACATTTGCGCGTGCTCGAGAAGGCCGGGCTGCTTCGGCGCCGGCGCTATGGACGCATTCATGAAATGCAGTTAGAGGCCAGGCCGCTAAAACAAGCGGCGCAATGGGTGGAGGAGTACCGCAAATTCTGGGAAGGATCGCTCGATCGCCTGGCGGACTACTTGGAAAAGGCGAACCAACAAGCTGGCAGAAAGGCAAGGGGATAATGTGTCCGGTGTGCTTAGCCAACATTGCCCTGTTCGCCGTCGGGGCGACCTCGAGCGGAGGACTGGTTGCGTTCACACTGAGTAAGTTTTGCAGGAAGAAACAAACCGAAACCAAAGGAAAACAAAATGAAACTAACAGAGAAACAAACGGAAATCGTATCGGAAGCTGAGTGGTTGGTCGCTCGGAAGGATTTACTGACGCGAGAAAAGGAGTTTTCTCGTCAGCGGGATGCGCTTACCGCGGCGCGGCGCAAGCTGCCAATGGTCAAGATCGAAAAGGAATATGTCTTCGAAGGGCCGAATGGTAAGGAAACGTTGGCCGACCTGTTCGAGGGTCGCAGTCAATTGATTGTTTATCATTTCATGTTCGGCCCGGGCTGGGAGGAGGGTTGCAAGAGCTGCTCGTATCTGGCCGATCATTTTGACGGGGCTAACTGGCATCTGCCGCATCGGGATGTGACCCTGGTGGTCATCTCGCGAGCGCCGCTGTCGGAACTCGAAGCGTACAAAAAGCGCATGGGCTGGCGCTTCAAGTGGTTGTCATCGCACGGCAACGATTTCAATTTCGATTACCACGTCTCGTTCACCAAAGAAGACGAGAAGAAGAACAAGATTTACTACAATTACACCGAGGGAGAATTCATGATGGATGAACTGCCCGGGCTGAGCGTGTTCTATAAAGATGAAGACGGTGCCATCTTTCACACGTATTCGACTTACGCGCGCGGGCTCGACATCCTGGTTGGCACTTACAATTTCCTCGATCTAGTACCGAAAGGACGCGACGAAAACCCGGATTCAACGATGGATTGGGTTCGCCGCCACGATCAGTACCATGCCTAAACAGAAAGCTGAACAGTATGACTTCGAAGAATCAATTAGCGGAAGCAGTGGTCGTGGAACGCACGTTCAACGCGCCGGTGGCGCGGGTTTGGAATGCGCTCACCGATGTCGAGGAGATGCGGGCTTGGTATTTCGATCTAAAGGAGTTCAAACCTGAGGTCGGCTTTCAATTTGAATTCACCGTCGAGCACGAAGGGGTGAAGTATCATCATCTTTGCGAAGTCACCGAGGTGGCTCCGCAGAAGAAACTCGCCTACACCTGGCGCTACAAAGGTCAACCCGGCGATTCGTTGGTGACTTTTGAATTGTCCGCCAAGGGCGATAAAACGCGGCTGAAACTTACGCATGAAGGCTTGGAAACTTTCCCGAAAACAGCCGCTTACGCCCGCAAGAATTTCGAAACCGGCTGGACGCAAATCATTGGTTCATCGCTAAAGCAATTCGTGGAAAAAACGCAGAAAGGAACGACATGACTACGAAGGGATCGGAAAAGCTCTCACTTGAAATCAAACGTCTCATCAAAGCTCCACGCGATCGTGTCTACGCCGCCTGGACAGATCCGGCGCAACTGAAACAATGGTTCGGTCCTGAAAATGTCCAGACTCGCGAGCTGATCGCGGACGCGCGCGCGGGCGGCGCGTTCCGCTGGGATCTCACCAATTCGGATGGCGAAAAGATGACCATGCGCGGCGAATACCGCGAACTGCAGCCCGGCAGGAAAATCGTCTTCACCTGGCAATGGCAAGACGATGAGGATTGGGAAAACCACATTAGCATCGTGACCGTGGAACTCTCTGATCGCGACGGCGACACGGAGCTGCGCTTGAGCCACGAACAATTGCCAAACGAAGCTTCGCGCGACGGTCACACGCGAGGCTGGGAGCGCGCGCTCGATAAATTGGAGAAATTCTTTAATAAGTAAATTGTTGATCTAAACAAAGGAGGAAAATGAATACGGAACAAGTTGCACAGAAAGTGGTGGAGTTGGTTCGCAAGCAAGCATGGCACGAAGCGCTCGACGCGCTGTATGACAAAGACATCGTGAGCGTGGAAGCGCGTACCATGGACGGCAGTTCGCCGGAGACGCGCGGCATCGACGGCGTCCGCGGCAAAGTCGATTGGTGGTTGGAAAACATGGAGGTCCACAGTTTTAAAGCGGATGGCCCATTCGTGGCGCATGATCGGTTTGTCGTGCAGTACGACGCCGACGTAACCGACAAAAATTCGGAGAAACGAATGCAGTTGTCGGAAGTCGGCGTTTACACGGTGAAGAACGGCAAGATTGTGCGGGAAGAATTTCTGCCGCGCGTCTGATTGACGTTTACGATCTGCTAAGGCCGGATCGCTGTCGGAGGACGGTACAAATCGTTTCCGTGTCACTAACCAGTGTGTCGCCCGCAAATTTTAAGCTTTCGATCGACCGTTTGGCGGCTTCTTCGTTGCCGGCGCCACATGGGTCGGTAACAAGCACGGGAATGTAACCGAGGTCCGATCCATGGCGTGCGGTTGGTTCGATTCCGACTTCAGTCGCCACGCCAACGACGACGAAGGCATTGATCCCGCAATCTCGCAAAGCGAAGTCGAGCCACGTCCCTTCGAAGGCCGACATCGTTAGGTTGTCGAAGATGCCTTCAGTGGGACGTGGCAACAATTCCGGCGTGATCTGAAATCCCGGAGCATCACGCAAAAACCAAGGATTCACCTGGTCTGGTGAATCCGCTCGTTGCTAAGTCATGGCCATCCGGAACTGAGACATACCCATCAGTTCTTTTGGTAACGAAAGATGTCGAGAAAAGAACACACGCACTCCGGCGTCGCGAGCAGCAGTGAGGACTTTGAGAACCTGTCGCGTGACTCGCTCAGCATTTTTAATCTGACTTAAAATTCCAACCTGCATGTCGTAAACGAGCAAAGCGATGCATTGCGGATCGCATACCTCTTCAAGAGTTTGAGGAATAGTAAGTCCGAACGCCGTTTTCATCTCGCCTTGACAGTCTCTCAGTTCTTGACCGCGTATTTGTTGATCAAAGTCTGGAAGCGCGGGTCTTTGCGGAGCGGGTCCCAAGCCGGGTCGAGCTTGAAGATCGGGACGGTGAGACCGCTGCGGATAGTGAGCAAATGATCGAGCAGACGAAATGCTTCATCAGATTCTCCGGTCCAGGCAAAAATTTGGGCGAGGGCAGCAGTTTCTTGCGGTCCATCAAAAGCATCCTGGGATTCGGGTAACAATTCGACTGCGCGCTTGCCTTCAGCGATGGCTTCCTGTTTTTGACCCAACGCCGCAAGGATAAGGCCATGCTGTGCATGTCTAGCAGGGTCCTCAGGAGCTTCTCGCAGCAACTTTTCCGAAACGACGCGCGCGTGCTCCAACTCTGCCTTCGCCTTGGTCTTATCGCCCTGTAGCAGGTGAATCGTGCCTTCCAAGAAAGCCTTCGGGGAAGAAGCGGTGCTGTAGGTAATCAATGTCTCACCGCGGAATTTTTGCAGGACCTGAAGGGCCTCGGGAAACTTCCGCCCTAGCGTCAGAACCCAAACATGCGCCCAAGTCATCAGCCCTTGCGGGTCGGCTCCAGGCGGGACTGAAGAAAATACTTTTTCGGCCACGCTAAGATCGCCTTTCCAAAGGATCGCCACTCCTCCTTTCACGAGAGGCGCCTCTAACGACTGTGGCGCTGCGACAATGACGCGATCAAGAATCTTGTCAGCGGTTTCGAATTTGCGCTCTGCCATGTAACTGAAAGCAAGATTGCGCAGGATATCTGCGTTTTTCGGATCGAGTGCGGCGGCCCTTTCCAGATTGGCGGTTGACTCTGTCCACTTACCCTGCCGGCGCTGAATGGAGCCGATGGCCAGATAGGCCTGAGCGTCATTCGGGAGCCCGCGTTTGGCGATTTCAAATTCGGCAAGAGCGCGCTCGTAATCGCGATCACCATAATAATAAGAAAAACCGAGTGCGAGATGGCCTTCGGGAAGATCCGGTTGCAATCGCAGCGCTTCATCCGCGTTGAGACGCGCCTTTTCCCGCCGGGCCGGCACCGGATCGGAGCTGTGGTACAGCCAACTCTCCACCATGGAGAGACCGGCAAACGCCAGGGCAAAGTTTGGATCGAGCTTGATCGCTTGTTCGAAAAGCGGCTCGGCCTTCAGCGTTGTGTCGCGAAATATGTCCATCCGGGTGGCGTAATCATGCGCCTGTACGAAGAGCAGATAGGCGTCCGGATTTTGGGTTGGCCGGTTATCAAGTCGCGCTTTTTCGGTTGGGGAAAGCTTCGCCTGCAAAGCAGAGGCAATTTTTTGCGCGAGATCGGTTTGAATGGCAAAGACGTCGGTCAAATCGCGGTCATAATCCTCCGCCCAAATGTGCTCGTCGTTGTTCGCGTTGATCAACTGCACGTTAACCCGGACGCGATTGCCCACCCGACGGACGCTGCCTTCCAGAAGTGTGGCTACGCCCAACGCCTTGCCAATTTCGCGGGCGTTGCGCACGGCATCGCCACGATACGGCATTACGGAGGAGCGGGAGATGACCTTCAGATCGCTGATCTTCGAGAGGTTGGTCAGGATATCGTCCTGCATGCCGTCGGCGAAATAGGCGTTCTCCTTTTCATCACTGAGGCTTTGAAAGGGCAGGACGGCGATCGATTTCTCGACGTTGCGCCCGGAAGCGCGCGGGAACAGGAAAAATCCGGCAACCGCCGAAACGGCAAGCCCGGCGGCAATAAGAGTAATAATGTTGCGGCGCCGGTGCGTTCCCGCTGGAGCCTTGGCGGTGACCTGAATTCCTTGCGGCGTGACGTCGTACGCCCAAGCCAGAATCAGGGCGACCGGAAAACCGGCCAGCAAGAGCACGACGACAAGACGCAGCGTCCAGTTCGGCAATTCCCACGCTGGAAAAACTGCCGAACCGATCTGAATGATGAATCCCGCTGCGATGATGTAAGCGGCGGCGACGCGATAGACCTTTCGGCGCTGCAACTCCGCAAAGAAGCCGCTCATAAAAGGGATTTAGATGCATCGCGCATCACAATCAAAATTCAAGTCACTGGAATACGGCTTGTGCACGGGTTTGGCGAGCTGCTTCTTCACTTGCGGTGACGTACACCACCGAGTTCCGCGTGTCGCGGACATGTCATCAAGTGATCGTTGACCATGCCGGTCGCTTGCATTAACGCATAACAGATCGTGGAGCCGACGAATTTGAATCCGCGCCGCAACAGATCGCGGCTCATCGCGTCGGATTCGGCTGTGCGCGCGGGTACGTCGGCCATGCGCCGCCAACGATTCTGGATTGGCTTGCCACCGACGAAACTCCACAGGTAAGCATCGAAACTCCCGAGCTCTTCTCGCACGGCGAGAAACATCTCCGCGTTCTCGATTGTGGCCGCGATCTTCAGTCGGTTCCGCACGATCCCGGCGTCGCGGAGCAACCGCTGCACATCGCGCGCACGGTAGCGGGCGATCTTTTCTGCCCGGAATCCATCGAATGCCTTCCGATAGCTCTCCCGTTTGTTTAGAATGGTGGTCCAGCTGAGTCCGGCCTGCGCGCCTTCAAGGATCAGAAACTCGAAGAGCAGTCGGTCGTCGTGCACAGGGACGCCCCATTCGTTATCGTGATAAGTAATGTTTGGCTCAGCAGTAGCCCAGGGACAACGCGGCATAACGTTCACAGATTAATCGAAACCATCACCGTCGTCGCTCGCACCGCAACCAAAGCTTAGAAATGGAGAAGGCGCGTCCCGGCGTTCGTTCGCCGCGACGCCGCAGCCGCCGTCAGCGTCGGTGCCGGCTCGACGCAGGATTGTCCGGATCGTATTCGTACAGCCGCGACGGATCGCCGAAGACCGCTCCGAGCACACGCTCGGGCCAGATCTCGAAATAGCTCAGTAGCAGCGCCATTAGCGGCACCAGAATGAAGGCGAGGCCGTGGGCGGCCATCATGAACATCGCCAGCGCGCGCAGTATCAGGAGATACACATCCCAGCGCACCCGCTGCTTGAGCTCGTTATCGGGCAGCGCGTCATACCCCAAGTGAAACGCCTTCCAGAAATGTCCGGCCGCGAGCGAGCCGAAGGTGAACCAGAGTGCAGGAGAATGCGCGAGCTGACGGCGCAGTTCGTCGCCGAGTAGCAGATCGTGGAGCGGAATCAGTACGATCCAGTACGGCAGACCGACGATGCCGACGAGGAAAATCCACGTGACCGCGCCGCGCACGAGTTTCTCCGCCGACGTCGCGCCGAGCGATTTCGGCTGCGTCTCGCGCAGCGCGCGGGGAATCAGCGCGGCGACGATCGCGGCCAGCGCAGTCAGCCCGTCGAACCAGTAGTTAAACACGGCGAGCGCCGCGGACCAGCCGAAGCCGTAGATGCCAACGACCGGAATCAGATTGCGCGCGAGCACGAGCCATGCATCGCGCCGCGATGCCAGCTCGCGCAGATGCTGCGAGAGCGGCGGCGGCGCGACCGGGCGCGGCGCGGTCGAGCTTGTCTTTTCCCCAGGCTTCGCCATCTCGACAGATTAGCAGACAGATCGGCGGCACGGAATCAATTGACTTCAAATCTGGTGCAAATCTGCGAATGCAACTGACGGGATCAGCGACATTGGAGACAAAGCGCGAAGGTACACGGCACCGGCTGGGTCGGCTTCGGCAGCTTATTTGGCCAACTTGGAGCAGCATAGAGGCTCCTCGGATAACCGGCGCGATACGCTGGATTTCTGACAGGCCAGATGCCTGTCTGCCCGAACAGCCTGGCAGGCTATCTTCCTTTCACGCTGAGTCGCGACAGAATTTTGTTTGAACATTATTCTCTCTAGGCTCCAGCAGGAAGTATGATGACCCACGCAGAAAACCGCGTGCACTCACAAGGTGCATTACATCTGGAGCGCGGCGCGAAGATGTGGAATCAGGCGTTTGCTGAATTCGACTGAGTCGCCAGCGGATAAATGTGACCACTCGGGGCAATTGAAACCCGCTAGTTCGGGAAAGTCTTCGTAGTAAATTCCGGGTGCGGCCGTGTCCTTAATCACTCGGTCCCAGACGGCAGCACGCGGCGTCTCACGGTCTTCAAGAGCCTTCAATCCGCCACTGTGAGGAAGGCGAACAAAAACAATCTTGCCGCCGCGGCTCCGGAGTTTTTGCACAGCTGCCGCAACGTCATGAAAGCGTTGTTCGATCGCCTGGCCCATCCTTTTCGCAAACTCTTCTTTCGGAATGTAAGTCGGCGGTGGAGGGGGAGTGAAAAGCGGCAGCCAGATTTGCTGAATTGTGGTCTGCAATTTTCCCGGCTGGGCGCATCCCTCAATCATGCGCGCGCGACGCTCGCGATCCAAAGTACCGAAGTACGGCGGAATTCGCGGCGAGACCAAGGCATAAGGACGATTGGGAATCGGCAGACGTTTCACTAGATCGTCGAGAGTTAATTCTTCCTGTTTCAAAAACGCGACATGTTCTTCCAATGGCATGGCGAGATATTGGCTGACACGCTGCGCGGGTGTTTGAGTATGAGATCGCCGAACCGCTTTTTCAGCGCGCTCCATGGGCGGCGTCCCCGGTGGTGCGACAAACAAACGCGGAACGACACTGCAAATGATCGTGCCGTGAAAATTTTCGTCATTAGCCAGGTCGGCCAGAACCGGATAAGCGCAACCGCCGCCCATTGCCAGCTGAACGGGACGTTTGCCTAATCCCTTTTGAAGTTCGTCAAGATCGAGATCGAACCAACCGCGCGAATCACCGATGACGACGATGGAGTCAGGTTTCACGCGCCGGCGAGCCGATGTCCAAAGATCCTCGCCATCATTGAGCGTCGGTCCGTAGCCGATGGAGCGACAATAGAATTCCCATGCGCAGGTGGCGGCGATAACCATCAGCACAACAACGGTTGCTATGCCACGCGAGGGCACCTCTGGAATCGGCCGCTCGTACTCAAGAGGAGGGCCGCCATGCACCCGCTCGATTTCCGGTGGCGTACTGAAGAACAACCGCGGCAGGCGAAGCTTGCGTTTAAAATTGGAAGTAGATGAAGGCATTGCTGTTTCCTTGAGTGAGGATGATGGCACAGGCCATGAAGGCCCATACCGCTGTTACAATCCAGCGCGGCAAACGCATCACAGCTGTTTCGATATTGCTATCGCGCAGCGACCAGTGCACGAGAATCATGCCGGCAGTGACGAGCGCTATCTGCAGCATTTCACGCGTGGTAAGAATGGCGTCGCCGTGCGGATGTCCGCCAAACATGCCGCCCAACATGCGCGCGGCAATTGTGAAATCGGATGCTCGAAAAAATACCCAGGCAATGCAGACGGCGGCGTAGGTGGCGAAGCCGCCGAGGAGTCGAGTCGCGAGGTTGTTGGTCCGCGCCCTGTTCTCGAACAAAACGCGAATGACCCGTTCCACGACAAGATACGAGCCATGAAGCAAGCCCCAAACTACGAACGTCCAGGCCGCGCCGTGCCAGAGACCACCGAGAAACATGACTATGACAAGATTCGTCGCGGCGCGAACCGGGCGGACCTGATTGCCGCCGAGCGGAATATAAAGGTAGTCGCGCAAAAATGTGGAAAGCGAGATGTGCCAGCGTCGCCAGAAATCGGAAAAACCGATGGCCGCGTACGGAAAACGAAAATTATCCTTGAGATGAAAGCCAAGGCAGAGCGCGGCGCCGATGGCGCAGGTAGAATAGCCGGCGAAATCGAAAAATATCTGGCCGGCAAATGCCATGACGCCGAGCCATGAATCAAGCGCGACGAGGGGACCGGCGTAACCAAAAATGCGGTCGGCTGAACCGGAAAGCATCGTGTCGGCGAGCACGATCTTTTCGAACAAACCGAGGGTCATGAGCAACAATCCCCAGAGAAACTGGCCCGCGCGCAAGGCCGGCGGCCTAACAAGTTGCGGAAGAAAGTCGCCGGCGCGCACAATTGGCCCGGCGACCAACTGAGGAAAAAAGGAAACGGCCAGGATGAAATCGCGCAGCGACTTCGTCGGTTTCAAAACGCCGCGATAAATGTCGAGCGTGTAGGAGAGAGAATGGAACGTGTAAAAGGAAATGCCAACCGGCAGAAGAATGTCCAAATGCGGTGGTTGATAGATGATTCCGAGGCGCGCGAGCAGCCACTGAAAATTTTGCAGCAGAAAGTTCCCGTATTTGAAAAACCCGAGCATGCTCAGGTTCATGCAGACGCTGCCAACCAACCACCCGCGCCGCGAATGGCGTCCCTTGGCCTTGGCAATTCGTCTGCCAAGCCAAAAATCCATTGCCGTCGTGGAAAAGAGCAGCGCCGCGAATGGCGGATTCCACGCGCCGTAAAAAATGTAGCTTGCGACCACGAGGAAATTTTTCCGCGCGTTCCAGGAACGCATGCTCCAATAGGCGGTGACGACGACTACAAAAAAGACGACGAAGGTGAGCGAATTGAAAAGCATGGCCGGCGCGCGATTGCTTATCTAAGTGACATGCCAATGGCCAGTACATTCTGCCGGATCATTTCCCAGATTGGCAAAAGCCGAGTCCCCAACGTTCAACGTCCAATGCGGACGAATCTGGCTTCGATAACAAAGCTCGGGTAATGAGAAACCATGACCCGTCCACGCCTCGTGCCTTCGCCGAAGATTGACAATCGATCGGACGACGAGCTACTCAGGCGCGCATTGACAATCGTTTCAACGCAAGATGCGCGCTGCCATATAGAGTTTATCTACTCATTGTCCCCGCGCTGTTTTGATGCGACGGCTAAACCAGTCGGCTTCATCGATGAAGCCGACGGTGCGGCTGATCTGCTGGAGCGCCGTGTAGCGTTCGAGCACGTCGAAGCCGATGCTCGATTGCAGCTTGCGCAAGCACACCGGACAGAGATGCAACGGCCGGCGATCGCTTTCGGCCAGGTGATTTGATCCGTTCATCAGGCAGTTGAAGAACGTGCAATGCGCGAGGCCGAACATGTGACCGATCTCGTGCGCGAGCACTTTGCAGCTGCGACGTAGCAGAAGTGTCTCATAACCCGGCCCGCGCGATTGACAGTAAAATGCCGGGTCGTACCGGGCAAAGCTGTAAACACCAACACGATCACGCAGCGAAGCCTGGCCGAAGACGAAATTCCACGCCGGCTCCGGATAAAGATCTTCCATCGTGATGGCAAGAATGCAGAAAGCATCCGCAGGAAGGCGGGTCTTGAGAAAGTTAAGCACGTCGCCGGTGAGAATTTGCGAGTTGCCGGTATACGGATTGCGGCGCTTGGTAAACTTCGAGGCGTCGATGTTAATCGGCGGAAGCGACTTTACTTCCATCGCGAAGAATGCAGCGGCAAATTTTTGTAGCTTGTTGATGGACGGGCTCCGTTCAGGCGCAAAATCGCCGAGCGGCTGGAGGTAAATGACACGTCGAGTTTGCGTGGGCCGATTCGTCTGCGCCGCTTTGAATTCGCCGAACGTCTGCCCCCGTTCCTCATGCACAGCGAGCCAGTCGCTAGGCCCCGGTTTCGGAATCGGATCAAAGCTATTGATGTCCGGTGTCAAGGCGCGCTGGAGGACAGCTGACAATTCGCTCAGATCGCCGATCGCGTCGCGTCTTGTCTTCTCATCTGGTGGTGTGAAAGCCATAGCAATTGAAGACAGCAATACCGTAATAGCGGCAATCGTCCGCATAAGACGAAGGAGATTATCAGAGTTCGGAGTTCAAAAATCAGCGGTCAAAGTTGGGGATTCTGAAGTAGGACTTGCGTCACGGGCGCTGAATTGAGCTAATCGAGAAATGTTTGTCGGGCATTACAGTGTCGCGTTTGCGATTAAGAGCGATAAAAACAGAATCCCGCTTTGGGTTTTGTTCACTGCTGTCCAGTTCCTCGATTATATCTGGGCGACGCTCGTCCTTCTCGGGATTGAGAAGCTGCGCGTCATCAAAGGTTTCACGGCAGGCAGCATGCTCGACTCGTATTACCACCCGTATTCGCATAGTTTGATCGCGGCGATCGTCTGGAGCGGCATTGCTGCTATGATCTATAAATCCGTGTGGCGCGCAAAAGCTTCCAAAGCTGCCGCTTTGCTCGTGGGCTTGGCCGTCTTTTCTCACTGGATTCTCGACTTCATTGCGCATCCTCGCGATCTCGCCATCTATGATAACACATGGAAAGTCGGCCTTGGGTTTTGGAATTATCGTGGCCTCGAGTTTGGATTAGAGGTGGCCCTACTTGCTGGCGGAATTGTGTCTTATCTGCCACGGAACACGATCTCAGCAGCTCGCAAGACGGCAGTCATCGCCTTTGGGCTTGCGTTAATCATAGTCCAAATAGGCGACACGTTCGTGCCGCGCGCGCCGTTGTCCGATAAAGCTACTGCCATGGGCGTTTGGATTTTCTACACGCTCTTTGTCGTTGTGGCCTACTTGCTTGAGATGGGAGCGCACGCGAGAATCTTGAATCATAAACAATGGTCGCAGAGCTGACACAATCTGATCATCCCGGGCGCTGGTGGATGATCCTGCCCGACGGGCGCATCGAGTGCCGGCTTTGTCCGCGATTTTGCAAATTGAATGACGGGCAGCGCGGATTTTGTTTTGTGCGGCAGCGTGTGGGCGATCGAATGCTACTGACGACTTATGGCCGGAGCAGCGGGTTTTGCGTCGATCCGATTGAAAAGAAACCGCTGAATCATTTTCTCCCTGGCACGAGCGTGCTGTCATTCGGCACGGCGGGATGCAATCTTGGCTGCCGGTTTTGCCAGAACTGGGACATCTCCAAAGCCCGGGAGTGGGACAAGCTCGCCGATGCCGCGTCGCCGGAGGAGATCGCACGCGCGGCGGAACGGTTCGGGTGCCGCTCGGTCGCGTTCACCTACAATGATCCGGTGATTTTTGCCGAGTACGCGATCGATGTGGCGCAGGCGTGCCACGAACGCGGGATTAAAGCGCTCGCGGTGACCGCCGGTTACATTACCGATGATGCGCGCCCCGAATTTTACCGGCACATGGACGCGGCGAATGTCGATCTTAAAGCGTTCACCGATGCGTTTTATCACCGGCTTTGTTTTGCTCAGCTTGGGCCCGTGCTCGACACGCTGAAATATCTCCGGCGCGAAACGAACGTCTGGTTTGAAGTCACTACACTGCTGATTCCAGGCGAGAACGACAGCGACGCGGAGCTGCATAACGCGGCTGAGTGGTTCGCGGAAAATCTCGGGCCCGATGTGCCGTGGCATTTCACTGCGTTCCATCCCGATTTCAAAATGCTCGACAAACCGCACACGCCACCCGCGACGCTGAGACGCGCGCGAGAGATCGCGCACTCTAAAGGGTTGCACTATGTTTATACCGGAAACGTTCATGATCGCGAAGGCGGCAGCACGTGGTGTCCCGGTTGCGGTCAGCTGCTCATCGAGCGCGATTGGTACGAACTCGGCGAATGGAATCTTGGAAACAGCAGGTGTCGATCTTGCGGTTACAAAATCGCCGGGAGATTCGAGCAACGCGCCGGCGATTGGGGCGCGCGGCGTCTGCCGGTGAAGCTCGCGGCGCGAGCGTAGATCTGTAGGCAAAGCAGTTTGCTTCCCGATTCTATCGGCGGGACGCCGGCTCGAAAATTCTTCGTGAGCACGCAGTGTCCCCTACAGTTCAGACCAGCATTTCAACAGAAGGAAACGAAGAGGAAGGTGGGTTGCAGAAGTTAACCTTGGCCTTTGTTCTCTTCGTTGTCTTGTGTTTATACTTTTCCGTTATCGCCCGGGGCGAGGAGATTTCCGAAGAGGCGGTCGGCGATAAGGAAGATGCTGGCTGTTCCGATTGAGAATTTCAACAGAAGGAAACGAAGGTAAGAAAGGGTAGATCCTTGGGTGTTTCCCAAGTCCCCTTTGTTTTTTTCGTTATCTTCTGGTCAGATTTTTCCATTCCTGCGTTTCAGGTGCGGCGGCAAGCCCCTGATTTACTTAGCGATTAGTATCGGATCATTTCCGGTTGCCGCAGGTGTGGTGAAGTTAGATTCTCGTAAAACAACCCGAGTATGTGTTGAGTGATTGACTGCTTATAAGACCTGCCTCTATCGGATGGTCGTGACAAGCTTTTCACGAGTGACCATTGCGCGAGCCAGAGTGAATACACAAACGATCGATCAGACCGCTTCTGAAGTGCAGCTGCATCGTGTGCTGTACGTTCTCAAATTTCTTCGGGCGATGTTGTTGCATGTCTTTCTCGCTCTGTTGGCAGTATTGTTGTTTTTCTCCGCGGGAATCAATAATGTCTATCCACTTGCCAATGATCTGATCCGCGCGGTCCGGG
>Ga0134063_10000122_pt1 | contig 24692 bp, 24 predicted proteins | sample 15_taG_11_FD_94467 | JGI IMG/M metagenome (GOLD analysis project Ga0134063, IMG submission 94467) | Grasslands soil microbial communities from the Angelo Coastal Reserve, California, USA - 15_D_Rain_20cm_5_09082015 | ecosystem: Environmental > Terrestrial > Soil > Grasslands ... | reverse complement strand
GTTCTAAATCAGAAAGGGATTGGGGCATACGGTGGCCCTCCTATTCCGAGCGTATAATATACGCAAGGAAATAGCCACCCGAAAAGAATATTAGCCCCTTCTCCCTTCAAAGTCGCCCGCCCGGCGCAAACACCGCGCTTTGCCGAAGGTAGGGGGTCTGTTAGAATGAGGGGCTTGGTTTTGCGGCATTTCGAGCGGGAAACCGAAGCCCAACTACAAATTTAAGCGGGAATAAAAATGGCACTGAAGTGTGAATTCTGCGGCAAAGCGCCGCGTTTTGGAAATGTGATCAGCCACGCGAATAACACGCGGCGGCGCCGGTGGAATCCGAACTTGAAGCGCGTGCACGCGGTGGTGGCGGGCGTGAGGAAGCAAGTCCGTGTGTGCACGGCATGCATCCGCGACGGCAGAGTGAAGAAAGCCGCCTGAGCATCCAACCTTGAAATTAACCGTTGCGAACCTGCGTTCCGTGGCGTACCCGATGAAGCACTCCAAAGGAGTGAAGCTGGCGGCAGCGTGGCTTCCTCTGGCGGCGATGGTATTCGCGATCGCCGCGGGCTGCAACAAACAGACGCAGCACGCGCCCGACGTGTGGGCGATGGTGAACGGGAAAGAAATCAAGCGGGAAGAAGTCGACAAATACTACCGCACCCGCGTAAACCCGGAAGGGCAGGAGCCTTCGCAGGAAGAGTCGCTGTCGCAAAAGCTCAACGTTCTCGACGAGCTGATCAACAACGAGATTTTGCTCGAAAAAGCGAAGAAGCTGAATCTTGAAGCGAGCGATGGCGAAGTGGAAGACAAGTTCACCGAGCTGAAGAGCCCGTACACCGAGGACGAATTTCAGCGGCGGCTGAAAGATCAAGCCATGACCGTGGAGGATCTGAAGCTAGAGCTCCGCCGGCAGCTTTCGATCCAGAAGTTGCTGAACCATGAGGTGGTGGCGAAGATCACCATCACGGACCAAGACATTTCGGATTTTTACGACGCGAACAAAGCGCAGTTCAACGTGGCGGAGCCGCAATATCACATCGCACAGATCGTGGTGACACCCCGGAAAGAACAGCAGATCCGCAACCGGAAGAACGACGATGCAGCCAACGAAGCCGAAGCCCAACGAAAAGTGAAGATGCTGATGGACCGACTCAACAGCGGCGCGGACTTCTCACAATTGGCGATGGATTATTCCGAAGACATGAACACCGCCGGCACCGGCGGCGATCTGGGCTTCGTTCCGGAATCGGCGCTGAACCAGTCTGATCCAGCGCTGAAAAAGATTGTGGTGGGATTGAAGGCCGGGCAGGTCAGCCAGCCGGTTCAAGTTGTGCCGAAAGATGGCCCGCGCATCCTAATCCTGAAGCTCATTGCGCGGGAATCCCCGGGGCTGCGTGGCATCGCCGAACCGCAAGTGCAACAAACCATCCGCGATACGCTGCGCAACCGCAAGGAACAATTGCTGCGCCTCGCGTATCTGGCAATTGCGCGGGATGGGGCGCAGGTGAAGAACTTCCTGGCGGAACAGGTCATCGAGGCTGCGGGCAAGCTGCCAGACGCGGCGAAAACCACCATGCCGCAGCGGTCGATCGGGCACTGAAGAATTTTTCCTTCCGAAATTCCAACTTCCAATTCCCCTCGGAATGAGAATTGTTGAGACTGAGTGGAAGTTTAGGCAACCACGCAGAGGACTTCACCGGCGTTGACCGGCTGGCCTTCTTTGGCCAGGACGCGCTCGATGACGCCACTCTTGGGTGAGCGGATTTCGTTTTGCATTTTCATCGCTTCGACAACCAGAAGGCCCTGGCCGGCTTCGACGTGGTCTCCTTCCTTGACGAGAAGACGCACGATTTTGCCTGGCATGGGCGCAAGGATTTGCTGGCGGCCTTCGGCTTCGACGGCGCCATGGCGGCGGCCGCTCCAAGCGCGGGGATCGATGACTTCGGCGGTGAATTCCTGCCCGTTCGTATGAAGTTTCAATTTACCGTCTGGGGACGGCGTCACTGTGATTTCGAAGGATTGGCCTTCGAGCAAAATGGAAAGCGTGTTGGGAGCGGTCTCGACGGCGTCGACGGCGACGGTCCGGCCATCCAGCGTCACGCGCCAAGCGACACGATCGCGTTCGAGTTCGATCATGCGAGTTTCTTCTCCGGACGCCGATGCGAATTGGACTTCGTATTTCACGGTCGGCGGTCCAGTTGCTCGCGGCGGCCCTCGAGCTTCCATCGAGAGGGCTGGTCTGCGAAAAACGCAGGCTGAGAGGCCTGTCTGTCTGATTGATTGGCCTGCCAAATCGCAGCGGCAATGGCGGCGGCGTCAGAAGCGGCGCTTCCTGGCCGATGATCGTTAGCAAGAGATGACGCGAAACGTGGACGCCGCAGCAAGTCGTCCAGCCACCTTGTGTGGACTTCGCCACGGAGAAAATCGGGTTCATCCAGGATGCGGCGGAAAAGACCTGCGTTGGTCTTGATGCCGATGACGGTGTACTCCTCGAGAGCGCGACGAAGGCGGGCAATGGCTTCCTCACGGCTATTGCCCCAGGCGATGAGCTTGCTAAGAAGCGGGTCGTAATCGTTGGGCACGGTCCAGCCTTCATAGACACCATCGTCCAAGCGAATGCCTGGGCCGCTCGGAACGTTGCGGGAAAGAATCTTTCCGGGCGAGGGGAAAAAATCATTGTCGGGATCCTCGGCGTAGAGACGCACTTCCATGGCGTGGCCGCGCGGCGTAATGGATTCCCATGCGAAGGGCAGGCGGTGTCCGGCGGCGATGGCAATCTGGAGCTTTACGAGGTCAAGGCCGGTAACCTGCTCGGTGACGGGATGCTCGACCTGCAAACGCGTGTTCACTTCTAAAAAATAAAAATTGAGATTGGCGTCAACCAGGAATTCGACGGTGCCGGCGTTCACATAACGGCCGGCGCGAGCGAGGCGTACGGCGGCGTCGCCCATCTTCTTGCGGAGGTCGGGCGTGACGATGGGTGAAGGCGCTTCCTCGATCACTTTTTGATGGCGACGCTGGACGGAACACTCGCGTTCCCCAAGAGAGACGACGCGACCGTGAGCATCGGCGAAAATCTGGATTTCGACGTGATGGGGCCGGTCGAGATATTTTTCGAGGTAAAGGCGATCGTCGCCGAAAGCGTTCATGGCTTCTGAAGAAGCGTCGCGGAAGGCGGACTCGAATTCGGCGGTGCTGTGGACAAGGCGCATGCCCTTGCCGCCGCCACCGGCGACAGCTTTGAGAAGAACGGGGTAGCTCATACGTTGCGCGAGGGCTTGCGCTTCCGCGGGATTTTCGATGGGGTCGTTCGTCCCGGGAACCGAGGGAACATCGGCACGGCGGGCAAGCTGGCGTCCGGCGGTTTTGGAACCGAGAGATTCCATGGCGTCGGCTGGCGGGCCGATGAAGGTGATGCCGGCATCGGTGCAGGCGCGCGGCAGGGCAGCGTTTTCCGCGAGGAACCCATAACCCGGATGCACGGCGTCGCAGCCGCCGCGGCGCGCGACATCCATGAGTTTGTCAATGCAAAGATAACTCTCGCGCGAAGGCGCTGGGCCGATGGGATACGCTTCGTCGGCGAGGCGGACGTGAAGCGATTTGCGGTCGACGTCACTAAAAACGGCGACGGAGCGGATGCCCAGTTCGCGGCAAGCGCGCAGAATGCGCACGGCAATCTCGCCGCGATTGGCGATCAGGATTTTCTTGAACATAGAACGGTCGAGCGAGGTGCGAGTTTAACACGGAGGGAAGCGAACACCGCGAACCGGCGAAAGCTTTGTTCTACGGCAAAACTAGTTCAGCAGCTTCTTCAAATCCTTCCACTTGACTAGGATTACGTGGTTTTCTTCGATGGCCCTCTTGAATTCGAAACTGGTGACAAGATCATAGTCGCGCTGCCGCCAGGCAGAACCGAAGTCCGGATGATCCAGAGTTACGGCTTGAAGTTCAGCGTCGTCATGACCGAGGTGGACGATCATTTCGGTGACGCCGGATTTCAGGTTCTTCACAGCATGGACATAGAAATCGCGCCATTCACTCGAGCGAACCGACGGATTGGCCATGACTACGGAATCCAGAATGACGTCCTTCTCGGAAAGGCTGGAGAAAAAGTCAGCGGGCAAATTGGGAAGCCGAAGTGCTAGAAAAGGCAAATCGTATTCATGAGCGACCCTGACGTAGACGGAGAAAAGTTCCGGCTTAGAAAAAAGCACACCCATGTGGCTGTCCAGGTGAGTGGGATGAATTCCGAGAGCGATAGCGCGTTCGATCTGGGCGCGAATTTCGCGCTCGGCTTCCGCGGGCTTCAAATTGAGAGCGGCAGCAGGAGTCTCCGCCCACAAATAGCCGGATGGATCGAGGAGGCTTGCGACTTTGTCGATTGATGAGACCGGGCCCCAGCGATCGACTTTCCATTCGCTGGTCAGGGTGAGGTGCAAACCTAGGTCTGCGTCCGGATGGTCCTTTGCGTAGGAGGCAACTTCGGTGAGCCAGGAGCAAGGCACCATGATACTGGCGGAAGTAACCGCGTTCTTGCTGAGAGCGTCAAAGCTGGCGGTGTCCACGGAGTGGGCCACGGCAAGATCGTCGGCGTGAACGATCAGGAGTTTCGAATCCGCGGGATAGCCCAGGCGTTCGGCTACCGTCCTAGTCTGGGCACGCCCAGCGGCCGCCGCGAAACATAGAAGCAAACCAGCGGCGGCCAGGTTTTCAAAGCGCATCGGAAACTCCAGTAATGGGATTTCGCGGTAAAGCGTAACACGATCGAGAGGCATAGCTTCATCGCGTGCAAAAATTGTCGTGCGCGGAGTCGTTTGGTTTGAAGAACTCTTCACGATTGCGGCAGGGATGGTGTATACACAGAATCCTGCAACTACGATCGGGAGGAAAGCCAAGATGAAACGAGGCTACTTGTTGCTTGCAATCGGAGTCTTTGTGCTCGCGCCGGTGCGCGCCCAGGATGCCGTCATCGCCCCGTCGGACAATCTCGTGGTGGATGGCGTACCGAAGATTCCGGCGTCCATCGCGAAAACTGCGGGGAGGTACGCATCCTATCGGAGCGCGAACTTGGCGGATTGGCATCCCGCGAAACGAGAGATGTTGATTGCCACGCGGTTTGCGGAGACGCCCCAGCTTCATCTGGTGAAGATGCCGGGAGGCGAGCGGCAGCAGTTGACGTTCTTCGCGGACTCGGTAGGCAGCGGGCGGTTTCACCCGAATGGCGGTGACTACATTCTTTTTGCGAAGGACATTGGAGGCGGCGAGTGGTTCCAGCTTTATCGTTACGACGTGGCCACGGGCGACGTGACACTGCTGACGGACGGGAAGTCGCGAAATTTGCCGGGGCCGTGGTCGTCGAGCGGCGATCAGATCGCCTATCTGTCCACACGGCGTACGGAAAAAGACACGGATTTGTGGGTGATGAATCCCGCGGACCCGAAGTCGGATCACTTGCTGACGCAGCTTGTGGGCGGCGGATGGCAGCCCCTTGATTGGTCGCCGGATGACAAGAAGATTTTATTGGCGGAAGAGCTATCCATCAACGAATCGTACTTGTGGCTAGTGGATACGGCAACCGGTGAGAAGACGGAGCTGACGCCGAGAAATACGCCTGAAAAAGTTTCCTATGGCGAAGGACGGTTCAGCAAGGATGGCAAGGGAATTTATGTCACCACAGACAAGGATTCGGAGTTTCATCGGCTGGCCTACCTGGATCTGGCAACGAGGCAGCCACAGTACCTGACGACGAACATTTCGTGGGACGTGGAGACGTTCGACCTGACGCACGATGGAAAAATGATTGCGTTCTTGACTGATGAAGAAGGCATGAGCGTCCTGCACGTGATGAACACATCCACGAAGAAAGATATGCCGCTGCCGAAGCTGCCGGTGGGAGTGGTGGGTTCGCTTCGCTGGCACAAAAATGGGCATGCACTTGGATTCTCGCTAAATAATGCGCGGGGACCGGGCGATGTGTATTCTCTGGATGTGGCTACGGGAAAAGTGGAACGGTGGACGACAAGCGAGACGGCTGTGAAGACGGATGGATTCCCCGAAGCGGAGCTGGTGCGATGGAAAAGTTTCGACGGGAAAATGATCTCGGGGTTCTTGTACAAGGCGCCAGCGAAGTTCACCGGCAAGCGGCCGGTGTTGGTGGTGATTCATGGGGGACCAGAGGGGCAGTCGCAGCCAACGTTTCTGGGACGCAGCAATTATTTGTTGAACGAACTGGGGATCGCGCTGATTTATCCGAATGTGCGCGGGTCGACGGGATATGGAAAGACCTTCTCGCTGCTGGACAATGGCTTTAAGCGCGAGGATACGTACCAGGACATCAACGCACTATTCGACTGGATCGCGGCGCAGCCGGGACTAGACAGCGAACGGATTGCGGTGACTGGCGGAAGCTACGGCGGACACATGACGCTGGCAGTCTCGACATTTTACAGCGATCGGATTCGCTGCTCCGTGGACATCGTAGGCATGTCGAACCTTGTGACCTTTCTCGAGCACACGGAAGCCTATCGGCGCGACTTGCGACGCGTGGAGTACGGCGACGAACGCGAACCGAAGATGCGAGAGTTCCTAGAGAAAATCGCGCCAATGAACAACATCGAAAAAATCAAGAAGCCCATGTTTGTGATCGCGGGAAAGAACGACCCGCGCGTGCCGGTGAGCGAATCCCAGCAGATCGCTGACGCCCTGAAGAAACAAGGTTCCCCCGTCTGGCTGCTCATCGCCAAGGACGAGGGTCATGGATACCGGAAAAAGCCGAACCAGGATTTTCAGTTTTACGCGACAGTGGAGTTCTTGCAGGAGTACTTGCTGAAGTAGATCTAACGCAGTCCTGACCACGCCTCGGCCACTGAGGGCCGCCCGCTGCACCTGTACCCAAGACAAGCTACTACAGCGGAATGTTGCCGTGTTTTTTCTTGGGGTTGGTGTCGCGTTTGTTTTCGAGGGCGCGAAGGGAGGTGATGATGCGAGCGCGCGTGTCGGCGGGATCGATAATCGCATCGATGTAGCCGCGCTCGGCCGCGACGAATGGATTGGCAAAGCGTTCGCGGAATTCGGAAATTTTTTCCTGGCGAAGCTTTTCGCGCTCGGAATCGGCAGCCTTTGCCAGTTCGCGTTTGTAGACAATGTCCACCGCACCTTCCGGGCCCATGACGGCGATCTCCGCGGTGGGCCAGGCGAAATTGGCATCGGTTCGAATATGCTTCGAGGCCATGACGCAGTACGCGCCGCCATAGGCCTTGCGGGTGATGACGGTGATTTTCGGGACGGTGGCTTCGGCGAAGGCGAAAAGCAGCTTGGCGCCGTGCCTGATGATCCCGCCGAATTCCTGCTGGGTGCCCGGCAGGAAGCCGGGGACATCCTCGAAAGTAATCAGCGGAATATTGAAAGCGTCGCAAAAACGAACGAAGCGGGCACCTTTGACGGAAGCGTTGATATCGAGGACGCCTGCGAGAATAGCTGGTTGATTGCCGACGATGCCGACAGGCCGTCCGTCAAGCCGCGCAAAGCCCACAACGAGGTTCTTTGCGTAGTGTTCGTGGACTTCGAAGAAAAATCCGTCGTCAACGATGGAATGGACAGCGTCCTTGATGTCGTACGGCTTCTGCGGATCGGCCGGAACGAGAGTGTTGAGCGATTCGTCGCGGCGAGCTGGAGGGTCTGAAGTAGCGCGGCGGGGCGGGTCTTCCAAATTGTTCGAGGGGAGAAAACTCATCAGCTCGCGAATCATGGCGAGGCAATCGGCGTCGTCACGGGAGACGAAATGGGCCACGCCGCTGGTTGCGTTGTGCGTCATTGCGCCGCCGAGTTCCTGCTTGGTGACTTCCTCGTGCGTGACGGTCTTGATGACGTCTGGGCCGGTGACGAACATGTAAGAAGTTTCGCGGGTCATGAAAATGAAGTCGGTAATCGCCGGTGAATAGACGGCGCCGCCCGCGCACGGGCCCATGATGGCGCTGATCTGAGGAATGACTCCGCTGGCAAGCGTATTGCGAAGAAAAATATCCGCGTAACCGGCAAGAGAAGCCACACCCTCCTGAATACGCGCGCCACCGGAATCGTTGAGCCCGATGACGGGCGCGCCTACGCGCATGGCAAGATCCATGATCTTGCAAATTTTCAGCGCGTTCGTTTCCGACAGCGAGCCGCCGAAAACGGTAAAGTCCTGCGCGAAAACGTATACGAGCCGGCCATCGATGCGGCCAAGGCCAGTCACAAAGCCGTCCCCCGCGGGACGCTGCTCCTCCATTCCAAAATCCACGCAGCGGTGACGGACAAATTTGTCCAGCTCCTCGAACGTGCCATCGTCCAACAAAAGATGAATGCGCTCGCGAGCCGTGAGTTTGCCGGTTTTATGTTCGCGCTCGCGGCGTTCGGGGCCGCCGCCGGTTTCCGCTTCTTCGGAAATGCGGCGAAGCTCTTCCATGCGGTCGCGATGTTTGCCTTCAGGAATCAAACCGCGCTTGGGCTCAGACAACGGGTCCTCCCTCGGAAGGGGGTTCCTTGGAGCCAAAAATACGAACGGCAAGATGCGTGGCAATCCAAGTAGTTCCAAGAAGTAGGACGACTCCGAGCAGCAGTTCCGCCCCCATCGCAGCCGCCCGCTGGAGAGGAGATTCGAGCGCCGTCACGTATTCCGTTGCCTTTACAAGAATGAACATGGCCCAGAGAGTCAACGCCACGATGAGGACGGTGGTTACGACGGAAGCGAGGATCATCTTCATGCGATTGGATTTGGGCCGCCCGGAAGCGCCATGGAGAAGGATAGCGCAACCCGAGGGAAACCTGCACGCAGAAGGAAGTCAGTTAGCGGAAGAGCAATCAGGTGCGGGCGCTTCGAAGCTCAGCGCAAGCCCGACCAATCGTCCGCGACCAGGATGGAATCGCTGGGATTGGCCGCGTCATATTTGATACTCGCGGGCTGGCCGGCCACAAGGCGTTCCAGCCGAACCTGGCTCTCGAGGCCGGTAATGTCCTGTGCGGTGTGATAAGTTACGCCGGAAATCAGGTAACTGTAGGAGACAAAGTACCGTGGTCGCACGTCTTTCAGCGGGCGCGCGCTGGATCCAAACAAACCCTTGCGCACCTCTTTCGATTCCGGGGGACGCTCGACAAGATCCACAATCTGCCCTTCGGCAATGCGGCCGATCTGATTCAGGTGGAGGCGGCGCTTGCGTTCCGCTTCTTCGGGATCCACGGCGGGACGGAAGAACGCATAGGCGATCATGGCCAGCGCGGCGATTGCCGCTCCGCCCATGACTAGCAACAGTTTCCAATCGGCAAGCAATTCCTTCAACGGGCAGACTCCCCAATCTAAAATGGGTGGGATTGCATAAAGGCACGCCGAGGGTTGGCGTGCGCACAGCGCGGTGGGGAGGTCTTTCCCCATCCGCCGGTGCCCCACTGATGGGTATTCTACCGAATCCATACGGGGTACGTGAAACTACGCAGGTGCCTGCACCGGATTGCGCAACACGCCAACGCCGACAACGCTCACCTCCACGGTATCTCCGGCAACAAGCGGGCCGACGCCGGCGGGCGTGCCGGTGGCGATGAGGTCCCCGGGCATCAGCGTCATCATGCGAGAAATCCAGCGCACCAGAAACGCAGGCGAGTAGATCATCAGCGAGGTCACGCCGGATTGCCGTCGCGAGCCGTTCACGTACGTCTCGACAGGGACATGGGAAGGATCGAGCGCGGTCTCAATGTGTGGTCCCACGGGGCAGAAGGTATCGAAACCCTTGCCGCGCGTGAACTGAACGTCACTCTTCTGCAGATCGCGCGCCGTAACGTCGTTGAGGCAGGTGTAGCCCATCACGAAGGAAAGAGCATCTTCGGCATCGCTAAGTTGCGAGCAGCGACGGCCGATGACCAGTGCGAGTTCGCCTTCGTGCTCCACGCGTTGCGAATATTTTGGCAATACGATCGCTTCTTCCGGTCCGATGATGGAAGAGGGCGGCTTGAGGAACATCAACGGCTCTTTCGGGACTTCGTTGCCCATCTCCGCGGCGTGGGCGGCATAATTGCGGCCGATGCAAACAATCTTCGAAGGCTCGACGGGAGCGAGCAGCCTGACCTCGGCAAGTCGCGCGGAACGCGAACCGCGGGACCACGCTCTCCAAGGCGGGCCGGAGATCTCGACGACATTTTCTCCTTCGATGAGCGCGTACCGCGACGATGCAGAACCTGCAGAGGAAGCGTCGAGCATCACGTAACGGCAAATTTTCATCCGTGTTTAGCTCGCGTGGTGATTGGGATGAGAAGCATGCGCTTCACGGGCTCTCCAGATCGTCGCGGCAATCCAGCAGAGCGTGGTGAGAATCAGGTACACGACGGCGCCTAGCATAAAAATCTGGAACGTGCTGTGCCAATTGCTGAGGCCTCGAAACACCAGGCACAGCGCGCGATAGCTCAGGCTGAAAATGAGCCAGCCAATAAGGCTCGAAGCCAGCAGATGCCCCGGCAAGCGCAGAAAGCGAAACACGGGCACGGCTGCAAGAAAGCCAAGAATCGAGGCGGCGGCGACGTTGCGCTCCAGGGCAAAGCGTTCCAGAAATGGCGCATGATTGGCAATCACCAGCCATGCCGTAAAAACCAGGGTCAGGCAAACACCAACGTACACTCCGGTGCGGATCGCCGCGTTGCGGAAAACGTGGAACCAACGATAACCGGGCAGATGCGGCCGAACCAACATGGAGTGCTGGGCTCCCAAGATCCGAGCAATGGTTTATCCCGGTCTTACGGCGACGGTTGCGTGACGTCAACCGCGACGGGCGTGCCGGGGGCGCTTTCATTTCCCGCGCGGTCTACGGCGGTCACGGTGTACCAATAGCGGTGGCCGGGCTCTACAGACGTATCACGAACCGCAGGCGTGGGCAACAAATCCGGGGTGAGGGGCTGGCCCCTTGTGCCCTCCTGCTCAGTTCGATAGACGCTGTAGCCGGCCAGGTCGGTTTCAAGATTGCTGCTCCAGGAGAGATCAACGACAACCGTGCCCGGGGCAGCGCCTGGCAGTAAAGCGGCAACGAGGCCATGCGGCGCGGCAGGCGGAAAAATGTCACGTGGTGTGAAGGTCACTGGTTGAGAGTCAGAGGATTCCAGTTCCTTGCCGCCAATCTGGATCACGCTGCGCACCGTGTAGACATACGTGTGGTCGAAAACAACGGAAGTGTCGCGATAGCTGCTGATTTCCGAAGAAGCCAGCAGCGCGGCGTGTGTTTCCGGTTGGCCTGAAAGTTCTTGCGGTGACGAAGGAGCTTCTGCATGGATTTCCGCGCGGTAAATTCGATACCCGGTGATGGTATTGATAGGCTCTCCAGCGGCAGTCCCATCCGGTGCCGTCCAGGTCAATTCCACCCCTGTTTCGGTGACGCGAGCTTCGACGGGAGCGACAGGAGCAGGGACGGGATAAACACGCACGGAGACGACATTTGAATCGGCGGAAGCACGTTTCTGGGAAGCGCGCGTTCGAACAAGGTAAGCGACGGGACCGCCGGGATGCGCTTTGGTTTCTTCCGGCGAGATGGGATCGGTGAAGCTCACACGGCCATCGGCTCGGTAATTCTCAACTAGGGCCCCGGGGATGGTGTAAACCACGCGGAAAGATTTCGCGTCGGCCGAGCCGTCTGATTTTATCGCGCCGCGAAGGATTTCGACGGCAGGCGGCGTGGGAAGTTTCTCTCCGGTAATGGAGCTGGCCGGGAGCGTGAACGAAAGCTGAATGCCGTCGCCGGCCTGGCGCGCCACCAGATCCTTAATCGCGGCCGGAACCGGTGGGGAAGGCGGAACAGGATCGCCGGGAGCGCCGCAACCGGCCGAAACCAGGAAAATGGAAAAGAGAAAATGCCGAATGAGGAAGAACTGTGCGGGGCGGTTTTCGATGCGCGACCTCGTCCCTGTTCTATTTTCCATTTTCCAGTTTCAGCAACTACAGGATGTAGCGGCTCAGATCCTGGTTCTTGACGATATCCGCGAGCTGCTTGGAAACATAAGCGGCATCAACCTTCACGTTTTTCTTCTTGAGGTCCGGCGCCTCGAATGAGATTTCGTCCAGAACTTTCTCGAGGATGGTGTGAAGGCGGCGGGCGCCAATGTTTTCCGTCTGCTCATTCACGTTGGTGGCGAAACGCGCGACAGCGGCGACGGCATCCTCGGTAATATTGAGCTTTACGCCTTCGGTTTCCAGCAGCGCGACGTATTGCTTGATGAGCGCGTTCTTCGGCTCGGTCAGAATGCGAATGAAATCTTCTTCCTTTAACGACTGCAATTCGACGCGAATGGGCAGCCGGCCCTGAAGTTCAGGGATCAGGTCGGACGGCTTGGTCACGTGAAACGCCCCGGCGGCGATAAACAGAATGTGATCCGTGCGAATCATGCCGTAGCGCGTGTTGACGGTGGTGCCTTCGATAATCGGAAGAATATCGCGCTGCACGCCTTCGCGCGAAACGTCCGGGCCGTGGCCGGACTCGCGTCCGGCAACTTTATCGATCTCGTCGATAAAGATAATGCCCATCTGCTCGGCGCGCTCGACGGCCACACGCGTGACCTGGTCCATGTCCAGCAGCTTGTTTTCTTCTTCCTGGATCAAGTATTCGAACGCGTCGGCCACGCTCATTTTGCGTTTTTTCTTTTGCTGCCCGAACATCCCGGAGAACATATCCTGGAGCTTGCCGACGTCCATCTCATCGACGCCCTGGTTGGAGACGATTTCGAACGAAGGCATGGCGCGCTCGCGGACTTCCAAGTCCACCATGCGCTGGTCCAGCTTGCCTTCGCGAAGCTGTGCGCGGAGTTTTTCGCGCGTGCGTTGCGCCTGTTCTCGTTGCGAGGCAGCTTCGGATTCCGGCGTTCCGGTTCCCGGCGGAGGAGACGGTGGAAGCAACAGGTCGAGCACGCGCTCTTCGGCAGCCTGCTCGGCGCGGTCGGCCACTTCGTCTAATTTTTCCTCGCGAATCATGTCAATGGAAGTTTCGACGAGATCGCGGACCATGGATTCCACGTCGCGGCCGACGTAGCCAACTTCTGTGTACTTCGAAGCTTCCACCTTAATGAACGGGCAGCCGGCAAGACGCGCCAAGCGGCGGGCGATTTCCGTTTTTCCCACGCCGGTGGGGCCGATCATCAGGATGTTCTTCGGCAAGACGTCTTCGGCGATTTCCGGTGGAAGCTTCTGGCGTCGGACGCGATTGCGCAGCGCCACAGCCACAGCGCGCTTCGCCGCCGCCTGCCCGACGATGTACTTGTCGAGCTCCAGCACGATTTCGCGCGGCGTCATGTCGTCGAGGGCGGGAAGAAGTTCCTGCTCCCCGCCCGGTTCGGCGCCGTTGCCTCCCGGGAGGTAAACCACTTCTTTTTCGGATTTCGTGGTCATGTGCCCTGCTCAGTTCCTTTGATGCGCGAACCCCGCTTGGCGTGCTGGCGCGCCGCCCTAGAGCTCTTCGACTGTAAAGTTGGCGTTGGTGAAAATGCAAATCTCGCTGGCGATGCGCATGGCCTCCATTGCCAAATCCTTGGCGCTGAGCTTCGAGTGCTTCAGCAGCGCGCGCGCCGCGGCCAGCGCGTAACTGCCTCCGGAGCCGATAGCTACAATGCCGTCATCGGGCTCGATCACGTCACCGTTCCCGGAAAGAATGAACGTGCCCTTGGCATCGGCAACGATGAGCAGCGCTTCCAGATGGCGAAGCGCGCGATCCTTGCGCCATTCCTTGGCCAGTTCGACCGCGGCTTTCTGGAGATTCCCGGAAAATTCCTGCAGTTTGCCTTCGAACCGCTCAAACAGTGTAATCGCGTCCGCAGTGGAGCCCGCGAAGCCCGCGACGACTTTGTCGCTGTAAAGGCGGCGTGTCTTCCGCGCGGTGTGCTTCATCACATGATCACCCATGGTCACCTGGCCATCGGCGATGAGTACGACCTTGTTGTCCTTGCGCACGCACAGAACTGTGGTGCCGTGCATCTGTGCGTCTCCCCGGCTGTTTGGCATCCAAGCATTATAGCGCCGCGATGCGGCAGCGCCAAAAGTGGAGAAGCGCCGGGCTTCATGTTCAGAACGCAGGTGGCCCCACACAGGGTGCCGTACGAAAAATTGAGGTAAGAATATTGACAGCCGAGACTTTCTTACTGTGCGATTTCGTGGAACGAGAGAATCCTGTACCCGGCGGTGGGCATCGTAGCTTGGATCCAGCAATTGCTGTAGTAAACGCCGTTGCTTCCGGACGACGACGTGAAATCGAAGTTAGGAGTTCCCGGTGGAGAGGATGGCGGTAAAGGATTGCCTGAGGAATCGAGAGTTCTCGCCAGGAACACCGCTCCATTCAATTGACCAGTACCACTCTGATGCGAGTAAATCTTGCCGTTCCCAATGACCAGGACAATCCCATTCCACGTTGCATCCGGGTCGAACGTAAATGTCCCAGTTACGAGAAGAAGCCCATAGCCTGTGCTATGCCAGCCATTGAACGTCAAATCGCCGTTAATAACAATCGTCATCGGATTAGAAGCTGACATGGCGGCCGGCATATTCGACTGAGTCGCATTGCCGTTAACCACCACGTCCGCATTTTGCGAGATGGTCTGCACCAGAGCGTTCAGACCTCCTACAGTCTGCAAGTTCCCAGATACGGTCACAGGGACCACGTCTAGGGTCGGAGCCACGCCAGTATAGTTGCCTCGGCGGTCTTGACTCGCAGGGGCTGCCTGAATAGCGGAGGTGATGGTCGAGTCGGAAGGGTCGGTGTATCCGACGGCGTCCACGACGCCCGGCCCAGGATTGCAGCTCCCTGCGCTATATTGATCATTTCCTCTGACCGAAAAGTTGCTCGAATTAGGCACGGTGAACTGCGCATTAGGCTGCATATTCTTGCCGTCCAGCGTTAGCGCCGCGTTGAAATTCAAATTCAGGGGCGTGGGAGCAACCAGATACTGGAGCAACTTTTGGCTGCCGTTGGGAAGAACAGCCAGTGAGGTAATCTCCAGAACCTGCGAGCCGGAGCCGGTGTCATTTAGATTTGCTCCGTCATAGTAGACCGGCGTGGGGTCCCTAGTCCCATCGTACGGGGCGACATCTAGTCCGAGCGATTGCTCCGAAACCGCATTGATGCGGACCCACTTGTAAAGCGCGCCTGGGAGATTCAGCGCCTGTAGTGGATTCCTGTTCCAAACCGAAAGGGCTGTACGAGAAGGATTCGTAGGCGAAAAAAAACCGCTGGGCCCGAACTCGACCCCGAATTGGTTGTCCGGATAGGTGGAAGTCGAATCCCACGGTGTGATAGCCTCGCCGCCTACGGGATTGATTAGGTAGTAGGTGTCCCCCATGTTGAGAGGGGTTCCCGGCGGCGGGAGGAAGTTCGCCGGGTCGGTTGTCTTGAAGGCGTCCGGATTCTTCGGGACGAGGCGTCCCCGTGCCTCTTCAAGGCCAGAGAGCGCCGCATAGTACACCCCTGTCGAAGAACGATAGTTACCCGCTAGTGCGCTTTCGGTGCCGGAAGAAACGATCAGGGAAATGGCCACCACGCTGATAAGCAGCAGTACGAAAATCGAAATGAGCAAAGCAATTCCTTCTTCGGTTCGTCGCCTTAGATTGCTGCGTCGCGCTCTCATTTCGATTGCCATTGCTTCATTGATTCGGATTGATTCGGCGGCCGCGCCCGGTCAATTGCACAAGGCGCGGCTGGCCAGTTGTCGCGTCCGGGACCGGGGTGGCAACGATCAGCGTGATAATGACGTCGCGGATGTTTTTTGGCGAATTGTCCACTCCTGCACCGGAACAGAGAACCGTAGCCGGAGGCGGAGATGAATTTTCGCAAAGGTACGTAAAGATCGGCACAGGATTGCCCGATGGAAACATACCGGGATAAAACGCCTGGTACTGAGCTATTTGTGCGGCTGAAGAATTATTCACCACGTTTTGCACAAGGGGAACGAGGAAAGCGGCGGTGTCCATGGCAGGATCGCGACCGACCTGCTTGAGAGCCGCTCCACGCATGAGAGTAGTTCCCTGAAGCTGGTAACGAATCCACTGAACCTGGCTTGTAGGATCCTGGGGCGTGGGGTTTGTCTCGATAATGATATCGAAATCACTGGGGGTGATGCATGAACCCCCAATCGTGCAGGCGGTTGGGACGGTGTAGCCGGGACTCCAAGCAAACGGAGTATTTGTGAATTTCGTAAAGTCAATCCCCACGAAAGTCGGCGGCGGATAGCCGGCGTCGTTGACGTCGCGTACCATCTGGTCCAGCGCCAGCCGCGATTCCTGGAAAGAGGTCAGCACTTGTGACTCGGTCTGGTACCGTGTTTGCGAGGAGCCCAGCAGAGTGAATGCCGCCCCGGTGACAAGGAGAAAAATGCCCAGAGCGACCAGCAATTCGATAAGCGTGAACCCGCCTTGGCACTTGTGATTTGAGGCCAGATTCATTTTGCCACCATTGTGTCAAGGGTGATGGGCTGGAAATATCCGTTGCCGCCCGCTTGTCGGACCCCAAGAATAAAACGCTTCGAGGAAGCTGTGCCGCCGTTTCCGGTAATGATCACCGCCCAGCGCAGGTCAAAGGTAGTGCCACTGGGATCATTGGGGTCCTGGTAAGTGAAGCCGTAGCCGCTGGTCGGTGCAGCCGAGGGAGGGGGCGATGTGAATACGATGATTGCCTGATTGTTGAAAGTCGTCATGGTACTGCCCTGCACGGAATTGGTGACCGCCGGATTGCCAAGCTGGCACGTGTTCCCGAGCGTATCGGTAAACGAACTTGAACTGAGCGGCTGATCCAAGAACTGATCCAATTCACGTTGCGCAAAAACCAGAGCCGAAGAGTCCGTGCGATTCTGGGAGTTCAAGAAGATCGAAGCCGGCACGAGCTGCGCAATCGCCACGAGGCCTACCAATAAAATGATGGTGGCAAACATCATCTCGAGGAGGCTGAAACCCTTTTCCCCACGGCGGCGTTTTGTGAATATGAAATGCATTAGCGTTCGTGCGCCCGCTTGTCTCAGCTAGCCGGTTCGCCGCCAAGGACCACCAGCAGGAGCGGTCCATATCTGTGTCGCTCCAGAGGGAAGCAAAATCACGGCGCGATAGCCGAAATCGGGTCCACTTGGGCTGCCCAAGTAAAACACGTACGCCGCCAGCGGAGATACCGCGCCTCGCGCGTCAAATGTGACGCTGCCAGCGGCGCCCGAAATTGAGGCGTCCAGGGACGAAGTAGCGCCCAATTTCGCTAGGATGGACCCCGGACTAGGAGCCACCCCAGATGGCAATAGAGTTATAACTCCGCTGATCCGAGTCTGCTTCTCGATAAGATCAATGGTCCCATTGTTATTTGAATCGGTTCCCGCGATCCAATCGTTTCCGGACGCCGCAATGAGAAAATTGATTTGTTTATTCCGGCGAACCGCTTCGAATCGCGTGAATTTCAGCATGTCGGACAAGCGCGCAGCGGTATCATTGAGCTGGTAGGTTCGAAACGAGTGCATGAGCGAGGGAATGGCGATCGCCGTCAGAACCATCAGTACAGTCAGCGAAACGGCCAATTCCACCATGCTGAAGCCGCCAATGCGGCTGCGACGAGTGCGGAAGGGTGTAGCACTCCTGAACAAGCTTATTCCTCATTCAAAGGCGAGACCAGCGATCCAACCTGTAAGGATCATCTAACGACCATTTTGATGCAGTTGCCGTACCAGGGACGACCGGACGCAACTGCTGCCAAACATAGCGCTTACTCGCAGTAGACCATTACATTCTATTCTATGCGTCAAGGAATGGGTGGAAATGTAACAATTTGAAACGGAATGATGGAAGTCTAGTTATCTTTAACGGCTTATCTTCCTGGTAAAGGCTTTTCCCTGACCGTCTACCTGGCTAGTTCTTGCCTTTCTTCGCGAGGGATTGCGCGCCCTGCTTGGAGAGGGACGATTTATCGAAGAGCTCGTCCGGAAAGCCCGGATTGTATTTGCAAGTCTCATAGAAGATTTGGACGGCGCGCCGTCCGTTGTGCTCGCGGGAGACTTGCAGCGGGGTCCAAACGCTATCCTTCAATTGATAATTTGAATAGATGGAGACGTCTTCGTTGATCTGTTGGGTTTCCTCGTCCTTGGTCGTTACCGAGCTGCGAACCAGGAGGTGAGTGGAACGGTCAACGGCAAGGCGGAACGTGCGTTCCTGGCTGTCGGTAATTTCGACCCAATCCACTTGCTTGAGGTCCACAGTGTCGTTGCCCCCGAAGCGAATGGCGATACCCGGCTCTTTGAGCCGCAGCCGCAAAAGATTGTCGACGTTGCGCTTGACTTGTTCCTGGAAATCGCTGATGGAGGTCGCTGGCAATTCATTGACCCCGCTGCGATCAAAAGACCAGCCGTGGTCGCCGTTATAGAGCGTGATGACAATGCCGCCATGCGACCAGTCCAGACCGTCGATGCCGATCAGATACGGAAGAATGGAGTGACGGCCCTTGCCGATATATTCCACGCGATCCTTTTCGGGATAACGGCGGTAGTCGACAAATCCGATGTTCCCGACCGGCTCGCCATTGTGGCCGAAAAGGACGCGGCGCCCCTCGCACTGGCTTTCGCGGACTTCCGTGTAGCCTGGCCCGCCCAGCGCATTGATCAGGTCGGAGAGGATCTGCTTACCCTTGGCGATGCTCTGCTCCGGCATCAAGGTATCGGGTCGCTGCGCCGATGGGCCGGAAGCAAACACGAGGATCGCAGCTAAACTTATTGGCGTGACCGGGAGAAACCTTATCCGCACAAGACCGAACCCCCATTTACATTGATGATCTCTCCGGTCATGAAGTTGGCCAAGTCCGATGCCACAAAGAGGATTGGGCCGGCGATTTCTTCGGCCGTGGCGGCGCGACCGAGAGGGATGACGGTGGAAGCCATCTTCTGGCCCGCTTTTGTTTCTAGGACAGGAATGGACATGTCTGTAGACACCCACCCGGGAGCCACGGAGTTGACAAGGATATTGTGCCGCGCGAGTTCTGTGGCGAGGCCCTTGGTGAGGCTGATGATGCCGCCTTTGGAAGCTCCGTAGTGCGTGTGGAAGGATTCACCGCGCTGCCCCGCGGTGGAACTGATGGGAATGATTTTTCCGGACTTCTGCTTGATCATGTGTGGAACGGTGAAATGAATGATGGAGTAGACGCTCTTGAGGTTGATGCGCATCATGTCGTCCCATTGTTTTTCAGTCATCTTTTCGATGGGGAGATCTTCGAGGTTCCAAACGCCCGCGTTGGCGACGAGAATGTCCAGACGGCCGAGCCGCGAGATAGTGTGTTCGACGAGCTTCTGGTTGTCGGCATGTTTTCCGACGTCCGCTTTGAACGCTTCCACGCGAGTACCGTGCTTCCCGGCTTCTTGCTGGACCTGCAACGCGGCGTCCTTGGCTTTAACGTAATTGAAGACCACGTCGGCGCCGGCCTGCGCGAAGAGTTTGACGGCCGCCGCACCGATTCCTCGTGAACCGCCCGTGATGAGTGCCGCCTTGCCTGCGAGTGAAATCATCAACCCCCCAAGAAGTGAATCGTTGATAGTTGATAGTCGAAACTCGAAAACCCAACTCCGGAAACCCTTCCCCATTGCTTCACTTTCCAAGACGAAGAGAGATTCCTTCCGACAGGGCCGGAATCTTCGATCGCGTCGCTAGGTTATGACGGGCCTGCTGGCCCGGCTGCGCACTTCAGCGGTGCGCAGCAGCGGCTCGCGTGGCTTGCACCAGCGCGCGGAAAAGAGCCGAGGAAAGCGCGTGGTCCCTCATGCGCTCGGGGTGCCACTGCACTCCGACGACCCAATGTTTATGCGGTTCATGTTCGACAGCTTCGATCACACCGTCTGGAGCAACAGCCGCAACACGCAAACCGTGGCCTAGATCTCGGACGGACTGGTGGTGCGACGTATTGATTTGGACTTCGGACCCGCCGCCGCGATTCGCTAGACCGGGAGCGGCCGCGAGTTGCGCGATTTCACCGCCAGACTCGATCCGCGCGGGATGGACTGGATCGGGCGCATCCGGCGCAAGACCTTCCTTGCTGTGCTCGATATTGGTGTGGAGTTCGCTGGCGATGTCCTGGTAGAGCGAACCACCGAGGCAGACGTTGAGGCTCTGGCAGCCGTAGCAGATGGCCAAAACGGGTTTGCTGGAGGCGAAAGCGTGCTCCAGGATTGCGAAATCGGTTTTTTCTCGGTTCGCATCGTCGTCGTGAGTCTTTTCGCGGCGTGGGGCACGGTAGAGCGCTGGATTCACGTCGGTCGGTGCGCCAGGGAGGACGAAGGCGTCGAGATCTTTGATTTGGGAGGCGAGATCGCTCAGCGACAGTTGGAGAGACACGTGAACAGGTTCGCCTTCGGCGGCAGTGACAGCTGCGAAGTAATATTGAAGCTTATTCGTAATCCTACTGACTTCTTCTTGGGAAGTTCGCCAGGGAATGCCCACACGGGGGCGGTTGGCGGCGCTCGGTTGGGGATTAGCAGGGGTCATGGAACACCAAATCGTAGCATTCGAGCGAGAAGGCGGCAACCAGGAGCTGGGAGCCGGCTCCGTTACCCAATCCGCCTCATTTCTGATTACCGTTCTTGAGCGCGGCATAGACCGCGTGCACAAACTGGTCGGGTTGCAGGCGTCCCTTTCCCCAGCGCGCGTCAAAATCCGCAGTTGGATGTTCGGCAAGAATCTGAGCCTCGGTGCGACCCTCGTCCATCCGATGTTTCACGCGATCGCGAACGGCCACGATCATATCGCGGAAGGCTTTTACGCTCGCGCCGTTGGTCACCTCGCCGCGCGCCGGCACAAAGCGGAACGTAGTGCCCGCCCAGGCGTCAAGTGTACTCAACAGGCCGGCGAGCGTGCCGCCTTGCGCGGGATCGATTGCCGGATAACCATCGCCGGCAAACACTTCCCCAAGATAGATCAGCTTGGCCACGTGAAAATGCACGATGGCATCGGCGTCGCTGTAGCCCGGCTTCTGATGAACAATGTGGATCGAGTCCCCATTAATGTCCAAGGCTAATACTTCGGAGAATGCTACACGCGGGCGGTCGACCCCTAGTTCGGTAAACCGTTGTGACATCGCCGAGGGCGCACCCATTGCGTTGCCCCCTAGACGCCGGAGCGCGTTCTCGTGCATGGCAACGAAAGCCCCGAGCCGCCCCCATCCGGCGTCACCTTCGGAATGGGCCGAGTCCTGCGGCCCAACAACCACATACCGAACAGCGGATTTGGTCCGACTTGTAAGGACACCGCTGATATAGGGCGTGCTTGCCGCCGGCAGCGTTCCAACGAGCAAAGCGCCGTCCGGTCCGACTGAAGCAACTACATTACCAGCCGTAGTAGCAAACACGAGCACCTGAGGCGTAATTTCAGCCACGCTCACTGTCTCCTGAGCGTTCGTCGAGTAACATCCCATCAGCCCCAAGACTAACGAAATCGCGCCCACCATGCCCAGCGGAACACAAGATTGAGGAAGAGTCATGCGGGTTAAACCTCCGTGAGATTCGCAACTTGAATGTCTGGTACTGAGGAGAAGGACGTTTGCATTGGTCACGGCTATGGGCTCCGGCGAAGCAATACGTGAAGGGCAGATTATAAGCCACGACGACACTGCCAAGCCTGTCTCCAAACATGGTTATAGACCTCCCTTGCCAAGAGCCCAGGTAATTGCCTGGGCCATCCGTAGGGGTGCTTGGGAGCAAAATTCCAGAGTACAATCCGTCATGGAAGGCAATCGATCCCATGGACACTCAGATCAAGGGCTTCGCCGATTCAATGTACGAGCGATCTTTCGTGGAATCTGCGGTCTCAACACGAGCCGACACGACGAACTTGATGAAACAGCGCTCCACGAAGCGAACCGCCAAGAACCCTTTGGGGGACAGCGAGATCAATACCATCATCAGATTTCAGGTGAAGCATATAGAGCGCTGTATGGCTGCGCGATTGGAGTCCTACCAACGAGCCTACGAGGAAACCGGAAAGGTTCCAACAGAGGAAGAATTGGAGGAGATCTTGGAGGAACTCCGAACCGTCGGGGGTCTCCAGGTCAAGCATTCCAGTTCCTTCATCGAAAATTTCTTGCGGGCCAAGCGCGCGCCGGTGCAATGCGATCCAGAGCAGGGCTTGATGGAAGGCTGCGCCAACGCACACGATCGGGTGTTCCAGACCTGGAAGATATGGGGGGACAAAGTGCGGATTAAGGAAGCAGCTCCGGCCAAAGTGAGAGCTACGGCAAAGGCGGAAGCTCCGACAAAGACTTCGCCAAAGGTCGCGGCTCAAACTATCGTTGGCACTGAACCGGAACAAGCCGAGGCCAAACCTCGGGACAAAGGGCGCCCACACCGGACGTTGCTTTCCTACTATTGGGACTTCTTCAAGCGGCTTGGCAACGAGTGCCACCACACCTGGAGGGGGGAATTGGCAGCTGCAGCGCTCACGGGTACGGGTTCGTACCTTCTGATCCACCGTGTGAATGCCGTCGGATGGACGAACTTTAAGAGCGCAGGGTTGTCCATGGTGATCGCCATAGCCAGCATCGCGGTATGGCACGTCCTGCGCACGCCCTGGCTGCTCCATAAGGAAGGCATCAGCGCTGGTGGCGTAACCCGCAAGATACATTGGGCTCACGGCTTGTTTGGGATTGCTGTGCTTGCGGGAGTCCTCGGGGGTAGCGGGTTGTACGCAAGGAAGCAGCTCGCCAAGCCCATTGCTCCCGTCATGGCGGCACCTTACCTAGAGCCTAAGAATTCGCTACGAAAAAGAACGCTGGGGTTAGCAAACGATCTGAATGTGTTTCTGGGAGAGAGGTGGGCAAAGCGTCCTCCCGGCCATGGCGCGGACACCATGAAATACGACCAGGCGACTCTCGATCTGTATATGAAACTCTATAAAAGCCGAACGGTGGGGATTCTGCAAGAGCTGCAGGACAAGGGTTTGGACACTGGTCTGCTCGCCGCTCCCGGTGGTGCATCGTCGCGATTCCTTCTGCCGGATGAGATTCGGCAACTGCGCGACCTTGCTTATCATTTGGATGAGAGGGGCAATGTGGTGCGGTTCTAGCGAGTGCAGATCGAAATCAGGCGCGGAGGGAGGCCGAGTGGACGAGGGCGGCGTCAAGGCAGAAGTCCGGACGGTGGAAAAAGGCAGGTAATTCGGAAAGGCGGAGGGCCAGGCGTTCGGGTGACGCGGCGCGAACAGTGATATGGCCGAGTTTGCGGCCGGGACGCGGAGACTTGCCGTAGAGGTGGAGGTGGGCATCTGGGAGGGCGAGGACTTCTGAGGATTCGGGGAGGTCGCCTATCAGATTAAGCATGGCGCAGTGACCGACCGGTCCCGTGGAGCCGAGCGGGAGGCCGAGTACGGCGCGAAGATGATTCTCAAATTGGCTGGTCACGGCGCCTTCGATCGTCCAGTGGCCGGAATTGTGGACGCGGGGCGCCATTTCGTTGACCAGAAGCTCGCCCTGATGCTCAAAAAATTCAAGGGCAAGCACGCCGACGTATTTCAAGGATTCGAGAACGCGGCGGGCGGCGTTTTCGGCGGCGCGCTGGATGGATTCTTGAAGACGAGGCGCGGGGGCGATGGAGAGCCGGAGAATGCCGCTGCGGTGGTGATTCTCCGCGAGTGGATAGAAGGCAGATTCCCCATTTCGCGAACGAACGGCGAGAACAGAAAGTTCTCGGGTGAAGGGGACGAAACGCTCGAGGATCATTTGTACGGGAGGCACCTCGGACTTGGCGGTCGCGACGTCCTCTGCGGTGCGTAGTATCCACTGGCCTTTGCCGTCGTACCCCATGCGCGAAGTTTTCAGGACGGCAGGAAAGCCGAGTAATTTTATAGCGGCGTCGAGTTCGCTGGGATTCGAAAGGGCGGCGAATTCGGTAGTGGCAATGCCAAGTTTGCGAAAGAGATTCTTTTCGGCAAGGCGATCCTGGGCGGCTTCAAGAGCCGCTGGCGGAGGATATACGGGAACGCGCTCGGCTAGAAAATCAGCGGCTTCAACGGGGACATTTTCGAATTCGTAGGTGACCAGTTCGAGGCCGCTTGAGAATTTCTCAAGCGCGGCATGATCGGTGTAATCGGCGGTGACGCGCTGTGCGATGCGGCCTACGGGGGCTTCGGGAGAAGGGTCAAGAAAACGGAAATGCAGGCCGAGCGGATAGCCCGCGAGTGCCAACATGTAGCCAAGCTGCCCACCGCCAAGGATGCCGATGGTCATACGCGCTTTCCCTTTTTCTTTTGCGCCGCAGCGGCTGCGGCGGGGTCGGGGTTGGCGAGGACCCGGCCAGTTTGTTCGGTGCGGAACTTTCGAACAGCTTCCCGGAAGGAGCGGTGCTTGGTGCCAAGGATGGAGGCCGCAAGAAGGGCGGCATTGACCGCGCCGGATCTGCCGATGGCGAGAGTGCCGACAGGGACGCCCCCCGGCATTTGGGCGATGGAGAGGAGCGCATCGAGGCCTTTGAGGGCTTTTGATTCGACCGGAACGCCGAGGACCGGGAGAACGGTTTTTGAAGCGGTCATGCCGGGAAGATGAGCGGCGCCACCTGCGCCGGCGATGATGACTTCGATGCCGCGTTTTTCGGCGTGCGAAGCGTATTCGAAGAGGTGATCCGGCGTACGGTGGGCGGAGACTACGCGCGTTTCATGTGGAACACCGAGGGCCTTAAGAGTCTTGGAGGCAAATTTCATGGTATCCCAGTCGGAGCCGGAG
>Ga0134063_10000090_pt1 | contig 27193 bp, 27 predicted proteins | sample 15_taG_11_FD_94467 | JGI IMG/M metagenome (GOLD analysis project Ga0134063, IMG submission 94467) | Grasslands soil microbial communities from the Angelo Coastal Reserve, California, USA - 15_D_Rain_20cm_5_09082015 | ecosystem: Environmental > Terrestrial > Soil > Grasslands ... | reverse complement strand
ACACATGTTAGGCACACTACCGGGAATGTCAAGGGAAAAGTGACGTTTGGGCTTGAAATCGCCTGGTAGTCTTCGACAAACTGGCCACTTCGGGCCTCATTTTTGCGCAGGAAAGTAGCTAGCTCCGGCTCGACTAACTCCGGGTCAACCCCGGTTAGCTTCCTGCGGGGGACTGCAGCCACCGGATCGCTTTGCGCAACGGATTGGAGCCGCTGCCGCTGCTCATCGGCGTATTCAACCACGCCACGATGCTGTGCCCGGCAGCCGAGAAGCGGCTCGGACCGTCATCTAATGGCCTGGATTGGTCAGCAGGAGGCGCGTCGGACGGCGTAATCCAGTACGGGCTCCCGGTTACGAACGAACGTTCCGCGGCGGTATTTGTTGACTGCCGCTCGGGGATCGTACCGGCGACCGTCAGCTTTATCAGCGTCCCGACCTGTTCCTGGGACGCCCTGAGTGTGCGCAGAACTTTTCGCGCGAACCAGATACCCACGGCCAGGAAGACAAACTCAGCAAAGAGGTTTCCTAGCTCATACCAATTGCTTTGCATCCATGCGGTGATTTCCCTCATAGCCTCACCTTGGACTGGGACAGCATCAAGTTACAACCCGGCTCCGCTGCAGGAAACTGGCAGAAGGTCCAGTAAATGGTCAGCCCGTTATCTGCCCTCGCGGCCCATCGGCGCGCTTGCGGCGCAGCCGGGCCGGCGGAAAGTAGGTACTCATGAACATCGCGGCGCTGCCGCGGCGCTTGCGAGGGTGAAAAATCCGCTAAGATAAACTCTAGAGATGGGGTGGGCTCGTCAGAGTGTTCAAACGGCTCATAATTCTGGGGATCGCGGGGACGGTGTTTGTCCTGGGGACCAACTACCTCCTGGTTTACACGCTGAACCAGCAAGTGAAGCGACAGCGCAACCTGCAGGACGAGAACTATTGGAGCGCGTACACGGCGATCGAGCAGTTCGGCGAACATCCTGACAGGGCTTCCGAACAGAAAGCCAAAGCCGCCTTGGACGAGGCCTACCGAAAAGGCCTGAGCAAGACCCGCGCAAAACTTCTCCAAAATTATCTTGACGACCTCCAGCACTGCTATCAAGGCCAGCGCGACTCCTGCAAACAAATCAATAGCGACATGAATGAAGCCATGCGAGCTCCCGCCGTGCGTCAGTAGGCGTTCAGTCAGCACGGCGCCCCCTTTCCACGAGATGCGTTTGACAGTCGACAGTTGAAGGTCGAAGGGGAAGCGTTGGCAAAGGCCTCTGGCTTGTTCGGGGCCGGCGAAACATACGCAAGGACCAAGCTATAAGGGGCTTTCTTCAGGGGCTGAAGCCCAGTGGAGGCCTGCTCTTAATGTCGGAGCTGAAGCTCCGACCCACTAAAGCCAGTGCAGTAGTTGATTTCCGTGATGAGCCGGAAGGCATTTCCTTTGATGTTCAACACGGTAAATCTGCCCACGGCATCCGCCGAAGGGAGCACTTGCCGGATTTCCATCAGGCTGCTCCATCGCGTTTTCTTGGCGATGCGATTCCAAACGTCCAGAGGGCCGGCGAGTTCAGAGTGCACGCTTACGGCTTGCAAAAGCTTCTTGCGGCCGATGACGTGCAAGAGCGGTCTCGTAAACCATTGAATTCGCAATTTGCGAATTTTTCAAGAGGAAGTTCGCGATTTGCGATTCGGGCAGAGCACACGTGCTTGCACGAACGCTCGGTAAACGGCAGGCGCGCTCCAAAAACCGAGGGAACCCAACGCTACGAGAAGGGGAAGGGCACGATGTATCGTGCCCCTACGTGGGCATGGGCAGGATGCCGGGAGAAACGCATTCAGGAGAATGGCGTTCCAAGACGGCCGAGCGAGGGCACGGGGGCGTTATGGCGCGGATTCCCGATGCAGAGTATGAATAGAATCTATACAAAAGTATAGAATCTTCCTGTGGGAGGTGCTAAACTGCCTTTATGCATTGGGTGGCTGGGAGAAGAAGAGAGATTCCTTCCGACAAGGTCGGAACCTTCGATCATTGCGCTCCGTCCCGCAAAGCCATCCGGGACGTAAAATGCACGTCCTGCAAAGACATCAGGGATACAAACGACGCAAATGATGAGCGGGGATGCGAACAAGGAATAGAGAGCGAATCACATGCCGATCAGCATTAAGAACGTGGAAACCGAACAGTTAGCGCGGGAACTTTCCAAAGAGACAGGGGAGACCATCACAGAAGTCATAAAAAAGTCTTTGCAGGACCGACTACAGCGCGTGCGGGGACGGAGGCATGCGAGGGGACTTCCCGAGCAAGTCGAGGACATCCTCCAGCGCATGGACGCATTGCCAACTGTCGACGAACGGACCGAGGATGAAATCCTAGGCTACGATGAGGACGGTATTCCGGCGAGCTTACCCAAGAATGGCAGTTCCCGTGGTGATTGATACGTCGGCTGTGCTAGCAATCCTGCTGGGGGAGCCGGAACGAGGGAAGTTTCTCCGGCTGCTCAGCGAATCTGAAACTCGTTTGTTGTCGGCTGCAAACGCTTTGGAGACGGCCATCGTTGTGGAATCGCGCCGCGGCGAAGCGGCAGGCCGAGAATTTGACCTGTTCCTGCACAGGACAAAAATCGAAATTGTTGCAGTTGATGAGGAGCAGTTTTCCATTGCGCGCTTTGCGTGGCGAAAATTCGGGAAAGGCCATCATGCCGCGGCTCTGAATTTTGGAGATTGTTTTGCCTATGCCCTAACGAAAGCGTCCAGCGAGCCGCTGCTTGCCAAGGGCGAAGATTTCCGGCGGACCGATTTGCACCTGCTGTAACCGGTAAAGGGTTTTAAGCCGACGGTCGGGGCAGGTGGGACACGGCTGTAGAAACCACCGGGATGCAAGGAACGCACAAAAGGCGCGAAAGGCCGGCCACTACAACGGGGTCAAGATGGGGCTGAAGCCCGGCGCTACCAAGGAGGAAGGGCGCGATCCCGACCCGATCGGGGTAAACGGCAGGCGCGCTCTACAAACCGAGGGAAGCTCAAAGCTACGAGGAGGGGAAGGACACGATGTATCGTGCCCCTACATAGGCAGGAGTAAAGATGCGGAGAAGCGCCATTCGGGAGAATGGCGTTCCCGGGCCGGGGACGGTAGCGGGTCAGTTTGAATTTTGACCCCTATTGTCACGATTAAGAAAATTCAAACTGACCCACTACCTGGGGTACCTGGGGCGTATCTTGCTTTTGCCGTGCAGGGGGAATATACTCAGATTTCGCTCTGAAGCGGGTCGAACGGATGAGTGGGCGCGAGCCCACTTTTTTGTTGGGCCGGTTGGAGTGCACTGCGGACCGGCTAGGGTCGGGGAGTCTCTGCGTGGATTTGGAAAAAATCCGCGGCGCGGCCGAGCGAGTGGCGCGTTCGGAAGGCCTGGAAGTCGTTGATGTCGAATGGAAAGTCGGCAAGCAGCGGTTCCTGCGGGTGTACATCGATCGGATCGCGAAGCCCGCAGCGGTGATGAGCGACGCGGCAGGGACGTTCCTTCGGGAGGACTCAGGGCAAGGGGGGGCGGCGGAAGTTGTACATGACCCTTACCCCAAAATTAGCCACTCCGACTGCGAGCGGGTCAGCCAGCAATTGAGCTTGATCCTCGACGTGGAGGATCTGATTCCCGGCCCAGGCTACGTTTTGGAAGTGAGTTCGCCGGGATTGGACCGGGCGCTGAAGAAGGCGGCGGATTTTGAGCGCTTCAAAGGGCGGCTGGCGAAGATTTCCACCAGCGAGCCGGTGGGGGAAGCGAAGTTTTTTGAAGGACGACTGGCGGGATTTGCGGACGGGAAAGTTCGCATGGAACTGAAGGGCAAAGAAGCGCGGACGGTCGAGGTGCCGCTGGAGGCGATCCGGAAGGCGAATTTGGTGGTGGAGTTTTAGAGGGGAAAGAGCAGGAAAAGATAACGCAGAGACGCAGAGTACGCTGAGGAGCGCAGAGAAGAATTTAACACCGAGGACACGGAGAATACAGAGACCACAGAGAAGGAAAACCGCAGAGAATTGTGAGTTGAAATTGCGGGATGTGGCTCAACGAGAATTCAGGAACAAGACATGGCGAATTTGCTCTATCAACAGATTGAGATGCTGAGCCGCGAGAAACACATCGAGCCGGAAGTGGTGGTCTCGGCGATCGAAGACGCGATGGTGGTGGCGGCGCGAAAGTTTTACAAGACGGAAGAGGATCTGCGGGCGAAGTTCAACCCGGAAACCGGGCAGGTGGACGTGTATTCGGTGTACACGGTGGTTGAGGAAGTGGCTGACCCGAAAAAGGAAATTACGCTGGCAGAAGCGAAGAAGAAAAATCCCGAGGCGGAAGTCGGCACGGAGATTGTGGCGGCAAAGCCGACGGACGTGCTGGGACGGATTGCGGCGCAGACAGCCAAGCAAGTCATTCTGCAGAAAGTGCGCGAAGCCGAGCGCGACACGATTTACAACGAGTATCACACCCGCGTGGGTGAGCTGGTGACGGTGATCGTGAAGCGCGCCGAAGGGCCGGACCTGATCGTGGACATGGGACGGACGGAAGCGCGGCTGCCGAAGCGCGAACAATCGAAGCTGGAGACATACAACATCGGCGAGCGGCTGCGCGTGGTGATCAAGATGGTGGATCGCGCGGCGAAGGGGCCGCAGGTCATCGTATCGCGCGCGGATGCCAGCCTGGTGCAGCGTTTGTTCGAGATGGAAGTGCCGGAAATTTACGACGGCACGGTGCAGATTCGATTTGCGGCGCGGGAAGCGGGCGAGCGAACGAAAGTGGCGGTGGCGAGCCGCGACAAAGACGTCGATCCCGTGGGCGCGTGCGTGGGGATGAAAGGCATGCGCGTGCAGTCGATTATTCGCGAGCTGCGCGGAGAAAAAATCGACATTATCCCGTACAACGAAGAGACCGTGGCGTTCGCGCAAAAAGCGCTGAGCCCGGCGAAAGTGACGCGCGTGCAGATTGTCGATCCCGAAACGAAGAAGCTCGAAGTGATCGTCGAGGATTCACAGCTTTCGCTGGCCATCGGCAAAAAGGGACAGAACGTCCGCCTGGCGAGCAAGCTGATTGGCTGGGACATCGACATCAAGAGCGAGGAAGAGAAGCGCCAGGAAATCGAGGAGCAAATGACCGCGTTGACCGCTCCGGCGACGCCGTTGACTTCGCTGGCGGGCGTGGGGGCGAAGACCATCGAGAAGATTGAAGCGGCGGGGATTAATTCCGTCGAGAAGCTTGCGGGCATGACGCCGGAGCAGCTGATGGAAATACCGGGCATTGGCGAAAAGATGGTGGACAAGATTTATCAGGCGGTGAACCGCTTTTACGAAAGCGGTAGCGAAGCGGCTGCCGCGACAGGCGAAGCAGCTGCGGCGGAGGGTGCGACAGCGGAGACAGCGGAGAATTCAGAGGCGCCAGATACGGTTGAAGAAGCTCCTGCGGAGACGGCACCAGAGGAGACGGCGGCGGAAGCCAGGCCCGCCGACAATGAAGGCGATGCCGCGAAGGCGGAAGAGGCGAAGTCGTAGTCAAGAACGGAGCGCATGACCGACGCAAATCAAGTCCGAATCAACGAGCTGGCCCGCGAACTCGAGGTCAAGGCCAAAGCCATCATTGACCTATTGCCCGGGTACGGCGTCACGGAAAAGAAGACGCACTCGAGCTCGATTCCTGCGGACGTTGCGGAGAAGGTGCGCAAAAAGATTATGGGTGCCGCCGAAGAGGAAGCCCAAGCGGAAGCAGCTGCCAAAGCGGAAAAAGAAGCCAAGGAAGCAGCTGCGAAGGCTGCACGGTTGAGACCTGCAACGCCCGTGGCGCCTCCACAAGCGAGTGTAGCCCCGGCAGCAGTGAAACCGAGCGCGCCTGCATCTCCAGCGGCGCCAGCGGCAAAGCCAGGCGCACCGGCAGCGCCAACGGCGACTGCTCCAGCCGCACCCAAGGCTCTAACACCTACACCCGCTCCTGCAGTACTGCCGCCGGCCGAGAAACCGGCTGCGCCCGCCGCGGCTGCGCCAAAGCCAATTCCGATTCGTCCGGCCCCGGCTGGAGCGCCAGCAACGCCAGCGGGGGCACGGCCCTCGGCGCCCGCGCGGCCGGCAACCCCGTCCGGCACACAACCCTCCGGCAATCGTCCTGCAGCTGCCGCGCCTGGGGCCGTTCCTGGACGCCCCGGCGGTGTGGCAAGACCGGGAGCGCCCGCTCGGCCATTACCCACAGGAAATCGCGGTCCAATGCCTTCGGGGCCAACGGGCAATCGCGGACCACTTCCTGACACGGGCCGAGAATCGCGCCCCAGCGGACCACGTCCCGGACAGCCCATGCGTCCGCAGCAACCGGGCCAGGGACGGCCATTCACCCCGCGATCGGGGGCCCCTGGCGGTCCTGGTGGACCGCAACCCCGTCCATTTGAGCAACGCCGCGGTCCGATGCCGACAGGCACACGGCCCGGCCCGCGTGCGCCCGGGCGTCCGGGAATGCTGCCGCCGTTTCCAGAGAAATTGCCTCCCAAGGCGGAGCCGGGCAAGCCGCTCTATACGCGAAAACCGCCCCAGCGCCAGCGCCCCGTTTTGGACAAGCGCGAGCAAGAAGGTGAGCGCAAACTGCATCCGACGCGGCAGCGTCCGGGGGCCGGCCGAAGCGCGGCCGCTGCGGTTATCGCCCCGCCGGAGCCCCGCCCGCCGCGGGATGTGACGATTACCGAAGGCATCACGATTCGCGAACTTGCTGAAAAGCTGGATGTGCGCGCGAAAGATCTTCTCAAGAACCTGCTCGATCGCGGCGTTTTTGCCAGCATCAACCAGGCGCTGGATGTGCCGACGGCCACGACGCTTGCTGAAGCGTTCAGCGGCGTGGTGAACGTCGTCTCTCTGGAAGAAGAGATGGTGCTGGAAGTTGCGAAGGAAGAGACCAAGGAAAGTTTGAAGCCGCGGCCGCCGGTAGTGACGGTAATGGGGCACGTCGATCACGGCAAGACGAGCTTGCTGGACGCGATTCGCGAGGCGGATGTGGCCACGGGCGAGGCCGGCGGCATCACACAACACATCGGCGCGTACAAGGTGGTTGTGAATGACCGCGCCGTGGTGTTCGTCGATACGCCGGGTCACGAAGCGTTCACGCGCATGCGCGCAAGAGGCGCGAAGGTCACCGACATTGTGGTGCTGGTCGTGGCGGCCGATGACGGCGTCATGCCGCAAACGAAAGAGGCCATCGATCACGCCAGAGCGGCGAAGGTGCCCATCATCGTGGCCATCAACAAGATCGATAAGCCGGAAGCGCAACTGGAGCGCGTAAAGCGGCAACTCACGGAAAACAGCCTGATGCCGGCGGAATGGGGCGGTGACACGGAGTTCGTGGAAGTATCCGCGAAAAAGAAAATTGGCATCGAGAAGCTGCTCGAAACGATTTTGCTGGTGGCGGATCTGCGCGAGCTGAAAGCCAATCCCGACGCTCCGGCGACGGGCACCGTGCTCGAATCGCGCGTGGACAAAGGACGCGGCCCAGTGGCAACGATCCTGGTGCAAAACGGCACACTGAAAGCGGGCGACTTTTTCATCTGCGGTTCCGTTTTCGGCAAGGTGCGCGCGATGTTCGATGATCGCGGGCGGGTGGTGAATGACGCGCCGCCCTCGACTCCTGTCGAAGTGCTCGGTTTGCAAGGTGTGCCGGATGCGGGCGACCTATTCCAAGTTACTGACGAAGCGAAAGCGCGGCACATCGTCGAATACCGCCAGAACAAGCAGCGCGACGCCGCGATGGCGCGGATCAGCGGTTCGCGCATCACGCTAGATCAACTCCATGAGCAATTGAAGGCCGGCGACGTCAAGGAATTGGGGATTGTGATCAAGGGCGACGTGCAAGGCTCCGTGGAAGTGCTGAGCGAAATGCTGCCGAAACTGTCGACCGACCAGGTGAAGCTGAAGATTATCGGTTCAGGCGTGGGCGCGGTCACGGAGAATGACGTGCTGCTGGCTTCCGCGTCCGGCGCGATCGTGATTGCATTTGGCGTGCGGCCAGACCGCAAGGCGCTGGACCTGGCCCAACAGGAACATGTGGACATCCGCACGCACAACATCATCTACGAAGTTTCCGACGAGATTAAGAAAGCTATGGAAGGCCTGCTTGAGCCGGTGGTCACGGAAACGTACCTGGGCCGCGCGGAAGTACGCAACACATTCCGCGTCAAAGGCGCGGGAACGATTGCGGGCTGTTACGTGGTCGACGGCATCCTGAAGCGCGACGCGCAAGTCCGCGTGCTGCGCGACGGGGCGGTGATTTACACGTCGAAGCTGAATTCCTTGAAGCGATTCAAGGATGACGCCAGCGAAGTGCGCACCGGTTTTGAATGCGGCGCGGGCGTAGCCAATTTCAACGACATCAAGGTCGGCGATGTACTGGAATGCTTCAGCGTTACCAAGATGAGCGCCGCGGAAGCCGCCGGACAGGCCAGCGCGCCCGCCGGCAAGAGATAATCCGCCAAGCTGTCCCCCGGAGCTGCTCATGCCAGTTGGTTTGCTTACCCTCGAGCTGCACATCCCGGATGCACAATCGCTGAAGGACAAGCGGCAGGTGCTGCGGAGCTTGAAGGATAAGCTGCGGCGTGATTTCAACGTGGCCGTGGCCGAGATGGAGCATCACGACACGTGGCAGAGGTCAGTGGTCGGAATTGTGACCATTTCGAATGAAGAGAAGCACTTGAGGGAAGTGCTGCAGAAAGTTTTGGACGAGGCAGACCGCATCCTCGGTTCGATCTTGATTAATCAAGCGGTCGAGATTGTTTGAAAATGTTTCAGGAACTCAAATGAGTCCAGCGAATCACAGGCACGAACGCGTGGGCGAGGAGATCGCGCACGAAATCAATGCCATGCTGGCGGGCGAACTGAAAGACCCGCGCCTGGAAGTCAGCGTAGTGGCCAGCGAAGTGCGCGTCCAGCCGGACATGAAACACGCGCGCGTGTTTATCAACGTCAAGGGGACGAACAAGGAGCAAACGGACGCGATCAAGGCACTAGAACACGCTTCAGGTTACATTCGGCGTGAGCTGGTCGAGCGGCTGCAGCTCCGGCGCGTGCCGGAACTGCATTTCATTCTGGACCTTTCGCAGGAGCACGTGGAGCGCATCGAGCGGCTGTTGAAGGAAATGAAAAAGGACAATCCGCCCGCGCCGTGAGTATTCCGTCTTTGGTGCCTGGTCGCAAGCAAGATGATTTCACTGCGAGAATGACACGACAACCACAACCGGCGCCGAACGACGGCGCACTCGTCATCAATAAGCCGAAAGGGAAAACGTCGCACGATGTGGTCGATGCCGTGCGCCACCTAGCGGGCTTCCGGCAAATCGGACATTTGGGTACGCTCGATCCGCTGGCCACCGGCGTTCTTGTGCTGCTGCTTGGCCGGGCCACGCGGCTGGTGCAATTTTATGCCGGGCGCCGAAAACGATATGAGGCGGGATTCCGCTTTGGCTTCGCGACGAATACTTATGATTCCGATGGCGAAGCGCAGGGGCTGGACGCGGCGCCGGCGCTGGACGCGGCAACGGTCGAAAAGTTTGCGGCGGAGCGTATCGGGCGTTTCGAGCAGATGCCGCCGTCGTTTTCTGCGAAAAAAGTGAAAGGGCGCCCTGCATATGAACTGGCGCGGAAAAAGCAAACCGTAGAGTTGAAACCTGTCGAAGTTGAGATTTACGAGTACAAACTTAAGGAGATCGACGGCAACATCGCGCGCTTTGTCATTGAGTGCTCCTCCGGCACGTACATCCGTTCACTGGCGCACGAAATGGGACAGAAGCTCGGAAGCGGCGCGCACCTGGCGGAAATTACGCGCACCGCGGTGGGAGAGTTTTCACTGGAACAGGCAATCACGCTCGAGGAACTCGCCGAGGCCAAACAGGCCGGAAAATTCACCGATTGCCTGATCCCCCTCGAAAGTTTGTTGACGAATTTTCCGCGCGTGAATGTCTTGCCGGTGGTCGAAAAGCGCGTGCGCCATGGCACGAAGTTCAACATCATGATCGCGCAACTTCAGCCGGGCCGCGTCCAGCCGCCCCCTGGGGCGACGACGCAGCTCGATGGCGGCGAGCAGAAGCCGCCACGGCTGCGCGTGTTCAGCCAGCAGGACAAGCTGATCGCCATTGCCGAAGCCGTCGTGCCCCGGACTTACCAGCCCATCGTGGTGTTCGAAGCTCTGCCGTAACTCATCCTGTAAGAGTGCGGAATCTTTCCTGCCAGAATTCGGATTAGCAAGACACCCAGAGCTGCGGATCGTCGTTCTCAGGCTTACTGTTGAGGCGGCGGCGCAGGCGATTGCAGAGTTCCGGGAGTGGCGGCTCCGCGGCCGGGGGTATCGCCGCGACCGGCGAAAATCGTCCGCGTGAGATGATCCGCCAGGCGTAGTTTTCGCGGGGTGACGAGAATCAAAAGTTCCGTGTTTTGATCCGAATTCTTCCGCGCGCCAAACACATATCCCGCGATGGGGAGATTAGCGAAGCCCGGCAAGCCGGTGATGGAGTGGGTTTCTTCCACATCGGTGAGCCCGCCAATCACGGTCGGCTCGTCCTGTTTGACGCGGACGGTTTGCGTCAAGGTGCGATTGGAAATGATGGGAATGCCGTTTACGCTTGAGCCCGACAGGGCGCGTATTTCGAACTCGAGCAGCAGTGTTACTTCATTATTGGCATGAAGCGTAGGAGTCGCTTTAATCTTCACGCCTAGATCGACATATTCTGAGGCTGGATAGGGCGTCTGGGCGACGCCAACCGTCGAACTGTTGGCGAAATTCGTGGAATCCTGAATGATGGTTACAACGCCATTGGTGGCGGCGGAATCCTGGGAAACCAAGGCGACGTCGGGAAGCCCACTCGTGGTTAATGCGGAGGCGATCAGAGCCGTGGGCCCTGTCGGAGTGTTGAGCTCGATGCGCGACGCAAAGGTGCCTTGTCCCTGACCGAGATAAACCCCGAGCGTGGCGGAACCCTTGTTCGTTACCGCGATGTCCGGGACCGTGCCATTCGCAAAATTGGCGATCACAATTCCAGCAGGAGTCGGTGACGTTGGCAGAGGAGAGCCCGTCGCTTCCGTGAAGGTGCCGTCCAGGTTGCTGCTCCCCAGCAAGACCGAGACGGTGGCGCTACCCTGGTTCACGACGGCGAGGTCGGAGACGCCATCAGCGTTCAAGTCTCCCGCAGCGATCGCCACGGGGGTGGTTCCCAGGGTGACCGGCGAATTTGGCGCTTCGGTAAAAGTGACATTCAGGTTCTGATCGACGGAGCTAAGTAGAATGGCAAGATTGTTCGACCCTTGATTGACGACGGCAAGGTCCTGTTCAGCAGCGTTATTGACGGTATTGGTGCGGTTGCGAAAATTCGCGCTGACCATGGCGACGGGAGCGGTCTCTGAAATCGTCGTGGTATTGGTCAGCTTGAATGGAGAGCCCGGGAATTCCGTAAAGGTGCCGTCTCCATGTCCCCGGAAAAGAGAGATGGAATTGTCGCCTTGATTAGCGATCGCGAAGTCCAGGAATCCGTCGCCGTTGAAATCCGCAACGACCACGGACCTTGGATTATTCCCAACAGCAAAAGGAGAGCCGGGCGCCTCGGTAAAAAGTCCGTTGGCTTTGCCGTTGGCGTCGACGTTCCCCAATAAAACGGAAACATTGTTCGAAGTGGAATTTACCAGGACCACATCCGGTGGCTGCGTCGTGGGAAATTTTGTAAGGTCGGTGCGAAAAACCCCTGTGCCAATGGCGACTTGTCCCGTTTCGCTCGTTCCGAGCGTGATCGGCGATGGCGTCACTTGAACAAAGTTCCCGTTGTCGTGATTCTGCAAAATGGCAAATGTGTCGGCCTTGGGATCATCAAAAACCACGGCCAAATCGGGCAAAGTGCCGCCGGTGAAGTTATTGGCAACCAATGCGGAAGGGTTGGCCCCAACAGTGAAGCTGGTCTCCGGGAAAACCGTGGATGGCGGTACTCCCGTCAATGCGGCCGCGTTTCCCAAGCTTCCAGAGAGCAGGCTGAGCGTAATCGGAAAGCGATCGCCAACAAAAAAACTGGCGGGTTTGCCGTTCTGGGCGCGCAGCAGAACCTGGCGCCCGCTTTGTATTAGCGAAAGCGAGTCGGAGAAGTTGGCAGCGCCGCTCGGAAGCGTCAGCAGAAAAGTGGAGAGGCCGCCACCTACAGCGACGACCGGGGGAATGCTGGAGAATCCCTTTCCCGCGAAGACTTGCTGGATGTTGGTGAGCAGGTTGGTCAGGTTGCTCGACGACTTGAGCTTGTTCAGGTCGTTGGTACTCAGGGAAATCAGCTGGTCGGAAGCTGGAGGTGTAATCCCAAGAGCGCGCGCCTTATTGCGGTCTACTTCAAGGAGTTCGATTTCCAGCATAACTTCTCCGCGGGCGCGTTCGAGTTGCGTGATGAGTTCATCGGCAAGCGCGAGCCGCTCCGGCGTGTCGCGCATGGTGATGGTGCGGCTGCGCGTGTCGATATCGATGCGCGTTCCACCGGTGATGTCGCGGAGGATACGCAGCAACTCGGTGACATCTTCAGGGCCAACCGCGGCGGAGAGCGAAAATGTCTGCTCCGCCTCCAAACCATACTGCCGCCGCTTCTCCGCCGTGTCCGGAGCGACAAAGAGCAATGTGGGATTCAAGGGGCGCCAAAACGTTCCAGTCTGTCCGCCCAGGAGAGACATTCCCGTGTAAAAATCCACGTCATCCACGCGCAGTTGCACGTTCCTGGCAACGACGTCCGGATCAAAAGACGCCTTCACGCCGAATAGAATGGCCAGTTGTTCATAGACCGTTTTGGTATCGCCGCGAAGGTCCAGTTTGCGCCTTCCGGGTTGCGGTTGCAGCCGCGGCAAGCCGGAAATTTTGGCTGCGGACTTTGCGCGGGGCGCGTCCTCCATGGCTGTCAGTTGGCCGAGGCGCTCCTCGACAATCGTGTTTCCAGGATCGATCCGGAGCGCGGCTGCCAATTCGTCTGTGGCTTCTGTCAAGCGTCCTGCCAAGGCATTACGTTCCGCGGCTTCCACGTAGGCGCGAACCAGCCTTGAGCGCAAGGCAGCGCCGCGTTCGACGATGGCGGCATCCTGCGGGGCGCAATGCGCGGCCTCTTCGTAGGCGGTCAGCGCCTCCTCGAAACGGCCCGCGGCTGCGGCCTTGTCGCCTCGCTCGGCAGCTTTTTGCGCTCGTTTGGGATCGGGGCGCATGGTGGTGGGCGCAGCCTGCGACGGAGAGGGAGCTTGCGCCTGGATGGGAATCTGCGAGCAAAGTACGAGCGACGAGAGGATGCGGGCGGTGAGGCGAAGGGGGCGCATAAGCATCAAATAGGATAACCCAAGGCGGGAGGGTAAATAGGACCAAGCTGGTCCGGTTGACGGAAGTTCTTCCATGCGGTACACTTAAAAGGTAGATGCAAATGACTTACAACTGGAGTTTTCGTGTTCTCGGCTCTCCTTATCGCGCTTCGTGAAGGCGTTGAAGCTTCGCTCGTCGTCGGCATTGTCCTGGTCTATCTTTCCCGTACGGGGCGCGGACACCTGTCACGCTTCGCGTGGTACGGCGTCTCAGCCGCCGCCACGCTCAGCCTGGGAGTGGCGGTTGCGCTGGAGCGCTGGCGCATCAGCGAAGACGGCTTCGAAGGGCTGATGCTCCTTATCGCCTCGGTCTTCGTTGTTACGATGATCGTATGGATGAACCGCGTTGCGCGCCACCTGAAAAAAGAGATTGAGGCCAGGGTGGAAGTTTACGCGGAGAAGGCCGGCAGGGCAGCGGGCTGGGGGATTTTTCTTTTTGTTTTCCTGATGGTATTGCGCGAGGGGGCGGAACTGGCGTTGATCCTGCGAGCCGTGGAGCTTTCGAGCGCAGGGTTGCAGACATGGATTGGAACGATTGTGGGAATCGGTGGGGCGGTCGCGGTGGGGCTCTTCTTCTTTAAGGGCACGCTGCGGATTCCGCTGCACCGGTTTTTTGCGGCGACGAGCGTCATTCTCCTGCTCGTCGCGTTTCAACTGGCGCTCACCGGGCTACATGAACTGAGCGAAGCGCGCTGGCTGCCTTCGAGCAAGGCGGAAATGGCGATTCTGGGGCCGATTGTCCGGAACGAGCTGTTCTTCTTTGTGTTCATTTTCGGAGCCGCCGCGCTGTTGATATTGCGCGAGTGGCAGTCCGCTAAGCATGACAAGACCGCCCGGGGGACGATGAATGAGGCGGAGATGCGGCTGCTGGAATCCCAAAGCCGCCGGCAGCGGAACTGGATGATGGCGGCGGCAGTCGCGTCCCTCACGGTGATTCTGGTGCTGACGGCGGATTTCATTTATGCGCGAGCAAACTCGGCGCCTCCCACTGCCCATCCCATCAACGCTCTGGGAGACATCGTGCGCGTGCCGGTTGGGGAAGTGCAGGATGGCAGCCTGCATCTCTTCACCGTGAATGCGGGCAGGCAATCGCTGCGGTTCATGATCATCAAAAAGCCGAATGGATGGGGAGTGGCGCTGGACGCCTGCCGCATCTGCGGCGCGGAGGGGTACCGGCAGGATGGACAGAACGTGATTTGCCGGCACTGCGCTTCGGCGATTTACATTCCGTCGATCGGCGATCAGGGCGGATGCAATCCCATCGGCGTGCCGTCGCGCGTGGATGGCGGGGAACTGGTGATCGATATTTCATCGTTGACGCAAGCCGCAAAGGAGATTCCTCAGTAGGGCGCGAACGATCGCGCCCTAAGGCTGTCCCTTATTCCATGTTTCTAAGAATTGTTGCCGATTCGTTTGGACGCCGCCCGCGCCACAAGCTCCTCACCGGGGCGGCGCTGGCTCTCGGCATGGGCGTAGTCACGGCGGCGCTGAGCGTATCGTTGGATGTGGGCGACCGGCTGGCGAAGGAATTCCGGAGCCTGGGAGCGAATCTTGTGGTGACGCCGCAAGCGGATTCGCTGCCGCTGGAGATTGGCGGCGTGGATTACCGGCCTGTGAATGTGGGCGCTTATCTGCCGGAAGCGGACCTGCCAAACTTGAAAACGATTTTCTGGCACAACAACATCATTGCGTTTGCGCCCCAATTGGAAACCTCTGTCGCCGTTTCCATATATCCCATTCCGGTTAAAGAGCTCCCTACGATTCGCGCAGATAGAAGACTAATCGGTACATGGTCAGCTAAAACTATCGCGCTTCCAGATGGCGGCACCTTCGTGACCGGAATCGGCAAGACCAACCCTTGGTGGCGTGTTGATGGGCAATGGTTCAAGGATGACGCCGATGAATGTGTCTTGGGACGAAAACTCGCGTCAAGCCTGCCGAATTTTGCCCAGGGTATCAAGCTAAAGATGGGCGATACGATTTATCTCTACGCGGATTCGTCAGTGGATTGGCAGTCGGGAGCGCGCCCTATGGCGTTACGCCTGACCGGTATTTTGGATACGGATGGGGCTGAGGATGACGCTGTCGTTGTTCCGTTGGCCATCGCTCAGAAACTTGCCGGGAGGCCGAGTCAGTACCGCAAATTGTATGTAAGTGCGCTGACGAAGCCGGAAGATGCGTTTGCGAAGCGCGATTCTAAGACGTTTACACCCGCCGAGTATGACCGCTGGTTTTGCACGCCGTATATTTCCTCGATCGCGTTTCAGATTCAGCAAGAACTGCCGGGGACAGATGTGCGCGTGATCCGCAAGGTCGCTGAAGGAGAAGGCCAAGTCCTCGCGCGTGTGCGCATGCTGTTGTGGCTGGTTACGGGAGCAGCGCTGCTTGCCGCCGCGCTCGCCGTGGGAGCATCTTCCGCGGCTTCGGTGATTGAGCGGCGCACGGAAATCGGCTTGATGAAAGCGTTGGGAGCGGGCTCCGGCACGGTTGGATTCCTGCTTGCGGCAGAACAACTTTTGCTCGCGTTCGCGGGCGGGGGAGCCGGTTACGCGCTGGGGATTGTTTTGGCGCGCCTCCTTGGAGAGAAAATCTTTGGCGCGGCGCCCGAGCCATCGTGGATTGTCTTTCTTGTAGTCATTGCACTCGCTGCCGGCGTCACCATTCTTGGCAGCGCTCTTCCACTGCGGCGCGCTTCTCAGTACGAGCCGGCGCCGATCTTGCGAGGCGAATGATGGCCGACCGTCGCGCAACCAATCGGGCAATGTTCTGGCGCATCATCCGGCGTCTGCTCGGCGCAAATCGTGGGCGGCTGTTCGTCATGATGCTTGCCCTGGGCGCAGGCGCGGCAGTCACCGCTACCCTACTCAATCTTCAAGTGGACGCCAAGCGCCGCCTAACTACGGAATTTCGTGCTTTCGGACCTAACGTGCTAATCATTCCGAAAGGCTCTTCGACGACAGGTTCAGAAACTCTGCCCGAGTCCACCGCGAATTTGATACCCGTGAATCTCCCCAGCGGCCGCGTCGCCGTATCGTCCACTCTCTACGTGGTTGCCGGCGTTTCCGTTCCAAAGTTGGGCAAATCCCTCTCCGCGGTTGTCGCAGGGTCCAATCCGCTTGCGTTTCTTATCGGCCGAGTGCTTTCTTCAACTCCCGAGACCAGTCTGAATCGACCAACCCCATCGCAGGGACAAGTGTGCGTGGCAGGTACACGAGTCGCGAAACAGATGGGCCTTCAGCAGGACATGGAACTCGTATTAGCCAGTGGTGACCGCCGCGAGTGGTGCCGCGTCGCTAGCTTTCGCCAGACCGGCGGACCGGAAGACGACCGTGTTGAGATTGGATTGCGAGCGGCACAACGTTTGACGGATCTACCTGGCCGCATCAGCGCGATCGAGCTGATCGTTCCAGGCACTCCCGGCGAAATTCAAAGCTACATCGCGGATCTTCAACGCCTGCTTCCCGATGTTGACGTCCGCCCGATTCGGCAATTCACAGAAGGTGAGGCGAGAATTTACAACCGGATCAGCGGGCTGCTGACGGCCACCGTGGCGATTGTGCTGTTGCTTACCGGGCTGTGCGTGATGGCGGCGATGACCAACGTGGCGATGGAACGCAGGATGGACGTTGGCTTGATGAAGGCGATTGGCGGCTCGATGCGCCGGGTGCTGCGGCTTTTTCTCGCGGAAGCGGCGCTGCTCGGACTTGCGGGCGGCATTATTGGTGCGGCGGCGGGGATTTTTCTTTCGATCGGTTTGGGGAGAGCGGTGTTTGGCGTGGCGGCGCGGCCGCGGTTGATTGTGTATCCTCTAGCTGTGGCATTAACAGTGATTGTCGCGATTCTTAGTGCGTTTCCGTTGCGGCGGCTGGCGAGCATCCGCCCGGCATCGGTTTTCAGAGGTGAAGCGTGAGTACCCTCGCTCCAGCGCCACCGCGAGCCGCGGTGAAGCAAGTGGTCATCGAGAATTTGATCAAGCAATACGGCCCGCTGCGCGCGCTCGGTGGAGTGAGCTTCGATGTGAATACCGGAGAATGGGTCGCGCTCATGGGCCCTTCCGGCTCCGGGAAAACGACGCTTATCAATATTCTCGGCGGCCTGGACACGCTCACTTCCGGACATGTGGTGGTTGATGGCGTCGACCTTTCGCAACTTCGCGAAAACGAGCTGGTTCGTTACCGCGCGGAGAAAGTGGGCTTCGTCTTCCAGCAATTTCACCTTGTGCCATATCTCACGGCGGTGGAAAACGTGATGCTCGCGCAGTATTTCCATAGCGTGACGGATGAAAAGCAGGCCGAAGAAGCGCTGAAGCGCGTTGGCCTTGGAGACCGGCTGACTCATCTGCCCACACGACTCTCCGGCGGCGAGCAGCAGCGCGTGGCCATCGCGCGCGCGCTGATCAATCAGCCGAAGATTATTCTTGCCGACGAGCCCACCGGCAATCTCGACGAAGCCAACGAAGCCATCATCATTCAGATTTTCCGCGAACTTCACAACGCCGGCCACACCATCCTGATGGTGACGCATGACCCGGACATCGCGCGCCAGGCTGACCGCCGGATCGAGCTGGCGCACGGCCATCTCCATTTCGACACAGCGCAGCATGGGCCGAGCCATCCGTTGAATTGCCCGCTCGCCGACACGGCGGACTGTTGCACACCTGTTTCCACCGACGACGAAATCCGATTCGATCATCTCCTCGAGCAGATTTGGGTGTGCGGCGAAGAAGGGAAGCCGGCGCAGCCGGAGCACCTCCACGCCACAGGCCCCGCGGGGAGTCTGCCGGTTGTGAGTGAGGAGCCCGCCACGCGGATGCTCTCGCGCATGTCCGACCTTCATCTGGTGCAAATGCAAAACGGAGAAGTACAACTGACGCCCGTGGGCAGCCAGCGCGCTCGCGACGTGGTGCGCCGTCACCGCCTGGCCGAACGCCTCTTTAAGGACACCTTTTCTGTCGACGATTCCGAGGCGCATACCCAGGCCTGCAAATTCGAGCACATCATCAGCCCGGAGCTGGACCAGCGCATTTGCACCTTCCTGGGGCACCCGAAAACTTGCCCGCACGGAAATCCGATTCCGCCTGGCGATTGCTGCGCCGGCAAGTCCAAGAGCTGATCGCGGACCCAACCATGCCGCCCCCCCTCGACCCACGAAAAAAACCAACGAGCGTCAAGATCCACGTTTCGAGCGGCGCGGGTGTGGACGTCACCTGGGCCGACGGGCATGCCAGCCACTACGAGTTCGCTTATTTGCGCGAGGAGTGTCCTTGCGCCACCTGTAACGACGCACGGGAAAAGAAGGCCTCGCTCGCCGAGTTGGCTTCGACACTCAAGCCATCTCCCGCGCTGGCCATGTTCAAGCCCAAGCCACGCGCTCAAGCCGCCACACAGGTGGGGAACTACGCCATCCAGTTCAGCTTCACCGACGGCCACTCTACAGGCATCTACAGCTACGACCATCTCCGCAACATCTGCCCCTGCGAGGAATGCGCCCAAGCCTTTCGCGCGGCCGCGCACTAGGGCGTCGTTCTTGGCAATTTACCGGGATCTCCGGCTAGACTTAGTGCCTCAAAAATGCGAGCATTCCAACCTGCAAGTTAGCGCAACCCATACATGAGCAGCACTCCCAATAGCCCTGCTGCCGCGGGCAGCCGCGGCAACGGTATTCCGCGTGTCATCGTCGCCACCACAGCCCTCCTGACTTTCATTTCGTTTTGGAGGGCAGCGGCCATCGTGCTGAACGACCTGGCCTCCTCGGCATACTACGCCGGGGGCGAAGCGGAAGGCTACATCGGCAAAACCGCGCCGTGGTTCATCCTCGCCATCATGCTGTTCTCGTATGCCGTGCGCGCGGTTTACGTGGAAAGCTGCAGCATGTTCGTGCGTGGCGGCGTGTACCGAGCGGTGAAGATGTCCCTCGGCGGGACGCTTGCCAAATTCAGTGTTTCCGCACTGATGTTTGACTACATCCTTACGGGCCCGATCAGCGGCGTAGCGGCGGGCCAATACCTGGCCGGATTGATCAACGACCTCTTTCAGTATTTTCACTTGAGCGGACCGCTTGCTCCCGGAACAATCAGTTTTATCGCCGCGAGCTTTGCTATTGCCGTCACTCTGTATTTCTGGTGGCAGAACACCAAGGGAGTGGCCGAGTCCAGCGAAAAAGCATTGCAGATCATGAAGCTGGTTACCGTTATGGTGGTCATGCTTATTGTCTGGTGTGGTTACACGATCGCGGTACGGCATTCCGGGCTCCCTCCGTGGCCTCATCCGCGCAACCTCAGGTTGAGCCCCAGCGCCCTCGGCTGGCTCGCGCACAGCAGCCTCCCTCATATGTTTGGCATCATCGCCATCTTCATCGCACTCGGCCATTCCGTCCTGGCGATGAGTGGCGAGGAATCGCTGGCGCAGGTCTATCGCGAAATCGAAAGCCCCAAGCTCCCCAACCTTAAAAAGGCCGGCGCGGTCATTTTCGTCTACAGCCTGGTTTTTACGTCCTTGGTCTCGTTCTTTGCCGTGATGATTATTCCGGACGACGTCCGCCAGCATTTCCTCGAGAACCTGATCGGTGGACTGGCGATGAATCTGGAAGGGCCGCTCTTCATCCGCCTGATATTCCACGGTTTTGTCGTGGTTGTGGGTACTCTGATCCTGGCGGGCGCCGTCAACACCGCCATCGTCGGCTCGAACGGAGTGTTGAACCGCGTTTCTGAAGACGGCGTGCTTAGCGCCTGGTTCCGGCAGCCGCACAAAAAGTTTGGCACCAGCTACCGCATCATCAATATCGTCGTCGTGCTCCAGGTCATCACCATCATCATCAGCCGTGGCGACGTCACCTTTCTTGCGAACCTTTACGCCTTCGGCGTGATCTGGAGCTTCGCCATGAACGGCCTCGCGGTGCTGGTTCTCCGGTACACCAGTCCCGGCCTGCGCGAATTCCAGGTCCCGCTGAACTTCACTGTTCGCGGTATACAGATCCCCGTGGGTCTGGGGTTGATCACGGGGATGCTGTTCTTGATCGCCGTGGTGAACTTATTCACTAAGCCCATTGCTACCATGGCGGGCGCAACGTTCTCCGTTTTGCTTTATTTTGTGTTCACGATATCCGAACGCCGGGGTAAACATGGCGGCGCCTCGCACGTCGAGATGGACCAGTTCAATCTCGAGCTGGAATCAGAACTGACACCCGAGGCTGTGGGCGCCCGTCCCGGCAACATCCTCGTTCCGATAAGCAACCACTACGCGCTTTATCATCTTGGAAACGTGCTGGACCGCATCAAGCCCGGACGCCGCGATGTTATCGTGCTCCACGTCCGGCTGTTGCGCCGCTCTGCTTCGGGTGAAAACGAACTTGAGGCCGATCAGCTGTTCGGCAGCATCGAGCAACAACTCTTTTCCCAAGCGCTTTCCATGGCCGAAAAACGAGGTAAGTCGATCCGCCTCGCCGTGGTCGCCGCCAACGATTTGTGGGATGGCATCTTGCGCGCCGCGACTTCGCTGCAATCCAGCACAATTGTCGCCGGACGTTCAACAAAGGAATCGAATGAGGAGCAAGCGCGGCAGATCGGCGAAGCCTGGGAAAAACTTGGCGATCCGAAGCCGCAATTCAACCTTGAAATTCACATGCCCAACGGGGACAAGGTTTACAAGGTCCTCGGGCCGCACGCGCCTAACCTGACGGCGAACGAAGTTAATCTCTTGCACCGGCTGTGGCTGCGCTTCAGCGACGCCGTAGCGCCTCTGGAAATGCACCATCACGACGTCGTGCATTTCGCCCTGGAAGAAGTGCAAAAAGAAATGGAAGAAGGACACGAAGATGCCGTGGTCAACCGCCTGCGCCAGCATCTCGAAGCAAACCAGCAGAAGAAATCTCCCAAGGCTTGAACAAATCAGATTTCAACGATTAGTTCCTGGTCTCAGGCGAGGTGCGTTGTACAATGACCACAACGCTTGGCCGCGATAGGAATAGTCATCGCGCACTGCGGACAGTTTTTCGTCGCCGGGGCAACGGCAGCTTCCGGCTTCTTGGTCCAGCGGTTTACCTGCTGGACCACAAGAAACACGGCGAACGCCACAATCAGAAAATTGATCACCGTGTTCAGGAAGATCCCGTAGTTCAAGGTCGGGGCGCCCGCGGCCTTCGCGGCTGCCAGTGTTTCGTATGATTTTTGGCTGAGATTGAGGAATAATCCCGAAAAGTCGACGTGACCGAGCAGCCGGCCGATCGGCGGCATGAGCACGTCTTCCACTAGCGAAGACACAATTTTTCCAAATGCCGCGCCGATAATTACGCCGACCGCCAAATCCACGACGTTCCCACGCATGGCGAATTGCTTAAATTCTTTCAGCACGGACGTTCTCCTTTTTTGTTTTCCATGGAAAGTTGACGGCCCTTGGCGGATTATCAACGACCAGAAGGGCTATCTGTTACGCGGATTATAGTTGAAGCGGACGAGAAGAAAAAACGACCATGTGAGGACTAGTTTGGGATTCGGCGTATGGCCTTCGCAGCAAAACATTTTCTTATTGTGGCCGGAAGACCAGGTAGGAGGCAATTAGGCCGCGCAGCGCAAGCAGTCCGCCTCCGGCTGCGAGCATCGGACCGACCCAGAGGTATGGCACGCGCGATATCACAAGCATGAGGACGCCTAGAAACACGAGCGACAATCCACGAGTCCAGTTCTGCCAGCGCAACCACCATTGTCCCGGACTGTTAAGCGCCCGCAATCCCCACACGATCAGCGCTACGCCAAGAATCAACCATGCCGCGCCGTGCCGATCCACATAAATGCGCCGCAGCAATCCCAGCCAGATCACGAGAGAGCCGAGCAGGACGAAGATCAATTCGATCGTGAGCCGGAATAGTCGCTCGGGCGTGAGCATTGCAATAATGTCCGCCTAGGCCACGCGTTCGATGCGAAGCTTCTTGATGGACACGGGCGTTTTCGGACGGTCGTTCGAATCGCGCGGCACATTCGAGATCTTGTCCGCCACGTCCTGTCCTTCAACGACCTCGCCAAAAATGGTGTGGCGGTTGTCCAGCCACGGCGTCGCCGCAACGGTGATAAAGAACTGGCTGCCGTTGGTCCCCGGCCCGGAGTTGGCCATGGAGAGCTTTCCGGCTTTCGAGTGTTTCAGCGAGGGATGAAATTCGTCGGTGAATTTGTAGCCCGGACCGCCCATTCCCGTACCCTGCGGGCAGCCGCCCTGAATCATGAATTGCGGAATCACGCGATGGAAAATCAATCCGTCGTAGAAAGGTTTCTTTTCCTTTTGTCCGGTTTTTTCATTCGTGACTTCTTTCGTGCCTTCGGCAAGCCCAACGAAATTCGCAACCGTCTTGGGCGCTTCGTTTTCCAGCAAGCGCACCACAATGTTTCCTTGTGAAGTTTCAAATACAGCGTAAGTTCCTGCCGGCCGGCTCATGCGATCTCCTTTTGTGCCCGATTATCGTACACGAGCCGGAGCATCGCGCGCCACACAGCTGCAGCCGGAAAATCTTTCTTCGGGTCGAGCAGGGTGCATTGGTCGAGGGCAAAGGATCGAACTACTTTTGACTCCACTACCAACTTTTTTGCTTGCGAAGTTCTGTGATATGCGCGGTGTGATGTTTCCCGTGCCACTCGTAAAGGAACAGCAGCCAGTCGACGGTCCGTTCGCCGTGTTCCGGGTGAATGAGAACCCTGGCGAAGTGTTCAGACTTCAATGAGCGCCACAGCCGGTCCCACCGCGCGTGCACGGAGTCCAGAAGCATCAGGGAAACTTCGATGGGAGTTGATTTCGAGTCAGCCAGCTCAGCCCAGGCCGCTTCGTCGTATGGCTTGATTGTCGGCTTGTCCTCGGTGAGCGCCAGCTTCAATCGAACGTAGGCGTTGAGGTGGCTGTCTGGAACGTGATGCACCACCTGGCGCACCGTCCAGCCGCCTTCTCGATACGGCGTGTCAAGTTGCGACTCGCTCAGGCCCTTAGCCGCGGCGCGCATTTTGACCGGCGTGGCCGCGATCTCGTCGATCGCTTGCTGCCGCCGTGCCGGAGTCACGTGCGCGGGCATCTCAAATTTTCCGATTGGGTAGCGCGGATCCATTGTGGATTTCTCCTTCGCAAGCGTGATGATCATATTTGGACTATAGAGGCGGCCCTTTGCGCGGGTCAATGTCGGCCGCGCATAAAAGCCTCTCCAAATTGGCAGCAGGCATTCCGAATCGCGGCGAAGGCAATGCTACAATACCGGACTGCATTTGTATCCGGCGGGCGCAGTGTTGAATCTAATCCTTGGAGAACGATCGAATGCACAACGTCGTCATCATTGGCAGCGGCTGCGCCGGTCTAACTGCTGCGATTTACGCCGGGCGCGCGAACCTGAAGCCGCTGGTTCTGGACGGGCATGAGCCCGGCGGCCAGCTTTCCCTGACCACGCACGTTGAGAATTATCCGGGATTCCCCGACGGGATCATGGGGCCGGAGCTCATCGAAAACATGCGCAAGCAGGCGCAAAAGTTCGGCGCGGAGTTCAAGGCAGGCGCTGTGACCGAAGTGGACGTCAGCAAGCGCCCTTTCAAGATCATCGCCGGAAAAGATACTTACGAAGCGCGATCTCTGATCGTTGCTGCGGGGGCCTCAGCGCGTCTGCTAGGTCTGAAGGGCGAAAGGGAATTGATCGGCCACGGCGTTTCCACCTGCGCGACTTGCGACGGCTATTTCTTCCGCGGAAAACCGATTGCCGTGGTCGGCGGCGGCGATTCCGCTATGGAAGAGGCCAACTTTCTCTCTCGCTACGCCAGCAGGGTCCATCTCATCCACCGACGAAATGAGTTTCGGGCTTCCAAGATCATGATTGACCGCGCCAGAGCCAACGAGAAAGTCGAGTTCGTCACTCCTTACGTCGTGGAGGAAATCGTCGCGCCCCAAGGCCACGTCGAAGGCGTGAGCTTGCGCAATCAGCAGACCAGGGAAACTCGCGAGATTCCGCTCGACGGCGTATTCGTCGCCATCGGCCACGATCCGAACACCATTATCTTCAAGGGGAAACTCGAAATGGATGCGAACGGCTACTTGCTCGCCAAGCACGGCAGCCTTACCTCCATTCCTGGCGTGTTCGTAGCCGGCGATGTGCAAGACCATCGCTATCGGCAGGCGGTCACGGCCGCGGGCTCCGGCTGCATGGCCGCGATCGATGCCGAAAAGTTTCTGGAAGAGCACAAACACTAGTTTCGCCATTCCCAGGCTGCCATAATTGTTCCCAGATGCTCCGGTCGACCCTGCTCAAGCTTTCCGAAAGCAAAGCCTTCGCCAATTGGGTCACTTCCAATGGCATGACGCGCCGCATGGCGCGCCGATTCGTAGCCGGCGAGACGCTGGACGAGGCCATTGCCGCTGCCCGCGAGTGCAATAACGTAGGGATGCACGCCAGCCTCGATTACTTGGGCGAAAATGTCGCCACCATCTCGGACGCGCAGCACTCCCGCGATGCCTATTTGGAGATTTTTGAGCGCATCGCCCAGGAGCGTCTGCATGCCAACGTTTCCGGCAAGCTCACGCAACTCGGTCTGGACATCAACATTGAGTTTTGCGAAGGTTTGCTTCGCTCCATCGTGGAACGCGCCGCCAGCTTCGACAATTTTCTGCGTATTGACATGGAAGGCTCTCCTTACACGCAGCGCACCATCGACCTCGTCAAACGCGTTCGAACTCGCAATCCCGCCATCGGAACGGTCATTCAATCCTATCTGTACCGTAGCGAAACCGATGTCGTGGAACTGCTGTCTTGCGGCTGCCGCATCCGGCTGTGCAAGGGCGCGTACAAGGAATCAGAAGAAGTTGCCTTTCCGCGAAAGGCCGATGTGGACGCCAATTTCGTCCGGCTGATGCACGTCCTGCTGTCCAGCGGCTTCTACCATGGTATTGCCACGCACGACCCGCGCATGATCGCTGCCACGATTCGCTTTGCGGCGTCAAAACAGATTTCCAAGGACGATTTCGAATTTCAGATGCTGTATGGAGTTCGCACCGACTTGCAGCGGCGGCTTGTCAAGGATGGCTATCGCGTCCGCATCTATATCCCTCACGGCAAAGACTGGTTTCCGTATTTCATGCGGCGTCTGGCGGAACGTCCCGCAAACCTAGCCTTCCTGATTCGCAATTTCTTGCGCAAGTAAATTCCGCCTGCAGTTCACCTCTTCAGCCGTCAATTATATTTTTCGCTGCCGTTCGGCGGTGCGGGATCACTCGGATGCCATACTTGGGGCGCAGCGTAACGGAAGCAAAGATTTCAATGGGATGTCCAGGGACAATTTCGAGATGAAATCTCTGCTGAATCATGGCCAGCAGCAGCGTTGCTTCCATCATCGCGAAGGACGCGCCAACACAAACACGCGGCCCCCCGCCGAAGGGAAAATATGCGAAACGTGGGATTCTTCCCGACCGGACTGGGTCGTCCCTCCAGCGCTCGGGGTCGAATCGGTCCGGGTCGGGGAAAAAGCGCGGATCGCGTTGCGTCCGCCATTGCAAAATGAAAACGTTTGATCCCGCTGGCACGCGGTATCCGCCAAGCTCGCAATCCTCCAGGGCTCTCCGGCCAATGCCCCACACCGCGGGATAAAGGCGCATCGTTTCCTTGAGCACCATTTCCGTATAACGCAATCGCGGAAGGTCCTCGGGCGTCGGGACACGGCCGGCCAGGACCGTTTGCAGTTCCTGGGCGAGCTTCGCCTCGATGTGTGGGTTTTGGGCAATCAAGTAGCAGGCCCAAGAGAGCGCAATCGCCGTGGTCTCATGGCCGGCCAGAAAAAGCGTCATCACTTCGTCTCGCAGCTGTGCGTCGCTCATGGGGTTGCCGTCCGCGTCGCGCGCCTGAAGCAACATATCCAAAAGGTCTTCGCGCGGCTCCCCGGAAGAACGCCGTTCCCGTATGATGCCGCCAATGATCTCGTTCAATTCGCGGATAGCGCGCCATTCTCGGATCGCGAATCGAACGGGAATATCGAAACGAAACAGCATCGCCAGACTCGCGTTGACTATGAATCTCCCCGTAACGACTTCCATTGCGTGTCCGACACGTTCCGCGGCATCAGTGACTTCCGCGCTATACAGACATTGCCCGACGATCTCCAGGGTCACGCGCATCATGTCTTCATGGATGTTGCGCTTAACCTTTTCCTTCCACGAATCCAGCATGCAGCCGGCGGCGCGCGTCATTACCAGCGCGTAAGACAGGATACTTTGGCGGTGAAAGGCCGGCTGAATGAGGCCGCGTTGGCGCTTCCAAAAATCTCCCTCGCTGGTCAGTAAACCCCGTCCGAGTACACGCGCCAGCGCGCGATAGTCTTCGGATTTTGTGAATTTTGCTGCATTGGCGACGAGCACTGTTTCTATGTCGCGCGGGTGGACCACCAAATACACTGGAACGTGGGCGAGATGCACGCGCACCACGTCGCCGTATTCGTCGGCACAGTTTTTGTAAAAACCAAGCCAGTCGCGCGACACCTCAATCAGGCTGCCAAGCAGAAATCGCCCCTTTGGCCCGGGGGCATTGGCCAGTGGTGCTTTCGTCGCGGAGGCTGGAGCAGTTGCCATAACTTAACTTCTAGTTCTTCCGGCAGACAGTGACGCCATCGCGCAGGGGGATTAAAACGGGGTAGAACTCCTTCGTGGCGTAGACGAGCCGGTTGAACTCCTGAATACCCTTCGTGTGAATGTCATCCGGTGCGGCCGGCCGCGCAGCCTTTCCCGACCACAGCGTGTTGTCGGTGATGAACAGTCCGCCGCGGCGGAGCTTGGGCAGCGCCACGCGTAGTGCGGCAGGGTATTGGTGTTTGTCGATGTCGTTGAAGATCAAGTCGAACGTGCCCGGCGCCTTCTTT
>Ga0134063_10000043_pt1 | contig 33283 bp, 28 predicted proteins | sample 15_taG_11_FD_94467 | JGI IMG/M metagenome (GOLD analysis project Ga0134063, IMG submission 94467) | Grasslands soil microbial communities from the Angelo Coastal Reserve, California, USA - 15_D_Rain_20cm_5_09082015 | ecosystem: Environmental > Terrestrial > Soil > Grasslands ... | reverse complement strand
GTTTGGTGCAAGGTAACCGCGTAGGACATTAAGTCCACCGGCCCTCAATAACATCAGACAATATATGTCATATAAAGTCGACAGATGTTGGTGCCGATTGCCCACGAAATCGGCACCCACACCAGTCGAAGCCTACCCGTTTCTCTCGCGGTGCTGCTTGGTCCTGCTTTCGGGTCCGTCGTCATTAACTCTCGGAGCGATTGGCTCCAATATTAAGCGCGCCGTTCATCATGGGAAGCTCCGGTCGGCCCAACTCTCGCCTTTGCGATCGTGCCGGACCTAAAACCGCTTAGAATCAGTTAGTTGTCTCACGAGAGTCCGTCGAAACGTCTAATTGATAGGGACAAACTATAGTTTCTACTGTCATAGCATATAAAATCTTACGGCGCGAACGGGCCCACTTGGTCGCCGAACGTGGCGTCTCAAGTGACCAGGGTTATGAATTTTCGATAGTCAAATTCCGATCGACTCGCTGACATCGCTGCTGCATCGGCTAAATCACAGCCTGCCAACGCCAGAAGGCAATGTCTCTGGCGCCCTCGCCCTTGACGTTACCATCGCGAATGTTAGCATCGCCGGAACTTTGACGTTAACCTGAAAAACACCATGAATACTTCCCGCAGCGCTCTCATCTTTTGTCTCACGATTGGCCTCCTGATTTTCGCCTCACTAAAACCGAGTCATGGGGCGCAGCAGGAAATCTCGGGCAGTATCCAGGAGATGATGTCACCGGAGGAGTTCAGGGCGGCAGGCCTAAATAAGTTGTCGCCGGAAGAGCTGCAAAAGCTGGATGCCTGGTTGCAAGGTTATCGACAAGCTGCCGAAAAAAAAGCTACTTCGCGCGCAGAGCGCACAAAGCTCGATCTTCTTGTGAGTCGTGTGGATGGTTCCTTTGACGGATTGACCGGCAGGACAGTGATTCGTTTGGAAGACGGAACAGTATGGAAGCAGGCAAATGCTGACGACCGATTTCGTCCTCGAGTAACTGATCACCCTGCAGCCGCTGTCATTCACTCGTTGTTTGGTTATAAAATGCGCATTGAAGGGACACCGGAATTTTATGTCGATCCGGTGCGCAACCCTTAGCTTGCGCTACGCGGCTCCGGGGTGCTGGCGGCGGGCAGCAATCGCGCCAAACCGAACTCTGCGTGTATTAGTTGGGCCGCGCGCTCCGCGTCTTTTTCATCGATAATGACCGCGATTTTGATCTCCGAGGTGGAGACCAACTGAATATTGATCCCACCTCGACCCAGGCATTCGAACATTCGCGCGGCTACACCGGAATGTGATCGCATCCCAATCCCGACGACGCTCAATTTGGCGACGCTGCCTGCCGTGTTCAAGCGTTTCGCGCCCACTTCGCTCACCACCGGCATCAAAATTTTTCGAGCATTCTCCAATTCGTCCTCGTGAATTGTGAATGAGATGTCGGTCGTTCCGCCGATCGAGGCATTTTGCACAATCATGTCCACGATGATGTGCGCCGCAGCAACATTCGAAAAGATCCGGCCGGCAACGCCTGGTTCGTCCCGTACCCCGGCGATCGTGAGTTTTGCCTGGTGGCGGTCGAGACTAATGCCACGAATAACCACGTCCTCCATGCTCGGGGTCGCTTCCTTGGCAATTGTTCCGGTGCTCGTTTTGAAACTCGACCGCACCTGGAATTCGACTCCGAATTTTTTTGCAAACTCCACCGCCCGCGATTGCATCACCTTCGACCCGGCACTAGCCATCTCGAGCAACTCGTCATAGGCAAGCTCGTCGAGTTTTTTTGCGTCAGTTACGATGTGCGGATCACACGTGAAGACACCATCGACATCGGTAAAAATCTGGCAGACATCCGCGTTCAGAGCCCCGGCCAGCGCGACCGCCGTCAGGTCCGACCCGCCCCGACCAAGCGTTGTTGTTTCTCCTTCGGGCGTCTGACCCTGGAAACCAGCAACGATGACGATGTAATCGTCCGACAACAACTCATGAATTTGCTTTGGACTGATATTTGCGATCCGCGCGTTAGTGTGGTTGCGGTCGGTTAAAATTCCTGCTTGGGCGCCTGTCAATGAAATCGCTCTCCCACCGAGCGCGTTGACTGCCATAACGGTTAAGGCGACAGCCGCATGCTCGCCGGTTGCAAGCAGAATATCGAGTTCACGCTCGGTCGGATGCGCTGAGATTTCGCGCGCCAGTTTGATCAGTTCATCAGTCACTCCCGCCATCGCCGAGATCACCGCCACCACGCGGCATCCTTCGCGTTGTGTCTCAACGAGCCGACGCGCCACGTTGCGGATTCGCTCAGGAGTCCCGACCGAAGTGCCGCCGTATTTTTGAACAACCAGGCGCATGTCAGGAGTCAATTATGGAGCAACAACGCGAACTGCGAAACGGCATCGTTTCCGCTTTAGAATCGAGCATGTCAACTATGGTTGCCCTAGAGTCCAATCGCGCGCCGTACATCGTTTACCGTCGCCGCGACTGGCTCCACCTTCCCCATTCGCTGCATGATTACATCGGGATCTTTCAATCCATGTCCGGTAACGGTGCAAACAATCCGCCTTCCTTCCGGAATTTCTTTGAATGAATACGCCGCCTCCTGTGAGTTGCAGCATTTGAAAAATCCAGCAATGGCCGCCGCGCTCGCGGGTTCGACAAGAATTCCTTCGTGCCGCGCCAGCCATATTTGTGCAGCGACAATCTCTTCATCGGGAATAATATCGACAGCCCCACTGGATTCGGCGATCGCCGCGCGGGCTTGCTTCCAGCTCGCCGGATTGCCGATTCGAATGGCGGACGCAATCGTTTCCGGTTTATTGATGATTCGGTCGTGAAAAATCGGCGCCGCGCAAGCGGCTTGGAAACCAATCATCGCCGGTAACTTCGTTGATCTTTGGCGCGATTGATATTGCCGGTACCCCGTCCAATACGCGGTGATGTTTCCGGCGTTACCGAGCGGCAGCAAATGAAAATCGGGCGCATCTCCCATCGCATCGACAATCTCAAACGCAGCGGTCTTTTGACCGGCAATCCGATTGGGATTGATCGAGTTCACCACGATAAAATCATCGCGTTCGCCGATCTCGCGCACGATTCGAAGCGCATCGTCAAAATTGCCATCAATAGCAACGATTTTTGCGCCGCAAGCAAAAGCCTGCAGCAATTTGCCGCTCGCAATTTTTCCCGCAGGCAAAATCACTACGCACGAAATTCCGGCGCGCGCCGCATACGCCGCCGCGGAAGCCGAAGTATTTCCCGTTGAAGCGCAGATGATAGCGTTTGCCTTGCCCTCCATCGCTTTGGAGACAGCCAAGGTCATGCCGCGATCCTTGAAGGAACAAGTCGGATTGATGCCTTCGTTCTTCACAAAAACATCGCAGCCACGACCGATCCGCTTACTTAGTCGTGAAGAATAGATGAGCGGCGTGTCCCCTTCGTCCAGAGAAACGATCGGCGTCGATTCAGAAACCGGCAGATATTCGCGGTACTGCTCGATCACTCCCCTGCCCTGCTTCAGCTTTGATCTTGTCGCATCCATCAACATTTCTATTCGAAGCAAATCCGCGCGATTGTCGATCTGTAAGTGCGGTTGTAAGATCAAAGCCGTATGCCTGTGCTCAGCAAAGAAGATAAGCTGCGACTCTTAACCACGATTCTGGAGAGCCGGCATGCAGACCTACGCGAGCAGAATTTGAATCGCCAGGGCAAAGGACACTTTCACGTTTCCGGAATGGGCCACGAAGCGCTAGCAGCGGTTTCATTTCTCATGGAGCCGGATGATTACATGGTCCCATATTATCGCGATCGCGGGCTTATTGTTGGTCGCGGGATGACGACACGCCAACTTGGTTTCGAATATTTCGCCAAACGAAATACCGGAAGCGGCGGGCGGCAGATGCCATCGCATTACAGCCACGCGGATTTACATATTTGGAGTGTGCCGACGCCAACTGGTTCACAGCTTCTCCCTGCATGCGGGATTGCTTGGGGAATCCAGCTCGATGGCAAAAAAAATCTTGTTGTTACGACAGTCGGCGACGCCGCGACCCGACAAGGCGATTTCTTCGAGGCTATTTCTTTCGCAAAAGAAAAAAAATTACCTGTTCTCTTCGTCGTTGAAGACAACGGCTATGGCATCAGCATGCCCACACGGGAGACGAATCCGCTCGTGCTCGGCGTGCTTCAAGCCAGCGATTGGCAGCAAATCGATGGTCGCGATGTCCAGAAACTCTACGACGCAGCAAGCGTGGCGATGGAGGGAATCCGTGCTGGCAAAGGCCCGGCGTTTTTCTGGATTAAGATGGAGCGGCTTTCCAGTCACACCAGTTCGGACGACCAAAAACTTTATCGCAGCCCGGAAGAATTACGGGAACTCGAGAAATGCGATCCACTGAAATGCTGGAAGGATCAACTGATCGAGGAAGGTGTAATCACCGCCGAGGAATTTGTAAAGATGGATACGGAAATAAAGGAACGTATCCGCCGGGAGTACAGTGATGCAGAGAAGGCCGAGGATCCGTCGCCTAATGAGCTTCTCGCGAATGTCGCGAAACCGCCGCAAAGGATTGATAAAGAAATCCTGCCGGCAGGGAAATACCGCATCGGTGACACCGTAAACAAAACATTGCGCGCTGGTCTCGAAGAAGATCCGCGACGCATCATCTTCGGCGAAGACATTGAAGATCCAAAAGGCGGCGTGTTTCGCCTTACGCAAAAGCTTTCAACCGAGTTCCCGAAACAAGTCTTCAATTCGCCGCTCGCTGAGTCAACCATTCTCGGTGTTGCCTGCGGCCTAGCCTCCTACGGCAAACGCCCGGTCTTTGAGTTGCAATTTATCGATTTCATTTATCCAGGATTCAACCAGCTCGTCACCAATATCTCGACCTTGCGCTGGCGATCCTTCGGCAATTGGAAATGCCCTGCCGTGATTTATGCGCCGTATGGTGCATATCTGCCCGGCGGCAGCTTGTGGCACAGTCAGGCGAACGAATCGGCGCTCGCACATTATCCCGGTCTGAGCATCGTCATTCCGAGCACGCCCAAAGACGCAGCTGGATTGCTTTGGACATCGATGCATGCCGAGGATCCCGTGATCTTTCTGATTCCCAAACATCTGCTCTGGGCCGAACACGAATATGCAGAGCCAATTCGTGCTGTCCCGTTGGGTCAGGCTTGCAGGCGCACGAGGGGCTCTGACCTCACGCTGGTTGCATGGGGCAACACGATCGAGAAATCTCTCGAAGCAATCGCGAGAATCGAACACGAAATGAGCGTGGAGTTGATCGATCTGCGTTCGATCATGCCCTGGGACCGCGACACGATTGAGGAATCAGTGCAAAAAACCCGGCGGCTCGTGGTTGTGCAGGAAGACACCGAAAATTGCAGCGTGGGTCAGATGATCATTTCGCATGTGACCGGCAAACCGGAACTTTGGAATGAGATGATCAGCCCGCCGATTCTCGTCAGCAAAGCCAACGTCATGATTGGCTACAATCCGATCTACGAATACTGTGCGCTGCCAGATGTGGAGCGTATCGTCGCCGCACTCAAACGCTCTGTTGCAAAAAAACAGGAACGCGCAGTTGCCGTAGAGGCGGCTGTCCCCAGCGGCAAAGAAGCCGAGATTGTGCGTGAGGCCACCCGCCCCTACACCGCAGGCATGGGCAAGCAACGCGCGCAAAGCATCATCGTCCCGGTGATGGGCGAAGGAATTCGGAACGCCAAAATTGTTTCGCTTTTGAAAAAACAGGGGGACGCTATCGCACTTGACGATCCACTTTGTGAAGTTGAGACCGACAAAGCGGTCTATCCAATAGAGTCGTCGTTCGCCGGCGTAATGGGCGAATGGAAAACAAAAGTAGGTGAAACGGTCGAGATCGGTCAGGAACTCGGTACTATTCTCACCGGTGAAGCGTCGCCCGCGGATCAATTTCAAGCTACAGCAAAGGCTTCAGGCGATGGTGTAGAGGCGGCTGTCCCCAGCCGCAAAGAGACGCGACCTGCGCCTGAGGACACGCGCTCCTACACCAGAATTGCACCTGCCCTTTCGCCCACGATCACGCGCAAACTGAGCCACGTGATTCCTGCTAACTTGCAAATCGATGCGCGCTGGGATGCAATTCGCAAGGCGCGCGATGCAGCTAAAAAGAAAAATGGAAAGAACGCCCCCTCGCCTTCCGTGATGATCGCGTGGGCAGTCGTGCGCGCCATGGAAAAACACGCGCCGTTCCGTCGATTAGTTCTCGAAAACGATCAGATCATCGAAAACGATAATTTCGATCTCGGCGTTGCGGTTGCCCTGGAAGGCGATCGCCTCGCCACTGCGGTCATTGTCGATGCAAACAAGAAAAGCTGGCCTGAATTTGTAAAGATTTATAGCGCTACTGTCGATGCAACCCGTAGCGGCCGTGTCGATGCCATGAACGCACCGGTCGTGATCACAAGTCTCGGCGCGTTTGGCGTGAAAGCCGGCGCGCCGATTGTAGTGCCGCCATCGATCGGCACGCTTTTCGTCGGCACAGCCCATCGCGAATTGATTCCAAACGGGAAGAAAAACGAAACCGCCGAAGTCGTCACGCTTTCACTTACGTTCGATCACCGCGTCGTTAACGGCGCCGGGGCGGCCAACTTCGTCCACGAAATCAAAGAGCAGATCGAGGATTTCAAAGTTCCGTCTGGAGAGGCGAGCACAACTGCGTCCGCGGATCAGCGCTGAGCACTGTGTCGTCAGTTACGTCCAAAATGCTCTTTCGGTTCGTAGCTTTAGTACGTCAATTCTCATGACCCAACTAATCAATTTCACCGGGAGCGAATCTTATGGCAGGAAAACTTGATGGGAAAAAAGTGGCCATCCTTGTGGCGGATGGTTTTGAGCAAGTGGAAATGACAAAGCCGCGTCAGGCACTCGATGAAGCTGGCGCAGAAACGAAAATCGTTTCGCTAAAGTCCGGCAAAATCCAGGGCATGCATCATGCCGACAAAGGTGACAGGTTCGATGTCGATCTTGCAGTGGACCAAGCGCGCCCCGAAGAATTCGACGCACTCATGATTCCGGGTGGGTTGTTAAATCCTGATGCGTTGCGAGCAAATGAGAATGCGCTTGAATTTACGCGTCATTTCCTCCGCGAGGGAAAACCGGTGGCGACCATCTGCCATGGACCGCAAGTGCTCATCAGCGCGGGTCTGGTCCGCGGCAGAACCATGACCTCTTGGCCCGCAATCAAGGCGGACATGCTCAACGCCGGAGCAAATTGGGTCAACGAGGAAGTCGTGGTCGATAATGGACTCGTCAGCAGTCGGAAGTCAGATGACATTCGAGCGTTTAACAAGAAGATGATCGAGGAATTCTCCGAAGGCCGGCATAAAGCTATGGCCACGGCAGGGTTAGTTGTGCTCGAAACTTAATGATCCCTATTGGCACGGCTGCTGGCAGGTGCGTTTGATTGCCAATGCCGTAACATAGCGCAGGCACCCTGCCTGCCGTCAGCGCCCCAGGCTGAAGCATGCTCGACCAAACAGGCAAGATGCCTGTGTCACACATCCGGGCCAAATTGCTTGCAAGTTTGGCTGAGGCTTTCACCTTTTGACGTCACTCCCGCCTTATGACGACTGCCAACAAAATCACAGTTGTCCGGATTTTGATGATTCCGGCTTTCGTCACGATGGCTATCTATTATGGGCAAAGCATCCAACGGGGCGCGCCTCTGGAGTGGCAACGCTTCACGGCCATCGCCATTTTCCTGATCGCTGCAGTGAGCGATGGCCTGGACGGGTTCGTAGCTCGCCGCTACAATCAGAGGAGCTCGCTTGGAGTCATTCTCGATCCGATTGCTGACAAAGGCTTGCTTCTGAGCGGCATCATCACGCTAAGCATCAGCAACTGGAGCGAAATTGATCCTGATTACGGGAGATTTCCAGCATGGTTTCCTGTTCTTGTCATCTCGCGCGATGCCGTCATCCTCGTTGGCGCCATGGTGTTATATTTGCTTAACGGCAAGGTGCAGGTGAAACCACGGTGGCCTGGGAAAGTCGCAACTGTTTCGCAAATGATCGCGATTGGATGGGTGATGTTGCAATTTCACTTTATTCCTCTGTTCTACATCGTGATCGGTGCTGGATTGTTCACGCTTGTTTCCGGCGTTGTTTACGTTTCGGACGGAGTGCGACAGCTGCAAGCTGAAGGGCACGCCCACGCGACAAAACATTGAGGCCAGCGTTTTCGCGCGATGAACGGCACGAACAAATCGCCGAATGTCGCGATCGTGGGACGGCCCAACGTGGGCAAATCGGCGCTATTTAATCGCCTGATTGGTCGCCGCATCGCCATCGTGCACGATCAACCTGGGATAACGCGCGATCGAATCTCGGCTGTCTGTACGCGCGGCACTCAGCCATTTGTCGTATGGGATACCGGCGGCGTTGCCGGCGTAGGCGAGTCCAAATTGACCACGCAGGTTCGCCGCGCAGTCGAAGGAGCCATTCGAGAGAGCGACATTCTGCTTTTTATCGTTGACGCAAAACATGGCTTGTCTCCGGTCGATCAGGAACTCGCCCGCATGCTGCGCAAATCACGTAAGCCGGTCGTGCTTGTCATTAATAAGATCGACAATGACAAACAGGAAAATCTGGTAGCAGATTTCGCGTCGCTCGGATTTTCACGGAGCCAATCTGTTAGTGCCGAACACAATCGCGGAATCTCGGAATTACTCCGGGCAATAGATCAACTTGTCCCTTTGTCCTTCGCTTCGGCAGAAATCAAATACGGAACATCACACATCAAACATCCTCTCGCCATCGCGATCATCGGCCGGCCAAATGTCGGCAAATCTTCGCTGATCAATTCGATTGTGCGAAGCGAGCGCGCCATTGTGAGCGAGCTGCCGGGAACAACGCGCGACGCCGTCGATATCTCTTATCAGCGGGACGGTCAGGAATTTCTCTTTATCGATACCGCCGGGATCCGCAGACGTAGTAAACATTCCAGTTCAGTCGAAGTCTTCAGCGTGATGCGCGCGGAACGGAGCATTCGTCGCGCCGACCTTTGCGTGCTCATTGTCGATCTTACGATGGGGGTGACGGCGCAGGACAAACGGATTGCCGGATTAATTCAAAAGGCGCGCAAACCAGCAATTGTTGTTTTGAACAAGTGGGATTTGATCAAACCGAAACGCAAGGAAAAGCAGACGATGGCGCAACTTGTAGATGAAACGCGCGCGCGAATTTTCTTTCTCGATTACGCGCCTGCCTTGATTGCGTCCGCGCTTACGGGCGAAAACATCGGCAAATTGTTTACGCTCATAGAACACGTTCGACGTGCAGCGCAGCAGCATGTGGGCACGGGAGTTCTAAATCGATTGTTGCGAGCAGCCTTTGCCGCCAATCCGCCAGCGATCATTTCCGGTCATCGCCTTAAGTTGTTTTACGCAGTGCAAACCAGTGGAAACCAAGACCGACAGCTCCAGCCTCTAGAGTTTGTTCTCTTCGTGAATGATCCCCGTTTGTTCAGCGAAGCGTATCGTCGCTATTTGGAGGCTCGCATTCGCAAAGCGCAAGCTTATCCCGGGCTTCCGATAATCTTGAGGTTACGTCCGCGTAGCGAGACGCGCGAAAAGTAGGCGTCGATCTTACGCGATAGCCGTCGTCCTATGGGTAGCGCCGGCCTTTCCGCAATTTCGACGCGGCAGGCAACCAATCAGCTGCAATTCTTTGATCGAACATTCTCCTCGCCGGCGTGTCTCACCACACCGTATGAAATCGACGCAGGAGATTACGCAGGAGGTGCGAGAACTGGGCCAATGGATTCCGCCGCTCCGGCAACAGGTTGCTCACGTTGTGGTTGGCCAGAAGTATTTGGTCGACCGCCTTTTGCTCGGTCTGCTCGCCAATGGTCATATCCTGCTCGAGGGCGTTCCTGGGCTGGCCAAAACGCTGACTGTTAAAACAATGGCGGCATGCATTCAAACCGGTTTTCAAAGGCTGCAATTCACGCCCGATCTTCTGCCTGCGGATTTGATCGGCACGCTCATTTATAACCCGCGCACCGGTGAATTTACGACCAAGCTTGGGCCAATTTTTTCTAATCTGATCCTTGCCGACGAAATCAATCGTGCACCGGCCAAGGTGCAGAGCGCGCTGCTCGAAGCGATGCAGGAGCGGCAGGTCACCATTGGCGAACAAACTTATCCGCTTTCCGACCCGTTTCTCGTTCTCGCGACACAAAACCCGATTGAACAGGAAGGAACGTATCAACTGCCCGAAGCGCAGCTCGATCGCTTCATGTTCAAATTAAACATTGGTTATCCGCAAAAATCCGAGGAGCGAACGATTCTCGACCTAATGGCGACTTCGGCGCCGGATTTGCGAGTAGATCCGGTGATTGAGCCTCAGCAGATCATCGCGGCACGAGACGTGGTCAACAGCATTTACATCGACGACCGCGTGAAAGATTACATCGTCGATGTCGTCTGGGCGACGCGCGAACCCGCAGCGTACAATCTGCGACTCGAGGGACTTATTCGTTACGGCGCTTCTCCTCGCGCGACGATTTATCTCGCGCTCGGCGCGCGCGCTCACGCGTTCCTGAACGGCCGCGGATACGTTACGCCGCAGGACGTGAAGAGCATCGGCCCTGACGTGCTACGGCACCGCATCATCGTCAGCTACGAAGCCGAGGCAGAAGCGGTTACAAGTGAGACGATCATCGAGCGGATTTTTGCAGGGCTGCCTGTGCCCTGAACGGAGTGGGAGAGATGATTGGTGAGAAGTGAGAAGTTTTTACTGTGATTGCTAGGTCATTTCGAGACTTGAAGGTTTACCAAGCAGCTCGAGACGCAGCAGGAACGATATTCCTCTTAAGTCGCCAATTTCCTGCCGAGGAACGTTATTCTTTAACCGACCAGATTCGGCGAAGTTCGCGTGCGGTAAAAGCAATGATCGCGGAGGCGTGGGGCCGACGTCGCTACAAGGCCGTGTTTGTCAGCAAGCTCGATGAGGTCTCGGCGAAGCCACAGAGGGCCAGTCCTGGTTAGACGATGCGCAAGATTCCGGCTATCTTCTCCCTGAGCAATTCGACGTGCTTGATTCCAAATACGTTTCGATAGGTCAAATGCTTTCGCGTATGATCGACCGTGCGGACGACTTCTGTAAGCATTCTCCAGCGACAGATTATCGAGCGATTCTACGCGTAGAAGAGACGGACGCGACCGTTGAACAGTCATCCAACATCGAAGAGTTTTTCGCATAACCACTTCTCACTAATCACAAATCACCTCTCACTTCCGATGGACGCGGCGGAAATCTTGAAAAAAATCAGGACACTGGAAATCAAGACACGCGGTCTGGTCGAGACTGCGTTCGCCGGCGATTACCACAGCGTCTTCAAAGGCCGTGGAATGAATTTTGAAGACGTGCGCGAATATCAGCCGGGCGATGAAATTCGCACAATCGATTGGAACGTCACCGCGCGGCTGGGCACGGCGTTTGTGAAAAAATTTACGGAGGAGCGTGAGCTTACGGTCATGCTCGTTGTCGACGTCAGCGCCTCGGGAAATTTCGGAAGCGTCTCCCAGTCCAAGCGCGAGCTGGCTGCAGAGGTCGCTTGTTTGCTGGCCTTCAGCGCGATCCGAAATAACGACAAGGTTGGTCTCGTTCTCTTCACTGATCGGGTTGAACTTTTTATTCCGCCAAAAAAGGGCCGTTCGCACACATTGCGGCTCATCCGCGAGATTCTGTTCTTCGAACCGCGGGGACGCGGGACAGAACCGGCGCTGGCGCTCGATTATCTGAATAAAATCGTCACCCGCCGCGCAGTCGTCTTTTTTATTTCAGACTTTCAAGCACCCGATTTTTCGCGAGCGCTGGCGGTGAGCGGACGACGACACGATTTTGTGGCCATCCACATTCATGACGAACGAGAAAAGGTTCTGCCGAACATCGGCATCATTACCCTGGAAGATGCCGAGACCGGCGATCAAATCGAGATCAACACGGCTGATCGTACAACACGGACGCGTTTTTCCGATCTGGTCAATGAACACGAAACAGAACTTTCGCGCACGCTTCGACGGAACAATATTGACGGAATCGCCCTGCAAACCGGGAGGGACTATTTACCGCCGCTGCGGTCGTTCTTCAAACAACGCGAACGCCGGCTGGCTATTCGGTCGTGAACAACGTTGGTATGTCGATCTTGATTCCCGCCTTCCTGGCAGAAGAATTTCACGATATTGCACCGCCCGTTGATTACTCTCTGATTCCACCCTGGCTGATTTTTCTCGGAGTGTTTGTCTCACTCACGATCATCGGGTTGATCGCCTGGCTTGTCGCAAGGGCCCTGCGACGACGTTCGGCACCGATTCAATCACCGCGCGAGCGCGCTCTGGCAATCCTCGAGCAAATGCAGGCTGAGATTGAAACGATTAAGCCGTACCGGTTCAGTATTCGCGTTTCCGACATTCTTCGGCGCTACGTGACGGAACAGTTCAACCTACCAGTGACCCGGCAAACTTCCGTGGAATTTCTCGCCGGGCTTAGAAAGACATCGCCGTTCTCGGAAGACGAAAAATCGCTGCTCGAAGATTTTTTGAACCGATGCGATTTGATCAAGTTCGCGCGTTACGAAGCGACCTACTCTGACAGTCAATTGTTGCTGGAAGAAGCGATCCGTTTTGTTCAAGGAGGCCAACTTGCGCCTGTTTGATTTGTGGTCGGCAAATAGCGCATTGACGTTCGCCCGCCCGTGGCTGCTGTTGCTTCTGCTGGCGATCCCGTTGCTTGCATATTTGCGCGGGAAACGCGGACCCGCCGCCGCGTTGACTTATTCATCCACAGCGACCCTTCACGCAATTGGGAAACAGAGCGCGGCGCGCGTCGGCAAAATTCTGCGAATGTTGCTGCTGGCGTCGATCGCAGTTTTTGTCGTCGCACTCGCGCGTCCGCAGCTTGGGAAGAGTCTTACTCAGGTAGAGGCGAGCGGGATCGACATTATCCTCGCGCTCGATGTCTCCGGATCGATGTTGACGAAAGATTTTACAATCGGCGGCCAGGAGGCGACGCGCGTGGATGCGATCCGTGAAGTAACACGGAAATTTATCGAAGCTCGACCGAATGATCGCATCGGCATCATTGCGTTTGCGGGCCGTCCTTATGTCGTTAGTCCAATGACCCTGGATCACGATTGGCTTTTGCAAAATCTGGAAAGAGTGCGCATTGGGCTCGTTGAGGACGGCACCGCAATTGGGTCGGCCATGGCAGCAGCAGCCAACCGGTTGAACGATAAACGCGCAAAGAGCCGGGTGCTCGTGCTCTTAACGGACGGAGAAAATAATGCGGGGAAAATTCCGCCCAATACGGCCGCCGAAGCAGTGAAAGCGTTAAAAATTCGCTTCTACGCCATCGGGGCCGGAATCAATGGAATCGCTCCGGCGCCGATATTCACTTCAAGAGGTCCATTAACCGATGTCTTGGGCAATTTGCTTTATGAAAATCAACCTGTGGAATTTAACGAAACGGGTTTAAGGGAGGTCGCGAAAATTGCAGACGGACAATTCTTTCGCGCGACCGATACCAAATCGCTCGAACGAATCTATGACGACATCGACAAGCTGGAAAAATCGACCGTGAGTGTGAAAAAATATCAGCAGTACCGCGACCTATTTCCCCTATGTCTCATGAGCGGATGTGGATTGCTGCTCGCGCAGATTCTATTGTCGCAAACAATCTGGAAGAAATTGCCGTGAAAACCGGATCCAGCGACTTAACGATTTAACGAAATTCTATGAGCTTTGGCGCACCAGAGTGGCTTTGGGGATTACTTTTGATCCCGATTCTGATGGCGTTCTTTATTCGCGCAGAGCGTCTCGGACTCAGACGCTTGCAGGAGTTTGTTTCAGCGCGGTTGTTGCCGCAACTTGCCGGAACGGTAAATCGTCCGCGGCGGGTAGTGAGATTTGCGCTGCAGTTGCTCGGCCTTTCGTTCGGTCTACTCAGTCTGGCACAGCCGCGCTGGGGTTATACGTTTGAGGATGTAAAACGGAAAGGTCTGGATCTTCTAATCGCAGTGGACACATCGCGCAGCATGCTTTCCAATGACATACAGCCTGACCGGCTTGAGCGTGTCAAGCTTGCGGCCCAGGATTTGATCAATGAGTTGCAAGGCGATCGCGTTGGCCTGATCGCTTTTGCTGGCCGCGCCTTCTTACAAGCACCGCTCACGATTGATTACGAAGCGGTGATGGAATCGATCAATAATCTCGATGCCAAGACGATTCCTGAAGGCGGCACGAACATCTCGAGCGCCATTACCCTCGCTACGCAGAGCTTCGGGAAAAGCGCAACAGGAAATCGCGCCCTCATCATTTTTACCGACGGCGAAGAATTAAGCGGAGATGCCGTGAAAACCGCCAAAATCGCGGCCGACGCAGGCGTGCGCATTTTTACGATCGGTGTGGGTACCCCGCAAGGTTCGCTTATTCCAATAACCGGCGAAAACGGCGAAACGGCTTTCGTTAAAGATTCCGCCGGTCAGGTCGTGAAATCTAAGCTGGATGAAAAACGTCTGCGCGAAATCGCCCAGACTACGGACGGATTTTATCTCCATTTGGAAAACGGGCCACGCACGATGCAACAGATTTACGACGAAGGACTGGCAAAGATGCAAGCCGCTGAGATCGACGTGCGTTTTTCGCGCCGCCCGATTGAACGTTACGAATGGCCGCTAGGCGCGGCGCTCGTCCCTCTCGCATTGTCGATCTTGATTGGCGAACGCAAGCGCGTACGCGAGCGAATTCACGTTCCCGCGCCCGTAAAAATGACAGCTGCGACGGCTGCGCTGCTGATCATTCTCTGCCAGTTGGCTTTCGCGGCGACTCCAGGGCTGGAAGCGTATCGTGACGGGAAGTTCGAGGATGCTTACAGCCAGTTTCAGGAAACGTTAAAATCGCATCCGCAATCGCGTGCTGAGGACAAACTTCAGTTCGATTCAGGTGCAGCCGCCTACAAGCTCAAAGATTATGGCAAGGCGTTGGAATCGTTTAGTCAGGCGTTGCTCTCTCCCGAAACGCGACTGCAGAGCAAGAGCCATTACAATCTCGGCAACACACTTTACCAGCGTGGCGAAACACAAAAAAGCGACGACAAAAAGCTTAGCGACTGGACAAACGCGCTCGATCATTACGAGCAGACGCTCAAGCTGGAACCGCAAGACAAAGAGGCGAAAGAAAACTACGATTACGTAAAGAAGAAAATCGAGGAACTAAAAAATAAGAAAAACCCGGAGCAACAACCTTCCCCTTCTCCATCACCGCCGCAGAAGAACAAACAAGACAAACAGAATCAGCAATCCGGCTCAGGCGCAAGCGATCAGCAGCAGCAGGAGAAACAACAACAACAACAGAAACAGCAAAACCAGCAGCAGAGCGCTCAGGGACAGCAACCGCAAAAAGATCAACGACAACAGTCCAAGGATCAACAGTCACCAGGCCAATCTGGCAGCGACAAAGATCAAGAGGAGAAAAAGCAAAAGGACCAAGCTCAGGCAAAGAACGAACCACGAAAAAATCAGCAACAACAACCCGGTGAAAGCCCCTCTCCTTCGCCAGGCGCGGAAAAGCAGCAAGCGAATCAGCCCTCACCATCGCCCGGAGAACGGCAGGATGAACAATCACCCAGCCCGGGCGAAGGAGAAAATGAAACGCCCTTGCCTTCGCCGGGAGAAGGTGAAGGTGGAGAGGAGAATCCGACACCATCCGCCACGCCGGAGGAATCGCCGCAGAGGAAATTCGCTGGCGAATTGAAAGGAGCTGGCGGAGACAAATCGGCAAAACCGCCAGACAAAGATGTGCAGGCTGCCCAGGCCAAAGCGGAAAAGGAGGGGCAGATGAGCGAACGTCAAGCCGAGGCGCTTCTTGAATCGATGAAAGATGAGGAGGCTCGCGTTCAACTTGATGAACGCAAGGCAACGCGTCATGTCTATAACGACTGGTAGCGACGAGCAGAGTTGATGGTTGATAGTTAATGGTTGATGGAGATGTCGATGCACCGATCACGGATTCCCATGGCGGTTTTGCTTGGCGCGTTGATCGCGTTTGCAGAAGACAATCGAGCGTTTGCTGAACCGCCGAGCGTGACGGCAGTCTTGAGTAACTCGGAGGCCGTTGTCGGCCAAATGGTCGAGTTGCAAATCAAGGTAACAGGGGCGGGAAATGCGCAACCGCCGGAGCACATCTCGATCGATGGTCTGGAGATTCACGCGACCGGAACATCGCGCCAATTCGAAATGCGCAATTTCACGACCACCTCGAGCGTGACTTATAATTACGCAATCCTGCCGCTCAAAGCGGGCCAGTTTGCGATTCCGTCCCAGACAATCCTCGTCGGCGGCAAATCGCTGCGGACACCGGAATTGACATTGAACGTTGCCGATTCACCTGGTCGTTCATCTGCCTCTCGCCCGGCTCAGAATGCGCGACCGGGTAATGCGAGCAAACTCGTTTTTGCCGAATTGATCGTCCCGAAGAAAACTGCCTTTGTCGGCGAGATCGTCCCTGTTCAGATTCGGCTCGGATTTGATCCGCGCACCCATCCAAGGCTGATCGACCTTCCCGAAATTACCGGACAAGGATTTACTGCGCACAAGTTGCAGCAATCCGGAGAGAATCGGGAGACGATTAGCGGCAGAACTTACGATGTTGTGACATTTAAGACTGCGATCGCTGCGGCCCGCGCGGGAAATTTTGAAATCGGACCGGTTAAGGCAAAGGCGCAGGTGTTGACCCCGCGAAGGCCAAGTTCGCCGCGCTCGCGTTCGCCATTCGACTTGTTTAATCTGGACGATCCGTTCTCCGATCCTTTTTTCTCCGATCCATTTGGCGAAGTTGGCGAGCGGCGCGAGATAGAAATCAACAGCGAACCTGTAGCTTTCGACGTAAAACCGTTGCCGCAAAACGCGCCGGCGAATTTTTCAGGGGCGATCGGGAATTTCACAATGACAACGGATGCGAAGCCCAAGAGTGTTCAAGTGGGGGATCCAATTACGGTTACAACGACGATCTCCGGACGCGGCAATTTCGATCGAGTCAATGCGCCCGGGATTGAGGACGAGCACGGCTGGCACAAATATCCGCCATCTTCCAAGTTCAAGCAGGACGATGATGTCGGCATAAGCGGCACGAGAACTTTCGAAACAGTGCTTTCACCCAACGAAAAGAAGCAAAGCATGCCAGTGATGGCATTTTCCTATTTCGATCCAGTGAAGGAGCAATATGTGACCCTGCGTAGCGATCCGATTGCGATCAATGTGCAAGGTGGCGCACTGGCAGATGCAGGTGCGGCCGTAGTCCCGCCGGGGTCACCGCCCCCGGCTGCAGTTGCTGCTCCGACGCCGGTCCAGAAGCCGCAGGATATTTTGTATCAACTGACGGAACGGTCCACGGTAGCACAATCGTTCGGGCCACTTTACGCTCGCCGGCTTTTTTGGACGGTCCAGTTGGTTCCATTGCTTGCGTTGATTGGATTTGCCGGATGGAAAATTCGGCAAGCCAGGATCAATAATCGCGAGGCACGACGCATCGCTGCGCTGCAGCATGAAGCTGTCGAACTAATGCGCAAATTGCATCGTAGCGACGCGTCGCCGCGAGAGTATTATGCAGAGGCTTCCAGAGTCGTTCGGGTAAAAGCTGCCCTAGCGCGCAATGTGGATCCAAACACGGTCGATCTGGAAACGGCGGCCGATACATTTGGACTAAACGGCGATTCGCGTGAGCGGTTGCGCCGGTTGTTCGAACAAAGCGACGAGTTGCAATACAGCGGAACCCACAACGGATCGGAAAAGATTTCCCCGGAGAGTCGCCGCGACGTGCTGGAATTGATTGAACATTTGAAATGAAAAACTACGCAAGATTACTCGCATTTCTTCTCTGCGCGGTTTCGACTTCGTCGGCGTTTGCGCAATTAGATAGCGACTTTGCAAAGGCGAACCAGGATTACGCACAGGGCAATTTCAAGGAGGCAATCTCCGGTTATAAAACCCTGGTCGGCTCTGGGCAATGGAGCGCAAACCTGCTTTATGATCTCGGCAACGCTTACTTCCGCACAGGCGATTTTGGGCACGCGATTCTCAATTATGAGCGCGCGCTCGCGCTGGAGCGACATCATCCCGAAGCGACCGCCAATTTGCAGATCGCGCGCGATGAAGCGCGTGCGCTGGAGATGCAACAAAGCTGGCCGGAACGCTATCTCCAATTTGCCAATAGCAATCAATACAGCATCGCGGCAGCTGTTGCTTTTTGGGTTGGAGTTTTTTGTATTGTCAGACTGATCTTCGGTCGCCGGCGATCGGCCGCCACGATCGCCTTGTCGATTCTTTCGCTCTTCATCTTCGCCATCGCGACTTTGGCGGTTTATGGACTCGACCACGGCAGCAAAGGCCGTGCGCTGGCGATTGTGACGGGCCAAGACGTGCAAGCGCGCCTTGCGACGGCCGACACTGCGAACAGCGTCCTAGCGCTGCCTCCAGGTAGCGAAGTAAAAATCCTGAGCACTCGCGGCGACTGGGTTTATGCAGTCTTGCCGAATAAGTTGCGGGGCTGGATACCGGTTAAAAGCACGGAATTGGTGCGCTTGTAAACGGCGATCTCCGGACCGCCGAAAGCCGAGCAAACAATCAGAAATTGACGCTTCAGCATTTGCTCGGTTGAGAAGACGGCAAATGCTTACATCTTTGATGTTACGCATGAACCCGGAAATGGAGATCGGCACCGACAAAAAGGCTCTTCAGATTAACCTGAATGCCAATAAGTATGGAACGTTTGCCGAGATCGGCGCGGGCCAGGAAGTGGCGCGCCGGTTTTTCCACGTGGGTGCTGCGGCCGGCACCATCGCCAAGACGATGTTGGCCTACGATATGACCCTTCAGCGACGCAATTTACGGTCCCACGGATCGTTACGTCAGCCGCATCCGCCTCCAAACAATGCTCAACCATGAGTACGATCTTCTGGTGGAACGGCTTAACAAAAGGCTTGGAGCGGAAAAAACATTTTTCGTTTTCGCAGATACAGTTGCGGCGCGCAGTTTTAAACGGCACAATGAATCACACGGCTGGCTGGGCGTGCGATTTCAGTCTGAAAAACGCGGCGACCCAAGCCAGATTATTATCCACGTGCGGATGCTTGATGAAGCAAACGTTGACCAACAAGAAGTGCTTGGGGTCATCGGGGTGAAATCTGCTCTACGGCGCGTTTTATTATCACGAGCCGGAAACACTAATTTCATCGCTTTAGGAAAACCTCGCTCCGGGCCGGATCGAAGTGGACATGATCAAATTCTCAGGATCCGCCTTTAAACGAGTCGACAATCGGCTAATGAGTTTGCAGCTAGTCAGCCAGGGCTTGACGAACGCAGTGATGTTTAGGGCAGACGGAGAGACCGTGCAGCCTGCCGAGGTTTTTTTCAAAAAGGCGATCTTGGTCGAACGAGGGAGTTTTCGACCTGTCACCTACGCCACGAACGACATGCTGGACGGTGCGCGCCGCGTCTTTCTCGCGCAGTCAGGTTGTTCGGAAGAAGATCTCGTCGTCCTCATGAAAATGACGCTTGAGAATTTGCTTGCTGAAGGGCAGCTCAATCACGCTGATTTTCTCACGCGCGTGGATATTCTCGGCGCGCTCGGACGGACGGTCTTGATCTCGAGATTCGGCGAGTATTATCGGCTCGCCGGCTATCTCTCTCGTTACACGAACAAGATGATCGGCCTTGTCGTGGGCGTACCCAGCTTGATGGAGATCTTCGACGAAAAATATTACTTGAATCTCGAGGGCGGAATTCTCGAAGCGCTTGGGCCGAATGTTTAAGGGAGGACTAAAGCTTTACGTTTATCCGATGATCGATGAAGCGACAGGAAAGATTGTCAGCGCAAAACAGGTCAAGGTCGCGTCGAACCTGCGCTCCCTGTTTCATTATTTGATCGATAATCAATACATCGAGGAGATTACCGACTATCATCCCGATTATTTGCGGATCTACCCGCCGGACGCGCTGGCTAAATTGCAGTCCGGAGACAGCCGGTGGGAGCGAATGGTTCCGTCGGAAGTCGTACGGATCATTAAAGAACGTGAATTTTTCGGTTACCGTAAAGCCCTTGCCGCGCAGTCCGCGTTATCGGGTGTTTCCTGAATCCACATGAAGATCGCTGCCGTTAAAATCTCCTGTTTGCTCGGTGATCCCGACGCAAATCTTCTCAAGGTTCGCGACTTTCTCGTCGAGCTGAGAAGGCTGGCGCGGAGCCGATTGTTTTTCCAGAAATCATTGATACCGGATACTCGACGCCGGTAATTCAAGCCAACGCCGCTTCTTGGACTGATGGATTCGTTGCTGAACTCCAAGAAATCGCCAGGAGGAATGACGAAGCAATGACGAATCCAAGGCGAGACACGCGTATAAATGTTTCGTTCTGGAGCAACAACGCGGCTAAAACTCGGCCAGTTACGTAGCGCTGATCCGCACGAATTCGCTTTCGTGCAAGGCCACCCGTCTGGTCCCGCGTAGAAGCTGCCACCACTGTCGTGCCGAGCCAAGCACGATCAGGAAGACGAGCCCGAGAAAGAAAACAGCAACCAGAGCGTCGAATTGCCAGACGCTTGCTTGCCGTGCCAAATCAGCGGCCTTTGCCGGATCGGCAATTCTCGCTGCCTCACGCAAAAGCGATTGCGCGCCACTTAAAAAACCGAGTTTGGGATCCGGGGAGAAGACCTTCAGATAACCAGCCGAAAACGTGACCGCACACATAAAGCAAAGCGGCAGCACCGTGACAAAAAGATATTTCGCCTTATGCATTTTGATCAGAATCGTCGTACCAAGGCAGAGCGCGATGACTGAAAGCAATTGATTAGCCAATCCGAAAAGAGGCCAAAGTGAGTTGATGCCACCAAGAGGATCGATGACCCCAACATACAAAAACCACCCCCACGCCGCGACCAGCAAGACACTTGAAAAAAGGTTCGCGCTCCATGAACGCGTATTGCCAAGGGGACGCCAGAGATTGCCTAAGAAATCTTGAAGCAAAAACCGTCCCACCCGTGTTCCGGCATCAATCGTTGTGAGAATGAACAGGGCCTCAAACATGATTGCGAAGTGGTACCATAGCGCGAGTGCCGTTGGTTTGGCCGAGATTCGCGCGAACATGTGCGCCATACCAACGGCGAAAGTCGGCGCGCCCCCTGCACGACTGAACATGGTGGATTCCCCGAGATCTGCGGCGAGCCGCGTCATTTGTTGTTCTGTAACCGGAAACCCAGAGGCGGTTACTCTTTCGACCACTTCGGCCGGCGTCCCCTTTGAGTTAATCGCAAAGTATTCGCCTGGCTGGAGCACGCAGGCCGCGATCATCGCCATCAAAGCGACCATCATTTCGGTCACCATTGCGCCGTAACCGATGCTACGTATTCGCGATTCACGCCTCACCATTTTTGGCGTTGTGCCCGAGGCAATGAGAGAATGGAAACCTGAAACTGCACCGCAAGCGATCGTGATGCATACAAAAGGAAAGACCGGGCCAGCAAATACGAGACCGCTGCCGTCGATGAATTTTGTGATCGCCGGCATTTGCAATGTCGGATTGATCAGCAGCACGGCGGCGGCGAGCATCGCAACCGTGCCAAGCTTCAAAAACGTGCTCAGATAATCGCGCGGCGTAAGCAACATCCACACCGGAAGGATGGAGGCGGCCAGTCCATAAATCATGATCGCCCATGCGAGCCATTTCTGGTCATGTCGAAACCACGTTTCAATCGCGGGAAAGTGCGCGAGGAATTGTCCGCCCCAAACCCCAAACGCCAAGCCGAGCAATCCGAAAATGGTGACCGCCATCACGCTCACTTTTCCCGTGCGCAAGCCAATTCCCATGATCAACGCTACGGGTATGGTCATCGCGATGGTGAAAACGCCCCATGGACTTTGCGCGAGAGCTTGAACCACGACGAGCGCGAGCACTGCTAGCAAAATAATCATGATCGCCAACACACTGATCAAGGCGAGCGCACCGACGCCGCGTCCGATTTCTTCTTTCACCATCTGACCCAGCGTTTTGCCGCGGCGCCGGATCGACGCGAAAAGGACGATCATATCGTGCACGCCGCCGCCTAGCGTTGCGCCGATCAAGATCCAGAGCGTGCCGGGCAAGAACCCAAATTGCGCTGCCAGCACCGGGCCCACCAGCGGCCCCGGACCAGCAATCGCGGCAAAATGATGCCCGAAAACCATCCAGCGGTTCGTTGGCACATAATCTTTGCTGTCGTTTTGCAGAATAGCTGGCGTGGCTCGTTCGTCATTCAGCACCAATACTTTTGCCGCCAGCCATTTGCTGTAAAAACGGTAGCTGATGCAAAGCGCGCAAAGGCCCGCCACAATGATCCAGAGGGCACTGATTTGTTCGCCCCGTGAGAGCGCCAAAATGACGATCGCCCACACCCCCAGCCCCGAAACGGCAAACCAGAGCAGCTTTTTCCAGACGCTCATGTTGTCGGCACTTTAATTGAAATTGTTGCGATGCGCTAGAACCTGCGATTTATCTGTATATGCGATTCAGTCACAAGATTAGAAAGCTTGTAAGCGGCCAGGGATTAGCCAGCGCACGGAAACACAGCCTCCGGATTTTTCGGCCGAATCGATTTCCGCTGGAAACAAAGCGCGTTATTGAGACAATCGACCCAGCCGCTTTCGAGCAGATTCGCCGGCGGTACGCTGTGGAAGATCCCGGCGAGCATTGGCCGAAGTATCTCGATCTTGACCGCTGGATCAGCATCAACATTCGGCGGATACGCGAGATCGAGCTCGATTTGGCGCGCCGGAAGCATATTCTGGACCTTGGCTGCGGTGCGGGGTATTTTCTCTACATCGCGCAACTGCTCGGACATTCCGGAATTGGGCTCGATGTGGACTTCGTGCCGATGTTTTCAGACGTCACTCGCCTCCTTGGAGTTCGTCGTGTAATCCAGCGAATCCGAGCTTTCGATCCCCTCCCCGAGCTCGGAGCAAAGTTCGATCTCGTTACCGCATTCATGATCTGTTTCAACAATCACAAACAAGCCAATCTTTGGGGTGTGGCTGAATGGGAATTTTTCCTCGACGACCTTGCCAGGCATCTTACGCCGCGCGGCCGCGTCTGGCTTGAGTTAAACTGTGAGTACGATGGAACCTTTTATACGCCGGAGTTAAAAGCATTCTTTCAGCGACGTGGCGCCAGGATCGACGAACAGAAGATAATCTTCACATCAGGCCTTCCCGCGCCTGCCTCAACTTTCCCAGTTGTTCGCTAAAATCTTTTAGACGTCGTCGATGTTCTTCGACCACGGCTGTGGGAGCGCGATCGACAAAGGACTTGTTTTTTAACTTGCCTTCGACTGTTCGCACCTCGCTTTCGATCTTTGCAATTTCCTTATCCAGCCGCACGCGTTCCCCGGCCTTGTCCACTGCGGAAATGGCCAAGAAAATCTCGCCGAGCGGTGTGACCGCAACAGGAGTACCAGTCTGCGCTTGATACTTCCGATCCAATGTTACGTTTTCGGCGTTTAAGAGCCGCGCAATGGTCGGAATTTCGGCAGAAATCGCTTTCTCATTTGTGCGTAAAATAAAACGTATCTTTCTGTTAGATGGAAGCTTGGCTTCTGCCCGGAGATTGCGTCCAGCCTGGACCGTATCGTAGATGTCCCGGACAAGCCGTCGCTTGGGCGTCAGATCGACATCCTCCAAAGGCGTTCGAACCGGAGGCGGCCCGAATTGAATTGAATCTTTTCCGAAACCGAGCACCGACCAAAGCTCCTCCGTGATGTGCGGCATGAACGGATGGACCAAGCGCAGAAATGTCGACAGCACAATATCCATCACGGCCAACGTCGATTTCTTTCGTGCGGCGTCTTTGCCGAAAATTTCTGTTTTCGCTGCTTCGACGAACCAGTCACAATAGTCGCCCCAGAAAAAGTCATAAAGGCGCTGTGCGACTGCATTGAATTGATAGTCACGATAACCTGCATCGATTGCGTCGATCGTCTCGTTCAATCGCGCGAGAACTTCGATCGCATAGGTGGATAATTGTCGATTGTCGATTGTCGGCGCGGCGTCGCTCGGCCCGTGCATTTGGCGAAAACGCGCTGCGTTCCAAAGTTTGGTTGCGAAGTTGCGCCCTTCTTCGATTTGCTTTTCATCAAAGCGGATATCCTGACCGCTTGGCGCAATGCGCATGAGACCAAACCGCAAACCATCTGCGCCGTACTTGTCGATCAGCTCGAGCGGGTCGGGTGAGTTGCCGAGCGACTTTGACATTTTGCGACCCTCTTTGTCGCGGATTAACCCGGTGAAATAGACATCGCGAAATGGGATGTTGTCTGCGTCACGGTCGGATTTTCCCGCCGTAAACTCGAGACCAGCGATAATCATTCGAGCAACCCAAAAGAAAATAATGTCAGGCGCGGTGACGAGCACGCTTGTCGGATAGAATTTCTTTCGCGTCTCTTCATCCATGGTTTCGTATGCCCAAAGCCAAGACGAAAACCAGGTGTCGAGCGTGTCGGGATCTTGCATCCAGTTTTCGGGATCAGCGGGAGGTTCAACCGCGACGTAAATTTGGGATTTGGAACTTGGAGCCTGGGATTTCGAATACCACGCCGGTATCCGGTGCCCCCACCAGATCTGGCGGCTGATGCACCAGTCCCGAATGTTCTCCAGCCACTGCGTGTAGACTTTTTCCCAATGTGCAGGAAAGAAGCGGATAAGATGATCGCGCACCACGGCCAGAGCTTCCTCAGTTTTCGGATAGCGCAGGAACCACTGTTCGCTGATCCGCGGTTCGATCGGCACGTCACTTCGCTGGCTGAATCCGACATTGTTTTCGTATGCCTCCGTTTTCGAAAGGAGACCTTTTTCCACTAATAATTCAGCGGCTTTTTTGCGCGCCTTGAACCGATCGAGGCCGTCCAACTCTGGAACGGCCGGACAATTGATTTTCCCGTCAGGATACAAGACATCGACGACTGGCAGCTTATGGCGCTGTCCAATCTCGAAATCGAGGGTGTCATGAGCGGGCGTGACCTTTAAAACGCCTGTGCCAAACTCGGGATCGATCGCTTCGTCAGCGATGATCGGAAGTTTTTCCCGCGCAAGCGGACGCCAGGCATGTTTGCCGATCAAGTCGGCATAGCGCTTATCGCTGGGGTGAGCTGCCACAGCTGTATCGGCCATGATCGTTTCCGGCCGAGTGGTCGCGACTTCAATAAAACGTCTGGGCTCTTCCGCGATTTCATAGCGAACATAGTAAAGGTTCCCCTTCTGCGATTTGGAAATGACTTCCTCATCCGAGAGCGCAGTCTGCGCCGCCGGGTCCCAATTAATCATCCGACGCCCACGGTAGATTAATCCTTTGCGGTAAAGATCAACGAAAACCTTTTGAACAGCTCGAATGTAAGCATCATCCAGCGTATAGCGTTGCCGCGACCAGTCGCACGAACATCCCAGCCGTTTCAGTTGTTCGATGATGATGCTGCCATGTTTGTCCTGCCAATCCACCATCCGGCGCAGGAATTCCTCGCGACCCAGATCGTGGCGTGTTACGCCTTCGTTTTTGCGCAGCCACTTTTCGACTGCTGTTTGGGTGGCAATGCCCGCGTGATCGGTCCCCGGCAGCCAGAGCACTTCGAAACCCTGCATCCGTGCGCGACGTGCAAGAATGTCCTGAATGGTATTATTTAAAACGTGACCGAGCGTGAGCACGCCGGTGATATTCGGCGGCGGGATGACAATTGAAAATGGTGGCTTCGGCGAAACGGGATTGGCGGTGAAATCGCCGTCAGCCAGCCAACGCGCATACCATTTTTCTTCAACGGCTTTGCGTTCGTAAGCCTTGGAAAGTTCTGCCATCGGGCAATCATCGAAGAGGCAGCAGCAATTGCAAGAATGACGGAGACCTTGTCAAGCAGCTAGCTTCCTACTATTGCTTCGAACAACGGTTGGTCAGGCTTTTTCGAACTGACTCGTCTGATATGCAACTACCGCTACCCTCGGATAACCAAGGTCTTTACTGCGCTTTAGTCTCCGGGAGCTTAAAGCCGACATAAGTCCCAGCGCTGATTCCGAGTAAGCCAAGCAACGTCGCGCTGAATTCCGGCATTGCCAATTCACTGTAAACACTTGCGACAAACATTATCCCCAGGATAAGTGTCCAAACAAAGATCTGGAACCGGTGAAAGCTGATCAGGTTGTTTTCCGCCAGCAGATCATACATCACCCCTTTCCAGGTCGGCCATGCGAAGTAGGCACTTTGCCAGCGATAATTCGCGAGCCGTTCCCGCACCTCGTTCTGCTGCCGCTCATTCTCGTCCAGCGCCTGCTTGTCCGACGAAGACATTGAGGCGCGCGCTTTTTGCAACGCCTCCAGCTCTTTCTGGGTGTCGGCTCGCAGTTTCTTCAGCTCTGCCAGCACTTCAAGGTGTGGTCGTGTGACATCGACGATCGGCTGGTTGCCAGAAGAGCCCGCCGGAACTGGCTTAGCTGCGTCGACAAAAGCAGATCCCAATGCCGTCCCAGCACTAATGCCGATCAATGCCAGCACCGAGGTATTAAGTGTATCCATGTCGCCGGTCACGATCCAAAGAAAGAAATAGGAGGCGATCACGAGAAAAAACCAGAACGCCATCTGTCCGCGTGCCAGGCTGTACGGCCTCTGACCATCCGGCCGGCGTGGCGCAGATGCATCGCGAATAATATGCGTATGCCGTGCCAGTGCGAGAAAGGCGATCAGCGCGCCAAGAATAACGATCAAGCCGAAGGCAGTGCGAAATTTCGGAATGACTGTCAAATAAAACTGCTGATCCTTCTTTCCGGTGTTTTTGTCAGGAGTCAGCTCCGAATTCATTTCCTCGCCATTAGCGAATCCTACCGACACGATCGCCTTGCGCGTGAAGACCGGTTGGTTGAGCACGTGCGACCACCCCAGCTTCGAGTCCTCATTGCGGACAAGCGAAAAGCCGACCGTCGTATCCGTAGTTTCGACGGGAGGCACTCCCCCCATCGACCACGTGTTTTCATGCCAGTAAATTGGGGAAACGCCCTTGAGCGGGATATGATCGAGATAAAGGATTAGATCCCTTACCTCGGAATTTTCGGGTTTCTTTTTCTTCTCTTCGAGAGATTTCACCCAGTCCTTGAAATTAATAACATCGACCCAAATGTCGTCGCCGCGTTGCGCGTAAATGTCGTTGATGCCTCGCTGTTCCTCCCCCCACTTATGCACTCCCACCCAGCGCACAGAAGGAGGCTCGGGTGTTGGTGAGGGCGCTGGTGAGATTCCGGCCGCGCTTGTCGCCGCAGGCGTTGCTGAAGGCACGGGCGTTTGCTCTGCTGCCAGCTGCGTGGTCGGAAAACGCAGAACTAACCCACAGAAACCAATCAAGAATAAAAAACCTAGACCCGGGTGTTGCTGTTTCATCAGGACCTTCGATTAGTTCGCTTCGGTCATATTTATTTTGCGGACTCTCCTGAACGCAGCCACGAATAAAGAGAAGCCATTTCCTCTCAACAAGAAGACTGACTTATTTGTCTCGTCAGCCATATGGCAAGGATGCCTCGGTGGACTGCATGATGACAAGTCCTTTTATCGACTGGTTCTGAGATGCGGCGGCGGCTTTTCCAGTTGCAAGCTCGGCGACACAATCGGCTTGCGAGCTCCCTGTTACGCCATCACGTTGGGGTGCATGCAGATGATCACAGGCTTACTCACTCTCCCCTTTCTGGCGGTAGTGATCGACGGCACCGAGTAGATGGACGAAAGGCCGATCGGTGTTTTTGATTCCGGAATTGGCGGCCTGACTGTTGTCAAGGCGCTGCGTGACCTGTTGCCTGACGAAAAGATTTTTTACCTTGGTGACACCGCGCGCGTCCCATACGGCGGAAAAAGTGCCAGTACCGTTGAGCGCTACAGCCTCGAGATTGCCGACATACTCATTGAGGAAAACGCAAAAATCGTTGTGGTGGCGTGCAACACCGCTTCTTCTCTGGCCTTACCGAAACTGGAGAAACATCTTCCCGTGGCGGTCATTGGCGTCATTCGGCCCGGGGCGCGTGCGGCAGTCGCGGCCACACGCAACGACCACATCGGAGTGATCGGAACGCGCGCAACGATCAAAAGCGGCGCTTACGAACGCGAATTGCGTGCACTGAATCCTGACATTCGGATTTCGGTGCGCGCTTGCCCATTGCTCGTTCCGTTAATTGAGGAGGCGTGGCTGAATGATGAGCTCACGGATCGCGTCATCGGCCGTTACCTTGAACCGCTCGTGCGGGAAGGGATCGACACGCTCGTGCTTGGCTGCACGCATTATCCATTACTTGTCGACGCACTTTCTCGCGCGCTCGGCGAGAGGGTGAAACTCGTAGATTCGGCTCACAACTGTGCGACCGCGGTACGGGAACTTTTGGATCGGCAAGAATTTCGCGCGCCATCGGGAACTCTGGGTGGTTTGGAAATCGCGTTAACCGATACCCCGGACAACTTTCTGCGCGTGGCCCGGGAGGCGTTGCAACTGGAGATCGGCGAAATCCAATTACGCGAAGTCTTACACGGCGCGGCCACTCTGTAGGGACGGCCTGCGACCGCCGAAACGCGCGCTGTTGAATTTCGAAATGCAAACTTGCGTTGCTTTCGTTTTCGGCTCATAGAGCGCCGCTACAGTCTTTTGCGCTGCCCCTTCGGCAAACTTTTGACCACAAGCTCGTACGAGTGATCAATCATTTTGCGCAACTCCGTGTCCGGAATGCCGCTGTCGAGCTCGACCGTGTTCCAATGTTTTTTGTTCATGTGATAGCCGGGCCGGATCTGCTCGTATCGATCGCGCAATTCGAGAGCCAAGTCCGGATCACATTTCAAATTCGCCGTCGCTGGGACTTCATCGAGTGGCGCAAGCGCGAATATTTTACCGGCCACTTTGAAAACGAGAACGTCTTCGCCGAACGGTGTGCTCTCGATTGCAGCGAGCTTGCTAAGGCAGTACTCGCGGAAGATTTCCAGATCCATCAAGAAATCCGCGACCTAAGAATGTCCGGCAGATCGTTGATCGCGACCCGTTCCTGTTTCATCGAATCGCGCTCACGCAATGTCACGGTGTCGCGAAGTGCCGCATCCTTCTCCCCCAGCGTTTCGAAATCGACTGTCACGCCGAAAGGCGTGCCAATTTCATCCTGGCGTCGATAGCGACGGCCGATCGCTCCACTCTCGTCGTAAAAGATGAACATGTGCGGACGAAGGAGATCGACAATCTCTTTCGCCTTTGCGACAAGCTGCGCATTGTTCCTGAGCAGCGGAAATATACCGCACTTAATCGGCGCGATGCGCGGATGGAAACGCAGAACTATACGCTTCTCCATCTTGCCCTTTTCATCGGGCGCTTCGTCTTCCGAATATGCTTCACAGATCAGTGCCAGCACTGTGCGGTCGACTCCCGCGCTCGGCTCGATCACGTGAGGAACAAATCGCTGCTTCGTTTCCTCATCGAAATAATCGAGCGATTTGCCACTGGCTTTGATGTGCTGCTGCAAATCGTAGTCGGTCCTATAAGCGACGCCTTCGAGCTCTTGCCGGCCGAATGGAAAATCATATTCGATGTCGTAGGTTCCTTTTGAATAGAAAGCGCGCTCGTCATCGGGAACTTTTCGTGCGTGCAATTTGTCGCGCAGAATACCGATATTTTCATAGAACTTCAGCCGCTCCTCGAGCCAGTAATCGAGCAAGTTCACCCCCTCCTCTGCCCGGCAAAAATACTCGAGTTCCATCTGCTCAAATTCACGCGATCGAAATGTGAAATTGCGCGGATTAATTTCGTTGCGAAACGCTTTGCCAATTTGCGCGATTCCGAATGGCAATTTCTTGCGAGAAACTTCGAGCACGTTTTTGAATTGAACGAAAATCGACTGTGCCGTTTCCGGGCGCAGATAAGTAATCGACGATTCGTCTTCAGTCGCGCCCACGTACGTCTTGAACATCAAGTTGAACGGGCGCGGTTCAGTTAAATCTTTGCCACCACAGTTCGGGCATTGTCGCACGCCTTTTCTCTCAATCACTTGGTCGGCGCGTAAGCGCGCCTTGCAAGATCGACAATCGACCATCGGATCGCTAAAGGTGTCTTCGTGGCCGCTCGCCTTCCAAACGGCGCGGTTCATCAGGATCGACCCATCCATGCCGACCACGTCGTCGCGCTCATGCACCATCACGTGCCACCAATAATTCTTGAGGTTGCGTTTCAATTCGACGCCAAGCGGTCCGTAATCCCAGGAGCCGTTGAGGCCGCCGTAAATTTCGCTCGACTGGAAAATGAATCCGCGCCGCTTACACAAGCTGGCGATCTTTTCCATGTCCGCCACGGGACGGATTCGCTGCGGCGAACTCGCCGCGCCGTAGCTCTGCGAAGGCGGGCGCTGCGCGTCTGTCTTGGAATCCATAAATCGCCTCTATTGAGCCACAGATTTACACAGATTACACGGATTGCCTGCAACGAAATCTGTAGCCCCGAAAGCATTCGGGGTGCCGGCCGCATTTCCTAAACTCCGCAGGCGGCACGCCTGCCTCTAGAGCATCTGCGTCATCCGCGTGATCTGCGGTTACGTTTGCGCCTCAATTGTGATTTCGGTCTTTACAGAATTGGCGATGAAACATTGCTCGTGCGCCATATGATTTATCTCTTCGATCTCTTCGGGCGTGGGCTGTTTATCACCAGAGAATTTGAGCCGCGGCCTTAACGTCACGCGCGTAATCGCCAATCTGCCTTCCGCATTTTTTTCCATGTGGCCGACGGCTTCATCGACATATTCATCGAGCACGAACTTTTTCTTTGCCGCCACGGCAAGGAACGTGAGCATTTGGCAACTTGAGAGCGACGCTACAAATGCCTCCTCCGGATCGACAAGTTTTGGATTGCCCAGGTAGGCTGGAGCAGCCGATGCTTGCATTTCGTGCCCACCCTCAAATTTCCAGGTGTGATCGCGTGAATATTTCTGATACTCAAACGGCGTATCGCCGCGTTTCCAGGTAAGAGTAATTTTGTGTTCGGACATGTCTCTAAATAAAATGCGACGCCTTGTAGGGCAAGCGTCAGCCCACAGAGAATGCGCGATGCTGGTTTCGAACCAGCGACCCCTTGCGTGTGAAGCAAGTGCTCTACCACTGAGCTAATCGCGCGCGTGGCGATAGCAATTAGAAGTTAGAAATCAAAAATTACAAGGCCGGCAACTCCACAACGCTAGATTTGTTGAGCGGTCGCCGCGGCGACAAGTCGCAGGTTCGAACCCTGCATCGCGCATTTTCTGCCGCTTCCGGACTCTGCGGGACAGATGCGGACTCTGAGGGACTAACGGTCTCGCCTCCAGCGGTTAATGAAACCGGCCGCTGCACGACGGCGGGAGACGTACATACAGTGCACGTTCAAGCAATGACATGACCCCATCGCGCCCCTTCAAAATCCTCTTCCTCTGCTAGGAAAACCCAAGGGCATACAACAAGGTAATTTGCTTGTCCGATTCCATTCCCTCAGCGAATCCAAACAAGTTCGCCGAGCAGATTAGCTGTCCCCCGCCCGCCGAAGAGCACCACGCATTTCCGTGCATCGTCGTAGGCAAGCGCGTGACCGCTACGAGCCGCCGGGCCCGTATCGGCGACCTGCGTCCATTCCGAGCCGTCCCAACTCCACGTGTCGGCAAGGAAATTGGAACCGGACGCACCGCCGAACAAGACCACGCGGGAAGCGGTCGGGTCGAAGGCCATCGCCAAGCCCTGCCGGGCCGACGGTCCAGTGTCGGCGACCTGCGTCCAGAGAGTGCCGTGCCAATCCCAGGTGTCGGCGAGCGGCGGTCCGCCGGGATCGCCGCCGAATAGGAGGACGCGCTTGCGCGCCCCGTCATACGTCAGTCCGTGGCTAGTTCGGCTGCTCGGACCGATGTCCTGTTTCTGAGTCCAGAAGAACGGTGGCATGTGCTATCGTGCGATAATACAAAGGAACTGATGCCTGGGCGAGGAAAAAAGTGAACCCACGGCTCTTTGAAATCGCCAGCTCGCTCGTGCGTCTCGATCACATTGCCTGCTTTATCGTAAACGCGGATCACGGCATCATGTGAGCGGCTGAAAAACTTTGCGTGACTGCGGGATCTGCTTCTCCCGCACGAGGACCCCTTTCTTCTTCCGATAGGCGAACTCCGCAAGCGTGTAGATGCCACCCTCTTTCAACAGGCGCTGTACCTGGAGAAAAATCCCGTCATTGATGGCCCACATCCGTTTCCAGTTCTGGCGTTCATAAAATTTCGGAATATCCTCAAGCGGAATCCCTCGTTCCTTCGCCTGGTTGTAGTTGTCGAACCTGTGTTTCCATGCGAGAGAAAGCCATATACTAGGCGACGTTCCGGACCGCGCATACATGCTGTTTTTCGGCACCGTGAGAAAGTAGTTGTTCGCGTGATCGAAACTTTCATCGGGAAACCGTTCAAGCGCTTTCGGATCCGACAGATCCATCGCATGGGATTCGAATCGTTCTCCCGCATTCCTCCGGATGTCGATGCCCACCGGTTGCGCTCCGGCCTCCTGCAGGATTCTGCAGTACCACGGCTGGAACCTTGCGAACTCTTTCGGTTTTATCCACCGCTGCCACAAGCGGCCGATCGGATTCCAATGACTGTCCTTGTTTTTCGCCGAGCCGCATCCGAGATCGAGCACGCGCTTGTTCGCCAAAGATGCGACGTTTGCGGAGATGTGCTGGATGCGGATCAGCTCCACCTCCAATCGGTCCTCATGCAGCGTTGAGCGGTGCGTTGCCAGGAAGTCTGATGCCAGGGCCTGATAGGAGGGATCGAGCTTCATAAAAGGCGGCAGGATAGCATCCGCCGATTTGCCTGTACACCGGAGGCTATCCGATTCCCAGACCGGTAAACCATGTCTTCCGGATGATCCAGAAATCTCTTGTAGAGCGAGAAATGCGCGGTGCAAGGGTGCAAGAAAAATCGCGGCCGCCTTGTGCTCGTGTGTTTCGATCACGTTGCCGGTCTCATCGTAAATCGAATCACAGCATCACAGCTTTCGATTCGTGTCGTTGAACGGGATCACGCGTTCGACATTTCCGCTTGAATCGAGAATGCGAATCTCGCCTGAGCGAAAGCACGCGCGGTTCTCCGCATAACTGATTGCCTGACGCTTCTCCGGAAATACAGGCTCGACGCCCGGAGCCTCGAAAACTTTCCAGCCCCAACGGTGCGGTCGAATTCCAATTAGCGTCATCGTGC
>Ga0134063_10000013_pt1 | contig 45278 bp, 39 predicted proteins | sample 15_taG_11_FD_94467 | JGI IMG/M metagenome (GOLD analysis project Ga0134063, IMG submission 94467) | Grasslands soil microbial communities from the Angelo Coastal Reserve, California, USA - 15_D_Rain_20cm_5_09082015 | ecosystem: Environmental > Terrestrial > Soil > Grasslands ... | reverse complement strand
CGAGATTAGTTGCCCGCTGCACGCACCGGCTTCTCGTCGGAAGCTGCATCTTCGCGGATGCCGCCATAGCGCCGCTCGCGCTTCTGATATTCCAGCAGCGCTTCCAGCAATCGCGCCCGGTTGAAGTCCGGCCACAGCGTTTCCGTGACGAAAATCTCCGCGTAGGCAATTTGCCAGAGTAGGAAATTGCTCACTCGCATCTCCCCGCTGGTGCGGATCAGCAGGTCCGGGTCCGGCAAGCCTTCTGTGTAAAGGTGCCGCGAAAGCTGCTCCTCGGTGACCTTGCTCGACGTTCCGTGGCCGTCGCGTTCGGAAAGAATCGCGTTCATGGCGTCGACGATCTCCGCGCGCCCGCCATAATTCAGCGCCACGCAGAGCACCATGCCCTTGTTCCCTGCCGTTTTCTCCATGGCCTCGCGCACGTCGTTTTGCACGCCCGCGGGAAGCTCGTCGATCCGGCCCAGGAACCGCATGCGGATATGATTCTTCTGAAGCAGCGGCATCTCCTTGCGAAGATATTCACGCAAGAGCGCCATCAGGAAGTCGATTTCCGTTTTGGGCCGCCGCCAATTTTCCACGGAAAACGCATACAGCGTCAGCGCCTCGATTTTCAAACGGGCGCATGTCTCAATGGTGATGCGTGCGGATTGCGTTCCTGAACGGTGTCCCGCGATTCGTGGCAGGTGCCGCTTCTGCGCCCACCGCCCGTTGCCGTCCATAATCACGGCCACGTGCCTCGGCAGCCGCGTCAAGTCCAGCTTTTCGAGCAAGCGCGCCTCTTCAGGTGTAACCGGCCCGAGTGTGCCAGGGCTGGCAACATGCAGCGTCTTGGGAGTGTGGCTGTAGGACACGGTGTATAAGTGGGCTTTCTCAGCAATGCCCTTTACGTCGCAAAGTTAACATACCCTCCGTCTCGGCGCAACGGCAGGTTGCGCAGTCAAACATCAGCCTGGCGGCGGTGGGACGCTTTGTTGGAACAGCGCGGTGTAAGTAAGAATCAGCGTTAGCGCGATCATGCCGATGGCCGTCGCCCAGGCGACGATGTTGAACGTCATGGTGTTCACGTATTCCCCCATCAAATCCCGCCGATTGACCAGCAGCAAAATGAAAATCACAACAACGGGAAGCCAGATGCCGTTGCCCACTTGCGAGAAGATCAAAATCTTCCAAAGGGGCGCATGCGGCAGCAGAACCACGCCTGCCCCTACCACGATCAAAATCGTGTACAGCCAGTAAAAGATGGGAGCCTCTTTGAATTTATGGTCCAGTCCCGCTTCAAACCCCAGCCCCTCGCAAATCACGTGTGCTGTGGAAAGCGGCAAAATGGACGCGGCAAAGAGTGACGCGTTCAGCAGTCCAAATGCGAACAGAACCCCCGCGCCTTTGCCGGCCAAAGGAATCAGCGCCTGCGCCGCCTGCGCGGCATCGGTGATGTCTCGGTGTCCTGAGACGTAGAGCGTGGCCGCCGTGCAAACGATGATGAAGAAAACGATCACCATGCAGCTGATGCTGCCGACGAGGACATCGGCGCGCGCCTGCGGGTATTGGCGAGGCCCCACCTTCTTTTCCACGAATCCAGCCTGAAGATAAAAAAACTGCCAGGGCGCAATCGTGGTTCCGACGAGTCCCGTTAGCATCAACAGGTAACCTGAACTAAGGCTGAGGCTCGGGATCACTATTTCTTTCGCGGCGATCAGCCAATCCGGCTTGGCGAAAAATGCGGAAAATACGTACGACAGATACAGAACGCAGGCGAACAGAAAAATAGTCTCCACTTGGCGGTAAGTCCCTCGAATCACCAGCACCCAAACGAGGATCGCGGCGATCGGCACGGCGACGTATCGGTTGATCCCGAAAATTTGCATCGCCGCCGCCACGCCGGCAAACTCCGCCACCACGTTGGCTAGGTCCACAAAAAAACCGGTGATCATCACGAAAAACGTCGGCCGGAATCCAAATTCCTCGGATGAGATCGGAGAGCCCTTTCCCGGTGACCACGCCCATCCGCGCGCACATCTCCTCCGTAACGTACAGCGCAATCGTCATGGGAATGAGCGACCAGAGCAGCGCATAGCCGTATTGCGCTCCGGCTTGCGTATAAACTGAAATTCCGCCAGCGTCGTTGTCCACATTCGAGGTGATCAGCCCCGGGCCCACCACGGCCAGCAGCAGCGTCAGGCGCCGGCGCAGTCCGCGGATTTTTTTCTGAAAATCCGTCTCACCCGTCCTGACGCGCTCAAACTTCGCGGCAATGGCATCCCAGTTCATCGGTCCGCTCGAATTCCCTTCTTAGTCCTTCAGCAGCTTTGACACCACGTCGTCCACGGTGATAACCCCAATCGGCCGGTTTTCCTGATCAACTACCGTCAGCATCCGCAGGTTGTACTTGTCAAAGAGCTCGAAGACTTCTTTATCGTTTGCGTTCGGCGGCAAACTAAGCAAAGGATCCATCTTTAGCTCTGCCATGCGCTGATCGGACGCCGCCAGCAGCAGCCGCGCTACGGGGACGGCGCCGGAGAACTGCGCGGAACTATCCAGCAGAACAATCGTGTCCAGCTGATCGAGGTTGAACTCCTGTTCGCGCATCCACTCCAACACTTCCTCACGCCTTGAACTTTCGCCCACGAAAATGAACTCCGTGTTCATCATGCCACCCGCTGTCGCGGGGTCAAATTCCAGCAACTCGCGGACCTCGTTGGCTTCCTGGCCCGGCATCTCATGCAGAAGTTCCTCGGAAGTTTCCTTGGACAAATCCCCCAGAAGGTCGGCTGCCGCGTCCGGGGCCATCTCTTCCAGAATGTCCGCCGCTTTCTCCGGGTCCAGCTTTTCCACGATTTGCGTAGTCAGCCGCTCGTCCAATTCCGCGAGGACTGCTGCCGCTGTCTCTTCATCCAGCGAAGCGATAATTCCCTGCCGCTCCGCAGCGGAGAGGTCTTCCATAATCTCCGCGATGTCCGCCGGGTGCAGGTCCTCAAGTTTTTCATGTGTGATGCGCAGCTTGAGCCGGCGCATAGGGTCCGGCTCGACAAGATTTACAAACTCCCAGCGAATCGCACCTTGCGGCAATTTACTCTGCAGCTTGCGAATCACTTTGGGAGGCACCACCCCCTGCAGCAGCCTGCGCACCGCTCCCGGGAGCCCCACATCCACTTGCGACAGGCGCAGCTCGACGTTGCCATTCGTTCGAAATGGGGTCAGATCGACGTCATTCACGCGGACCACTTTTCGTCCGCGCGTATCGATAATCTGCTGGTCCAGCAAATCTTTTTGAACCGCCAGCCACGACTCATTCGGTCGGTAAAGTTCCAAGGCCCGCTCGCTGACGTTCAGCTCCAATTTCCCCACGGCCACGGACGCGACCTGATCGTGTTTCGCCACCAGCGGCTGAAAATTGCCGCGCGACAACAAGTAGTGGGACACGCGGTTGGGAGCCTCCGCGGGTTCGATGAAAAATTCGCGCACCCGTCCGACGTAATGTCCCCCAACGTCGTAAGCTTTGGCCCCCATCAATTCTGTGGCGTAGAGATCCATACGCTCTCCTCCTCGCGCGTCACCCGGAATCGTTCGAACGGCTTCCCTTTCGAACTCATTCTGGCAATAAAAAACCCGCGCACCGAAAAACCTCGGCGGCGGGCAAGTGCCTCATAAACATGGACTTACCTTAGCCGCCAGCGAACCCTCCCCACCCGACTGCGCACGCCTTGGCCTGCGTCTCGCGCGAAAAAATCGGGATACCCTGCCGTGGAACCAAGTTCTGGCCGCACTGCTGCCTGGATCTACCGGGGCCAGGTTCGAGTTCGCTGCCCATACTCATTGGGACGAGATTTGCTCCGCAACGTGACCATTTTGCAGTCACATTTGCATTGATAAGCTGCGTGCTTCTCGAAGTCAACAAAAAAAGGACTCACGAAGCGATTTTTTTTGTTCGAATGACGTTGCAGAGCGTCACCTGCGGTTTGGAAAGAGCATGTGACGGGGTTGTTCACCCTTGCGGCGGCAGTCCTCCATGTATAAGCGGAGGTAGTTCTTCAAGATGTAGTTGCGTTTCGAATAGCCCAGTTCTTCCGCCGCCCGATCAATTGCCTCGGCGGGTCCCTCGAGTTCCACAAATGTCCCGATGGGTGTTTGATCGAGCTCGATTAGAAGGCCTTTGGCCCAGGCTTTCGATGCGGGCAGCCGGAAAGTGGTGCGATACTTTTCGTAGCGAAACCAGCCGCTCATCCCGAGCCCCTCGAAAATTCTGGTCAGATTTCCGGACTCAGCAAGCTCGACCTCGATTTCGTCGCGAACTTTGTAAGACCCGTGCGAAACGCCTTCCATCTCCGCTACGGCCAGCCGAGTCGCGGGTTGCTTGAAGGTCAAAATTACACGTTGCCTCGGCACCGCCTTCTTTGATTTCCCATGGGCTTCGGGTGTTTCTGTTCGAATGCGCAGCAATTGACCATGCTTGGCAAGTCCGCCCTGCGGCGTATCGAAAATTACATTTTCCTCATGAACTTTGGGGGTGCTCGGGTCAGCGAGGTGGGCTCCCATGCGCTTTAACGCGCAATGGAACGCAGGCAAGTCACTGATTTTCAGTTTGATTTCGGTCTCTCGCGCCATCGCGTTTTTTCACAGCTCGCTCGGGGCTGCTTTCTCCCGTCGCCGAGTTCCGATAGTATAGCGAACGCACCCGATTCTTATTGCGCGTCGCCCCACCCCGCCGCGCATGGACGTTGGACCGCATTACCGCCCTCGAAGAAGAGACTCATGAACCCGGACGCCAATATCGCGACGCCATTGCCAGCCCAGGAAAAGTCAACTGGTACGATTCCCCAGCCACCGGCTGCCCGCCGTGAACCGGTGGAGCACATTTTGCATGGCGATCGCCGCGTAGATCATTACGCCTGGCTGCGCCACAAAGAAAATCCTGAAGTCATCGACTATCTGAAGGCCGAAAACGCGTATACCGACGCTGTTCTGAAGCCCACGGAACCTTTGCAGGAGAAGCTCTATCAAGAAATGCTGATGCGCATCCAGCAAACGGATCTTTCCGTTCCCTACCGGCTGCGAGGCTATCTCTATTTCACGCGCACGGAAGAGGGGAAGCAGTATGCGTTCTACTGCCGGCGACGTGACACGGAAGACGCGCCGGAGGAATTGTTGCTGGACCTGAATCGGCTCGTGGAAGGCCATTCTTTTCTGGGATTGGGTTCGTTCGAGGTCAGCGACGACAATCAACTGCTCGCCTATTCGACGGATACCACGGGTTTCCGCCAATACGTGTTGCAAGTCAAAGACCTGCACACGGGGACGACGTTTGCCGAGCGATTCGAACGCGTCACCAGCGTTGCGTGGGCCTCGGATAATCGCACTCTGTTCTACACCGTCGAAGACGAAACGACGAAGCGCTCGCATCGACTGTATCGGCATGTTCTGGGCCCCGCCGAACCAGATCCTCTGCTGTACGACGAGACGGACGAGCGCTTTCGAATCGAAGTGGAACGCACGCGCAGCAGCGCGTTTCTCCTTCTGACCGTCGCGAGCCATACGGCAAGCGAAGTCCGCTACCTGCGCGCGGATCAGCCGACCGAAGAATTCCGGCTCATCGCTCCGCGCGAAGACAACCACGAATACTACGCGGAACATCATCCTGGTCCGCTTGCCGCGGAACATCCGAGTCCGCTCGCCGCGGGACATTACACAGGTCCGCTTACCGCGGGACACTCCGGTCCGGCAGGAAGTTCTGATGGAGGCGTGTTTTACATTCGCACGAATTCCGGCGGGCGAACATTTCGCTTGATGGCCGCGCCGGCTAGCGATCCCCGCCGGGAATTCTGGCGGGAAGTGATTCCCAATCGGCCCGAAGTCATGCTGGCTGCCGAGGAGGCTTTCCAGTCGCACCTGGTGCTTTTCGAACGCGAAGGCGGCCTGCCCTATCTCCGTATCGTGGATTTGACGGCGGCCGCGCAGAACGTCCTGGCGGCTTCGCATCGCATTGAATTCACAGAGCCCGCCTACAACGCATCCATTGGTGAGAATCCGGAATTCAGCGCTTCCCACGTGCGGTTCCAATACGAATCTTTCGTAACTCCACGCTCGGTTTTTGACTACGACGTTCGCACGCGGGAACGAAGCCTGAGGAAGCAGCAGCCGGTTCTCGGCGGCTACGATCGAACGCCATACGTCAGTGAGCGATTGCATGCCACCGCGTCCGACGGAACGAGCGTGCCGCTCTCCGTCGTTTATCGCCGCGATACGCCGCGCAATGGCTCCGCCCCACTGCTCCTCTATGGCTACGGCAGCTATGGAATCTCTGTTCCGGTGAATTTCAGCTCGAACCGGCTGAGCCTGCTGGACCGCGGCGTGATTTACGCTGTGGCGCACGTCCGCGGCGGCGGCGAGCTTGGAAAACCGTGGCACGACGGCGGCCGCATGAAGCAAAAGCGCACCACGTTCACGGACTTCATCGCCTCGGCCGAACACCTCGTTACGCAGCGCTACACAAGCCCCGAAAAACTTGTGATTGAGGGCGGCAGCGCGGGCGGACTGCTGATGGGCGCGGTGACAAACATGCGCCCCAATCTTTTTCGCCTGGTCATCACGCATGTGCCGTTCGTCGACGTGCTCAACACCATGTTCGACGCGTCGCTGCCGCTGACCGTCGGCGAATATGAGGAATGGGGTAATCCGCAAATCGCGGAAGATTATTTCACCATGAAGTCGTATTGTCCCTACACCAACCTGGAGCGCCAGGCTTATCCGGCGATATTGGCGAAGACTGGGTTGAATGACAGCCAAGTGATGTACTGGGAGCCGGCGAAGTACGTGGCGAAAATGCGCACGCTGAAAACGGATTCAAATCCGCTGTTGCTGAAAATCAACATGGGTGCGGGGCACGGCGGCGCTTCCGGCCGCTATGATTATTTGCGGGAGATCGCCCTGGACTATGCTTTCTTGCTGACGCACCTGGGCATCAGGGAATGATTCTCTGCTGATGCATTACGAATGAGCGAGCCCACTACACCGCTGATGCAGCAGTATCACGCCATCAAGGCGCGCTATCCGCATGCGCTGCTACTTTTCCGTCTGGGCGATTTCTACGAACTTTTCTACGAAGACGCGATGATTGCCTCGCGCGAACTGCAAATCACGCTGACCTCGCGCAACCGGGAAAAGGGCCAGCCCATTCCGATGTGTGGGGTTCCCTACCACGCCGCTGAGGGCTACGTCGCGCGCCTGATTCGAGCCGGGTTCAAAATCGCGATCTGCGATCAGATGGAGCAGCCCGGCCCCGGGAAAAAGCTCGTCCGCCGCGAAGTTGTTCGGGTGATCACCCCTGGTACCGCGACGGACGTTACCCTTCTCGACGCCCGCGAAAACAGTTTTCTCGCGTGTGTTGCAAAACATGCCTCGGGTTCGCCCGTTGGCCTGGCCTTCGTCGATTTGTCCACCGGTGAATTTCAGGCCACGGAATTCTCCGGGGCGCGCGCCGATGACGATCTTCGCGACGAACTACAACTGCTTCGTCCGAGGGAGACCCTGCTTCCCCGGCCACGGCAGCTTTTTGAGACGGCGAAGACTTCGCTCCTCGAAGGCGTCGGCGGCGTGGAATCACGCCTCGAAGACTGGATCTTTCAGCGCGACTACGCCGAGCGCATTCTGCGCGAGCAGTTTGGCGTTGCGGAACTCACGGGCTTCGGCCTCGACGATCATCCGCAAGCGCTGGCCGCCGCAGGGGCCATCGTCCACTATTTACGGGAAAACGCCGCGCGCGGGGATCGTGTTGGCACGACAAATGAAAACGTGGATGCTTCGGGCGTTGAAGCGTTGCGCCATCTCGACCGCGTCCGCTATTACGAACAGCACGATGCACTGGTGCTCGATCCCGTTTCCGTCCGTAATCTGGAGCTGCTTGCCCCGATCTTCACGGAAGAAGCAGGTCGTACGGGCGGCCCCACTACGCTGATCGCCGCACTCGACGCCACCGTGACGGGCATGGGCGCACGCCTGTTGCGTTCCTGGGTCTTGCGCCCGCTTATTGAACGAGAGGCAATTGAGGCCCGGCTCGATGCTGTCACACACCTCGTCCAACAAACGGTGTTACGCGGCGAAATCCGCAAGGAACTCAAGGGCATCCTGGATCTCGAACGGCTTACCAGCCGCATCACGCTGGGGCTTGCGACTCCGCGCGAGCTTGTCGCGCTGCGTAAATCGCTGGGACAGCTTCCCGTCCTGACAAAGTTTCTCACGCCACCTCCCGCCGGGGGCAGCGAGCTTCTGCATCAACTTCACCAGGAAATCGACGAGCTTGCGGATGTCCGCGACCGGTTGGAACGTGCCATCACTGACGATCCGCCCGCCCTCGCGACCGATCCTGGGATGATTCGGAGTGGTTACCATGCGGAATTAGATGAGCTGCGCGACCTCAGTCAGCACAGCAAACAGATTATCGCCGCGATGGAGGAGCGCGAGCGCAAGCGCACCAACATCGGCTCGCTGAAGATTCGCTTCAATCAAATCTTTGGCTACTACATTGAAATCTCGAAACCAAACCTGCATCTGGCTCCTGCGGACTATGAACGCAAACAGACGCTGGTGAATGCCGAGCGGTTTACTTCTTCCGAGCTGAAAGAATATGAGCGGAAGATACTTGCGGCCGATGAGCGCATCCTGGAAATCGAACGGCAACTTTTTGTGGATGTGCGTTCTTCCGTAGCGACGAAGGCGGCACGGTTGCGCCGTACGGCTGCGGCGGTCGCGCAGCTCGATGTGCTCACTGCTTTCGCGAAGCTGGCCGCGGACCGCGGCTATTCGCGTCCCGAATTCAACTCCACCGGCGAACTCCTCATCATCGGCGGACGCCATCCGGTGATCGAAGAACTGCTGCGCCAAAAAGGCGAACGCTTCGTTCCCAATGATCTTTGCTTCGAGCCCGGGCGTCAGCAGCTACTTCTCATTACCGGGCCTAACATGGGCGGTAAGTCCACATATCTGCGGCAGTCCGCGCTGATCGTGCTGATGGCGCAAATAGGCTGTTTTGTTCCGGCGCGCCAGGCGAAGCTGCCCATCACGGACCGCATTTTCACGCGGATCGGAGCGAGCGATAATCTCGCGCGCGGGCGATCCACGTTCCTCGTGGAGATGAGCGAGGTCGCCGCGATCCTGAATCACGCCACTCCCGCGAGTCTGGTGCTGCTCGACGAAGTCGGACGCGGGACCGCCACGTTTGATGGGCTCTCGATCGCCTGGGCGGTCGTCGAACATCTGCAAAAACACACGCGTGCGCGCACGCTCTTCGCCACGCATTACCACGAACTGACGGAACTTGGCGACCTGCTCCCCGCAGTCAAAAATGTGCATGTGTCAGTGAAAGAGACGCCCAGCGAGATTATTTTTCTACGCCGCGTCGAGCCGGGGAGCGCGGACAAGAGCTACGGCATCGAAGTGGCCCGGCTTGCCGGACTTCCTCGCAGCGTGATCGAGCGCGCCCGCGAAGTCTTGAAAAGACACGAACAGAGCGAACACGAACTGAGCGAAACGCTTTCTCCCGGCGCTTCTGACACGGGGAACAAGAACGGCAATCAGCACGTGCTCTTCACTGCTCTGGATCGCGACGTGCTCGACAAGCTGCGAGGTGCCGACCTCGACCAGTTGAAGCCGCTCGATGCGCTGAATCTCCTCGCCGAATTGAAAAAACAAATTTCATGAGCAAAAAGCCGATGCTTGTCCTTGGCATGATGTCCGGCACGTCTGCCGACGGGATTGACGTGGCCCTGGCGCGCATTTCTGGAGCGCCGCCAAATCTGAACGCCAAGCTGCTCGGCCACACCTCCACGAAATTTCCTGATGCGCTTCGGAAGGAAATTCTTCGCGTCGCGGAACAGCACCCCATCAGCGCGGGCGCTCTCAGTCAGTTGAATTTTCGTTTGGGAGGACTTTTCGCTGACGCCACTCTCGCCGCTTGCCGCAGATTTCGTGTCTCGCCGAAACGCATCTCGCTAATCGGGAGCCACGGCCAAACGATTTTCCATCAAGGAAAACCGGCTCCTTATTTTGGCGCGCCAACACCATCCACGCTGCAGATTGGCGAACCATCGGTCATCGCTGCACGCACGGGCATTCCAACGGTTGGCGATTTTCGCCCCGCGGATATGGCGCTCGGTGGGCAGGGCGCGCCGCTCGTTCCCTACGTGGATTATCTTCTCTACCGCCACGCGAAACTCGGCCGCGTTTCGCTGAATCTCGGAGGGATTGCCAACATTACCGTCCTTCCGCGCGCCGCCAAGCCGCAGCAAGTGTTTGCATTCGACACGGGACCTGCCAACATGCTCATCGACGCGCTGGTTGCGCATTTCACGCGGGGCCGCCAGCGCTTTGACAAAAACGCGCAGCTTGCCGCGCAGGGCCGCAGCAATCCCGCGCTCCTTGACGAACTGATGCGCGATCCCTACTTGAAACTTGCGCCGCCAAAATCCACCGGGCGCGAATATTACGGGCACGCTTATGTGAAGAAAATCCTCACGCTTGGCCTGCGCTATCGCGCCACACCGAACGATCTCATTCGCGCTGCGACCATTTTCACCACGCTCTCGATCGTTGAGGCCTTGAATCGTTTCGTTCTGCGCAAAACGAAAATCAACCAACTGATTGTTTCCGGCGGTGGCGCGCACAATCCGCTGATTCTTGCCCAACTGTCCGCTGCGCTTCCGGGCATCGAAGTCGTGCCTTCTTCCCGGCTGGGGGTTCCAGAAGACGCAAAGGAGGCTTTTGCGTTTGCTCTGCTGGCTTACGAAACGTTTCACCAACGCCCCGCGAACCTGCCATCTGCAACCGGTGCGCGCGGACCAGCAATCCTCGGTAAAATCTCTTATGCCCCGCCGCGCTAATCATGCATTCGCAAAGTCTCTGCTTTTCATTTCTTTCTTACTTCCTTACTTCATTGCTTCGTGCTATCTCGCGTCCTGTTCACGTTGTTTTCCGACGTTGCAAAAGAAAATTTTCAGCTCACTTACCAGCGATGGGTTGGCGCAAACACCGATCCGGACTTTTTTGAATATGCGTTCTCATGGAAGTGCTTCACTCCCGACGGCGCCAATCGCGGACACTATCGCAACGCGCGTATCGACGCGCTGACGGACCAGATTCGCGTGGAGATGAATCAGGAAAAAAGAAAAGCGCTATGCAGTGAGATTCAGAGAATTCTGGCGGACGATCTGCCGTACTTGCCGCTGTGGTTCAACGACGTGGTTTCCGTGCACCGCCGCTCGCTCGGGGAACTCGCTTTGCCTTCCACGGGAAACTACAACTTTCTGGCGACGCTCAAGCAGGCCGGAAACTAATCAGGGAACGGGCCCGCCAATCGCTTCGTCACCACGATTCTGGCTATTCCAGCGCCTTGGCGATCTGCGCCACGGGAATCGCGCCTTCGCGGCCGATTCGCCAGGTGTCGCCATTCAATTCCACGATAGTCGACGGGAGCGTCCCGCCGGTTTCGCCAGTGTCCAGCACGAGCGGCACCCGCAGCCCCAGCTGCTTCATGACCTGCTCCGCGCTGGAGCACGACGGAAACCCGGAAATGTTTGCGCTCGTTCCCGTAACCGGGCCATCGAATTCATCAATCAGGCGACGTACCACGTTGCTATTCGGCCAGCGCAACGCAATGCGCCCCGTCCCCGCGGTCACTTTGAGCGGGATACGCTGTGCCGCGTTCACCACCAGCGTCAAACCTCCGGGCCAGAATGCCTGCGCGAGCCGCAAGAATTTCCGCGGCGCTTCCCGCGCGAGTTGAACGGCTTGTTCAATCGAATTCACCAGGATCGGCAGGGCTCGCGTCTCCGGCCGCCCCTTCACCCGGTAAATCTCATCGACCGCGGCTAAATTGAAGGGATCGGCGGCCAGCCCGTAGAACGTGTCCGTCGGAATGGCAATCACACTACCGCGGGTAATAAAATCTGCCGCATATCGCAGCAGGTCCGGTTCTGGAGATTGTGCATTGACGCGCAGCAGTTCAGCTGGCAATTTTTTGGCCTTTGGCGAAGTCGTGACGCCACCCTGCAGCGCCCCGCCGGTGCTGCCCTTATTTGGGCGACGCTACCACACCCTTTGTGGCAAGAGCAATATAAGCCTGCACCCTCGCGCCGCGGGCTCACACCAGCGCTTGGTTTGGCAAGTTGAGTCGTTTCGTCGGCAAACAACCTTTCAGAAGGGCTTGACTTCATAGAAAACTGCGTGCCGGGCCGCCTTTGTCCACTAGGCGAAGGGGGCTTATCACTGTTGATCAACAACCGAATTAAACCGCTTTATGATTTCATTAAGCTCGCAAGCAACGATTTATCCCGAAGGCATCCATTCGCTGGATGAGGCGGACCGGCGCTGCAGACATATGCTATGTATTCGCAATTGCTCTTTTTTCCCAATCCTCGTTCTTCTCTCTCTTTTGGTTCTTTTCGCCGCCTCAGCCGTCGGGGCCGACGTTCATGGAACGGTCACAAATGCCCAGGGCGGCGAGCCGCTTGGGAAGATTCAGGCAGCGATCGTCGGAACAGGCTTCATCGCTGCTACGGGGGCGGATGGTACGTTTCACATTTCCCAAGTACCAGCGGGCAGTTATGTGCTCCAGGTCAGCGGCGTGGGATACCGCACACTCTCCATACCCTTTCAGCTTGCAGCCGCGGACGATAGCAAAGAATTTTTACTCACGCTTACGCCGGATAACTTCCGCCGAACCGAGCAGGTCGAAGTACGCGGCGACCTCTTCGAAGCCAAGGATTGGCCGGCCGTCGGAGATCTGACACTCACAAGCAGCGAATTGCAGCAAACCGCAACGGTTCTCGTGAATGATCCGTTTCGCTCGCTGCAGTCACTCCCGGGCATCTCCGCGTCAGCCAACAACGATTTCTTTGCGCAATTCTCCGTCATGGGTACGCCCTATGAGCAAGTCGGAGTCTACCTCGATGATGTCTTGGTCCCGAATCTCCTCCACACCATCGCAAGCTTTCCCGATGCCCCCACACTCAGTCTGCTTACCGGCAACGACGTCGAAGACCTTCGCCTCATGCCGGTTGCTTATCCCGTTCGATACGCCGACGGCAGCGGAGCCGCCCTCACCATTCACACTCGCACGGGCAGTGAGGGCCATCCTCTTTTTCATGGCTCCGTCGGAATGGCAGACAGCGAGTTCCTCGGTGAAGGCGGCTTTTGCCACGCTCATAAAGGGACTTGGTTACTTGATGCCAGGAAGAGTTACCTCGGCTATCTGGAACGCCTTCTCGCGAATACTCGTTTTTCCCAGGATGGTTTCTATGATGCCGATCTCAAGCTCACCTATGACATTACACCGACCCAAACGCTCAGCCTGCTGGCAACCGGTGGCCAGCTCCGAATCAACGATCCCAACCTGCCTTCCACCTCTGACCCAAATACTCTAAAAACGGGTTCCAACAATCTTGCCATTGCGCGATTGGGTTGGCGCTGGACTCCTACGGCCAGTCACTTGGTTGACGCTCACGTCGCTTTCGTCCGCACCAGTTTCGAAGAAAGCAACGCGGCGACGCAGCTGATTGACCGCTCGTCTGACCACGAATGGTCGGGCGGGACGAACGCCTCCTGGAGCTGGCGGCGCGGAATGATCCTGCAAGCCGGGTACTCCGTTCGCCGGCCCATAGAGAATTTTGCCGACAACTTTTTTTCCCCCGCTCAACTGCCAGTCTTTTTTTCGTCGAGCGCATCAGGCGTTCGCCAGGACGCGTACCTCCAGCACGCGGCCCAGTTTTGGAACAATCGATGTCGTCTCGAAGGCGGAATTCGGTGGGACAAATTGAACAATTTGCGCGTCGAACCAATTACTGGCCAGGTTTCGTTCACCAACCAGGCCACTCGCTCGACTCAGCTCGAAGCAGCTTGGGGCAAGTACGCGCAATTGCCGGACTTCGTCAACGATTTCGGGATCGGCGAATTGATTGGCACCGCTCCGGTCGTCATTTCCGCACTGCCGCGGACTTCCTCGCAATACGTCTTAGCCATCGAACAAAGGCTGGGTGAGCGTTCTCGCCTTCGCGTTGAAGGTTTCGACCGGGAGAATGAACAGCGCGAAGACTTTTTTGCGCTCTTCCCTCCCGCCCCACTGAAACAATCCGCCCTTTCCAGCCGCGACTATTCACGCGGCCTGCAGTTTTTGTTGCAGCGACGCAGCGAAAATCGCCTTTCTGGATGGGCCGGCTATACACTGGTATTTGCGCGATCTAGAAGCTTCGAAGTCCCGATGCAGCCCCCCTTTGGCATCATAGGTTTCAATTCGCTCTATTTCCCTACACTTAGCGACCAGCGCCACACCGTCAATTTGTTCGGGAGCTATCGTTTCAAGCCGAGCGTGCGCTTCAGCGCCAAAGCTCTCTATGGCTCCGGATTCCCCGTGGACACTTTTCCACCGATCCGGCGCCTTGGCCCTTATGAACGTCTCGACCTTCGGGTCGACAAGTCCTGGCTGTTTCGACAATGGAAGCTCAGCTTATACGGCGAATTGTTGAACGTCACGAATCACAACAATCGCCGGTTTGCGGCATTCGGCTTCAATCCCGCGAGCGGGCAAACCGTGCTCTTCACCAATGACGGTATTCCCGTCACGCCAACTGCGGGCCTGGCGTTCGATTTCTGAAGTGTCCCGTGCCTTCTTTTAGGCCCGCTTGTGACGTTAGCGTCCGCAGTACGAAATTTGCTACGCTCCACGGTAATGGCTGCGCCAAGCAAAGTCGCACGAAGTCCTCGCCTTGCCGGGGAGCCCGCTCTTTTGACCAGCCGCGACAATCGCTGGCTCAAGGAGTTCCGCATGGCTCTGCGCGGCGGGCTTCCCACGGAAAACGGCTTCGTCGGCGTTGAGGGCGTTCGGCTTGTTGAAGAGGCGCTTCGTTCCGGCTGCCCCATTCAGGCCGTGCTCTTCAGCGAGTCCGGCGAACGCCATCACGAACGCCTCTCCTCCTTTATTGATCGGCCCGAAATGGCTTTTCCCGTCCTCCGTACCACGGATCGCCTCTTTGAAGGCCTCGCCGACACCGAGCACCCGCAAGGAGTGGCCGCGCTGGTACATCCTCGGGAGACTTCGTTCGATGATTTCGTGCGCGTTCCGTCTTCTGCCTGCGCTCCCCTTCTCGTCGTCCTCGCAGGTGTGCAGGATCCCGGCAATGTGGGAACGATTCTGCGCACTGCTGCGGCCTTTGGCGCGACGGGAGCCGCCACCGCCGCTTCTGGCATCGGCGGCACCGCAAACCCGTTCTCGCCGAAAGCTCTGCGCGCCTCCGCCGGTGCTACCCTGCACCTTCCGATTCTTGCGGGCATTTCGCTCGCCATTCTTCTTGCGCAACTGAAGGTCGTGGGAGTTCGCACGCTCGCGTCGAGCGTTCACGAGCCGCGCGATGGCGAGCAACCGCTCCTTGCTCCGTGGGAAGTCGATTGGTGCCAGCCGGTGGCCCTCCTAGTCGGCAACGAGGGCGCCGGTCTTCCCGAGGAAATCGAGCGTGGTGCCGACGCGCGGATCCGCATTCCCATGACCGCTGGCGTCGAATCACTGAACGCGGCCGCTGCTGCTGCCGTCGTTTTTTACGAAGCCGCGCGACAAAGAAACTCCGCGCCTGCGTCGGGCATCCAAACGTCTGCTCCTTCGCAGTCATCCAAAATGTCGGCCACCCTGCGGCCGTTAGAAAAACCGTGAGCCTCTTCTCCAAACTCCCGCTATCCGCGGAACCCGATGTGCCAGCCGCCAATCAGCCGCTTGCCGAGCGCATGCGCCCTCGCACGCTCGACGAATTCGTCGGCCAGGAAAAACTCCTCGGTCCGGGGAAACCGCTCCGCATTCAAATCGAAAGTGACAATCTTGGCTCCATGCTCTTCTGGGGCCCGCCCGGTTGCGGAAAGACCACTCTCGCTCGCCTGATCGCCCGGCTGACGCGCTCCGAATTCGTTTCCTTCAGTGCCGTTCTCGCGGGCATAAAGGAAATCAAGGAAGTCATGGCTGCGGCTGACCATAAATCGCGCTCGGGCCACCGCACGATCGTCTTTGTCGACGAGGTTCATCGCTTCAACAAAGCCCAGCAGGACGCCTTTCTCCCGCACGTCGAAGCCGGCCACATCATCTTCATCGGCGCAACTACCGAGAACCCCTCCTTCGAAGTGATCTCCCCGCTGCTCTCGCGCACCAAGGTCTACGTTCTTGAACCGCTCACGACGCCGCAAATCGTCGAGCTTCTCCGCCGTGCCCTCGCGGACAAAGACCGCGGCTTGGGCAACGAAGCTGCGGAAGCGTCTGACGATATCCTCTTCCGCATCGCGTCCTTTGCGAATGGCGACGCCCGCGCCGGCTACAACACGCTCGAGCTTGCCGTCCGCGGAGCGCAGCCCAGTGAAAAAGGTGCGTGCGTCATCACTCCCGAACTCCTCGAAGACGTGCTCCAGCGCAAACTCCTGCGCTACGACAAAGCCGGCGAGGAGCATTACAACCTCATCTCCGCCTTGCACAAATCCATCCGCAATTCCGATCCCGACGCCGCCCTCTACTGGCTCGCGCGCATGCTCGAATCCGGCGAGGATCCGCTTTATCTCGCGCGGCGCATGGTGCGCATGGCCAGCGAAGACATCGGCCTCGCGGAGCCGGGCGCTCTCGCCGTGACACTAGCTGCCAAGGACGCCTTCGATTTTCTCGGCGCGCCCGAAGGCCATCTGGCTCTCGCGCAAGCCGCTGTCTATCTCTCGCTCGCGCCAAAATCCAACGCCGTTTATACCGCCTACGGCGAGGTCATCGAGGACGTCCACAAAACCGAAGCCGAACCTGTACCTCTGCACATCCGCAACGCGGTCACAGGCCTGATGAAAAACATCAGCTACGGCAAAGGCTACAAGTACGCTCACAATTTCGATGATAAAGTCACCGACATGACCTGCCTCCCCGACAACCTCGCCGGCCGCACCTACTATCAGCCCACTGACCAGGGCTTCGAGCAGCGCCTCCGCCAGCGCCTCGACGAAATTCGTAAAATAAGATCTCGTCCTTCGTCATCACTCTAGGAGAGCCAGATGCGCCGTGCATTTATGTTTGCCATGATTCTGATACTCTCTCTGGCTACAGCGACTTTCGCTCCAGCGCCACGCCCTGCGATTACAGGGCTCTGTTTTGTACGGCTCAAGGTCACTTCACTGGACACCGCGGACAAATTCTATGGCGACTACTTGGGGTTGCCGCGTTTCAATCAATGCTGGGCAGCATCGACCGGAACATGTTATTTCATCACTCCTTACCAGGATGTCGAAATCCTTACGTCAGATACTCCACAGACAAATCACATGCTTGAAACCATCGGTGTGTGGACGGAAGATGCCGGCGCCTTGCGCAACTACTTTCTTGCTCGTGGTTTGAAACCAGGAGATTTAGCTTCTCCGTACAAAGGTGAGCAACAATTTGAGATTGCCGACCCCGAAGAACATCATTTGATATTTCTATCGAGCCGTCGCCCCCGGAGCCTTCTGGACAGTAGAATGCAGATCAGCCATCACATGATTCACGCTGGCTTCGTAGTTAGTGATCGTGCCGCTGAGGACCGCTTCTACAAAGGCATCCTCGGCTTCCACGTCTACTGGCACGGTGGCATGAAAGACGGCCAGGATAATTGGGTCGATATGCAAGTTCCCGACGGCGCCGACTGGATCGAATACATGCTCAACGTCCCTGCCAACGCAGACCGTCACACACTCGGCGTCATGAACCACATCGCCCTCGGCGTTCCCGACATCCACACTGCTGAAAAACAGCTCCGCGCGAACGGTTGGAGCGGCACCGAACAACCCAAGATCGGCCGCGACGGCAAATGGCAGCTCAACCTCTACGATCCCGACGATACCCGCGTCGAGTTCATGGAATTCACACCAACACAAAAGCCCTGTTGCTCGGAATATACTGGCCCGCATCCCGGCTCTAAACAATGACCTGTCCCTGTTCCGCAAGCCGATTTCGCTGGCTCCGGCATTTCTGTTCTCTCGTGTGTGCCGTCGTCGGCTGCTGTTCCCTGCCGCCCGCTAAAGCCCAGAATCTCGACAAACCTCTCCAATCCATCGACGAGGACATCACCGCCTTCGCTTACGCGCCTGACGGACGCATCGCCTATTCCGTCTATCGCCGAGTGAAAACAAAAGTTTACGACGCGCTCGAACATGATGACATCTGGATCCAGGACACTGGCGGCAAGCGCCGCCGACTCCTGGAAGGGCAGAAATACACGCGTGGCGCTCAGACTTTCAGCTATCTCATCGACTCCTTTCGATGGTCCCCCAACGGCCATCTCCTCCTCGCGCAGCTCCTCACCACGACCGTTCTGGACGACAGCGGCAAGACGGAAGACTCTTTCCAGACCATGGTCTACGATGACTCTGGCCGGGAAGTCCGCATCAACAAAGGCGAGAACGTCATCCTGGATGCCGCCGATCCTTTCTTTCTTCCCGACAACGCCACCATCGCCGCTCTCTCAGAAGCCGTGAAGCCCCGCCAGCTTTTCTCCTTGAAGTCCACGCGCATTGATATCGGCCCGGTCAAGTCTCCTCATGATGGCCGCACTTTCCGCGACGTCGGGCCCATTCCGGGAACGGTTTCTATCGCCGCTATCGAGCAAGATCGCGCCATGAATGGCCCGCCCCGTCTCCAGCACCTCGATCTCTTCACCGATAACGACAAGGAACTAGCCACGCTCGAGAACTACGAAGGCGGGCTTAGCGTCTCTCCCAGCGGCAAAAAAGTGGCTTATTTCATTGACAAGGAAATTCTTGAGGTTCGCGATCTCACTGCACCCAATCGCGTGGCTCGTCTTCGCGTTGGCCTCGGCGTGTATCGCTGGGCGTCCGACGATTCGCGCATCGTCCTGAAGCGTGCTCTCGAGAAAAAATCCGGCGATCTTGTGTGGATCGACCTTCCCGCCCTCGCGTCGGTTCCCGCGAATCATGAAATTCCCATCGCGCAGCCCACACCCATCCCCATTCTTCACGGCCTCAGCTTCCGCGATTTTGCCATCTCTCCCGACGGCCATTCCATCGCTGTCATCATCCCTGGCAAGCGCAACCTCCTCGTTTTCCCTCTTTCCCGCTGACTCCTCCTCGCCTCTTCACTGCGCACTCTGCGTCTCCTCTTCTCTTTCTCTGCGTCAAATCCTTTTCTTTTTTCCTTCCAAAAATAAGACTCCCGCGCAACATCGCCGCGGGCCACTCGTACTTGCGAATTGTAACTCCTCTATCGCGTCAGTTCTCTCGCTCTCCTCCGATGCTCCACCAAAATGCACGCATCCTCAATCACCACCAGTCCCGCTGCCCGCGCTTTCTCCGCGGCCTCTTCGTGCTCAATCCCAAGCTGCATCCAAACCGCTTTCGCGCCGACTCGAATGGCGCTCTCCACCACCGGCGGCACTTCCTCCGCGCGCCGGAACACGTTCACGATGTCAATTTTTTCCGGCACATCTTCCAGCCAGGGATACGACTTTTCCCCCAGCACTTCCGTCTCGTTCGGATTCACGGGAATAATCCGGTAGCCCGCACACTGCATGTACTCCGTCACGCCATGGCTCGGCCGCATCGGATTCGAGGACAGCCCGACCACGGCAATCGTCTTGTACTTTTTCAGGAGTTCGAGAATCGTGTCGGCGCTGGCCTCCGCGCCATCCGGGAGCAGCACTCTCATCGCGCGGCGAGTTCACCCTTGCCGGCGCGCTTCAAAATCACTCGCGCCATGGCCGACAAGCACTGGTCATTTTCTTCCGCCGTTCCCACCGAGATCCGGATCGCTTCCGGAAATCCCATCCATCCTAGCGGCCGCACAATCACGCCCATTTGCAGCAAGTCCTCGCTCAGCGCCTTCGCATCCGGCCCCACCACCATAAACACAAAATTCGCCTCGCTCGGCACGGGCCGGAATCCCAACTTCGCCAATCCCTCGCTCAACCGCTTCCTCTCGGCTGCATTCGTCTCGATGCACCGCGTCACGTGCTCTTTGTCATCCAGCGCTGCAAGTGCGGCGGCTTGCGCAACTCCCGAAGTATTGAACGGCGTCCGTAACTTGTTCATCGTGGCAAGCAGCTCGGGCCGCCCGATGGCGTAGCCGATGCGCAATCCCGCCAATCCATAGACTTTTGAAAACGTCCGCAAAATCAGCAGATTCCTTCTCTGCCGATACGCTTCCACCGAATCTCGCAAGCCCATGCTCACCGCGTAGTGAATGTACGCCTCATCGAGCACCACCAGCACGCCGTCCGGCACCGCCGCCAGAAATTCGTCAAAGTCTTCGCGCCCAAACGCGCTGCCTGTCGGATTGTTCGGATTCGCCAGGTAAATCACACCCGTTTTTGGCGTGATGGTCTTCGCCATGGCCTTCAAGTCAAACGCAAACTCCCGCAGCGGCACGCGCACCAGCTCTGCGCCGCTTGCGCGAATCGCCACAGAAAAAGGCGCGTACGTTCCTTCCAATGTCAGCCCTTGCCCTCCCGCGCGCAACAGCACACGCGCCGCCAGATCAATCAACTCGCTCGATCCCAGCCCGATGAAAATTTCATCCGCCGAAACTCCGTGCCGTTCTGCCAGCGTTTGCCGCAGCGTGTGTGTCCCGCCATCGGGATATCGGTTCGCATCCGCCAGCACCGCCTTCGCGGCGGCAATCCCTTTCGGCGAGGGCCCCAGCGGATTCTCATTCGATGCGAGCTTTACCGCATGAATCTTCAGCTCGCGCTCGACTTCTTCAATCGGTTTTCCCGGAACGTAGACGGGCAGCCCGCGGAGGTACTCCGGTATGAGGTCTTCAATCGTTCGCGTCATCCCCTCTAGTCTACTTCCCCAAATGTTTTGCCGCCAATCCGTGGTTCACCTGAGGTGGCTATTCTCGCACTCTCACAGACTCTTCAATTTCGCCACTTCCCGCACCGTGAGCGCTCGAACTTTTCCCGGCGGTACGTCCAATACCAGCGGCCCCAATTGCACGCGCTTGATTTTTTCCACCAGGAACCCCACGCGCTGAAACATCCGCCGGATCTGGCGATTCCGCCCTTCAATCAGGATCACCTCGTACCAGGGATTCGCGCCGTCTTCCACCAGTCGAATCTTCGCAGGCGAAGTTTTCACGCGCGCTCCATCTTCCAACTCAATCGTGATTCCCGCTCGCAAACGCTCGATTGCCCGCTTGTCCGGCTTTCCGCTGATTTTCACGAGATACGTTTTCGGCACGTGCGAGCCGGCCTTCATCAGTTTCTGCGCCAGCGCGCCGTCGTTGGTCATCAGCAGCAATCCTTCGCTCGCATAATCCAGCCGCCCTACCGGATACACGCGCTCCGGACATTTCTTCAGAAACTCCATCACCGTCGGCCGCCCTTCGGGATCACTCACCGTGGTCACGTAGCCTTGCGGCTTGTTCAGCAGAAAATACAGCAGGCGTTCGCGGCTTTTCAGCGGTTTGCCGTCCACGCAAATCACGTCGCGCCCGGGATCAGCTTTCGTGCCCTGTTCCACCACCACTTTTCCGTTGAGAGTCACTCGCCCCGATGCAATAATCTCTTCGGCCTTGCGCCGTGACGCAATCCCGCAAGCCGCCATGATTTTCTGCAGTCGTTCGGAAGCCATCCTGGAGAGCCAACACTAACCGGCAGTCTGCGCCGCCTTGGCGATATCCTCGCCGGCCACGAGAAAAAACTCATTTCTGGCGCCGGCGATGCGTTTTTGCCGGTACGGCCGGTACTCTTCGCTTTCATAGAAAGCCACTGCGGCCTCCTTGGAAGGCCATTCGACGATCACGAAAATTCCAGTGGGCTTTCGCTCGCCTTCGATTCTCTCCACCTTTGGCGTGCGCGAAAGGTACTTGCCGCCACGCCGCTCAACCATCCCGGTCGCATTCTTGATGTACTCCGGGACCCAGCTTTGATCCGTTATCTCGATTTCTGCGATCAGGTAATACTTCATGTCAGATCTCCTGCCCGGTTGTAGTGGCCGGTTTTTCGCGTTGTCGGCGTTCCGGTTCCTAGCGGAAAGACCGGTGCTTTCTTTTTCTTCTCTGCGCCCTCTGCGTTAAATCCCTTTCTTCTCTTTCTTCATCTCGACTCTCTTCGTTTCCTTCCGTCCCTCAAACTTCCGCAATTTCTCCGCCTCCTTCTGTTCGATCAACCGGTATCTCCCCCGCGGTATTCCTTCCACCGTCAAAGGCCCCAATCCGATGCGCTTCAACTTTTCCAGCGGATGTTTTTCCTTGAACAACACGCGCCGAAGCTCTTCCTTCTTTGTATCCCGCATGCGCGCTTCGTACCAATAATTCGCCGCCCGCCCGCGCGTCGCGTCTGGCTGCCGCACCGTTCGCATCTTCACGCCAGTCTCTTTTCCCAAGCGCTCCAGGTCCGCCAGCGTCAGCATTCCTTTCACCTTCACCTGATAGACTTGTTCCAGTTGTGCCCACTTGTCCAGCATTTCCGCCGCCAGGTCGCCGTCATTCGTCAAAAACACCAGCCCCGACGCCGCATACTCCAAATTCCCCACCGGGAACACGCGCTCCGGCAATCCGCGCAAACAATTTCGCAGCGTCTTCCGCCCTTCCGGGTCCGCCATCGCCGACACCACTTCCGGCGGCTTGTTCAGCACAATGTAAACGCGCCGCTCTGCGTTCGTCTCGACAACCTTTCCCGCCGCCTCGATGCGGTCCTTCGCCGCATCCGCCTTCGTCCCCAGCTCCCGCACCACGCGCCCATTCACGCGCACCTGTCCGCTGGCAATCAACAGCTCCGCATGCCGCCGCGAAGCAATCCCCGCCCGCGCAATTATTTTTTGTAGTCTCTCTTGCATGATTTCTTTCTTAAGGTCTTCTCTGGTAGGGGCGCGATACATCGTGCCCCTCTGTCGGTTGGCTGTGACCTTAACTTCTTATCGCCGCTGCCCGCGATCTGCATGACGTTGCGCGGCTGTCCTTATTTTCTCTTCTCTGCGAGTCTCTGTATCCTCTGCGTCTCCGCGTTGTCCTTTTCCTTCTCTTCGGCCCTTATTCCCCGGCCATCGCGGACTTCGCCGATTTGTTGTCTCCTGCCTCCGGCATCCCCTCATTATTCGCCGCTGTCTCCTCCAGCAATTCTTCCCGCGCTTCCATCTCCGCACTCGCCTCGTTCTTCGTAGATGGTGCTCCGATATTTGCCTCGTTCGTTGCCGCTTCATCTGCCGGCGCAAATCCTTCATCGCTCCCCAGCGCTTCCCGCGCCAGCGCCTCAAACTCCTTCAAGCTCGGCAACTCTTCCAGATCGCTCAACCCAAACCGCATCAAAAACTCTCTCGACGTCTTGTACAAAATAGGCCGCCCGATCACTTCCTTCCGCCCCGCCGTGGTAATCAAGTGCTTGTCCAGCAGCGTGCTGATCACTCCCGAAGTATTCACCCCGCGAATTTCGGAAATCTCCGGCGCCGTCACCGGCTGCTTGTAGGCAATCACCGCCAGCGTTTCCAGCGCCGGCATCGACAACCTTAGTGGTGGCCGCAAGCTCTTGATGAACCGCCGCACCACGTCATGCTGCTGCGGCTTGGTATAAAGTTTGTACCCGCCCGCCACCGCGCGAATCTCGATCCCGCGCTCTTCGCCTGCGTAGCTCGCCACCAGCTCATTGAGGGACGCCTGCACCGCCAGCTTTTCTTCGCCCAGCGCTTTCGCCAGTTGCTCGATCGTCGCCGGCTCATCCGCTGCGTAAATGGTCGCTTCCAATGCCGCTTTTCTCTCTTCGTTAGTCATAGTAATCTGAATCCCTCGCGCAGCCTTTCGATTGTCATCCTGAGGCTATCCGACAAGGATAGCCTCAGGATCTCAACACTAACTTCAATCGATGTGCCGCATCCGTGGAGATCCTTCGCTTCGCTCCGGATGACAACTTTTCCCGCACTACTTTTCTTCTCTGCGAATCCCCTGCGTTCTCTGCGTCTCTGCGTTATCTTTTTTCTTTCCTTTGACTTTCAGCTGTCGACTCGCAACTTCTTTACCGATACTCCTCATCAATCTGCTTGATCCCGCCGCTCTCATCAAACACCAAATCAAACATCTTGTGCTTCCTTACCAAAATATCTCCAAACTGTTTTTCCTGTACCAGCCCCACCGCCTGCAGTTTCACCATTTCCAGCACTGCCAGAAACGCCACAATCATCGCGTGCCGCGACGGGCACGCCTCAAAAAAGTGGATCAAATTAACGGAGTTGTCCGCGCTCGCAATAATCTGCGTTCGCAACGCCGCGATCATTTGTGCCACGGTGAACTGTTCGTGCCGCAGCTCGATGCGCGAAACTTCCTTGCGCCGCTCCAGCACTTGCTGGAAAACTTTCACTAAATCCACAAGCGAAACGATCAATTCGCCTTCGGTTCCTTCGTCGTTGTACAGCGATTTGTCCGGCTTCGACCACACGTTCTCTTCAATCTGCTGCTTCTGGTAAAGAAGCTGTGCTGCGTTTTTGAATTTTTCGTGTTCTACCAAGCGTTGCACCAGTTCCGCGCGCGGGTCCGCCGCCTGCTCGTCTGCGCTCGCCAGCGGATCCGGCGGCAATAGCATCTTGCTCTTGATGTAAATCAGCGTCGCCGCCATATAAATAAATTCCGCGGACACATCCACGTCCAATTCTTCGAGCTTGTGCAAATAATCTAAATATTGCGAAGTGATTTTCGAAATCTCGATGTCATGAATGCTCATCTTCTGCTGTCTGATGAGGTCTAATAACAAATCGAGCGGGCCCTCATATATTGGGATGTGGATTTTGTAGGCCGTTTTCGGCGCAGTTCTCTCCACTCGGTCCTCACCGCGTGTTTCCGCGTCATTCCCCGTCATCTTGTTTCCCGGCGTCGCCATTCGTTCCCTTCTCGCTTTTGTAGGGCCCGCCTTCTGAGGCGGGCCGCTCTTGTCTGCGTCCTCTGTGAGCTCTGTGTTGAGATGCGGTTCTTAATCTTTGCGCTTCACTCGCCGCTGGCTGCTTGCTTCCCGCCGCAACCAATTTCTTTTCTCTTTTTCTCCCAGCCGAAAACTGCTTCTCTCACGCGCTCCATCGTTTCTTGCGCGACTTTCCGCGCCTTGTTCGAACCTTGATCCAAAAGCTCCAACACTTGCTTGGGGTTCTTTTCGTACTTCACCCGCCGCTCGCGCACTGGCGCAATCCACTTGATCAAATTCTCGGCCATCGCGTCTTTGCATTCGATGCAGCCAATCCCCGCCGTCGTGCACCCTTGCCGCACCCAATCCAGCCGCCCCGGCTCTTCTGCCGAGAATAGTTTATGCCAGTCATACACGGGACACACGTCCGGATTTCCTGGATCGGTGCGCCGTTTGCGCGCCGGATCCGTCACCATCACTTTCGTTTTCGCACGAATGTCCGCGTCGCTCTCACTGAGAGTAATTGTATTTCCATAACTCTTCGACATCTTCCGCCCGTCCAACCCAGGTATCCTCGGTGTCTTCGTCAGCATCACGTCCGGCTCCTCCAACGGAGGGCGATACGGGAAGTATCTAGAAAGGGTTCCAAGCTTGTCATGAAGATTACTCAAACCGATTTCAGCAGCCAGTCGACGGGCAGCGCTTCTAAAGCGGGCTGCAATTCCGGGCTCAATTCTCTCCCAACCTTCCAATCCAAGGATCTTGGTTGCAACCCGCCGGTCGTCAACTTGGTCAAAGATCGAGTAATCGACGTCCAAACCGTAGAAGATTGAGAATCTACGCACGATTTCTCGCGAAATCTCCACATGCGATACTTGATCCTCGCCGACAGGCACGAAAAGTTGTGCTCCCGGCTCGCCATAAATCACGATGTCGGCGCATTGCAGAATGGGATAGCCGAGGAAACCGTAGTTGTGCAGGTCCTTGTCCTTGACGTTTTCCAGCGCTTCTTTGTACGTGGGAACGCGCTCCAGCCAGCCGAGTGGCGTCACCATGGACAACAACAAATGCAACTCCGCGTGTTCCGGAATGACCGACTGCTGGAAAATTACGCTCTTTGCCGGATCGAGTCCCGCCGCCAGGTAATCGATCATGATCTGCAGCGTGTTCTCCGCAATCGGGGACGTGTCCGCGTAATCGCTCGTCAGCGCATGCCAATCCGCGATGAAGTAAAAGCAGTCATACGCAGGATCATTTTGTAAGCGCACCCAGTTTTGCAACGCGCCAAAGTAATGCCCAATGTGCAGCCTTCCTGTCGGCCGCATCCCGCTCAACACGCGGCTCTTCTTCCCTTCAGCCCCTTTTTCCAATCCCAGGCTCCTCGCCATCGTCGTTTTTGTTTCTATCCTTCATCTCTGCATCAAATCGTTCTTCGAGGCTTTGTACGAACTTGAACCGTTTGATCGCTTGTTCGCCCGTGGATTCAATCGGTCCTCGGTTAAGCATCGCCACAACGACCTTGCTCCAGTCGGCGTGTGGGTCATCCAATGCCGCATAGACTTCGCTGGAAACCTGGTCGGCATCACTGATTGGCTGAATCACTGTCTTCAATGCCACTTCGGTAGCTTCCAGTAGTCGGGCATACTCCTGCGAGCTTCGCTTCGCGAGGACATATGCCATCGCAGCCCCCTCCGCCGCTGTGAACTCAAACCGCTTCATGAGCTGCCGAACAGCGTCACGAGCTTCCGCGTCCCCAACCATAGAGCTCATTTCCCTCCAAGTTCCAGGGCGGTGGGATGCTTCGGCTGATAGAGGCCAATCTCCCCTCCACCGGGCAGTTTCATCTTCGTAATCGAACCCCATCGCGCTTCCTCAACCTTTGAGCACGTCACACCCTTCTTACCGAGTGAAGCCATCTCCGCTTTCAAGCTATCGCACATGAAATAGAGTTCATGTGGGCCATTCTCATTGGCCGGGTGGAATGCGGCCTCACCGGGCGGCAACGCAAAGATCAGCCAGCCATGGCCTGCATCCACAGACTTGAGCCCAAGAACGTCCCGGAAGAAGGCGCGGTCCGCTTCCGCATCTTTAGTGTAAACGATGACGTGAGCACCGCAGATCATGTGGTCCTCCTTCCCAAGGCCTCGCCAACAAAGAAAAGCACCGGTGTTCCCGGTACAAATCACCGGGACGCAAACAACGCGGAACACCGGCCACAACGAAAAGCGACAAACGCCGGGCTAAAGCCCGGCCTCTACAAATTCGCCAAGACTAGCTCGTCGCCACGCTTTGTTTTTCGGGCGTCCCCAGCAGCTCCCGAGCGATGATCATCCTTTGCACTTCGCTGGTGCCCTCGTAGATCGTGATCACGCGCGCGTCGCGGTACATGCGCTCCACATCCGTCTCCCGCGAATAGCCCACGGCCCCATGCGCCTGCACCGCTTTAAACACGACGCGGTTCACCATCTCGCTTGCGTAAAGCTTGGCCTTGGAAGCGCTTGCGCCCGTTTTCGTGGGATGCGCGTCCTTCAACCACGCTGCGTAATGCGTCAGCCCGCGCGCCACCTCGATCTCCGTCTGCATGTCTGCAATCATCCACTGAATGGCCTGAAACTCGCCAATGTTTTTCCCAAACGCCTTACGCTGCTTCGCGTACTTCACGGTTTCTTCCAGCGCCCCTTGCGCCAGCCCAACGGCCTGCGCGGCAATCCCGATGCGCCCGCCATCCAGCGCGCTCAGGGCTATCTTCAGCCCTTGCCCTTCTTCGCCCAGGCGATTCTCCACCGGTACCATGCAATCGTTCAGCAAAATCTCCACCGACGGCGACGACCGCTGCCCCATTTTGTCCTCATGGCGCCCCACACGGAATCCGGAGAATCCGGGCTCGACCAAAAATGCGGAAATGCCTTTGCCGCCCGCCGACGGATCGGTTTTCGCAAAGACAATCAGCACGCCTGCGGCGTTTCCATTGGTCACCCAGGTCTTGGTGCCGTTCAGTTTGTAGCAATCGCCAACGCGGACAGCCCGCGCTTGGATTCCTGCGGCGTCGGAGCCTGCGGCCGGCTCCGTCAGGCAAAACGCGCCGAGCGTTTCTCCGGTCGCCATGCGCCGCAAATATTTTTTCTTCTGCGCTGCCGTCCCAAACAGCAGGAGCGGCGCTTGCACCGCCGAATTCGTCACGCCTAGCACAGTGGACATCGCCGTAAACACTCGCGCCACTTCTTCCAGCATGAGCGCATACGAAACGGTGTCGAGTCCCGGCCCGCCCCATTCTTCCGGCACCAGCATCCCGCAACAGCCCATTTCGCCAAGTTTCTTGATAGCCTCCGAAGGAAACTTTTCCGCTTTCTCCCACTCCTTGACGAACGAGCGCACTTCCGCTTCCATGAATTGGCGGACAGTATCGCGAATCAGTTTTTGGTGATCGTTAAGCGAAAAATCCATCGCGTCTGTGGTGGCGCAGGCATTCCTGCCTGTGCGGTTTAGCCTGTACACGCCCGGCCCGGTGGACTCAGCGCAAGAAGTGTACGCACGATGCTAACACACCAAGTGAGTGAGGACGTAGTGGCTGGCTGAAAGCCTCGGGTACGCCAGTTTCCGGTTACGGCAGCGTTAAGCAGGCACTGGGTTTCTCATCTCTTCATTTTGACTGAGCATCATTCTCCCGACTACACCCGCAACTTATGAAATTCCTACGATGAGAGAAAGGCCGACGAATGCCCTATTGGCCGTGCTAGCGATTTGCGTGTTGGGGGACCTATTTCCTTGCCGGGGCGCGGTCTAATTTTATGATCACCATGGGGGTGTTCGGGGCACTCGTCCTCCGAGCACTGTCTGATGATCCGCAGCCCATGGTTCTGACGATGCTAGGTGTCGTTCTGGCCGGACTGGCGCTGGCTCTCAACCACCACATCATCAATTGGGATTCAGATTGGTGGTTCGTGGTCTCGCTCCTCGTAGCACTCCTCTATGCGCTTTGGAAAAAAATCGTTTATTGGTTCTCCATCTGAACGCGGATGGATAACGCATGCTGCTCAATCTGGCGTAACGCCGCGAAAACAAGCCAAACAGGAATTTGACGCGGCCTAGGCCGCGTTGTGCATTTTGACGGTGGACCATTTTGACCCTACCACTGGCAACAAGCCGGCAACAATATCGGAGGGATGGAAATCCATATACGCGAGGCGGGCGTCGAAGACCTGAAACACATTCTGCATCACCGGCGAGCCATGTTTGAAGAAATGGGATTCCAAGATACTGCCGTGCTCGACGGTGTGGAAAGTTTATCGCGAGAGTATTTCAGTAAAGCTTTACGGATCGGCAGGTACCGAGGCTGGATCGCCGAAGGTTTGAACGGACAGATCGTGGGCGGCGGCGGAATTGTGATTGCGGATTGGCCAGGCTATCCCGGCGAAAATCATGCGGAACGAGCTTGGATTCTTAACATGTATACAGAGCCTGGAGCACGGCGCCGCGGAGTGGCGAAACGACTTTTGGAAGCGATGATCGAATGGTGCCGTACAAAGGGATTCCGCGCGGTTTCACTCCATGCAAGCTCTGCGGGACGGCCTCTGTATGAAACTATGGGTTTCCAGCAAACCAACGAGATGATGCTCAAGCTGTAATGAACCGCATACGCGGCAGATTCCCCTAGGGGCTTGCAGGGAGGAGTGGCGGTCGGCCCATGCGGCGGGGATTGGCAATGGGGGCGATCGCAGGACGGAGCTTGCCAGAGGCGAGGTCGTCGAGGGCGCGGAGGTGGTCGGTGAGTTCGGCGCGGTCAAGCGGCGCTGGCGGTAGAGCCAGCGGAGAAAATCCTCGGCGAAGTGGTCTCCTTTCAGAGAATTGCACTCGAGACAACACGAGACGAGGTTGCGGTAGGAAATGCGCCCCAACTGAACGCGGGGGACGACATGGTCGAGGGTCTGGAGGCCAGGAGTAAGGCGGCGCAGACAGTAGAAGCATGGGCCTCGATCGCGCGAGTGGATGGCCATGCGCAGAGCCCTGGTTTTCATGAAATCGGTGTCCTCCAGGCTGGCAGCGAGGAGCAGAGGGGCAGGGGCGCGCGCTGCTCGAACCTCCTTGGGCAAGTGCACCTCGACCACGTGACCGGATTTGGTGCGCGCGACCAAACGCAAAACGCCGTAGTCCGCGAGACGGCGCACCGCGTTGCGCACTGGATTAGTTGAGAGGCGGGCGGCACGTGCGAGCCAGGCAATGGAGAAGCGAATCCGGGCTCTACCTTCGAGACGAGTGTGGCGCAGGAGATGCGAATAGACGGCGCGGTCAATGACGGAGAGGCACAGCCGCGGGACGAGCAGGTCTTTCAATTGTTTCCAGATTTGTGCGGCGTTGGTTTTTTTGTTTTTCATGTGAAGATCCAAGAGAGTTGAGAGTTCAAAGTTGAAAGTTGAAAGAAAACAAAGACTTAACACAACGCGGCGGAGCCGCAACCAAAAGCAAATGACCCACACATCGGAAGGTATTGCGACGGACGATAACATTTTTGCGCGGCGCACAACGAATTTGAGGATTAGTAGTACAGAGGCCACAGAGTCCACAGAGATCACGGAGAAGAAAGCGGAAACCGTCAGACGCGACAGATTCACTCTCGTTGTGGGGGCGCGCTTTAGCGCGTCCCGGCCCTAGCTATGTGGAGTGGGGCACGATATATCCTGCCCCACAGGCGGGACTAACTGCCTCGCATATTCTTGGGATAAAGCACTACTGAAGGAGAGCCCGAGACAAGCCTACCGGAAAAGAAAAAGGGCAAGCTGCGTGACTGCAACCTACCCAAGAACTATCATACCAGATCGGAAGCCTTTTGCAAGAACTATTTTTCTTGCAACGCGGAACCTAGGTCGGGGGACTCTTTCTTCCGGGGCCACAGGACTCAACGGGGCGCCTGTTCCGCTCGATGCCGAATGGCACGCAACCACATCACGCGGATCAGCGCACTCCCGGGATAGATTGTCCGCCAATACGCGGCAAATTTCCTTTTCGTCGAAGCATCGGTCGCATAGATACGCGTCTCTGTAGTCAAAACGATTTCGCCGTTCGTTGCATCCTCCACGCGAAAATTAATGGCTGCAAGCGCGAAGCCTGGTGTGTGGAGCGCTTTGAAATCTTCCGGAGTAGGATCTTTCTTCAGTCGCGTTCCTTTGGGAGCAGCCGCGAGCGTGCCCAGTACGATCTCGCGGTCTGGCTCTTCCGCCAGTTTCATGAATCCTGAGCGTGTCGCGACAGCCAAGATCGGCTCATGACGTGGCAGGTTCAGAATACTGTCCGGCCCAGGCCGCCCAAATCGCCTGATCCACGTGAGCGTGCGGAATAATGTAATCTCATTCGCAGTCACATCCTGAATCGCGGCGAAAACGCGCTCGCGCGTCGTTTTAATCCGGACTCTATGAAATTCCGCGAATTGATACGCGGGGACAAAGTCGTCAAGCATCGTTGCCCGCGCTGCAATTTTCTTCTCCGGCGCGGGCAAATTCACACCGACCAAGAAAACGACAACTCCGCACAGGACAACGCCGACGCCGTACGGGCGGCTTCGGATTCCCAGAAATTTCAATGGACGAACAGCGGAAACACACCCGAGGAACACGGCGGTGAGGGCCGCGTACAAAAGAATCGTGCCAAGCAAATTCATGAAAGGAATCTTGGCGCTACAACTTGAAGAGTTCACGCATACGCTTGACTTGGGAGCGGCCCACGGGAATCTGCGTTTGCTTTTTGTCGTCCATTTTCAGCATGTAGGTGGCATTGAACCACGGCACAACTTCCTTGATGTGGTGAATGTTCACCAGGAAGGAGCGGTGCGGCTTCCAAAACGATTCGGAATCAAGCGCCTCGCCCAGTTCCTCGAGCGTGCGGTAATTGGAAGTTCCTTCGGCCTCCCGCGCCATCACCGAAATCATGCCGCCATCAATCGAAGCCCAGATCAAATCCTCGCCGTCTATCAGCAACAAGCGCTGCTGCGACTTGACCAAAACTTTGACCGGCGGAGATGAATTTTGTTTCGCCGCCCCAAGCTGGCTGACGAGCTGCTCCAGCCGCTCCGTTGCGGAAGTCTGCGTCTCCAGCATCTTGCGCGCCCGCGCAATGGCCTTGGCGATGCGCGCCTTGTCGAACGGCTTCAAGACGTAGTCCACGGCGTTTACGTCAAACGCCTGTACGGCGTACTGGTCAAACGCCGTGGCAAATACGACGTGGGGCATTTTCATCTTGCGTTCGACGATCTTTTTCAGCACACCAAACCCGTCCAGTCCCGGCATTTTTACGTCCAGAAATACCAGATCGGGCGTGTGTTCTTTGATCAGGGAAACGGCTTCCACGCCGTTCTTTCCCTGCCCGATTACATTGATTTCAGGGAAGCCTTTCAGAAGGAACGCGAGCTCGTCGCGCGCGGGCTTTTCGTCATCCACGATGATGGTGTTGATCGACATTTTCTCTGCTTCTCTGGATGCTTCTATGGACGGGCGGGCCTGCCTCGCCGTCATCCATCGGGCATTCGAAGCTAAAACCGAGTATAGGCGCACCGTGTCTCCACAGGCAAACCGCGGCTGCGCATGGCCTGGCGTGGAGAATTTCCCTTTTCCCGGTATCATGGGCCAGGAAACGGAACAGGAAAAAACAAAAATGAAAAACCTTTCAGCTTCTCCGCGCCCGAAGAAGGCCATCGTCCTCAGCAGCTCCATGATTTATAACGGCCCGGTTTTCGGGATTCGCCGCGACGAGATCATTGAGCCGAGCGGCGTCCGCGCGGTTCGCGAAATGATCACGCACCCGGGATCCGTGGTCGTGCTTCCGGTGCTGCCGGACGGGCGAATTGTGCTGATCCGGCAGTATCGCTACGCCGCCAAACAATTCCTTTGGGAGTTGGTTGCCGGACGAATCGACGCGGGCGAAAATCCCCACAAAGCAGCGGCGCGCGAACTAATCGAGGAAACGGGTTATCGCGCAAAGCGCTTTCGCATTTTTCTGGACGTTTTCCCGACGCCAGGCTTCCTGGAAGAACGCATGTTCCTCCTTCTGGCCGAGGGCCTGACGGCCGGCGAAGCGCGGCCTGAAGAAGACGAGAAAATATTCTCCCGCGCCTATAACCGCAAGCAATTGGAGGAGATGATCGGCGGCGGGAAACTTAGAGACGCCAAATCCGTCGCGGGCATTCTCTACTACTTCCGGTTTCTGGCACCGCAGAGCCGCCTTAAGAAGCTTTAAGAAGTGGACGCGCTTAAACCGATTTTATAGCGGCCATAGGGCTGCTTATTTTCGGCCGAGGCGACGATTGTCCTATTGACTGGGCATCCGATTCTGATAGACTCCGCGCAATTCATATCTTTAACAGCGTTAGGGTTATTATTCCACCGGCGCTGCGGAGCTAAATCTTCGAGTCCCCGCTCAGGAGGGTAATCGAAAGTGCAAGGAACTGTGAAGTGGTTTAATAATTCGAAGGGATACGGCTTCATCGGGCGCGATGACGGCCCAGACGTTTTCGTGCATTATTCCGCGATCACCGGCGACGGTTATCGCACCTTGCAAGAAGGAGACATGGTCGACTTCGAGATTGTGCAGGGGCCGAAGGGCCCGCAAGCTGCCAACGTGGCTAAGGCTGCGGGATGAGGAAGTAGGCAATTATTCGGCCGGCAGGGAGCGCCCCCCTGCCGGTCTTTTTTATTTAGAAACGGGATTTTCCTCGGTAACCGTGGCGAAAGTCCCGGCATGCTTCTTCATGCCAGCCTCAATCAGCTCGATTTTTTCACCGGAGTGAAGACCGTATAGCGCTTTCCAATCGCCCTTCTTGTCCTGAGCACACAACGAGCACGGAATCAGAAACAGAAGACACGTCTTCGCAGCCGACGTCAACACGAAGCTCTTCGCCATCGCGAATCCGGAGAAAAAGGCAAACGGCACGCGCCAGGCGACGAAAATGGGATGAAAGACAGGACTGGCGCACTCCCCACGGCTTGCGAGCTGGCCACGAAACGCTGCTTCGGCTTATCCCAGCGCAAGGAAAGCAGAATTTCCTGGCCCTCAGCGGCGGTTCCCAGAGAGGTTTTTCCGATGAATTGCCCATCGGCCTGAAGATGAACCGATACCAGGAACTCCTTCGAGCCGGGTGCTCTCTCAAGCATCAAGAAGGCTTGTACTTCCAAGCCACGACGTGCTTCCTTAAGTTTCAACGAGGTTTCCTTTCAGGCTCAACGGAATGCAGATCCGCTTCACCGTGAGCCTTTGTATGTTTTGTGCCTGGACCTGACGCTGGGTGCAGCGTACGGAGCATTCTTAGGCTGAACAAGCGACAAGGAGCGACAACTGCCATGGATGCGACAAGTGTCGTGCTTTGACGTGGGTGGAGAGTCGGATCACGGGTCAGGCGTCTGGGCTAGCCGAAATTCAGCGCGCTATCGTAATGTAAATACATGACTTAGGCAAAGTGTTGCTAAATTTCGGCAGGCAAACTTCGGTCCGCCAGAACTCTTCGACAGAACCGGGGTGCGAACCTTTTTGCCGTTGATTTCCCGCCGACGGTGAACTGCTGGCGGTGAATGGCACTATAATCTTCCGATCATGGACAACAAACAGATCGCGAGAATCCTGCAGGATACGGCACAGCTCCTGGAAATTGACGGGGCCATCATCGGCCGGTATCGCAGCTATGAGAAAGCCGCCGAACTGATCGATAGCTTACCCGATTCCATCGAACAGCTGGTCAAAGAGCCTGAAAAACTAAAAGAACTGCCGGGGATCGGCGACCGCATGGTCGAGCACCTCGAAGAGATCGTGAAAACCGGGGATTACGCGCTGCGCAAAAAACTACTGAAGAAATATCCTGCGACGATTCTGGATTTGCTGCAACTGCAGTCCTTGGGACCGAAGAAGGTGGCTTTCCTGTGGTCGAACTTCAAGGCTGGCACGGTGGGGGACGTGGAGAAGCTGGCGAAAGAAGGAAAACTTCGCGACCTTCCGGGCTTTGGCGAAAAGAGCGAGCAAAACATTCTGAAAGCCGTGGAGGTGTTCAAAAAATCGACGGGCCGCTTTCATTTGGACAAAGCCGAAGCGGCCGCGCTGGCAATCGCAGCGCACATCAAAGCGGCAGGCAAGGCCGCGGATTCCGTCACACCGGCAGGTTCGTTGCGGCGAGGAAAAGAGACCGTCGGCGATCTGGATTTACTGGTCACTCTTGCTGACGGCCACACATCGCAGAAGCACGTCGATGCGTTGGCCAAGCACATCCTTACCTTTCCGGGCATCGACCAGACACTGGCGCATGGGGAAAACAAGGTCAGCTTCACGCTGCAGGATGGCTTGCAGGTGGATGTGCGGTTACTCGAAAAAGAGAATTTTGGCGCTGCTTTGCTCTATTTTACGGGATCGAAAGAGCACAACGTGGCATTGCGTGGCCGCGCCAATGACATGGGGCTGACGCTCAACGAGTATGCTCTGGCTACGTTGAAAGGTGAAAAGCGGGTCGCCGGCCGCACCGAAGAAGAGATCTATTCGAAACTGAAGCTGGATTTCATCCCGCCGGAGCTGCGCGAAAACACCGGCGAAATCGCCGCCGCCGAAAATCACATACTGCCGCATCTGGTCACGTTGAAAGACATGAAGGGCGACCTGCAGATGCACTCCACGGCCAGCGACGGCAAGAACTCGATTGAAGAAATGGCGGAAGCCGCCAAGGAACTTGGTCACCAGTACATTGCGATTACGGACCACTCGAAAGCAGTCACCGTCGCGAACGGGCTGGACGAAAAGCGCATGGCCGCGCACATCAAGAAAATCCATGCTGCCAACGAGAAGGGTCTGGGCATCCGAGTTCTAGCCGGCGCCGAAGTGGATATTCTCAAAGACGGATCGCTCGACTACTCCGACGAAATCCTTGCGCAACTAGTCGTGGTGGTTTGCTCGATCCACTCCTACTTCAATGTGGACCGCGCGGCGATGACCGAGCGCATGCTTGCGGCCATCGAAAATCCTTACACGCAAATTATCGCTCACCCCACCGGACGCCTGCTGCTCCGGCGCGATCCCATCGATTACGACATGGAAAAGGTGCTGGAGGCCTGCGCCAAACACGGCGTGGCCATGGAGTGCAACTCCTATCCCGACCGCCTCGACCTGAAGGACGTGTATCTTCGGATGTGCAAGGAGCGGGGGGTCAAAGTGGCCATTTCGACCGACTCGCACAATACCGGGAACCTTGCGTTTATCCGCTACGGCGTTACCATGGCCCGCCGCGGCTGGCTCGAAAAGAAAAACGTGATCAACACGCTGCCGGCTAATGAATTTCTGGCCGCCCTTCGCGCAAAACCTGGGGCTGTCCGGTCAGGAGCGCAAAAGAAGAGGGCGGCGAAGGGAGACTAATATCGTGCCGGAGGCTCGGCGGCGCCTTTCCCCTGAGGGAACCTTTTGTCCCTTGCTGTCGTATCTTATAGGCAGAACGCCATATTACGGAGGGTATTGGATATGAACTTGCTTCTCCACCGCTCGGCTGTTATCCGGATGGGAATTGCCTGCGCGGCCCTGCTGGGCGCTTCCGCGGTCGCAGCCAGTGCCGAGGAAGTCACCAAGTCTTTTGCCGTGTCTGGACGCGCCAACGTGCGCGTGGAAACCAATGACGGCGGCGTGCGGGTCACCTCGGGCGATGCGAAACAGGTCGAATTTCGCGTCGAGTACCAGGGCTACGAACTGGGCAAGACTTTGCGCGTGGACGCTCATCAAGACGGCGACAAGGTGGAGTTGACGGTGCGCGTCACCGGCCATTGGGGCTTCTCCTTTGGCCATAATTCGCGGCGTTTGTACATTGAAGTTCGCATGCCACGCGAGGCCGATCTCCAAGTGGAAACCGGCGATGGGGCCGTACAGGCTGAGTCCATCAATGGCACGATCAACGTCCATACGGGCGATGGGTCGGTGAAGGCCAATTCGCTGAGCGGCACGATCGATCTGCACACGAACGACGGCAGCATTACGGTCGAAAACCTTAAAGGGGATATGCGGCTGCGCACGGGAGACGGCTCGATTGAAGCCCGCGACCTGGACGGCAAGGTGGAGGCTGACTCCGGCGATGGGCACATTCGGATCGCTGGCCGGTTTGATGCGCTCAATGTGAAAACGGGCGACGGCAGCGTGGACACGCGGGTTCTGCCGGGATCCAAGATGGCGACGAGCTGGACAATTCGCACGGGTGACGGAAGCGTGGACTTGGTCCTGCCGGCCGACTTCCAAACGAATATTGACGCCAGCACGGGCGACGGACACATCAGCCTAGGGGTCCCGGTCACCGTGGAAGGAACGTTCAGCAACTCGCAGATTCACGGCAAGATGAATGGCGGCGGCCAGCCGCTGACGATCCACACGGGTGACGGGTCAATCCGGCTGAGCAAGAGCTAAGAACTGGTTGCACGGCTGGCTGTGACCGAGAGACCGCTTGGGGCTCAGGAGAGCGCTAGTTGCAGTACTTGTTTGCCGTAAAATGTAGCTAACGGTTGTCCGTTTTTGGCGACTTCTCTTCCCACCTCTTGAATTGCAACCTATTGAAAACGCTGGAAGTTTGCTTGGTATCAAACCTGCCCTTTTTTCATCTAAGTCCCTGGGAGACTACCCGTGATTATCTTCGCTCTTCTGGCTGCCCTCGTTCTTCTGGTAGCAGTTACGCTGATCAGCTCCATCGATTTTTCCCGCACGCGCCGCCACTGATGGTCGATTCCTGCCGGAGGTAGCCCTTTCCCAGGGCTTTCCGCCTTGCCTTATTCGGCGCATAATCTTTCCGCCGAGTTCCAATAATGGGCAAAGGGAAAACAATGCCGCGCAACTCAAGTCAACCCCGGCCGTTTAGCTGGGAACTGTTCTTCCTTCTCTTCACGGCCCTTGGCTTTTTGTCGTTCAGCTACAGGTACCTGGACGACCTTGCCCGCGGACACGAGGGGACACTTGCGCGGCGTCTGCTCGAAGAGGGGACGGGAGTATATTCGGTCCTCGTCCTCTTACCACTTGTCCTTCGATTCGCTCGAATTTATCTATTCGAGAAAAAAGGCTGGCTACTGCTTGCGGCGAAGCATCTCGCCGGAGCTGTCGCGTTTTCTGCAGTTCATACCAGCATCATGGCCCTGAGCCGTCATTATATTTTCCCCCTTCTCGGCCAGGGTCCTTACGATTACGGGATTATGTTCTATCGGTATCCGATGGAACTCTCTAACGACTTGATCAGCTATACCGTGTTCGTGGTCGTTTACTACTACTTTGAGAGGCTACGAATCGCGCAGGCCCAGCAGCTTGCCGCCGCCAAACTGCAGACTGAGCTGGCGCAGGCGCAATTGGAAAATCTGCGTTTGCAATTGCAACCTCACTTTCTCTTCAACACCTTGAACACAATTTCTTCCGTCATGTACGAAGACGTTCGGGCCGCGGACGCGATGATCACGCAGCTGGGCGACCTGCTGCGCCTCACGCTGCAGGCTTCGCGAACGCATGAGATTCCCCTCGCGGAAGAACTGGAAATTGCGCGCTTGTATCTCGACCTGATGCAGAAGCGCTTCGAGAACAAATTGCAAGTGTCTTACGCTATCGACCCATCGTTGAATGACACCCTAGTGCCGCAACTCGTTCTGCAGCCGCTGCTGGAAAATTCGCTGCGCCATGGAATGAAGTCCGGAAACGGACCGATCGAGTTGTCCGTCGCTGCACACCGCGAAGATGGCAGCCTTGTTTTGCAAGTTTTGGACAGTGGTTGCGGGCTCGGAGAAACTGATTCTTCAGCTATATTCGGCCGCGGCGTCGGACTTTCGAACATCAGGGACCGGCTGGCGCATTTGTATGGCGATCGCCAACAATTCCTGATCTCGAACCGGCCCAGCGGAGGAGCAGAAGTGACTCTCCGCGTTCCCTTACACACTTCGGCGCAAATTTCCCAAGCTTCCGAATGAATTCGCAGTCTCCACTCCGCGTTCTCATCGTTGACGACGAAGCGCCTGCACGCCGCAAGATTCTTCGGCTGCTGCGCCAGGAGTCAGCTGTGGAGATTGCAGGCGAAGCTGACGGTGGCGAGGCGGCCGTGGCGGCAATCCGAAAGCAGCGGCCAGATCTGGTTTTTCTTGATGTACAAATGCCCGGGATGGATGGTTTTGGCGTAATTCAATCGCTCAACGCGGCGAAAATTCCGCTTCCGCGGGTCATTTTCATTACGGCTCATGACAAGTTTGCGCTGCGGGCGTTTGAAGTGCACGCTTTCGACTATCTGCTCAAACCCGTCAGCGAAGAACGGTTTCGTGAAGCGCTCCAGCGGGCAAGAGCTCAGCATGAGCAATCGGCCGACGGATTCGCTTCCCGCCTGGACGCGATGCTGGACCAGCTGCAGCGCGAGAAGACTCTTCCCGATCGCTTACTGGTTCAGGAAGATTCGCGAGGAATCTTCGTTCCGGTGAAGGAAATCTCCTGGGTGGAAGCAGACCGCAACTATGTTCTGCTGCATTGCGGGAAGAAAACACATACGCTGCGAAGCACCCTCGACGCACTGCAGAATTTGCTTGATCCCAAGGTATTCGTGCGCATCAACCGGGGAACGCTGGTGCGGCTTGACGCCATCCGTGAGCTACTGCCGTGGTTCCACGGCGAGTATAAAGTGATGCTTCACGACAACACGGAACTTCGCTGGTCGCGGCGCTACGTGACGCAGCGACCGGAACTTCTGAGACTCTCCTGAAACAGTGCGCAGCGGTAGACCGCAGAACGCTATGGTTGCGCCAGCTGAAACGATTCATTCATAGCGGAGAGCGACGATAGGGTCAATTCGCGTTGCCCGGCGCGCGGGGATGAAGCACGCCAGCAGTGCGACAAATACGAGGAGGCCTGCGACGCCGGCAAACGTGAGCGGGTCCGTGGGGCTGGTGCCGAAAAGCAGGCTGGTCATAAGACGAGTAATCCCGAGCGCGGCGGCTATGCCCAAGGCAAGTCCAAGGAGTGTCAAACGCGTTCCCTGACCCAGGACAAGGCGGAGGACATCGCGGCGCTGCGCTCCAAGGGCGATGCGGATGCCGAGTTCCTGGATGCGCTGTGTGACGCTGTAGGCGATCAATCCATAGGTGCCTACAGCAGCAAGAACCAGAGCGAAAGTTGCAAAAAGTCCCAGAAGAAGCATGGTAAAGTGCGCGCGGGAAAGCGAATCGGCGAGAAGCTGGTCCATGGTGACGATGGAAGCCATGGGCTGTTCGCGATCCAACTGTTGGAGCTCAGCGAGTATTCCGGAGACCACAGCCAAAGGGTCGTTGGATGTGCGCACTAGAATGGTCATTCCCGACATGACGAGTTCGGGATAAGGCCAATAGACGGATGGCTCCGCGGCAACATCGAGTCCCATTGCTCGAACGTCGCCGACGACGCCAATAATCTCCGATGGCTTCAGCTCGTTTTCTTGAAAACTCTTCATGTAGATGGCCGCTTTCTGTCCAAGAGGGTTTAGCCCGTTCATGTATTTGTCTACGAAGGCTTGATTCACGATGGTCACATGCTTTTCCTCCGCCATCTCCTGCTCGGTGAAGAGACGTCCGGAACGCAAAGGGATACTCATGGTGGAAAAGTAGTCCGGGCCGACGACGCGGACATTTGCGACGGGAAGATCCATCAGCGACTGCTGTGGCTGGCTCAGGATGTGGACACCCGTGGCCGAACCCAATCCCATGAGAGGAGGAAAACTCTCCATAGTGGCAGAGCGGACGCCGGGAACGGTGCTGATGCGAGTGAGCAACTGTCGGAAGAAAGCCATCAGCAGTGGATCTTTGGCGTACTTGGATTGTGGAAGGGTCACCTTGAAGGTTAACAGGTGGCCCGTATCAAACCCCGGATTGACGCCGACCAGCTTGACAAAGCTGCGAATCAGCAATCCGGAGCCGGCGAGAAGGACGAGTGCAAGGCTCAATTGCGCGACAACGAATGCGCTTCTGGCGAAGCCACTGCGCTTTCCGGGAGACGCGCCGCGCCCGCCCTCTCTAAGAGTCTGGGCGATTTGCGAATGCGCCGACATATACGAGGGCAGGAAGCCAAAGAGCAAGCCTGCCAACAAGGTGGCGCCAGCGGCAAATGCCAGGAGGCGAAGGTCAATGGAGACAGAAGTGAGATCGAGAAGATTTCGCGGGCTTGCGGCGAGGAGCGCGTTCGTACCCACGACGGTGAGCGTGACGCCGATTCCTCCGCCGATCAGGGCAAGCAGCAAGCTTTCCATCAGCAATTGACGAGCGATGCGCCAACGGCTGGCGCCGATGGCGGTTCGAACGGCGATTTCACGCTCACGGCTGGCGGCACGCGCCAGAAGCAGGCTGGAAACATTCGCGCACGCAATCAACAAGACGAACGCAACGGCGCCGAACAAAATCAGCAGGGCAGGACGGAGTTGGCCGGAAATCTGATCGCGCAGGGGGACAACGTTGACGCCCCAGTGTCCGTCAAAATCGGGATACTCGTGTTCCAGTTGCGCGGCGATGGCGCTCATTTCGGCCTGCGCCTGCGAATGGGTAACCCCCTGTTTCAGGCGCGCAACCACGGTCAGGAAACGGCCAATTTGCTTATGATCGTGAAACGATTGCGGGAAGACAAACGGAGACCATATGCGAGGCTTTGCGCCGGTGAGAGAGCTGTCTTTGATGAACCAGTTGAAATTCTGAGGCGCGACGCCAACAACGGTCTGAGGCTTTCCATTGAGAAGAATGGATTTACCGACAATCGCTGGATCGCCAGCGAATCGTTCTTTCCAAAGGCCGTAATCGAGAATGACGACGTTGTCGTGGCCAGCTTTACCATTCTCGGTAGTGAAACCCGGACCAAGGATAGGATTGACGCCGAGCAAGGAAAAGAAATTCGCGGAGACAGCCTGGACGACAACTTCCTCGGGCTCGCCATTTCCAGTGAGATTGTTCCGCACGTCGGCGATATAAGCCATGCTGGAGAAAACTGTGCTTCGGCTTTGCCAATCGAAGAAATTCGGAGGAGAAACCGTGTTATGAGGATTGGGGTGTTGCGAATTGGATTCCCAGACCATTACCAGGCCGCCTGGAACGTGGTACGGAAGTGGGCCGAGGAGAACGGAATTGATGACCGAAAAAACAGCGGTGTTTGCGCCGATGCCGAGAGCGAGCGTGAGGATAGCGACGGCGGTGAAGCCCGGGCTGCGTTGCAGCACGCGGAGCGCGTAACGAAAATCGCGAGCGCACTCGTCGAGCCAGCCAATGATGTCGACGGCGCGAGTGTCTTCCTTGAGGAGGGTGGTGTTGCCGAAGCGCCTTTGCGCTTCGTAACGGGCATTCTCGGGAGACATTCCTGCGGCAAGGTTGTCCGCGGTGCGCATCTCGAGGTGAGAACGCAGCTCTTCGTCGAGTTCACGGTCCAGTCGTCTGCTTCGCAGCAGGCCCTTCAGACGAGCAATGAAAGACACAGGACACCTCCCCTTCACGCGAATCGGAGAACCTGGGCAACAGCCTGAGTGAGGCGCTCCCAGTTCTTTTCTTCCTCGGCAAGCTGCTTGCGACCAGCAGAAGTGAGGCGATAGTAGCGTGCGCGGCGGCTGTTTTCCGTCGTGCCCCACTCCGCGCTGATCCATCCATCCTGCTCCATGCGGTGAAGTGCGGGATAGAGCGAGCCTTCCTCAACGCGCAGGAAGTCCTTTGAAACCATCTGGATATGAAGGGTGATGCCGTAACCGTGCGTGGGGCCCCGAGCGAGAGTCTTGAGGACGAGCATGGCCAGGGTGCCTTGGAGGAGGTCGTTTTTGGGCTTGTTCAAGGCCGCTCCTATAGATAGCTATGGGTAGAGACGGCCCAACGGACAAAATGTTTCACTGCAAGCCCACGTAAAAACGCCGTGCGGCAACGGATTGGCCCGTTCGTCCCCGGTCCAAGCCCATTTATCCCGGAGGTGTTGCGCGTCCCACTCTGTTCGCGCTATTCCTTCTTGCCATGAAAAACGCACACCTCTCCCGCACTGTTCCCATCTTGCTGTTCCTATTGCCGGCATCTGGTTCCTTCGCGCAAGGCAAACCGGATGCTGGTTGGCCCAATTATGGCAACGATCGCGGAGGCACGCGCTATTCCCCTGCGGCGCAGATTGATCGGAGCAACGTTGGGCAGCTTAAGGTGGCGTGGACGTTTCGAACCGGGGCGCTGCCTCATGATGAGGAGCTGGACAAAAAGGCGGCGTTTGAGGCTACGGCCATACTGGTTGATAGCAAACTCTTCCTGAGCACTCCGTACGATCACGTGATTGCTTTGAATGCGGAGACTGGCGCCAAATTGTGGGAATTTGACCCGAAGCTTGAATTGCCTTACGGCGCATCGGAAGTGACGTCGCGAGGCGTATCCGCATGGCGTGATTCCCATGCAAAGGCGGGCGCGCTTTGCGCCCTTCGAGTTTTCATCGGGACCCTCGACGCGCGCCTAATCGCCTTGGACGGAGCCACTGGGAAGCCTTGCCGAGATTTTGGGTCTGACGGGGAAATCGACCTCACGACGGGCGTAAGACTGCGTGATCCGGGCGACTATCAGGTCACTTCTGCGCCTGCCATTTTCAAAGACCTGATTATCACCGGCTCGTCGCTGGGAGACAATCGCGCTGTGACCGTGGAGCGCGGCATTGTTCGCGCCTTCGATGTCCGCACGGGCAATCTCCGCTGGACATGGGATCCCATCGCGCCGTGGGCTTATCAGACCTCGCCCCGGACCGGCGCGGGCAATGCGTGGTCAACTATCTCGGTAGACGCCGAGCACGACCTCGTGTTCATCCCCACGGGGAGCGCGAGCCCGGACTACTTTGGTGGTTTCCGAAAAGGCGACAACAAGTGGGCGAATTCCGTGGTGGCGTTGCGAGCGAGCACGGGCGAGTTTGTGTGGGGATTCCAGGTGGTACATCACGACCTGTGGGATTACGACGTAGCGTGTCAACCAACTCTGTTTACCTGGAAAGGCGGGACACTTGCGGTCGCGATCACAACGAAGATGGGCCGCGTGTTCGTCCTGAACCGGCTGACGGGTGCGCCGTTCTTGCCTATCCAAGAACGTCCGGTGCCGAAAAGCGATATCCCCGGAGAAGAGGCCTGGCCGACGCAGCCGGCGTCAACGATTTCGCTGGTTCCGGAAAAATTATCGCCCGAGGACGCTTGGGGGAAAGACGCTGAAGAGAAACAATGGTGTACGGAGAAAATCAGAGCCGCGCGAACCGGAGAAATCTTTACGCCGCCGAGCTTGCAAGGCACGCTGGTCTTCCCGAGTAACGTCGGCGGCGTGAACTGGGGCAGCGCCGCGTACGACCCGCAACGGCACTTGCTGTTCGTGGACACGAACCGTTTGCCGATTTTCGTTAAGCTCATCCCGAAGGACGAACTTGCGGAAGCGCGAAAGAACGCGAGCGATCTCGACCGGCTGCACGGTGAATTCGCGCGGCAGACGGGCGCACCCTTCGCCATGTTTCGCACCCCGCTGCTGGCGCCGAGCGGACTTCCCTGCAATGCGCCGCCCTGGGGGACTGTAGCGGCCGTGGATCTCTTCGAGGGAAAAAAAGTTTGGGACGTGCCGCTCGGCAGTTTTATTCCGGGGATGAACACGGGAACGATCACGCTCGGTGGACCAATGGCGACGGCGGGCGGGCTGGTGTTCACGGCAGCGACGATGGACAACGGCTTGCGCGCGTTTGATTCGGAGACTGGCAGAGAGCTGTGGAAATACGATCTTCCCGCGGGCGGACAAGCTACGCCGATGACTTACACCCTGAAGGGCAAGCAGTATCTGGTGATTGCCGCCGGCGGCCACGGAAAGCTTGGAACCAAGCAAGGCGACTATGTGATCTCCTTCACGCTGCCATGAGCAAATTGGAGGAATGGAACGTTTTCAGAGCGCGTGCGTATCTGCGGATGCCCAAATGAATATCAGTGCTGAACCGGCTCCCGCTCTTGAAAACGAAAAGGCATCCTTTCTCGCAGATGGAATGTTGATTGTTGTGCTCCTTGCAGTCGCGAATTTTCTATTGCATCTCTACTTCAACAATCGCTACGGCTACTTCCGCGACGAATTCGATTACATGTCCTGCGGTGATCACCTTGCGTGGGGATACGTCGACCAGCCCCCGCTCATCCCTTTCCTGATCCACATCTGCCGCGCCCTGCTGGGTGACTCCCTGCGCAGCATTCGCTTTATCCCGGCACTGGCCTCCTCCCTGTTGATCGTACAGACTGCCGCAATTGCCCGCGAACTGGGAGGACGCCGTTACGCCCTCCTCCTCAGCGCCGTCTGCGCGCTCATTGCGCCGCAATACCTCTCCAACGGAAGCCTGCTGGGGACAAACTGTCTCGAACCCAACTTGTGGATGGGTTGCGCCTACTTCGCCATCCTGGCCATCCAGCGAAATAGTCCACGATACTGGCTCTGGTTTGGCGTG